>Ga0208079_1001422_pt1 | contig 12509 bp, 9 predicted proteins | sample NGESurdeep092012_5_FD_184474 | JGI IMG/M metagenome (GOLD analysis project Ga0208079, IMG submission 184474) | Arctic peat soil microbial communities from Barrow, Alaska - NGEE Surface sample 210-2 deep-092012 (SPAdes) | ecosystem: Environmental > Terrestrial > Soil > Wetlands > Peat ... | reverse complement strand
GACCGACTCGACAAGATCAACCGAGGCGGGCTGACCATCCAGACGACGCTCAACCCGAAGATGCAGGGGGCCGCCCAGCAGGAGCTGATCGCCAAGGTCCCGATCGGCAACCCCGCGGACATCGGCGCCGCTGCGGCCGTGGTCGAACCCGGCACCGGCCACGTCCTTGCCATAGCCCAGAACACGACCTTCTCGCTCAAGAGCGGGGTCCGTGGCAAGACATCGGTGAACTGGGCGGTCGATCAGATGTATGGCGGGTCCGGCGGGTTCGCGTTCGGCTCGAGCGCCAAGATGTTCGCCGTCGCTGAGGCGCTCCGGTCCGGTATGCCGATCAACTCGATCATCTACGCGCGCCCAGCCGACGCAAGGCACCCGGCGTACTTCTTCCCTTACGAGTTCACCGAGAAGGCGTGCAGGATCTTCTCGCCGTGGGCCGTCCACAACGATGAGGGCACCCGCAACGGCCCGATCAGCCTGACCGACGCAACGGCCTTCTCGGTCAACACCGCGTTTGCCGGGCTTGTGGCCAAGCTCGGGCCCTGCAAGGTTCGGGACCTGATGACCCAGATGGGGCTGCACAAAGGTAACGGCGACCCGATCACCGCAGGGCCGTCCGCAACCACCCTGGGCTCGGACAGCGTCTCGCCGCTGACGTTGGCCTCGGCGTACGCCACGGTCGCCTCCGGTGGCACGTACTGCCCGCCCTCTCCAGTGGTCTCCATCACCACCAGCGACCATGCGTCGCTCAAGCTCCCCAAGAACCAGTGCAAGAAGGTTCTCGAGGCAGACGTGGCCAACGGTGTCACCAAGATTCTCAAGGCCGTCATCACAAATGGCACGGGCTACGGCAACAGCCTTGCTGGTGGACGTCCTGCAGCGGGCAAGACCGGGACGGCCGGCAACTCCCTGCCCAGCGGTGGCACCAACGAGACCTGGTTCGTCGGCTACACCCCACAGCTGTCCACCGCGGTCTGGGTCGGCACGCCAGATGACCTCCGCAACACCGCCAGCATGTTCAACCTTCGGCTCGGCCACACGTTCTACTGGGGTGAGGTCTTCGGCGCCACCATCGCGGCACCGATCTGGAAGCGGATCATGGACCGCGCATCAGCCGGTATGCCGTTGCGCGACTTCGCAGATCCCGGCGGCAAGGTGCAGTCCGGCGACTTCGTGTCGATCCCCAGGGTCTACGGGTTGTCCTTGAGCAACGCCATGGGGGTGCTGACCGCGGCCGGGTTCAGGCCGGTGGTTGGCTACGCCGTGAACTCCAGCATCCCTGTGGGTCTGGCCGTGGGCACGCAACCGGCCTATAGTGCGCTCCGCGGCAGTGTTGTCGTGATCTAAACCTCGACCGGGGTCCCCAAGCCGACGCCTTCACCCACCACCGCCCGGACGACGCCTCCCCCCAACCCCACCCGGACGAAGGCAGGTCGACCCCGACAGAAGCGATGAGCTGCGTCACCCCACTGCTGCTGCAGACGACCGTGGGCCGGTCCCCCCCGCGGGGGGCACCAGCCCACGAACATACGGGTGAGTGACGGGTTTTGAACCCGCGACATCCGCCACCACAAGGCGGCGCTCTACCAGCTGAGCTACACCCACCATGCCGAGCGACCGCCATTGACGACGGTCGCGTTCAGCGGCGCTCATCGTACCTGTTCCGAACGGGTGCTTGTGCCGAAACCTCGGCCACGTCCGTGCTGAGCTGAAGAATCGAGGGTTTGGGGACTCCGCCAATCCGCCAGCTTGTCTCCGTCCGGTCGGGTTGGTCTTCAACGGTTGTTTGAATTCACCCAGCGGCCGGTCTCAGGCGGTCTCCGGCCCAATCTCGTAACGTGCCGCGATCGCCTTTGCGGTCTCGGAGTCAGGACCGGGCGGCGCCACGAAGATCGCCTCACGGTAGTAGCGCAGCTCTGCGATGCTCTCGCGGATGTCGGCGAGAGCCCGATGGCCACCGACCTTCTTGGGGGAGCTGTAGTACGCGCGGGGGAACCAGCGATGGGCCAGCTCCTTGATCGAGGAGACGTCGATGATCCGGTAGTGCAGGTGCGACTCGAGCTCGGGCATGTCGCGGGCCAGGAACCCGCGGTCCGTCCCCACGGTGTTGCCACCCAGAGGGGCCTTCACCGCATCCGGCGCCCACTCACGCACGTAGGCAAGCAGCTGCTGCTCGGCATCGGCCATCGTGATGCCGTCGGCAAGCTCATCGAGCAGACCGCTGGAGGTATGCATGTCACGGACGAAGTCGTCCATCTGCTCGAGCGCCTCGGCCGGAGGCTTGATGACCAGGTCGATGCCGTCGCCGAGCTGGTTGAGGTCGAAATCGGTGACCAGTGCTGCCACCTCGATCAACGCGTCGGTGGTCAGACTGAGGCCGGTCATCTCGCAGTCGATCCAGACGATTCGGTCGTTGGTCGCGCGCTGGTTGGTGTTCTGGGTCACGGACTCCACCCTAGACGGCGGCTCCCACCAACCTCCGGGGCGTGACGTCGGGACCAGGGCCAGCCGAGGTTTCTGGCGGTGGCGCCCCCGGCAGGACTCGAACCTGCGACCTAGAGATTAGAAGGCTCTTGCTCTATCCGCTGAGCTACGGGGGCATGTCCCCCACAGTGGGCGCAGGCGACGCGAGAAGTGTAGGCGAGCAAGCGACATACAGGGTGGCGGTGGCGCTTCCCCACGAGGCGGGGCGCTTCAAACGCCGCGCAGAACCCAGATATCTCAAGCTTTTTGCCGCCCCGGCTTGAGATAGAGGCAGTGGACAGGGCAGGCTTGCGGCTTGTGACGGTTGGGGCTGATGACGCGGGACTGCTGAGCGCTGTCCAGCAGCTCCGAGTCGAGGTCGAAAACGCCACGCTCCCGCTGGACATTCCCGGCGCAGCCGAGGCCCGTGTGTCGCAGTCCGCGTTGCTGAAGCAGCTCGACGACTACGTCATCCCGCGCCTGACCTCGCTGGACGCACCCCTGATGGCAGTGGTTGGAGGATCGACCGGCGCCGGCAAGTCCACCCTGGTCAACTCGCTGGTCGGTTCGGTCGTGAGCCGCAGCGGCGTGCTGCGCCCGACGACGCGGTCGCCGGTTCTGGTGCACCACCGCGAGGACGCCGGCTGGTTCAGCGGGAGCCGAGTCCTGCCGGGTCTGGCTCGGGTGACGGGGGCCCACAGCGCGAGCGACGACAACGGCTCGCTCCGCCTCGTCGCATCCGGGACGCTGCCAGCCGGTCTGGCACTGATCGATGCGCCGGATATCGACTCCGTCGTTCAGACCAACCGGGTTCTGGCCCGCCAGCTTCTCGCGGCCGCTGACCTCTGGATCTTCGTCACCACCGCCGCGCGCTACGCCGACGCTGTGCCCTGGGAGCTCCTTCGCGGAGCATCCGAGCACGGCACCTCGGTCGCGATCGTGCTGGACCGGGTGCCGCTCGAGGCCATGGACGAGATCCGCAGCCATCTCGCGTCCATGCTGCGCGTGCAGGGCCTGGCCAGCGCCCCCATCTTCACCGTCGCCGAGACGACGCTGACGGACGAGGGCCTGCTGTCCGAGCGCGAGATCGCCCGGCTCCGCTCGTGGTTGTCGGCGCTCGCACGTGACGCCAAGGCTCGTTCGATCGTGGTACGCCGGACGCTCACCGGGGCCCTGACCTCGATCAAGGACAGTGTCCTCGCCCTCTCGGGCGCGACCGCCGAGCAGAACGCGGCGACGACGGCCCTCCACCAGGAGGTGACAGCTGCCTACGTTGCCGCGCTGAAGTCGGTCGAGCACGCGATGGCTGACGGGACCTTGTTGCGTGGCGAGGTTCTGGCCCGCTGGCAGGAGTTCGTCGGCACCGGAGAGTTCCTGCGTCAGGTGGAGGCCGGCATCTCACGGCTGCGCGACCGCATCACCGCTGCCATCAAAGGCAACCCGCCGCCGACGTCAGACCTGGGGGAGGCGTTGCAGTCCGGTGTCGCCGAGCTGTTGACGGCACAGGGGCGGGGTGCCGCGGCAACCATCCTGCGACGATGGCGTCAGCTGCCCGGCGGTCCCGAGCTGGTGGCGGCACACCCAGAGCTTGCCACCCCTGAGCCAGAGGGCGTTGCCTCGGTCGAGCGGCTGGTGCGCGACTGGCAGGGCGAGGTCCTCGAGATGATCCGCGCCGAGGGCAACGACCGGCGCACCGCAGCGCGCGTGCTTTCCTTTGGTGTCAACGGTGTTGGCGTCATCCTCATGCTCTTGGTGTTCAGCCAGACTGGCGGGATCACTGGCGGCGAGGTGGGCATAGCAGGTGGTTCGGCAGTCCTGGCCCAGCGCATCCTGGAGGCCATCTTTGGTGACCAGGCCGTTCGTGACCTGGCTTCCAAGGCGCGCCGCCAGCTGATGGCCAGGACCGAGGACCTGTATGCCGCGGAGCAGGCGCGTATGCATACCGCGGTTGCCGCCTTCTCGGTCAGCGCAGGTCAGGCGGATCGGCTCAGAGACGCTTCGGCTGCTGTGGAGGCGGCGCGATGAGCGCGGCGAAGCAGAGGGGGACCAAGAGGGTTCCGGCGCAAGGGAACCTGGCGAGCAAGGTTGCCGCCAAGAGGGGTTCGGCCAACAGGGGCGTTCGGGCAGTCACGGACAAGGAGTCCAAAGTGACCTCGGTGGCAGATGAGCTGGTGTCGGCGTCCGAAGCGTCCGAAGCATCGGTCGTGTCGGCGCCCGAGGCGTCGGTCGGGTCGGTCCGTGCCAGAGCCGATGCCTTGATGTCGGCACTGGCATCAGGGGTCGGGCGCCTGCCCGTCGGTGGCGTTCATCGCGCAGAGGTCGCCATCATCAAGGCCGCCAAAAGGACCTCCATGTCCGGCGGACACACGGTCGTTGCGCTCGCGGGGGCGACCGGCAGCGGCAAGTCGAGCCTGTTCAACCAGCTGATCGGGACCGAAGTCGCCACGATCGGGGCCCGTCGTCCAACAACGTCGACGCCCACCGCGGCGATCTGGGGGAGAGAAGACGCTTCGGCATTGCTCGATTGGCTCAAGGTCGGCACACGTCACCTGGTGGACGAAAGGCCCTCCGATACAACGGGTTCCGGCCTCGGCCCGGACACCACGCCTGAGACGGGTTACGTGGCGGATGGGCCCGCGCCCGGACTCGAGCTCGACGGGCTTGTGTTGCTGGATCTGCCCGACTTCGACTCCTATGAGGAGACCCACCGCCTGGAGGCCGACCGTCTGCTCGACCTGGTCGACGTCTTCATCTGGGTCACCGACCCCCAGAAGTATGCCGACGCGCGTCTGCACGAGGACTACATCGCCCGGCTCTCGTCTCAGGAGACCGTGACGATCGTGGTCCTGAACCAGGCCGACCGGCTGACGTTCGAGATGCTCGCCGCGTGTCGGAACGACCTGGTGCGGCTGCTTGGCACAGAGGGCGTCATCGACCCCGAGGTGATCGCCATGTCGGCCGCGGACGGTAGTGGCATCGTCGATCTGCGCCACCGGATCAGTCAGATTGTCGCGAGGCAGAATGCGGCGGTGAGGCGTCTGGACTCCGACTTGCGTTCTGTCGCAACGGTTTTGCGCTCTGGGGTCGCCGACTCGGAGCCCAGTCTTGATGGCCATTCCGACGCCGGTCTGGTTGACGCGCTCCAGCGCGCGGCCGGCATACCGGTCATCCTGGACGCCGTTGAGAGGGACTATCGGCGAGCCACTCGGGCGCGTACCGGCTGGCCCCTCACGCGTTGGGTCAAGACTCTGCGTCCTGCGCAGCTCAAGCTGCTCCGGCTGAACCAGGGCGCGTCTGTTCGTTCGGGTGGGATCTCGGAGTCCGACGTCCGCCTGGTGCTGGGCCGGTCGTCACTGCCGCCTGCGACCCCGGCGGCGCGTTCCGCCGTGGCGCTGGCTGCGCGCGAGCTGGCGGACCGGGCTGGTCAGGGACTGCCGCAGGCGTGGGCCGACGCGGTCACCGATGCTGCGGCGCCGCCACGGGACGACCTTGCCGACGCGTTGGACCAGGCCGTGCTTGACACCTCACTTCGAGCGCGAGCTCCTTTGTGGTGGAACGTCTTCGGGATACTGCAGTGGGTCTTTCTCATCGCCGCTGCCTCCGGCCTGATCTGGCTCGCCGTTCTTTCGGTGCTCAACTGGTTCCAGCTGCACGTCGATGCTCCTGGTATCGGACGGCTGGCGTACCCCTTCCTTTTGTTGGCCGGTGGGCTACTCCTCGGCTTCCTGCTGTCCCTCGTGGCGCGGTCGATCGGCCGGCTCGGTGGTCGGCGGCTCAAGGCTTTCGTAGCCGCTCGTCTGCGGGAGGCGGTGGCGCAGGTTGCTCGCGACCGGCTGGTCGCACCGGTGCAAGAGGTTCTCGACCGGCACCGCATGACGCGGGAGCATCTCGAAACCGCGCGCAGACACGTCTGAGCCGATCGACCCAGCTCGCCGCCACACGCCAAGCAGCTCCGGCCGGGATACGTGAATGCGCCGGTTGTCCACAACCGCGCAACCCTGGTCCCACCGTCCACAGGCTTGCGCTTGATCCTGTCGTCGGTCGGGCGCAATACCCACTGTGGAGTCGCGCGCCGATTTCGGCGAGCAGACGATGAGACAGATGAGGCGATGACGATGAATGAGACCTATGTGACGATCAGCGGCAACGTGGTCGGTGACCCCGTGGCGCGGGCGACCAGGGCGAACGTGCCCTTCGTGACCTTCCGGGTGGCGTCGAACGTGCGGCGCGTGGACTTCAAGACCGGCGAGTACATCGACGCCGGGACGAACTTCGTCAACGTGACGGCTTTCCGTTCGCTGGGGGTCAACCTGGCGAACTCGCTGAAGAAAGGCGAGCCGGTGCTCGTCTATGGGCGGATGCGGATCAACCAGTGGGTCAATGGGGAACGCAGCGGCACCACCGTCGAGATCGATGCCTACAACGTCGGACACGACCTGAGCTGGGGCCAGACGAAGTTCGTGAAGGTGGCCAAGCCTCAGCTGAACCAGAACGACCGCATGGCCGACCCCGAGGTCCAGGACGCAGCCGACCAGCTGGATCGCGATGCCTCGATGGCAGATGACGACTATCTGGAGGATGGTGACGACCAACCGGCCACGGAGGGGTCCGCGCATGCGGCCGGCGGGGGGATCGACGTGTCCAGCGCTGACACCGACGCCTACGAGACGGTCGGCGCCGGCAGCCGTTAGGGACGCCAACGGCGGTGGGCGTTGGGTGCGCCAGCCGGCGAGTTAGGAGGCGACCCCTTGCTCCGGATAACCTGACGCCCATGGCTGAGTTCATCTACACCATGACCAAAGCGCGCAAAGCTCACGGCGACAAGGTCATCCTCGACGACGTCACGATGTCGTTCTTTCCCGGTGCCAAGATCGGCGTCGTCGGCCCCAACGGTGCCGGCAAGTCGACGATCCTGCACATCATGGCCGGGTTGGACCAGCCATCAAACGGCGAGGCACGGCTGTCGCCGGGCTACACCGTGGGAATCCTGCTCCAGGAACCGCCGCTGAACGAGGAGAAGACGGTCCTCGGCAACGTCGAGGAGGGCCTGGGCCAGATCAAGGCTGATGTCGACCGTTTCAACGCGATCTCGAAGGAGATGGCCGAGCCGGATGCCGACTTCGAGACGCTGATGGAGGAGATGGGCCACCTCCAGGAGAAGATCGACGCGGCTGACGCGTGGGACCTGGACTCCCAGCTCGAGCAGGCGATGGACGCCTTGCGCTGTCCTCCGCCGGACGCCGACGTCTCGATTCTTTCCGGTGGTGAGCGTCGCCGGGTGGCACTGTGCAAGCTCTTGCTTCAGAAGCCCGATCTCCTGCTGCTCGACGAGCCCACCAACCACCTCGACGCCGAGAGCGTGCAGTGGCTCGAGAAGCACCTCGCGGCCTACCACGGTGCCGTCCTGGCCGTGACTCACGACCGGTACTTCCTGGACAACGTGGCCCAGTGGATCGCCGAGGTCGACCGGGGTCGGCTCTACCCCTACGAGGGCAACTACTCGACCTACCTGGAGAAGAAGCGCGAACGCCTCACCGTCCAGGGCAAGAAGGACGCCAAGCTCGCCAAGCGACTGTCCGCCGAGCTCGAGTGGGTCCGATCCAACGCCAAGGCCCGCCAGGTCAAGTCCAAGGCCCGGCTGTCCCGCTACGAGGAGATGGCCGCCGAGGCAGACCGCACCCGCAAGCTGGACTTCGACGAGATCCAGATCCCACCGGGTCCGCGCCTGGGCAACACCGTGATCGAGGTCAACGACCTCCAGAAGGGCTTCGACGGCCGCGTGCTGATCGACAACCTCTCCTTCACGCTGCCGCGCAACGGCATCGTGGGCGTCATCGGCCCTAACGGTGTCGGTAAGACGACGCTCTTCAAGACGATCGTCGGGCTCGAGGAGCCTGACGAAGGCAACGTCAAGATCGGCGAGACGGTCAAGATCTCGTACGTCGACCAGGGTCGTTCCGGCCTCGACCCGACCAAGAACCTCTGGGAGACCGTGTCGGACGGGCTGGACTTCATCCAGGTCGGCCATGTCGAGATCCCCTCCCGCGCCTACGTGTCGCAGTTCGGCTTCAAGGGCGCGGACCAGCAGAAGATGACCGGCGTGCTCTCCGGCGGCGAGCGCAACCGTCTCAACCTGGCGTTGACCCTGAAACAGGGTGGCAACCTGCTGCTGCTCGACGAGCCGACCAACGACCTGGACGTCGAGACCCTCGGCTCCCTGGAGAACGCGCTCCTGGAGTTCCCCGGTTGCGCCGTCGTCATCAGTCACGACCGGTGGTTCCTGGACCGCGTGGTGACGCACATCCTCGCCTACGAGGGCACCGAAGATAGCCCGGGCGCCTGGTACTGGTTCGAGGGCAACTTCGAGTCCTACGAGGCGAACAAGGTCGAGCGTCTCGGCGCCGACGCCGCCCGGCCGCACCGCGTGACCTATCGCAAGCTTGCCCGCGGCTGACGCTCTGTCCGACCCTTGGGTCACGGCACGGGCGAGGCTGGCTCAGGCGCGAACGAGCCGCAGCGCGAGGTCGCCGTACGCCGTGCCGATGGAGTGAGGCGTGCGTCGCACACCGGGCCCGTACCACCGCGCGACGTCGATCGTCAGCGACTGCAGAGCCAGCGTCGTCACGGCGATGTCCGGTACGTCGAAGTCGCCGGTGGCAACACCCGCCAGTAGGACGTTCCTGACGACGGCGTCAATCTGCTTGCGCACCGCGAGGACCTCGGCGCGATGCTCGGGGGTCAGGTGGGGGAACTCGTACTGAACGATCCGTGCCGTGCGGAACTGCTCCGCGTGCCAGCGGGCAAAGGACGAGACGATCGCCACGAGCTGAGCCGGGGGGGTTTGTGCGCTGTCGCGCGCGCTGGTCACGATCTCGAGAGCCAGGACGTGGCCGTGTTGGCAGAGCTGGAACAACAGATCCTGCTTGCTGGCGAAGTGGACGTAGACGCCGGCTGGGCTCATGTTGGCCCGAGCGGCGATGTCGCGGGTGCTGGTGGCGTGAAACCCCTTGTCGGCAAAAGCATCCACGGCGGCATCCATGAGGCGCTGGACAGAGTCCCCTGTGTGACGGCCGGTGGCCGGCGTCGATGACGCGGTCATGGTTGACAGCATGCCCCACCTGATCGAAACTAAGCAAGCGCTTAGTGATTCGGAGAATGACATGCCACGCAACGTCTACACCGCTGACCACGAGACATTCCGCGAGACGGCTCGGGAGTTCGTCGAACGCAGCCTCGCACCGCGTGCCCAGCAGTTCATCGACGCCCGGTGCATCGATCGCGAGGTCTGGATCGAGGCGGGCAAGCAGGGTCTGCTCGGGCTCGAGGTCCCCGAGGCTTACGGCGGTTCGGAGGCCCACGACTTCAGGTTCAACGCGGTCCTCGCCGAGGAGCTCTCCAAGTTCAACGCCGCGGCCTCGTCATGCTTCGGCATCCATACCGACTGCGTCGCCCCTTATCTGGTGGACCTGGGCACCGAGGAGCAGAAGCAGCGCTGGCTTCCCGGCTTCTGCACCGGCGAGATCATCACCGCGATCGCGATGACCGAGGCCAGTGGTGGCTCGGACCTCGCGGCTCTCAAGAGCACAGCGGTGCGCGACGGTGAGGACTGGATCCTCAACGGTTCCAAGACCTTTATCACCAATGGCTACCAGGCCGATCTCGTCGTCGTCGCGGCAAGGACCTCGCCGGACAAGGGCGCCAAGGGCATCACGCTGTTCGGCGTCGAGGCCGGCATGCCCGGCTTCGAGCGGGGTCGCAAGTTCGACAAGGTTGGCCAGGACGAGTCCGACACCGCCGAGCTGTTCTTCACTGACGTGCGCATGCCCGGCGCCAACGTCATCGGTGAGGTCGACCGAGGGTTCATCGCGATGATGGAACGGCTTCCCCAGGAGCGAGTGGGCGCAGCCGTGTCCAACACCGCGCATGCGCAGCAGATCCTGAACGAGACGATCGCCTACGCCAAGGAACGCAAGGCCTTTGGTCAGCCGATCGGCTCGTTCCAGCACAACAAGTTCCTTATCGCCGAGCTGCAGACCAAGCTCGAGGTGACCCAGGCGTACGTCGACGACTGCATCGAGGCCCACAACGAGCGCAAGCTCACCGCGATCGACGCAGCCAAGGCCAAGTGGTGGTCGGCGCAGGTCCAGAACGACGTGCTCGACGCCTGCGTGCAGCTCTACGGCGGATACGGGTTCATGAATGAGTACCGCGTGGCGCGGGCCTGGCGCGACGCGCGGGTCACCAAGATCTGGGCGGGCTCGAACGAGATCATGAAGGAGCTGATCGGCCGCGATCTCGGCCTTTGAGCGGTTACTCAGCAACCAAGGAGCATCAGACCCATGGGCCTCACGCACGAGAACAAGGTCGCGATCGTCACTGGTGCCAGCCGCGGTATCGGCCTGGGTATCGCACGGCGACTGGTTGCCGATGGCGCTCGCGTCGTCATCACAGCGCGCAAGTCAGAGGCGCTCGCCGAGGCGGTGGATGCGCTCGGCGGTCCCGCGCATGCCCTGGCCATCACGGGCCGGGCTGATGACGCGGCACACCAGGACGAGGTGGTTGCGGCCGCCCACACCACGTTCGGGCGGCTCGACTTCCTGGTCAACAACGCCGGCATCAACCCGGCCTACGGTCCCATGCTGGACACCGATACGGAGGCTGCCCGCAAGGTCCTGGAGGTCAATGTTCTCGGCGCTTTCAGCTGGATCCAGAAGGCCGTTGGCTCTGGGCTCGGCACGCCAGAGGCGCCGTGCGGCGCGATTGTCAACGTCGCCTCGATCGCCGGCCTGCGCGCCACCGGAGTCCTGGGCTGGTATGCCGTGAGCAAGGCTGCGTTGATCCATCTCACGGCCGAGCTTGGCAGTCAGCTGGGCCCGGACGTGCGCGTCAACGCGGTGGCCCCGGGCGTCGTCAAGACCCAGTTCGCCCAGGCTCTGTACGAAGGGCGTGAGGAGCAGGTCGCCGCGCGATATCCGCTCAAGCGGCTGGGTGTTCCCGATGACATCGCCGGCGTCGTCTCGTTCCTGCTGTCCAGCGACTCGTCATGGATTACGGGGCAGACCCTCGTCATCGACGGTGGCGTCAGCCTCGGCGGTGGCCTGTGAGCCGCTTCGACGGCCAGGTCGTCGTGGTCACCGGAGCCGGGCGGGGGATCGGTGCGGCATACGCCAGGATGTTCGCGGCTCAGGGCGCGAAGGTCGTGGTCAACGACCTCGACGCCGAAGCGGCGCGTGAGAGCGCACAGGCGGTTGGCGGCGTTGCGGTGCCCTGCGATGCCTCGACCGAAGCCGGCGTCGAGCTGTTGATAGGCACCGCCCGAGAGCTCGCCGGGTCGATAGACGTCTACTGCGCCAACGCCGGGGTGGCCCGCTCAGGAATGGTCGATGTCGCCGAGAATGCCTGGGAGACCTCGTGGCAGGTCAACGTCATGGCACACGTACGCGCCTCCAAAGCCCTGATACCGCAATGGGTTTCGCAAGGGCATGGCATGTTTGTCTCCACCGTGTCGGCAGCCGGACTGCTCACCGTTCCCGGTGCTGCCCCCTATGCCGTAACGAAGCACGCCGCCTATGCCTACGCCGAGTGGCTGTCGATGACGTATGCCGATGCGGGCGTGCGCGTGCATGCTGTGTGCCCACAGGGTGTGCGAACGCGGCTGCTTGAGGACTCCGGCCCGGCAGGCAAAGCGCTGATGGACGAGTCGGCCATCGAGGCTGACGATGTCGCGTCCGCGTTGTTGGCTGCGATCGAGGTGGGCCGGTTTCTGGTTCTGCCCCACCCTGAGGTCGGTCTGATGTATGCCGGTCGCGCGGCTGACCCTGATCGTTGGCTCGCGGGCATGCGACGGTTGAGCCGATCCCTGCCGGACATGTGACTGGAAGCCAGTGGTGATGGCTATGCGAACCGGTTCTTACCCCTCAACGTGCCAGCTCTGCGTGTCCCACACCTTGATCGTCTTGTCCCAGCTGGCGGAGACGATGCGGCGCCCATCTGGGCTGATCGCACAACCTTCGATCCGGTATGTGTGATCGGTCAGGGTGCGCAGGCAG
>Ga0208079_1001416_pt1 | contig 12535 bp, 8 predicted proteins | sample NGESurdeep092012_5_FD_184474 | JGI IMG/M metagenome (GOLD analysis project Ga0208079, IMG submission 184474) | Arctic peat soil microbial communities from Barrow, Alaska - NGEE Surface sample 210-2 deep-092012 (SPAdes) | ecosystem: Environmental > Terrestrial > Soil > Wetlands > Peat ... | reverse complement strand
GGGGACGCCGTACAAACTCGTGCAGCGTTCTTGCTCAACGGCTTTGAGCGTGGCTGCAGGGTCAAAGGCCGGAGCCGGGATCACCATGCAGGCGCCGTGACTCGTGGCCGCCAAGTTGCCCATGACCATGCCGAAGCAGTGGTAGAAGGGCACGGGCAGGCAGATACGGTCGTGCTCCGTGTAGCTCACAAGCTCGCCGACGAAGAAGCCGTTGTTCAGGATGTTGTGGTGGCTCAGGGTGGCGCCCTTGGGGAACCCCGTCGTGCCAGAGGTGTACTGGATGTTGATCGCGTCATCGGAGCTCAACGTCGCCATACGCTCGGCCAGCGCATCCAGTTGGTCAACGGTGGCGGACGAACCAGCCGCGACCAGCTGCTCCCAGCTGTCCTCGCCGATGTAGACGACGTCCTGAAGGTCGTGGCACTCGGGCCGCACCTCGTCGATCATTTCTCGGTAGTCGGACGTCTTGTGCTGGACGGCACTGACAAGCATGCGCATCCCCGACTGCCCCACGACATAGGCGAGCTCGTGGCTGCGATAGGCAGGGTTGACGTTGACCAGAACCGCGCCGACGTTGGCCGTCGCGTACTGCAGCAGTGTCCACTCAGGACAGTTCGGCGCCCAGATGCCGATCCGGTCGCCGGCGGCGACACCGCCGGCCAACAAGCCCAGAGCCAACGCCGTGACGTCAGCATCGAGCTGCGCGTACGTCCAGCGGCGGCCACTGGGCACGTCGACCAGCGCTTCGGCATCGGGCAGACGCGAGACGGTTCGCGCCAGGTTGTCGCCGATCGTGTCACCCAGCAGGGGCGTGTCGGAGGTTCCTGAGCTGTAGGACAAGAGCGCTTGGGTCTTCACAGTTCCTCCGCTTTGGCGTGACGTGGTTGCGCCCATCCTCGCCACCAAGGGGCCACGCGGCAACCGAGAGCTCAGATGCCAACTACCGTATGAGGTGTGTCCGCGTCCCTGTCCAGACCACAGTCCCACGTCAGGAGCCTCGCCGATGACGTCCGAGGTCGAACCGACGAACAGCTCCGCCGGTTGGTCCGCCGCCGACCCGATCTGGCCCGGCCGGCTCCGAGCGATCTGACCTCGCTGGCCGCACGTGCCAGCACGCGTTCCAGCGTTCAGCGGGCCCTCGACGGGCTCGACCGCGGCCATCTGCAGGTCCTTGAGGCGCTGGTCGTCAGCGGCGATCCCGTCGACCTCGGCCAGACGGCAGCACTGCTCGGCCGGGCAGCCCCGGACCTGGAGGGGTTCGTCCACGATCTCTGGGATCGCGGGCTCCTGTGGCGCAGCAGCGGCGATCACCACGTGGTGCGGGCGGTCACCGAGGTGCTCGGTCCGCATCCGGCGGGCCTCGGCCCGGCCATGGCCGACCTGTGCGGCTCGACGCCGGCGTCCTACACATCTCCGGAGGCGATCGACGCGGTCATCGCGTCTGCGCCCCCCAATGCGCGAAACATCCTTGAGAAGCTCGCCTGGGGACCACCGATCGGCACCCTGTCGCCCGGCGGCCCCCTTGCCTCGGTTGGCGCCTGGCTGCTGTCCCATCAGCTGATGACCGCCATGTCCGCCGACCACTTCGCCCTGCCCCGCGAGATCGCCCTGCGCCTGCGCGGGGGTCGGCTGCACCGAGAGAGCGCGCTGACCGCCCCAGACCTGGCCGTCACTGCCCACGAACAGTCCTCGGTGGATGACGCAGCCGGGGGTCAGGCTTCCGAGCTGCTCGGGCTCGTGGACGAGCTTGCGGCGGACTGGGGCCCGCGCCCGCCCAGGGTCCTACGCGCCGGCGGACTCTCGGCGCGGGACTTCAAGCACCTCGCCGCGATCCTCGACGTTGATCCCCAACATGCCGCGTTTGTCGTCGAAACTGCTTATGCCGCAGGCCTGCTGGCTGACGACGCATCCCTCGAGCCGGTGTGGGCGCCGACCCCCAGTTACGACGACTGGCAGCAACGTCCCTCCGCGAACCGATGGGTCCGGCTCGCCCAGGCCTGGCTGGCGTCGGGCCGCGCACCGCACCTCGTCGGCACAACTTCCACAGGTGGTGGCAGTCCCGTCAACGCGCTGAGCGGGGATCTCGCCTATCCGCCCATGCGCCAGCTGCGCGGCGACATCCTCGCCGAGCTGGCGGCACTGCCCGAAGGCCAGGCACCCGACCTGGCCAGCCTCATTGAGCGCATCCGCTGGCGCAGACCGATGCGCCGGGGCGAGATCATTGACACGGTCACAGCCGCGGTGCTGCGTGAGGCCGAGTGGCTCGGGATAACCGGGCGCGGAGCACTCAGCACTGCAGGGCATCTCCTCTTCGACTCCACCGCCAACACGTCTGCGGCCGAGAAAGCGATCAGCACCCACCTGCCGTCGCCCGTCGAGCACGTCCTGCTGCAGGCGGATCTGACGGCGGTTGCGCCGGGTCGACTCGAAGGCAGCCTTGCTCAGTTCATGCGCCTCGTCGCCGATGTCGAGTCTCGAGGCGGTGCCACCGTCTATCGCTTCTCCCCTGAGAGCGTCCGCCGGGCCCTGGACGCGGGATGGTCGTCCGCGCAGGTTCTCACCGCACTGCAGGACGCAAGCCGTACGCCGGTTCCGCAGCCGCTGGAGTACCTCGTCGGCGATATCGCCCGACGTCACGGACAGACCCGGGTGGGATCGGTCTCGGCGTACATCCGCAGCGACGACTCGGCAGTCTTGGACAGCATGCTGGCCGATCGCGGGCTGGCTGCCCTGCAGCTGAGGAGGGTCGCGCCGACCGTCATCATGTCGCCGGCACACACGATGGTTGTCCTGGAGATGTTGCGCGAGAACGGTTTCGCGCCAATTTCCGAGACGACTGACGGCGGGGTCATGGTCCCCGTCGTCTCACACCACCGGTCCCCCGCACGACGGCCCCTGGCCTCTTCCGCACTTTCGTCGGTCGTTGATGACGAGCTGACCGAGACGCTCATCTCGGCCTTGCGCGCGGGTGAAGAGTTCGCGGCATTCGAACGCGCGCGCGAGGAGTCCCAGCCCGGCCCTCGGCTGCCGTCCACCGAGCCGGCAGTCGCCCTCGCGCTCCTTCGAGAGGCGTCGGCCGACAACACCGGGCTCTGGATCGGCTACGCCGACGCTGACGGGCGGACAACACGAATACTGTTCTATCCCAAGCGAATCGAGGGCGGACGTGCCTACGGATCCATCGAGGGATCCGATATCGAACGCGCCTTCTCGATCCACCGGATCACTGGCGCGGCATTCACCTGACGACCGGATCACTCCGGCCGGTATGACTCTCCTGCCACAGCTCTCGCTCCTGCTTTCTGCAGTCGCTCGACCACACGGTCGGCGCTGGCCTCGCTGATGCCCGACACCACCACGACCGGAGCGTCCCTCGCGAGATTGTTGGCGGACACAAGGTCGAGCCCGGTCGCCTGACTGATGATCGCGATGACCTGGACGGGACTGGGACCGATCAGCTGAAGAACGACATGACGCTCCCCGGGCTCTGTGAGGGCCGCCGACGCGCGACGGGGCTTGAGCAGCATTGCTTCAGCGCGCCGCTGCAACAATCCCCTCCACCCCTTGGCGGACGCAGGCTCGATCGGCATGGGGTCGAGCGACGTCGGGTCAGTCATCGCCACCTGCCAGCGCCTTGACGACCCGCGAGGGCGACGGCCGACCAAGGTGCCCGGCCATCCAGACACTGGTCTCCACCAGCGCCTCGAGGTCGACCCCTGTCTCGATTCCCAGGCCGTCGAGGGCCCAGACGAGATCCTCCGTAGCCAGGTTGCCGGTCGCGCTCTTCGCATAAGGACACCCGCCCAGACCACCAGTCGAGGCGTCGACGACGGTGATTCCGTGTGCCAGCGCAGCCAAGGTGTTTGCGAGGGCTTGACCATAGGTGTCGTGGAAATGCACACCAATGCGCTCAGCGCCAATTCCGTTGGTGTCCAAGGCATCCAACAAGCGGTGAACGTGGCCTGTCGTGCCGGTGCCGATGGTGTCTCCCAGGCTGAGCTGGTCACAGCCCAGATCCATCATCCGCGAAGCAACCGCCACGACCTGGTCAATGGGAACGTCACCCTCCCACGGGTCTCCAAAGCACATCGAGACGTACGCACGCACCCATAAACCCTCGGCACGCGCTCGCGCCACGACGGGAGCGAACATCGCGATGGACTCATCCACGCTGCGGTTGAGGTTCTTGCGGGCGAAGGTCTCGGTTGCGCTGCCAAAGATCGCGACGGCTTGGACGCCATGTGCGAGCGCGGTGTCCAGACCGCGATCGTTGGGCACCAGCACAGGTCGGTTGCGACCACGGCCGACCTCACCGAGAAGAGTCAGCAGCGCAGCCGAGTCGGCCAGCTGGGGGACCCATTCCGGCGATACGAACGACGTCGTCTCGACGGTGTCTAGCCCTGCGTTCACGAGCCGTTTGACGAACTCGGCCTTGACCTCCACCGGGACAACGGTCTTCTCGTTCTGCAAACCGTCGCGGGGTCCGACCTCGTAGATGGTGACCCGTCCGGGCATACCCGACTGAGCTTCACGCTGCGGTCCTTGCATCTGTTACCTCCATGTAGCGGCCCCTATCGTGTCAGGAAACGTCGTCGCATCACCATGGACTCGACCGCAGACCCGACGGACGGTTGATACCTTGTCAGCCTTGGCTCAAGAACGGGCCGGACGATATGGGAGAGACAGCATGAGCGAGCCAACCGGCGACGGCAAGCAGCAGCCCGACCCAGAGCAGCACCCCGAAGCTGCCCCTGGCGATACCCAGGATCAGTCGTCGGGTTCTGTGTTCAACGACCCGACCGCACCTGTCTGGGCGGACCCCACAGCACCGATCCCCGCCACGCCGGCCGCCGAGGTGGCTTCGGCCTGGGTGCAGGACACCCCAGAGCCGCCACTGGTCCCTCCGGCTGCTCCCGGCGCGTCATCTCCCTACGGGCAGCAGCCGCCAGCCCCACAGGTAACCCCTCCGGCGAGCAACCCGTACGCCCAGCAGCCTCCGGCGCCGCCGTACGTCACGCCGTCCAGCAACCCCTATGGCCAGCAGTACCCGGCACCGCCCTACGGCCAGCAGTACCCGGCACCGCCCTACGGCCAGCAGTACCCGGCACCGCCCTACGGCCAGCAGTACTACGCGGCCGGCGCGCCCGCTGTTCCGAGCAACACATCCGCGATCGTCCTGACCATCGTGTCCGGGGTGTCGATGTTGGGCACCGCGTTCTTCGTGGGCATCCCGAGCCTCATCTTCGGCATCATGGCGCTGACATCGAACACCACCGACCCTGTGGGCTCGCGCAAGAAGTCGAGGATCGGCTGGATCATCTTCGCCGTCAACGTGAGCATCCTCGTCCTGCTCATCGTCGCTGCCATCGCGTTCTTCGTTGTCACCGGCACGTCCAGCACAACCGTCGACTCCGGATACTGACGGACAACACCGTCCGTGCGTGGGCACACTCCCATCCGGGATATCGTTGACGCACACCATGGCTGACGGACCCCTGATCGTTCAGAGCGACAAGACACTTCTCCTCGAGGTCGACCACCCCGACGCCGTGGCGGCACGTCGGGCCATCGCACCTTTTGCCGAGCTGGAACGCGCTCCCGAGCACGTTCACACCTATCGGCTCACGCCGCTCGGCCTGTGGAACGCCCGAGCCGCCGGACACGACGCCGAGCAGGTCATCAACACGCTCATCACCTACAGCCGCTATGCGGTGCCACACTCGCTGCTCGTCGACGTCGCCGACACGATGGACCGCTATGGCCGGCTCACTCTCGAGAAGGACGGCGACCAGCTCATCCTTCGCAGCACCGACCGTCCAGTCCTCGAAGAAGTGCTGCGGCACAAGAGGATTCAACCCCTTCTGGGCGAGCGGCTGGACGACTCGACCGTCCTGGTGCACCCCTCGGAGCGCGGCCAGCTCAAGCAGCAGCTGCTCAAGATCGGCTGGCCTGCGGAGGACCTGGCGGGCTATGTCAACGGCGAGGCACACCCGATCTCGCTCGTCCTCGATGACTGGGAGCTACGCCCCTACCAACAGCAGGCGGTCGACGGCTTCTGGCACGGCGGCTCGGGCGTCGTGGTCCTACCCTGCGGCGCGGGCAAGACCCTGGTCGGCGCGGCCGCGATGGCCCAGGCTGGCGCCACCACCCTGATCCTGGTCACCAACACGGTCGCAGCCCGTCAATGGCGCGACGAGCTGATGAGTCGCACCAGCCTGACCGAGGATGAGATCGGCGAGTACTCGGGCGCCCGCAAGGAGATCCGCCCGGTCACGATCGCGACCTACCAGGTGATGACGACAAGGCGCAAAGGCGTCTACACCCACCTCGACCTGCTCGATGCCAAGGACTGGGGACTCATCATCTACGACGAGGTCCACCTGCTTCCGGCGCCGATCTTCCGGATGACCGCCGACCTGCAGGCCCGTCGCCGACTGGGCCTGACGGCCACCTTGGTCCGCGAGGACGGGCGCGAAGCTGACGTGTTCAGCCTGATCGGGCCCAAGCGCTTCGATGCCCCCTGGAAGGACATCGAGGCCCAGGGATACATCGCGCCCGCCGACTGCGTCGAGGTCCGGGTCACCCTGCCTGAAACCGAGCGGATGACCTACGCGATGTCCGAGGCCGAGGATCGCTATCGCCTGGCGTCGACGAGCACGTCCAAGGACCGGATCGTCGAGGCACTGGTCGAGAAGCATCGGGGCGAGCCGACCCTGGTGATCGGCCAGTACCTCGATCAGCTTGACGTGCTGGCCGGCAGGTTGAACGCGGACCTGATCACCGGCGCGACCTCGGTGACCGAGCGCCGAAGACTCTTCAAACAGTTCCGCACCGGCGAGGTCGGCCTGTTGGTGGTCAGCAAGGTCGCCAACTTCTCGATCGATCTGCCCGAGGCAAGCGTGGCCATCCAGGTGTCGGGAACCTTCGGCTCACGGCAGGAGGAAGCCCAGCGGCTGGGGCGGATCCTGCGGCCCAAGGGTGACGGCCGCACCGCGCACTTCTACAGCGTGGTCTCTCGCGACACCGTCGACGCCGACTTCGCAGCTCACCGTCAGCGCTTCCTGGCCGAGCAGGGTTACTCCTACCGGATCATCGACGCCGACGACGTGCTGCCCCCCAGTTGAACCCCAGCCACCCAGCCTGACCGCTGCGCAGGACATTCACAGGAAACTCCCAGACACGACATACAAACTGGCGGCTGTGACCACTAGCACCCCCGAGGCCAAGCTCCTCGTCGTCGAGGACGAGCCCAACATCCGCGAGCTGCTCGCCACCTCCCTGCGCTTTGCCGGGTTCGAGGTGCATGTGGCCGCCGATGGCGCAACGGCGATCAAACAGGCGAACACCCATCAACCCGACCTTGTCGTGCTCGACGTGATGCTGCCGGACATGGACGGATTCACCGTCACGCGCAAGCTGCGCGCCTCCGGGCGGATTCTCCCGATCGTTTTCGTCACGGCGCGAGACTCTGTCGAGGACAAGGTCAAGGGACTGACCGTCGGCGGCGATGACTACGTCACCAAGCCGTTCAGCCTCGAAGAGGTGGTCGCCCGGATCCGCGCGGTGCTCCGACGGACCCGGGGCGAGAGCAATGGTGACGCCACCCTGCGCTTTCACGACCTGGAGCTCGACGAGGACTCCCACGAGGTACGACGCGGCCATCGCGCCATCGAGGTCTCCCCGACCGAGTTCAAGCTGCTTCGCTATCTCATGCTCAACCCCAACCGGGTGCTGTCCAAGGCCCAGATCCTCGACCATGTCTGGGACTACGACTTCCGCGGTCAGTCGGGCATCGTCGAGTCCTACATCTCGTACCTTCGCCGCAAGGTCGACGTCGAGGAGCCGGCGCTGATCCAGACCAGACGCGGCGTCGGCTACGTCCTGCGGCTGCCGCAAGAGTCGACCTGATCAGGCCAACGTGACGCACTCACCCACCCAACGGCCCCGTTGGTCGGCGATCTCACGGGGCACCCCTCAACTCGCGGCGCTGCCACTGCGGGTGCGCTTGGTTGCCGTGCTCGTGCTGTTGCTGCTGGTTGCCCTCTCTCTCACCAGCATCGCCACGAGCGCCGTGATGCGTCGCCAGCTGATGGACAGCGTCGATCGGGACCTGAACGCCGCTGCAGTCCCGACGGCCTCCCAAGCCCTGACACAGCTGTTCAACCACAGGGGCGAGGGCATCCCCACCAACTACGCCGTCCGGTTCATGCCGACCGACGGCAGCTCCCCGTTCGGCGTCAACCCCACCGGTGAGCGGCTGCACCCCAATATCCCGACCCTGGCCCTGAACGACCCGCGCGTGGTGAACGGCACCCTCTTCACCGTGACCTCAACCGACGGCGAGATGCGCTGGCGGGTTGTGCCCGGACAGCTACGCGACGGCTCGGCAACGTTCGCGGTGGCCGTGCCGCTGCGTGGAGTCGACACGACGATCCAGCAAATGTTGCGATTCGCCATCCTGATCGGCCTGGCCGTCATCGCCAGCTGCGCACTCCTTGGTTGGTTTGGCGTACGCCGAGCGTTCCGTCCGCTCGCCCAGATCGAGGACACCGCCGCCGGCATCGCCGGGGGCGACCTGACCCGGCGCATCCCGGAGCCCACCAGCAAGGACGAGGTGGCAAGTCTGGCTCGTTCGCTCAACGCGATGCTGGCGCAGATCGAGCAGTCCTTCGCCGTCCGTGAGGCCTCAGAGGAACGGATGCGCCAGTTCGTGGCGGACGCTTCACACGAGCTCCGAACGCCCCTGGCCGCGGTACGAGGCTATGCCGAGCTCTTCCGTCAAGGGGCGGTCACCAAGCCCGACGACGTGGCCGGCGCCATGCGCCGGATCGAGGATGAGGCCATCCGCATGGGCGGACTGGTCGAGGACCTGCTGCTCCTGACCCGGCTCGACAGCCAGCGCCCCCTCGAAAAGGGGCCGGTGGACCTCACCGTGCTGGCCGCCGATGCAGTGCAGGACGCCCGAGCTCTGGACTCCACCCGGCAGGTGCGACTGGTCGGTCTGTCGGGTGACCTCCAGCCAACCACTATCGAGGGCGACGAGGCCAGGCTGCGCCAGGTTGTCACCAATCTTGTTGGTAACGCTGTGAATCACACGCCTCAGGGCACGGCCATCGAGATCGCCGTCGGCAGCGACGCCGGTCGTGCCAAGCTCGAGGTGCGCGACCACGGTGACGGCGTCGACCCGGTCAAGGCCCGTAAGGTCTTTGAACGGTTCTACCGCGCTGACGCCTCCCGCGTCCGGGGCAACGGCGGTGGCAACGGACTGGGCCTGGCCATCGTGGCTGCCATCGTGAGCGCCCATGGCGGTCGAGTCGGCGTAGCCGCCACGCCCGGCGGTGGTGCGACCTTCCTCGTGGATCTGCCCACAGCCAATTCCCAGTCAGAACCCAGCAACGTTTGAGGCTCATCGGATTGAGTAGAGCCATCAACCACCAAGGAGGTCCCGATGACGCAGCAGCCGCCGCCACAGTCCCCACAGTTCCCACAGTCCCCTCAACCCCCCGAGGCTGCGCCGGAGCAGACTGCGGCGCTCTGGTACGACCAGACGCTGCCGCAGCCATCCTTCTCGTCATTCCCTCAGGTAGATCCACAGCCTCCGGTGGACCCACAGACTCCGGCTGAGCCGCGCCCCGCTGTGTTGACGCAGCCCGGCGTAGAGCCCGCTCAGCCGGCCAAACCTCGCAGAGTGGCCGAGCTGGTCACCGTCGCCGTCCTCGCAGCGGTTTTGACCAGCACCGGAACGTATGCCGTCACTCGCGTTGACGGCACCGCGGCCCCGGCGGCGCAAGCCGGGTCCAGCGCGACCACTTCCGCGGCGCCGGTCGTGCAGGCCGACGCCTCGGCCCCCAACTGGTCCGTCACCGCCGCCGCAGTGTCGCCCAGCGTGGTGGCCATCTCGGTGACCAGTGGTCAGAGCGGCGGGCAGGGCTCGGGAGTCATCTTCGACACCCAGGGCCACATCCTGACCAACAACCACGTCGTGACAGCCGGGGGACAGAACTCGCAGATCACGGTGACCCTGAACGACAAGCGGACGTATGACGCGACCGTCGTGGGCACCGACCCCACGACCGACCTGGCCGTCATCAAGCTGACCAACGCCCCCGGCGACCTCAAGGCCATCGCGCTCGGCGACGCCAACGCCCTCACGGTCGGCGAACCCGTCATGGCTGTCGGCAACCCTTTGGGCCTGGCCGGCACGGTCACCACCGGCATCGTCAGCGCCCTCAACAGGCCCGTCAGCACGTCCGACCAGCAGCCCAGCGACCCCTTCGGGCAGCAGCAGCAGTCCTCCGGTGAACCGGTCGTGACCAACGCGATCCAGACCAGTGCCGCGATCAACCCGGGCAACAGCGGCGGCGCCCTGGTCAACGCCAACGGCCAGCTGATCGGGATCAACTCCGCCATCGCCTCGCTGGGGTCCTCCGGCGGCTCATCCCAGAGCGGCAACATCGGGATTGGCTTCGCGATCCCGGTCAACGAGGCCAGGTCGATCGCCGAACAGCTGATCACAACCGGAAAAGCCACGCACCCCTACCTCGGAGTCAGCTCCAAGGATGGCGTCGTGCCGGATGGATCCGCCAAACGCGCCGCAGCCGTCCTCACCAACGTCGTCAGCGGGACACCTGCCGACAAGGCGGGACTCCGGGTCGGCGACGCAATCATCGCCGTCGACGGCAACTCGATCGACGGGTCCTTGTCGCTCGTCGCCCAGATCCGCGAACGCTCGGTCGGCGACAAAGTGACCCTCAAGATCCTGCGCAACGGCCAGTCCCAGGACATCAACGTCACCCTCATCAACAAACCCACCACGAACCAGTAGCGCTGCGGTCCCCTTCGCCACAAGCGCTACGGCATACGCCTTCCGCACGTTAGGCTGCTCGGCTCACCCGTTGCACCCGCCTGCGGAAGGCGTTATGTCGTCCATGTCTGTTGCCCCCGATAGGTCAGTTGCCCCCGAGCTGAAACGCGAACGCGACTATCTCGCCCGTGCGCGCTCCGACCTTGCCCGGATGCGCCAACAGACGATGTCACTGGAGGCACATGCAGGCGACCGGATCTCGAGCGAGTTCCTCGCAGCCACGCTGTACCGCCGCGCGCAGTCACTGATCGACGACCCCACCTCAAGCTTGTTCTTCGGCAGGATCGACCAGCTGCGTAGTGACGCTCCGGCACCGGAGCGCTGGTACATCGGGCGGCGTCACGTTGCCGACTCACACGGCGACCCGGTCGTTGTCGACTGGCGCGCCGATGTCTCCACTGCGTTCTACCGCGCGTCCCGGACCGAGCGAATGGGCGTGAGCCTGCGTCGTCGGTTCGGCATCGACCGGGGCCAGCTGACCGCCTACGAGGATGAGCGACTCGATGATGACGATCGGGACTCGCCCCCAGAATCGTCCGGCGTCACAAGCCAGATCCTCGTCGATGAGATCGAGCGGCCGCGCGTGGGACCCATGCGCGACATCGTGGCCACCATCCAGCCCGAGCAGGACGTCATCGTGCGCAGCGACGTTGGCACGACCGTGTGTGTCCAGGGTGCCCCCGGAACCGGCAAGACCGCGGTCGGCCTGCACCGGGCGGCGTGGCTGCTCTACGCGTTCAGGGACAAGCTGGCCCGCAACGGCGTCCTGGTCATCGGCCCGAACCGTGCATTCCTTGACCACATCGGCGCGGTGCTGCCGGCGCTGGGCGAGGTCGAGGTCCGTCACAGCACGATCGACGAGCTGCTTGCGTCGGTGCCCGTGCGCGGCCATGACAGCGTCGAAACAGCTGTCCTCAAAGGAGACTCACGTCTTGCCGTGATCGTTCGGGCAGCCGTTTGGTCACACGTCAGGACGCCCACCGAGCCTCTGGTGCTGCCGCGAGGCGCGTACAAGTGGCGCGTTCCGACACACGAGGTAGCCGAGATCGTCGCTGAGCTGCGGACCCGCGGAGTGAGATATGACGCCGCCCGCCAGATGCTGCCGCACCGTCTGGCACACGCGATCCTGCAACAGATGGAACAGGCTGGCGACTCACCCGATGACCGCGTCCAAGATGCCGTGGCACGCTCCGCCGCGGTCAGGAAGTATGCCGGTGGCGTGTGGCCGGCACTCGACCCGAAGGCCGTGTTGTTCGGCCTGCTCTCGGACGCCAAGGCTCTGGAACAGCATGCCCTTGATCTGCTCAGCGACCAAGAACGCTCGATGTTGTTGTGGGCCAACCCTCCTGCCGGGCGTGGATCGGCGAAGTGGTCAACGGCCGACGCCGTCCTGATCGATGAGATCAATGATCTCCTTCAGCGCACGGCGAGCTTGGGCCACGTCGTTCTCGATGAAGCGCAGGATCTGTCGCCCATGCAGCTGCGTGCGGTGGGGCGACGATGCTCGACCGGCTCGGCAACGGTCCTGGGCGACCTGGCGCAGGGCACGACGCCTTGGGCCACCGACTCGTGGGAGTCCGCGTTGGGGCACCTCGGCAAACCGGACGGCCTCATCGAGACGCTCGAACGCGGATTCCGGGTTCCCGCCAGCGTCATCGCCTTCGCAACCCA
>Ga0208079_1001414_pt1 | contig 12543 bp, 10 predicted proteins | sample NGESurdeep092012_5_FD_184474 | JGI IMG/M metagenome (GOLD analysis project Ga0208079, IMG submission 184474) | Arctic peat soil microbial communities from Barrow, Alaska - NGEE Surface sample 210-2 deep-092012 (SPAdes) | ecosystem: Environmental > Terrestrial > Soil > Wetlands > Peat ... | reverse complement strand
GTAGATGTTCCTGCGGTCGACATGGTGGCATTTCTTTCACCAAGGCGTAGCCGGGTGGACATTGTGCAAGCCACTGGACGCGCAATGCGTATCGCCCCCGACAAGAACTGTGGTTATGTCATTGTGCCGTTATATGTCGAACAGGCTGCTGGTGAAACGATAGAACAAGCCGTTGCTCGCGCGGAATACGACGATGTGTGGGATGTTCTCCAATCGCTACAGGAACAAGACGAAATATTGGCTGAAATCATCCGCGATATGCGCCTACAGCGTGGTCGCAAGAGAGGTTATGATGATACACACTTCCGAGAGCGCGTTGAAATTCTTGGGCCAGAGATTACGCTCGAAAATCTACGTCGTTCAATTATCGCAAGCTGCGTAAATGTGCTTGGCGAATCGTGGCATGAAAGCTACGGCCAATTGGTTTCCTATTATGAGAAGCATGGCAACAGTAATATTCCACGAACCTATAAGGAAAACAAAGCTCTTGCAGGCTGGGTGATACGCCAGAGAGTCTTGTATAAACGGAAAACTTTAGATGAGGGAAAAATTAATTTGTTAAATCAAATTGGATTTATTTGGAATCCGGTTGATGCAATTTGGAATGAAAATTATTTAGAACTAATTAAATATCATAAACGATTTCGCAATTGTCGTGTGACTCAAGATTGGAATGAAAATAAGACTCTTGGAAAATGGGTCAGCACTCAACGCGTTTATTACAATCGTGGCTGGTTATCTCAAGAACGCATTGCTTTGCTTGAAAAACTTAATTTTGGTTGGACGGGCGGCAAGGTGACGTGGGAAATGCGATTTGCCGAATTGAAGGCATTCAAAGAACGATTCGGCCATACAAGGGTTCCTGTTAGGCCGGGCGAGAATCATTTACTTGGCGTTTGGGGCTCAGACCAGCGATATAAAAAACGGCGCGGAGAATTGAACAGGGAGCACGAAAAACTTCTTAATTCAATTGGTTTTGAATGGGAAGATATGCTGAGAGGCGAACATACAAAATCTTTGGATCGCAAGATTGAAGCAATATTACAATTCAAATCTGCACATGGGCATTTTGTTGTTCCGCGCCGTGGGAAATTTATAACCCTTGCGGTGTGGATGTCCGACCAACGGGCGCGGTTCAAGCAAGGAACAATAAACGAAAAACTTAAAGCACGCCTTGACGCAATTGGGTTTCCATGGGTTTCAGAAACTACGCCGGGGAGCAGTGGACTTTGGAAACCATATTACAACGACCATTGGCAAAAGATGTTTGAGCAATTTAAGGAATACATTGCAATTCATGCCAACCCAAACATCATTGTAACTGACAATGCGACGGCCAAACTCATAGCGTGGGCAAAGTCACAAAAGGACGCACGAAGATGTAAACGTCTCAGCCAAGAAAAAATTGAGGCGCTTGACCGGGTTGGATTTATTTGGGCGAAACCTAGAAAGAATGTTTCAGTTCCAATTTGCCAGTCTACGCTTATTTTTTAGCTTTCAGCCTTGCTAAATTTAGTTTGCTTGAACAATAGTTGCGAGCGTTGGCCGGAAATCCACCGGCAGCAATTTGGGTTGCACGCTGTGATGTGAATTTTTCCCCCATTCCTTTTCCCAATCATCCAGCGACCCGTGATGTGCATCACCTCCGGAACGTAGCGATAGCGGTTCGCCTTTCTGCGACTAAGGCCGGTTTTACAGCAGGTCGGCCAATTTGCCGAAAAATCTCCAAAACCCTGCATTTACAGGCCAAACGACGATGCCGCCCCTGCGCACAACGTCGCGTTCAGCGGCGTCTTTAGGCTTAACAGGCCTGATTTGTGCGATCTGGCATCTTTAATTCGAAGATTGCCGACGTCGCCCGAAAACAGCGAGCGAGGGCGGCTGATTCAAAGTAGCACCAGTTGTTGTTCATTCGGCTCGCGCAAAGCGCTCACACCAAGCCCCAGCAACCGCAGCGGACGCGACACCAATTTCTCCCGCCCCAACAGGAAACAACCCAGCCGGTAAATATCGGCGGCCTCGGTAATCGGTTCCTCCACGGAAATCTGGCGCGTGAGGGTGGTGAAATCACTATAACGCACTTTCACTTGAACCGTGTGCGCCCCCAATCGTTTGTGCTTGAGCCGCGACGAAATATCCGCCGCCTGTTCCTTCAGGCAGCCCCGCAACACCTTCCGGTCGTCGGTGTCTTGGAGAAATGTTTCCTCCCCGCTGATGCTCTTGATCTCGTCCCCGAGTTCCAGCGGGCGGTCGTCCTCGCCGAATGCAAACTGTTTGAGCTTCGGCCCGAACGAACCGACCAAGGCACGCAGGTCTCCGGCGTAATCCTGTAACTCCCCGACCGTGACGATGCCCGCCCGGTTCAGCGTCTGTTCGGTGACCTTGCCAACCCCGTAAAGCACCCGCACCGGCAGCGGACGCAAAAACGACACCTTTTCCTGATCGGTAATCACTGTGAGTCCGTCAGGCTTTTTGTGGTCGCTGGCAATTTTGGCCAGCAGTTTGTTGGAGGCGATGCCGATGGTGGCGGTCAATTGGCGTTCTGACAGAATCCGCTGCTTCAACTGCTGCGCCAACGGCAGGGCCTTGAGCAGCGAGGCGTCTGTGTCCTCTGCCTGACAGATGGCGGACAGGTCAAGATACGCCTCGTCAATGGACATGGGTTCGATGACCGCCCCGGTCTGGGCAACGAGCTCCATGATTCGCCGTGATTCTTCCCGGTAATGATCCATGCGCGGACGGACGAAAATGCCCCAGGGACAAAGCCGCCCCGCCGTCGCGCTGGGCAGGGCTGAATGCACCCCAAACTTCCGCGCCTCATAGCTGGCGGCGCACACCACTCCGCGTTGTGTCGGGGGCGCGCCGACAATCACCGGTCGGCCACGCAGCTTCGGGTCGTCGCGCTGTTCCACGGAAGCGTAAAACGCGTCCATGTCCAAGTGGCAGATCACACGAATCATCGCGGCGACAAATTACCACGGACGCGCGAAAACCAGAAGACCCGTCATGCCTAGTCAAACCATTGGTGGATTAAGGCGGCTAAAAGTGATTGATAGGGGGTTATTGCCGGAAATTTCAATCGGATTTAAGCGACCAGATTAGTGCAATCGCCCAGCATAAAAATGTCTCGTCCAGCAACAGATGTGGGGCGGCAATTCCAATCACTCTGATTTGATATAATCGCGGACTAAGTTTTGTTCGTTTTGGCTATCAATGCTCTGCAATCGGAATGTTCCATCTTGGAATCTCATATTCACCTTCATGGTATCCCGGATTGGCGCATTGAAGCCGTTCACGCCGCTCACGGCAACGGTAACGGAACAGTATCCGTCTCCGGCGAAGCTGGCCACGACCGTGGAACCGTCGCAATCGGAAAAACTTTGCGCCCCCGGATATTGTGCCTGTATGAATTTTTTGGCAGCATCATACTCTTCAAACCGATCAAACCCCAAATTCGGAGCCGCCGGTTTTGCGGGGTGTTTTGCCACATCATTGAGTATCGAAACGCCAATATAACCAAATTCCACAACCAGTCCGGCTATTAGGACGGTCACCAAAATTGGCGCACCAAAATCTTTCAGCAATCTAAATGCTTTGTTTTTGCCTAGTAATCGTCGCACCGTTTTTGCGTCTATCGCGGTCTGTTCTTCGTGCGTTGTTCCCGTTTCGGAAGTCATGATTGGCGACCGAGCCGCTTCGGGGTGTGGGTATTGATGTGGGTATTTCTTTTTTCCCATTTTTGGCCCCGTCGCGGCGTCCTTCTTATCGAAATATGCCCGGTTCTCCTCGGCGATTTGGGCGACAAGCTCCTTGTGGGTTGGCAACGGCTTCTGGGCCTTGCGCTCGCTGGTCTGAGATTTGTCGGGTTTTTTCATCTCGATCTCGACTTCCGACCGCGCCTTGTGGACTTCACAGGCATCACCGCGCGTCACCCAAGTTATCATAATCGTTTCCGACCAGAATCAGGTGTGGGTCTTTGCCACCTAACCGGTTTTCGACATCAAGATTCCCGACCGGATAGCCGAAAAGATTTGCGATGTCGCCAACCTTCACGCTGCCACTGGCCTTCATGCAAAACAATTCAACTATTGTTCCGTCGGCAGTCACCGTCACTATATCCGACGCATTTTGTCCGCCAAGACTTTGGCCAAAGTCACTTCCCTGTGGAAAATCTTGAACCACCGCCACGGTTCCTGTCAGCTTGACCACCTTGCCAAAATAATTCCACGGCGTTTTCGCCACCAATTCCGGTTGGGGCGATATAGCAGACGCACGGATTGTCGGGTTGCGCAGCAGCCAGTTGACCGCCACGGCGATGTTCCCATTTTTCGTCGCGTCAATTTCCGTCGTGTTCCATTCAAATTGCGAACGGGCTGGCACCGCCTGCCGCTGCGGTTGCGGGGCTTCAGGCTGCGGTGGTGACTGATTCTGCACAGATTGCGAACCAGCGGGTGCGACGACAATCGCAATGTAACCCACACCGACGATAACAACCCAACATCCAAACGCGATTAATAAAGGGACACCAAAAGACTTTTTTTGATAATTTTTTTGCCATGTTTCATTTACATACTTGACCTGTTTTCTTCCAACTTGGCCATACCACAAAAAGAAGAGCACTAAGTTGGTGATTGAAGAAAGACCAACCGCCCTTGTTGGAAGAATGAAACAACCTGCTAAAACGAATCCAAGATAAACGAGGGCGACGTAAAACCAAACCCAGTTGGCTTTAGCCTCTTCTGCACGCCCCAAACTCTCTGCATTTTTAGCATGGAGGAAAGCCCCGAAAGCAGGAGAGAAAAGCCAGAAGTCCAAAGTCGGAGCGAAAATAAAACCCCAAAAAGCTGCGGCCCGAGGATTCCAAAGAACAGGAGTGCTTGCTGGCGGTTTCGGACTGAAATCAGGTTGGTTTGCTGGCGGAGTTCCAACTGCGCGGACGCCCCGGTAAAGGAACAAATCCTTTCCACAGTGCGGACAAAGCACGGTTGCGCCCTCTGACTCTTCTGGGAACTCAACAGACCCGCCACACTTCAAACAGGCCGTTTTAAGATAAACCGCTTCACCCATGCGCATGATGACTACCTTTAGAGAGTGTTTCAGTCAACGCAGAAACGCCACGTTCTTATGAGTGAAATCGTCTGTTTCAACAAGCTTCCAAAAGCGGCTGCGGTCGTTGCGTCAAAAGCGTGGCTGGACCCAAGAATTTGCAGCCGAAAAATGTGGCATTGGCTACAAACTTTACCAGCTTTACGAATTAGGAATTAAACGTAACCCGGGCCTGTTGACGCTCGAAAAAATCGCCCGCGGATTCGGTTTGGACATTTCCAAGCTGCTTGCCCAGAACAATATTAAGCCCCGATTGAAAAAATCCTCCGCCAAAAGGTCAAAGAATAAACGCTGACTTTTACGCATCGTTCGCAGATAAGCGCAATAACGCTGTTGTCCTAAACAGCCAACAACCATCGGCCATTCCCATCGCGTCTAGCGCGCAATAACCTTGCCGGTTTGAGATGTTGATGACTTCGGCTGGGAATGCCAATGTAAACAGTATGGCTGCGAAAAATGAAAATAATCAAAACGACTCTGCCGGAATGGTGGCGGCGTTGGCACCAACCATTGCCGAGAACTATCTAGGCGATCCAAAGGTTGTTGAGTGGCTGCTGCGCAATTATTCCAACCAGTGCATCCAGCGCAGGTCGCAAATGCGGGACGACCGGATGGGATCGGCGCAGCTCGACGTGGATGACGCCAAAAAAGTCGCCGACATCCTGCTCGGCAAAAACGAAAACTTCAAACCGATTGAAAGCTGGAACAAGTCCGGCGTCATCGACCGGTGGCTGGTGGATGAGTTTCACCCACCCAAAGAAATGATGGGGTCTCCGGAATCTGTTGTTGAGTGTGTAATCGTCACCTTCCTGATGCACATGTATGACCTGCTGGTTGCCATCGAAGACCTGCCTGATGATGACGCGCAGATGTCCGTGGACGCTCTGGTGCAGCAGTTCACCTGGCTTCTGATGGGTTCGCCTGAATGGAACAAATCGGAGTAGTGAGTAATTGTGGCGGAAATCGCCCAAGAACGGTTAGCGAACTTGCCGGGTCGCACAATAGTTGCGTTCTGAATGGCTCCTGACCAAAATGCGCCATGCCACTTTACCTGTCCAAGTCTGATTTCAAAGTGGCGCAGACGTGTCCCACCAAATTGTACTACAAAAAGAGCGGCTACCCCTCGGCAGATCAAGAAAATGACTACCTGATGATGCTAGCGGACGGTGGATACATGGTTGAAAAAATCGCCAAGCTGCTCCACCCCAAAGGCCGGGAAATGCAATTTATCGGGTCACATGAACAGGCCGCCCAAGAAACCCAAAAAGCCTTGGCCGTCGATCAGTTCACCTTGTTTGAAGCCACGCTGTTGAGCGGCGGTAAATTGGCCCGCGTGGATATTCTAAATAAGTCAGGCAACGTTTTTGACCTCATCGAAGTAAAAGCCAAGTCCTACGACACGGACGAAGATGAGGCCGCAATGGACGCGGGACGGCCCAATCTGTTCCGCACCAAAAATGGCGATGGCATCATCACCGGCTGGCGGGAATATCTGGAGGACGTGGCGTATCAGGTCATGGTGTTGCAGGAACTGTTTCCCAAGGCGATCATCCGCCCGTTTCTGATGATGCCCGACAAATCCAAGACCACGCAGATTGACCGGCTTCATTCCTTGTTCCGCCTGCGGCGCATTCAACAGCCCGGTCGAAAATTCACCAGTGTTGTCGTGGAATTTACGGGGGACGCCGACCTATTGAGAAAAAACCACTTTCTCACCCAAGTTTCCGTAGAGGCCGAAGTGAAGCTCCTGCTGCCGGATGTCCAAACCGCCACGGAAAAATATCTAGCCAGCTTGCAGCCGAAGTTGCGGAAGATTTCGACCCCGATCAGCGTCGGTTGCCGTGGCTGCGAATACCATTATTCGGTGGAAAACGACAAGCGGGATGGTTTCAAGGAGTGCTGGAAGAATCTGGCAGATGTTTCGCCGCACCTGCTCGACCTTTACCATGTCAGCAGCGTGGGTGGCCGGGGCGGACCGGTGGTCAACGACCTGATTGAAAAGGGCAAGGTCGGCCTGTTTGATGTCCCGGAAGAAAGCTTGGTCAAGTCCGATGGTTCCGTAGGCGAGATTAACAAGCGGCAACTCATTCAACTGGAATACACCCGCGAGAACGCCGAGTGGATGAGCAAGGATTTGCCCAAAATTCTTAATTCGTTCAAATTCCCGCTGCACTTCATTGATTTTGAAACCACCGCTGTCGCCGTGCCCTACCACGCCGGGATGTACCCCTACGAGCAGGTCGCCTTCCAGTGGAGTTGTCACAAACTCGAATCAGCAGATGGCCCGTTGCTGCATTCCGAGTGGATCAACACCGAGGATGCGTTCCCCAATTTCCAATTTGCCGAATCGCTGATGAACCGTCTGGGCGACGACGGCACCATCTTCATGTGGGCACCGCATGAAAACACCATTCTGAATGCCGTGCTGACACAGATGGGTGAGCGAGCCTACAAAAATTCTGCCCTGAAAAAATGGTTGAACAGCGTGATCCGCACCGGCACCGGCCATTCCGAGCGGCTGGTGGACATGAACCAGTTGACCGTGAAGCATTATTTTCACCCCCTGATGAAAGGCCGAACCTCAATCAAGATGGTTTGCGATGCCCTGTGGAAAACCAGCCCCCAGCTTCGTGCCCAATACCCGGAATACGTCAAACTGGAAGGCGGCGAAGTGTTGAGTCCATACGGGACATTGCCCCCGCTGGAAATCGGTGGCTCAATGTTGGCGGTCGCCGAAGGCACCGGGGCGATTCGCGCTTACGAAGCGATGGTTTACGGATTGGAAAAAGGGGATGCGGAAACCAAGGAAAAATGGAAACGCCTGCTCTTGCAATATTGCAAGCTGGATTCGCTGTCGATGTTCTTCGTTTGGCAACACTGGAAACGGTTGGCGGCAGGACATTAGGCGCGGGTTCGATTGCCGTCGGTGTTGAATTCGTCACTCCGTAGAATTGAATGGTGCGACCACTGACCGACTTGTTGACGCGGTGACATCCCCGGCCTAGCTTCCGACCATGTGCGCGCGTTACACCCTCACGCTCAAACAGGCCAGACTGGTCATCGCCGGACTGGTCCACATCTTCGCTTTTGCGCCGCGCTACAACATCGGCCCTGCCCAGCGCGTGCCGGTAATTTTGAACACCGCCGAAGGCGTCAAGGCTATGGAAATGCGCTGGGGCATCCCGTCCGCGTGGTCAAAGACGCTCCACATCAATGCGCAGGCCGAGAACATCTATGACTCCGGACTCGAAGCGCTCCGACATGAGGATCTGCGGAAAGTGCTTACCGAACTGGCGAAAAATCTTTCCAGCCGGTCCGACCATGTCGAGGCCGCTGCACGTTCCGAGAGCACCATCCCACGCTATAATGGCCGCTTTGTCGGACGACTAGAGGAACTTGAGCTGCTTCGCAATCGCCTTCATCAAGGCCGCACCGGCGTGATCGGCGAGTTACCTATGATTCAGCAGAATGGTGCCGGAGTTGTTTTTTGCTGGCACTTCTGCTGGCACTCGCGTTTGGAAGAAATCCAAATCCTTGCCACACTCGCGGTTGGGTTTGGAGGCGAGGGTCGGAATCGAACGCAGACTCTTTACCGTTCCGAGCCTAACACACTCTGTTTCAAGGGTTAGTATAGCCTTATTTTCCAGGGGTTCAAGCTGTTTTTTCGACCGCTCGCCCAATGCTCGCTCATTGCCCCGTCACCGCCCCTTTATTGCTCGTCAGGTGTAACTTTAGGTGAAGAATCAGGTGAAACTTTGTTCCCATTTAAATTGGCTGTGTTCCAGTTAGTCAGTGCTGAAAAACGCTTACAAGTTTCTATTGACATAATCATTCGATATTGTTATAACCCTTCCGTCACCCTTACTCACCATTCTTGGGATTTGGCCAAGGCTTCTGGGCGAGATTGATTCAGTCAACGCAATGATTTCCGGCAAGACGGAATCACTGCAAACAGGAAGCAATTATATGAATACTCGTCCAGTCCATTCGTTTCTCCTGCCCGCGCTGATCGCCGGTCTCGGCTTGATACCGGCTGGCCGGGTGACAGCGCAGACCTTCACCATCGTCCATAGTTTTACGGGCGGCAGCGACGGAGCTAATCCGATTGCCGGATTGATTTTATCGGGCAACACCCTGTATGGGACGGCACATCAAGGCGGCAGTTCGGGCGATGGCACGGTGTTCGCCGTTCACACCGATGGCACGGGTTTTACGAACCTGCATAGTTTTATTAACGGCAGCGACGGAGCTGCTCCGTATGCCGGATTGATTTTATCGGGCAACACCCTGTATGGGACGGCGTTTCAAGGCGGCAGTTCAGGCAATGGCATGGTGTTCGCGGTCAACATCAATGGCACGGGTTTTACGAACCTGCATAGTTTCACGGCAACCTCTGGTTCTGGTGCCAACAGCGACGGAACTTATCCGTCTGCCGGATTGATTTTATCGGGCAACACGCTGTATGGGACGGCAGGTTATGGCGGCAGTTCGAGCTATGGCACGGTGTTCGCCGTCAACACAGATGGCACGGGTTTTACGAACCTGCATAGTTTCAATTACAGCGACGGAGCTTATCCGTTGGCCGGATTGATTTTATCGGGCAACACCCTTTATGGGACGACGGAGAATGGCACGGTGTTCAAGGTCAACACTGATGGCACGAGTTTTACGAACCTGCATAGTCTCAATGGCGTCAGCGACGGAGCTGAACCGTGGGCCGGATTGATTTTATCGGGCAACACCCTGTATGGGACGGCGACTTATGGAGGCAGTTCGGGCCAAGGCACGGTGTTCGCCGTCAACACCGATGGCACGGGTTTTACGAACCTGTATAGTTTTACTGGCGGCAGCGACGGAGCTAGGCCGTATGCCGGATTGCTTTTATCGGGCAACACCCTGTATGGGACGGCGAATCGAGGCGGCAGTTCGAGCTATGGCACGGTGTTCGCCGTTCATACCAATGGCACGGGTTTTACAAATCTTTATAGTTTTAGTGGCGGCAGCGACGGAGCTAATCCTTGGGCCGGTTTGATTTTATCGGGCAACACCCTGTATGGGACGGCGCAGGGTGGCGGCAGTTCGGGCGATGGCACCGTGTTCAGTCTTACGTTGCCGGGACCGCAGTTGAACATTGCGCCTTTCGGCAATCAATCTGTTCTTTTTTGGTCTGCCTCGGCCACGAATTACATTTTGCAAAGCACCACCAACTTGGCCTCGCCAAACTGGATGACAGCCAGTGATGCCGTGCCAGTCATCGCCTTCACCGTCACCAACACTTCGCCCGCGAGATTCTTCCGGCTCCAGTCGCAATAAGCAAATCACACAAGCTTCTTTGCAATCTGACGTTCAGGATTTCCTTCACCGTCAGGGCGATGATGACTTTGTGGCTGCGTTTGAAGAATTCAAACTAACATCATGATTGGTTAGTTCATGTCGAATTGGCGCATTCGGGATAAAATAGCTTTACCTGTCACCGGAAGCCTAACGTGCTCCGCCAGCATATGATGGGAGATTCAAGCGCCGCTCGCGCTTGTTCCGCCAGTATTTGGCAATCTCCTTCGTGGCCTTGTGCAGCCAATCTGTGTCAGTGGCCAAACGAATCATCTCGATGGCCGCAAACCATTTCGGCGCATTGCCCCAAACTAGACGAAGACCATCGGTCTTTCGAGAGGCAAAACAACCGCTGGCCGAATCTTCACCCAAAAATGCCACGTCCGCACAATCAGGCCAGTTAAGCCTTAAAACGCGGCTCAGGGCATCGTCGTGCGAGAATCAGGCATCGTCGTTTGCCTCATTAACACAGGGGTTTCGCGATTTTCCGGCAAATTGGCCGGTCTGCGGCAAAAACGGCCCACTCTCGAAGGAATGGCCGTTTATTCACTTGGACGATCCGGCCGTTTGTTTACTGTCAGCCCGGATGTCGCCGAACCTGAATCCTAAGACGTTGGACGACCTGCTGGCCAATGCCCGGCATTACGCCGAATATTGCATGCGCGGTACCGGAAGCCTGCCGCCCACCTTGTTCCTGATTGGCAGCGACAGCAAGCAGGTCATGCTCATGCCCAAAAATCTGGCCGATGTGCAGGCCAAGGACGATTTTGCCACCCTGTCGAAGTTAATGGCCGTCGCCTGTGGCGCAACGGTCGCGGTCATGGCGCTGGAAGCGTGGGTGAAGACGGCCAAGCCCGGCGAGAAATTCGACATGACCGAAGCGCCGTCCGAGGCGTTCGACCGGCAGGAAGTCATCGTGCTGATGGGCGAATCATTTTCGGAAGGCCAGAAACAGAAATTGCTGCCCATCATCCGCAGCGACAATCATAAGTTCTTCGGCTTTGGCGAATCTACCGGTTCGGAACTGAAAAACATCCAAGGGCGGTTTTCGCAACTGCTGCCCACCAAGATTCCGGACGAAGTGATGCGCGCGTTGGCACTGGCGATGTTGAAAGTGAAGGGTGTTCAACACGCCATGACTGGGAAGGTGCAAGGCCGGGCGCGGTTTCGGCGGTGAAAGCAGAAATTTTTCGGTTGGACTGCCAGTGTCCAAGTGGTGTGATAATCTGTTGGCATGTGCGGGCGATATACAGCGGCGAAAGATTTTGGCGAGCTGATCAAATTGATGGGCATCGTCATGGCGCGGGTGCCATTTTTTGCGCCGCGTTACAATATCGCGCCGACACAACTGGCGCCGGTCATCTTTCAGGACCGCGGCGGGCCGGCGGTGAAGCTGATGCGGTGGGGGCTGATTCCGTCCTGGGCAAAGGATGAAAGCGTCGGCAACGCGCTGATCAATGCGCGGTCGGAAACAATTGAAAGCCGGACGGCGTTTCGTGAGGCGTTCAAGCATCGGCGATGCCTGATTCCGGCTGACAGTTTTTTTGAGTGGCAGGAGCGTGACGGGAAGCGGCAACCGTTCCGGGTGATGCTGAAAAGCGGTGAGCCGTTTTGCTTTGCTGGTTTGTGGGACCGGTGGATCCGACCGCCGGCCGCCGACAAGTTTGACACCGATCTGGACGAAGCGCCGGCAAGCGAGACGATTGATTCGTTCACCATCATCACGCGGGCGGCGAATGCGGCCATTGCGCCGCTGCATGACCGGATGCCGGTAATTATGGCGTCGTGTCATTATGACTGGTGGCTGAAGGAGGGCGACGAGCGGAGTGAAGCGCACAAGATGGCAATGGGGCATCCGCTGGAGGAGCCGTTGAAGATTTATCCGGTCAGCGACCTGGTGAACAGCCCGAAGACGGATGATGCGCGCTGCATCGAGCCGGTGGCGATTGACCGCGACATGTTCGAGCGGCAATGGTGGGGGGATTCTTGATGGTTGATGGTTCGTGGATGATGGCAGAGGTCAGAAGTCGGAGGTCAGAGGTCGGACCGGAAAATCAAAACGTCATGTCGTTTGCAGCAGGCAAAGGGCGCGTCCAAGGCGGCGCG
>Ga0208079_1001410_pt1 | contig 12559 bp, 17 predicted proteins | sample NGESurdeep092012_5_FD_184474 | JGI IMG/M metagenome (GOLD analysis project Ga0208079, IMG submission 184474) | Arctic peat soil microbial communities from Barrow, Alaska - NGEE Surface sample 210-2 deep-092012 (SPAdes) | ecosystem: Environmental > Terrestrial > Soil > Wetlands > Peat ... | reverse complement strand
CTCTTTGGTGCGTGGATCCGTGATGGCGGATGTGGATGGGCCTGACTCCTACCGCCGTGGGCTCCCGCAGGGTAGAGTACGAAGGTGATGACCGACCTGACTCGCATCGGCGTGATCTCCGACACGCACGGCTACCTCGACCCGCAGGTGCTCGCCGAGTTCGCCGGCGTCCAACACATCATCCACGCCGGCGACATCATGGACCCGGCCACGCTCGAGGCGCTGGAGACGATTGCGCCGGTGACCGCCGTCGCCGGCAACATGGACGACGGTAAGCTCGGCAAACTGCCCCGGGAGGTGTGCGTCGAGGTCGGAGGCATACGGCTCGTCGTCGGTCACAAGCGCAAGCGCCTTCAGAAGCGAATGGCGCTCGGCAAGGTCGCCTGTCTCGGCGCCGGCGAGGCTGCGGACCTCATCGTCTTCGGGCACGACCACCTGCCCGCCGTCGAGTGGGTCGACGGCGTGCTGTACCTGAACCCCGGCTCGGCCAGCGCTCCGCACGAGGAGGATGACGACCCCACGATCGCGATCGTCGAGAGCGGGGTGGCAGGGCTGGAGGTGCGGTTCGTCCCGCTGAAGCGCTCCACCGAGGCCTTCTCCGGCTAACTGGCGCCAAGCGCGACCCTGGGGGTCTGGCCCGGCTTGACGGTCGCGCTCAGACGGTAGTGATGACGATGCCGGCGTCGGCCAGATGCTGCAGCTCGGGCGCAGGGGCCGAGGCGTCGGTGATCAGCTCGTGCACTGAGCTCACGTCGCAGATGCGGGCGAAGGCGAGGCGCCCGACCTTGGAACCGTCGGCGACCACGATCACGTGGCGGGCGCGGCCGATGAGCACGCGGTTGGTGTGCGCCTCGATATCGTGGTGAGTGGTGAGGCCGCCGGCGACGGTGATGCCGTCCACGCCCACCACGGCGAGGTCGAGGTTCATGCCGTCGAGGGTGGCCTCGGCCAGCGGCCCCACGAGCTCGTAGGACTCGCTGCGCGCGGCGCCGCCGGTGACGATGAGCTTGATGTCGGGGCGCAGGGCGAGCTCGGCGGCGATGTTGAGCGCGTTGGTGACCACGGTGAGCCCCTGGCGGTCGGCCAGCCTGCGCGCGACCTCCGTGGTCGTGGTGCCGCCGGTGAGGCCCACGGAGGCGACGTCGCCGCTCACGCGGGCGGCGGCCGCGGCGGCGATGCGCCGCTTCTCCTCGCGGTGCCGCCCGCCGCGGTAGCGCAGCGGTAGCTCGTAGGCGGTGCTGTTGGCCACCGCGCCGCCGTGCGTGCGTGACAGCAGCCGCTGCTTCTCGAGCAGCTGCAGGTCGCGGCGGATGGACGCGGTGGACACGCCCAGCTTGGCGGCGATCTGGGCCACGCCGACGGAGCCATCGGCGGCGAGCTCCTCGAGGATGAGGCCCATGCGTTCTTCCTGGCGCATGCAGCCATCGTATCACACGGCCTGACTGTTTCTGCTCGAAACGGAAGGGTATCGCGCAGGAAACAACATTCCGCCACTCCGGCTGCTAGGATGAGCCCATGGGCAGATGGTCCGGCGAAGAGGGCGATCTTTGGCCGCTGCGCACGCTCTTCCTGCTCAGCGGCGCCGGCGGCGCGGCGCTCTTGCCCTTCTTCGCGCCACTGCTGCAGGGGCGTGGACTGGATCCCGAGCAGATCGGCCTCGTGCTCGGCGCCACGTCGCTCGCGGGTGCGGTCGCCACTCCCATTTGGAGTCACCTCGCCGATACGCGCCTGGGCGCGATCCGCGTGCTGCAGCTGTCCGCCCTGACGACCGTGGTGGGGGCGCTGGCGCTTGCTCTGGCGGGCTCCGCGCTTTTCCCCGTGCTGGTGGCCGCAGCCCTCATGTCGGCCTGCTCGGCGCCCGAGACGCCGCTCTCGGACGCGCTCGCCGTCGGGTACCTGGGCGCGGAGCGGATGACGGAGTACGGCAGGATCCGGCTCTGGGCGAGCGCCGGGTGGGGGGTGGCGGTGATCGCCTTCGGCGTGCTGTTCCAGCACGTCGGCCTCGGCCTCGCTCTCCCGCTCTACGCGTTCGGCGTGGGCCTCTTCGGCCTCTGGACCCTGCGCCTGCCGGCCGGCGCGCCGCTGCCCATGCCGGCCCACTCGCGCCTGGGCGCCGTGGGGGATGTGCTCCGCTCATCGCCGCGCCTGCTGCCGTTCCTGGGCGGTGTGTTTCTGGTGAGCGTCGCGGGCTCAGCGGCATGGGGCTTCGTGGGTCTGCGCATCCTGGGCCAGGGCGGCGGCCCGTTCCTCGTCGGCCTGGCCGCCGGGCTGACCGCCTTCGTCGAGATCCCCGTGATGTACTCCAGCGCACCGCTGGGGCGGCGCTTCGGCCAGCGCAGCATCTACGTGACGGGGGCGCTGGTGTACGCGGCCGTGTTCCTGGCGTGGACCTTCGTGCGCGACCCCCTGACGATCACGCTCGTGGCCAGCGCCGACGGCGTCGCCTTCGCGCTCGCCTACACCGGCGTCGTCGTGATCGTCGGCAAGCTCGTGCCGGCGCGCCTGGCGTCCACCGGCCAGGCGCTGGCCTGGGTGGTCGCGGGGAACCTGGCGCCCATCTTCGGGGGCGCCCTGGGCGGCGTGGTCTTCGCCCGTCTGGGCGCGCCGTGGCTGTTCGCCGGCTGTGCCGCGCTGTGCGTCGTGGGGGCGGCCGTGGTCTGGGCGGTGCTCGGCGGCACGGAGCACAGCCAGGGCGCGTAGCGGGCTACGCCCGAACGGGTCAGCGTAGGGCGTCGCCGGTCGCCGCGTCGAAGGCGTAGACCTCGCCGGGGTGCACGGCCAGGCGCACGCGCTCGCCGGCCTTCAGCCTTAGACGTCCGTCGAGCTTCGCGGTGATCTCGGCCCGCGACTCCGAGTCGCCGGCGAGCAGTGGCGTCTCCTCACGGGTGTCCGGGGAGGCGAGCCGGCCGCGCACGCTGCCGTGCGCGAGCAGCTCGCCGCCCAGCGGCTCGACGACCTCGATGTCAAAGTCGAGCGCCGGGCGGGAGTCGTCCGCTTCCCTCAACGACAGCGAGTCGGGCCGGATGCCGACGATGCAGGGGCCGGCCGGCACCTGCGGGAGATCGACCGAGAGATCGCCCGCCTGCGCGCGGCCGCCTTCGGCCACCGTCGCCCGCAGCAGGTTCATCGGTGGGCTGCCGATGAAGTGCGCCACGAAGACGTTGGTGGGCCGCTCGTACACGTCCTGTGGAGTCCCCACCTGCTGGAGCTTGCCCGCCGACATGACCGCGAGCCGGTCGCCGAGCGTCATCGCCTCGACCTGGTCGTGGGTCACGTAGATCGTCGTGATGTTCAGCTGCTGGTGCAGCCGCTTGAGCTCGGCGCGCATCTGCACGCGCAGCTTGGCGTCAAGGTTCGAAAGCGGCTCGTCCAGCAGGAACGCCTTGGGCTCGCGCACCAGCGCCCGGCCCATGGCGACGCGCTGGCGCTGGCCGCCGGAGAGCTGCGCCGGCCGGCGCGCGAGCAGCTCGTCGAGCCCCAGCATGGCGCTGACCTCCGTGACGCGCCGGTCGACCTCGGCCTTGCCGGTCTTGCGCTGGCGCAGCCCGAAGGCGAGGTTCTTGTACACCGTCATGTGCGGGTAGAGCGCGTAGTTCTGGAAGACCATGGCGATGTCGCGGTCACGGGGAGACAGATGGGTGACGTTCTTGCCGGCGATCGTGATCGTCCCCGAGGTCGCCGTCTCGAGCCCGGCGACCAGGCGCAGCGCCGTGGTCTTGCCGCAGCCCGACGGCCCTACCAGGATCATGAATTCGCCGTCGGGGATGTCGAGCGTCAGGCGGTCGACCGCCACCGTCGCGCCGGGGAACTCCTTGGTCACGTCCTGGAAGGACACATCGGCCATGGGGCTATTCCTTTCCTTCCAGGCTCACTGTTTGATCCCGGTGTAGGCGATGGACTGGATGAACCAGCGCTGGGCGAACAGGAAGACCGCCAGCATGGGGATCTGGCTCATCACGGTCCCGGCCATGAGCAGGTTCCAGTTGGTCACGTGCGAGCCTTGGAACATCGACAGGCCCAGCTGCAGGGGCGAGTGCTCGGGCGTGGTGATGATGATCAGTGGCCAGAGAAAGTCGTTCCACGACCACATGAACTGGATGATCGCCAGGGTGGCCAGCACGGGCGCCGAGAGCGGCAGCACGATCTTGAAGAAGACCCCCAGACGCGAGGCGCCGTCGATGCGCGCCGCCTCCTCGAGCTCCACGGGCAGCGACTGGAAGAACTGGCGCAGCAGGAAGATGCCGAAGACGCCGCAGAGGTTGGGCACGATCAGGCCTCCAACGCTGTCGACGAGCCCCAGGTGCCGCACGATCAGGAAGGTCGGGATCAGCACGACCTGGAAGGGGACCATCAGCGTGACCAGCAGCAGCACGAAGAGCAGGTTGCTGCCGATGAAGCGCAGCCGGGCGAAGGCGTAGGCGGCGAGGCTGCAGAAGAGGAGGTTGCCGGCCACGGTAGCCAATGAGTACAGGAAGCTGTTGAGGAAGAAGTGCCCGAACGGCAGCGAATTCCAGGCGTCTACGTAGTTGGAGAAGTGCAGTGCCTTCGGGATCAGGACCGGCGGGAAGCGCTGTGCTTCGGAGGCGGTCTCGAGCGAGGTCACCACCGACCAGACCAGCGGCATCAGCATCATCAGCGCCAGCGGGATCAGGAAGAAGTGCCACGGGCTGAACGGCCAGCGGCGCGGCCGGCGCTCGGGGACCGCGTCCAGATCGAGCGGCCGGCCGGCCCCGATCAGCGTTCCGCTTTCCATCACCCCGCCCTCACGACTTACTGTAGACGCGCCGCGCGCCGATCTTGAGCTGGATGACCGTGATGATGAGGATCGCCAGGAAGAGCACGTAGGCGATCGCCGCACCGTAGCCGGCGTTGAAGAACTGGAACGCCTGCTGGTAGAGGTAGTACACGATCACCGTCGTCGAACCGAGCGGCCCGCCCCTGGTGGTGACGTAGATCTCGTCGAAGAGCTGCAGCGCGCTGATCGTCGACCAGACGATGAGGAAGAGTGTGGCGGGCCTCAAGAACGGCAGCACCACGTTGCGGAACGAGCTCCACTTGCCGGCCCCGTCGATCTGCGCCGCCTCCATGAGCTCCTGCGGGATGCCCTGAAGGGCGGCGAGGTAGATGATCACGTCGAAGCCCAGCCAGCCCCAGACCGTCATCGCGACGATGCAGATGAGAGCCTGGTTCGTATCCTGCAGGAAACCCTGTTCGGGCAGCCCGACGAGGCTGAGGAAGTAGTTGACCAGGCCGAAGACGGGGTCGAGCAGCCACAGAAAGATGATCCCGGTGGCCACCGTGGACGTGACCACGGGCACGAACACGGCCAGGCGGTAGAAGCGCACTCCCCTGAGCTTGCGGTTCAGAGCCCACGCCACCAGCAGCGATCCGGCCACGGAGATCGGCACGAACAGCGCCGTGTACACCAGCGTGTGCCGCACCGAGGCCATGAAGACCGGGTCCTTGGTGAGCGCCCGGTAGTTGGCCAGCCCGACCCAACTGGGCGCGGAGACCAGGTCGTTCGCCTGGAACGACATGATCGCCGACCACACGATCGGCGCCAGTCCGAAGATCCCGATGAGCACCACGGCCGGGGCGACGAACATCCACCCGGCCACATGGTCCGAGCCGAGCGTCCGCCGCGCTCTCGAGTCGGGCGCGAGGCTCACTCACGCACCTCTCACGATCAGGGTCCAGGGACCGCCAAGGCGGCGTTGGTCTGCTGCGCCGCCTGGTCGAGCGCCGTCTTGGCGTCGGACTTGCCGAGCAGCACCGACACGATCGCCTGTCCGAGGAACGTCGAGATCTTGGAGTACTGGGGGATCGTCGGCCGCGCCTTGACGGCGTTGCTCATGTTCTTCACGAACAGGTCGGTGCCGGGGTACTTGGTGAGAAAGGTCTGGAAGGTCGGCTGCTGCTCCTGGGACTGGCGGATCGGGAGCGCGCCCGTCTGCAGGTCGTAGTACATCTGCTGCTTGGCGTCGGTGAACCACTTGAGGAAGGCCCACGACGCGCTGACCCGGTCGGCTCCGTTGTTGAGGATGACCCAGTTGTCGGGACCGGAGATCGTCTGGTGGTTGGCCGGCATGACCTGCACGCCGAACTGGACGTTGGGGAAGGCGGGCAGGTCCCAGGGCCCTGTGACGAGCATGCCGATGTGGCCGTTGTTGAAGGTCTGCTGGATCTTGGTGTTGGTCGTGTCGATGTAGATCGAGTGGTCGACCGTGGCCATGTCGCCGAGGATGCTGAGGGCCTGGACGCCCGGCGTCGAGTTGAACGCCGCCTGCTTGTTGTCGGGCGTGAGGATGTCGCCGTCGTAGTCCCAGAGCATGGCCTCCCAGTGCCACACTGTGTCCTCGCTCGCGTCGGCCGGGTAGGCCCAGCCGAACTGCTTCTGCGCCGGGATGGTGAGCTTCTTGGCGGCGGTGCGAAAGTCGTCCCAGGTCCACTGCGCCGTCGGGTACGACAGGCCGGCCTTGTCGAAGAGCTTCTTGTTGTAGACGATGGCGAGGTTGTCGACGAGCGCCGGTAGCCCCACGATCTTGCCGTTCACCGTGGCCGCCAGCCGTTCGGCCGGCCAGAAGTCGTTCCAGTTGAACGAGGGGTCGTTGGCCATCAGGTCGTTCAGCAGCACGACCTTGGGGCTCTTGACGATGTTCGCCATCCACGAGCCGAAGAGATACGTGATGTCCGGAGGCTTGCCGCCGGCGATAGCGGTCAGGGTCTTCTGGAGGGCGTAGTCGTTGCTCCCGTTGTACAGCGCCTTGACGTGGATGTTCGGGTTCGCCTTGTTCCACTGGGCGACGAGCACGTTGTCGGCCTTGGCGGCGTAGTCGAGGTCGCCGTGCCACATGGTGATGTTCACGACGCCGGTGGGGCTGGCGCCGGGGGAGGCCGGCGTGCCGCCTCCGGATGAGCCGCAGCCGGCCGTCAGGGCTATTGCTGCGAGGACGAGGGCCAGCAGGCCCACGATGCCGATCGAGACGCGCCTCATTGTCTGCCCCCTGTTGTCGAAGTCATCATGACTGCAGCACTACGGATCTGGTGAGGTGCCTCGGCCGGTCCGGGTCGAGGCCTTTGGCCTCGGCCAGCAGGCCGGCGACCCGATGGACGCGGACGAGCTCCGCCATCGGGTCGAGCTCGCCGGGAATCACTGTGGCCCCCGTGCGGGCGACTTGTTCGAGCAGCCCCGGCTCGGCCTCGCCGAGCGACCAGACGACGCTGTGCGGCTCGGCCACGCTGATGGGGCCGTGCCGGTACTCCATGGCCGGATATGCCTCGGTCCAGGCCTGGCAGGCTTCGCGCAGCTTGAGCGCCGCCTCGTTGGCCAGGCCGATGGTCCAGCCGCGGCCGAGGAACACGAAGTGCTCGAAGGCGACGGGGTCGAAGGGCAGAGGCTCGGTGAGCGCGCGCTCGGCGTCGGCGATCGCGGGCCTCAGGTCCTCGCCGAACGAGGCTCGGAACAGGGCCAGCGCGGTGCTCGCGAAGCGCGTCTGGACGACCGACTGCTCGTCGGCCGACTCGAGGAGGATGCTGCTCCCGGCGGCTTCGACGACGGGTGAATCGGGAACCGCCGAGATGGCGACGGTGGGCGTGCCCGGGGGCACGGCGCGGAGGGCGCGCACGATCTCCGTGGTCGTACCCGAGCGGGAGATGACGACGACGGCGTCGTAGCGCCGGCCCGGCGGCATCTCGGTGGGCGTGAACGCGTCGGTCTCGCCGAGGCCGCCGGCCTCGCGCAGCGCCGCCACCGACTGGGCCATGAACCAGGAGGTGCCGCAGCCCACCACGGCGATGCGCGCGCCGGCGGCCGGCAGCGCCTCCCGTGCCTCTGCGCCCATGGCGGCCGCGGTGCGCCACATCTGCGGCTGAGAGGCGATCTCCTGTTCAAGTGCGCTCATTTATGAGCACTTTACGTCAGATGTGCGCAGATTGCAACGTCACTTGAGCTTGGCGGTGTATGGTCTTGCGATGGGCGAAGCTGACACAGATGCCGCCGCCAACGACCTGAAGCTCCGCGACTACCTGCCCCGCCCGGCCTTGCGCGTCGCCGAGCAGCGGGTGGAGCGCGCCGCCCGCGCCGCCGTGGACGCGCACAACCATCTCGGGCGCTGGCTGACCGAGGATGGGGACTGGGCCGTCACGGACGTCCCTCGCCTGCTGGCGGACATGGACGCCGCCAACCTGCGCGCGATCGTCAATCTCGACGGGCGCTGGGGCGACGAGCTGGAGGCGAACCTGGAGCGCTACGATCGCCGCTACCCCGGCCGCTTCGTCACCTTTTGCCACCTCGACTGGGCCGAGACCGCCGCGCCGGGGTTCGGCGAGCGCCTGGCGCAGAGCCTGCGGCGCTCGCTGGCCGCTGGCGCCCGAGGGCTCAAGGTGTGGAAGGATCTCGGGCTCAGCGTCACCGACGATCGCGGCGAGCTCCTCCTGCCCGACGACGTGCGGCTGGCGCCGGTGTGGAGGGTGGCCGCAGAAGCGGGCGCCCCCGTGCTGATCCACACCGCCGATCCGCGGGCGTTCTTCACGCCGCTCGACGCCACCAACGAGCGTTTGGAAGAGCTGCTGGTCAACCCCGACTGGTCGTTCGCGCATCTCGGCAGCGGGCACTACGAACGCCTGCTCGAGGCACTCGAGGGGCTGGTGGCCGCCAACCCGGCGACGACGTTCATCGCCGCGCACGTGGCGGGCGCCGCGGAGGACCTTGACAGGGTCGAACGCTGGCTGGGCGCGTATCCGAACCTGTTCGTGGACATCGCCGCGCGGATCGCCGAGCTGGGCCGCCAGCCCCGGCGCACGCGGCGGCTGATCGTACGACATGCCGACCGCGTGCTCTTCGGGACCGACGTCTTTCCACCCAGCCTGGAAGAGTACGCGATCTACTTCCGCTTCCTCGAGACCGAAGACGAGCATTTCGCCTACTCGCGCGACGAGCCGCCGCCCCAGGGACGCTGGCGCATCTCCGGGCTGGGGCTGCCGGGCGACGTGCTGGACCTGGTCTACGCCGGGAATGCCGAGCGGCTCATCCCGGGCCTGGGGCTCGACTAGAGCCGGCGTGTCGGGGCAGGACGCGGTGCCGGAGAGCGGGATCCCTAAGACGGATCTCGTGGACCGCAGAAGAGTCGAACCCCCGACCTCCGCCGGCTGTCACACCCTGCGTCATTCGTTTGCCGCACGCCTGCTCGAGGCGGGCTACGACATCCGCGCGATCCAGGAGCTGCTTAGGCACACGGATGTCAGTACGACCATGATCTACACGCACGTGCTCAACCGAGGCGGCCAAGGCGTGCGCAGCCCGATCGATGGTCTGTGAGGTGGCTTATATGGACTGCGATTGCCGCTCGCTTGCGGTCCGGCACGGGATCGAAGCAGCCACGCGATGCAGGTTCTTCTGGCCGCCCTCCGATTTCGCTGGTAGTGTCTTACACGGAAAGGGGCAGTCTGCATCTAAGGTCTTACGCAGACCGCATAATCCTTGTTAGGACTACAACCGGCACTCTTGACTCCCTCCTGTACTTTTGGCTATACTTCGGATAGCCATCGGAGGTGCCGCATGCTTACCAAGGTCCAGAAGTGGGGCAACAGCCAGGGTCTTCGCCTGAGCAAGGAACTACTCTCGGACGTCCGGATCAACGTGGGGGACGCGGTGGATGTCACCGTGCATGATGGGTCGCTGGTCATCACGCCGGCACGCCGCGTGAGGGGCGTGATCGACCTCGAGCAGCTCGTCGGCCGCATCCCCAAAGGCTACAAGCCGGAAGAACTCGACTGGGGTCCTGCGGTGGGCCGGGAGGTCTGGTAGGTGGCGGTCTACGTCCCACGCAAAGGGGACTTCGTCGCGGTGACCTTCGACCCGCAGTCCGGACACGAACAGCGTGGCCGGCGCCCCGCGCTCGTCGTCAGCAACGACCTGTTCAACAAGGCCACGGGGCTCTGCATCGCGTGTCCCGTGACGAACACGCGACGCGACTATCCCTTCCACGTCTCGATCCCGGAAGGCCAGGACGTGAATGGGGTGGTGATGGTGGAGCAGGTGAAGTCCATCGACTTCCGCTCCCGCGGCGTCAAGCACATCGGCAGCGCGCCGGAACCAGTGCTTCAGGAAGTGCTCTCGATACTGGATGCTTGCATCTACTGAGATCTGAGCGCTAACAAAGGGATCAACCCGACAACGCTGCGCGTTGCGGGTCATCCCTAACACGTTGGGCACGAGAGGAGGGGGCTTTGAGGAAGGTCGGGGCCATCGCGCTGGTCCTCGCCGGCATCTGGGTGCTGACCCAGGCTCTGAACTTCCTCGGGGGCCTGCTCACGTTCCTTCTGGCGGACACGCCGGGCAACGGTGCGCCGGGGGCTGTCGTGATCCTCGTGTCGCTGCTGCCGGCGGTCAGCGCTCTGGCTCTCGGCGTCGTGCTCATCGCGCGTCGTGAAGCGCTCGCCGAGCGCTGGTTCGAGGACGGTGGGCCTGAGCTGCGGCTGACCGGTGCCTCCCTCCTGCGCGCCGGCCTGCTCATCATCGGCGTCGGCATGGTCGCCCAGGCGGTGCCCACACTGTTCGAGGCGCTCACGTGGCCCTTCGTCTACGCTGGCCAGGACCCATCTGGCAACATCCGCGCGTACGTCCTCGAGGTCCTTCCGCAGGTCGCCGTGGCCGTGGCGGGCGTCGTCGTCGGGCTGGTCCTGATCGCCGCCTCGCGCTCACTCAGCCGTCGCCTCTGGTTCGGCCGGACCGCCGCGGAGGCAGAGGCCCCCGTGCCCGCCCGGTGCCCGTCGTGCGGCGCAGCGTTCGACCCCGCCGACTACGCGGGCGGACTGGTTCCTCCGACCTGTGAGGCGTGCGGCGAATCACTCGATGTGGCCGGCGCCTAACAAGCAGTTCGAGCAGACCGGTCGCCAAGCTGTGCTAGGGTCAAACCGCGGCTGGGCCGGCAGCTCAACTGCACCACGTTATGCCTGACCGTGGCCGAACCTTGACCGATATGTCAGGTGTGACATAGACTCCTCTCTGTGAGGCGCTGCGCTGACAAGCCGCTCGTGTGGCTCCACGGGGAGGTTCGGACCCCGCCCCTCACGGCGGCAGCTCGCGTGGAGACCGGCGTGCTTCTCCGCAGACTGCAGCGCGGGGAGGTGTTGGGCTTGCCGCAGTCACGTCCGATGCCGGCCATCGGCAGGCGTTGTCACGAGCTGCGTGTCATCGATGCTCACGTCACCTGGCGGCTTGTCTACCGCATCGATTCAGACGCCATCGTCGTGGCCGAGGTGTTCGCGAAGAAGACTCAGGCGACTGCCAAGTCGGTGATCGATGCCTGCAAGCGTCGGCTGCGCGCCTATGATGCGATCGCGGGTGAGAAGGAGTGAGTGCGATGGACAAAGGCAAGAAGACCCGACTGGCGGCCGCCGGCTGGCGCACCGGGGACGCAGCCGACTTCCTCGAGCTGACCGAGGAGGAGGCCGCGTTCGTCGAGCTTAGGCTCGCTCTGGCCGACTACCTGCGCGAGCTGCGCGCGCGAAACTCTTGGACGCAGTCGCAAGTGGCCCGTCGGCTTGGCTCGAGCCAGTCCCGGGTCGCGAAGATGGAGGCTGCTGACGCCTCGGTCTCGCTCGACCTGCTGATCAAGTCACTGCTGACCTTGGGCGCGTCTCGCACTGAGGTCGGACGCGTGATCGCGAAGGCGGCATAACAACGGCATCCACCAGTCAGCCGCTGCGCGGTTGCGGGTGATGCCGCCGACGTTGGGTGTGACTGAAGCGCAGCGTCACATCTGGAGGCCCGCGGGTAGTATCCTTGTCGTGATGTGTCAGGAGGTGAGCGATGTCGGTCGTCTTTCGAATCGAGCTTGAGCGCGAGACCGACGGGCGCTGGATCGCCGAGGTGGTCGAGCTTCCCGGAGTGCTTGCCTACGGCGCGACTCAGGACGACGCCATCGCCCGCGTGCAGGCGCTTGCCCTGCGCGTCGTCGCTGACCGCCTCGAGAACGACGAGGCCGGGCGCGAGTTCCTGAACATCTCCTTCGCCGCCGCGTGAGCGACTGGCCCAGCACCCGAGCCAAGCGCGTTCTCGCCGCCCTTCTCCGCATTGGCTGGAAGGTGGAGCGGCAGACCGGGTCTCATCGTGTGCTGAGCCGGCCGGGCTGGCCCAACCTGATCTTCGCCTTCCATGACCGTGAGGAGATCGGCCCGCGCATGCTCGCCCGCATCGCCAAGCACAGCGGACTGCGTCCGGAAGACCTGTGACCCTGCGCCGCCTAACAACGGCATCCGGCAGACGCGCTCACAGTGACTGCGGCTGACGCAGAAGCGCCTCGACGCGCAGCTCATGCGCTGGGCGTTCGACCCAACCCCTGCAGCGTAAGAGGGCTTGTTTATTGTATCCCAAATGGCGGATACTCTTCTTATGACGACGGGTACTCCGAAAGACGTTATCTGGGTCTCCTCGTCGCTTGACGACCTGCAGCGGTTTCCCGATCCCGTCAAGAAGCTGATGGGTTTCGCGCTATCCAGGCCCAATGCGGCGGGAAGCATCTTCAGGCGAAGCCGTTGAGGGGATTCAAGGGCGGTG
>Ga0208079_1001403_pt1 | contig 12604 bp, 10 predicted proteins | sample NGESurdeep092012_5_FD_184474 | JGI IMG/M metagenome (GOLD analysis project Ga0208079, IMG submission 184474) | Arctic peat soil microbial communities from Barrow, Alaska - NGEE Surface sample 210-2 deep-092012 (SPAdes) | ecosystem: Environmental > Terrestrial > Soil > Wetlands > Peat ... | reverse complement strand
GCAGCCTCTGTACTCCCACCAAAGCCTTCGGGGCTCCGCCCTGAATCGCTAGCGCACGCCTCATTGGCGAGTGACTCACGTTATTTTCACCCTAGGCAACGGGCAGGCGCAGGGTCGGCGCGACCCCCAGGGTGTTCCTCATTTTCTTCGAGCACGTGGGCCCGCTTCTTTCGTCCACCCCTTACGTCATCGCTACACTGCTCGCTCATCAAGGTCCTCTTCGTGTGCACCGCCAACCAGTGCCGATCTCCCATGGCCGAGGCGATCCTCCGGTCGCTGCTGGCTGATCGTGGCATCGACGGGCCAATCTGGTCGGCGGGGCTCCTCGAGGCCGGGTGGCCCATGGTCGAAGAGGCGTTGGCGGCCCTCGGTCCCGAAGGTGCCGCCATGGCCGGCCATCGCAGCAGAACCCTCGCCGGGTCAGACGTACTGGCCGCTGACATCGTCTTCGGTATGGCCCGCCAACATGTGCGCGAAGTTGCCGTGCTGGTGCCCGGGGCGTGGGGACGCACGTTCACCCTCAAGGAGTTCGTCCGTCGCAGCCAGTCATGCACTCCTTGGTCTCCGGATCAGCCGTTTGCCGACTGGCTGGCCCGCATTCACCGTGGCCGCCAACGTGACGAGATGCTGGGGGACTCCATCGAGGACGACGTGGCTGACCCGATCGGCGGCACTCCCGCCGACTTTGCCGCCACCGCCCGACTGCTTCGCAGTCTGTGTGGCGAGGTGGCCGACCGCATTGCCCCGGAGACGGCAGTCACCTGAGGGGTCCGGTGACCGGACCAGATATGGTCTGACGGTGAAGCGGGCCACCGATGTGCTGATCGCCGTGTGCGCGTTGGTTGTTCTCAGCCCCGTGCCAGCTGGGCTCGCTGGTGTCATTGTCGTGGTCGAGGGCCGACAATGGGTCCTCGGGTGAGAGCGTTGGCCGTGACCGATTGCCGTGAATGTGGCTTCGTTCATGAGAGCGTCGACCTCGAAGGTATCCGGGTATGCACTCTTCAGGTGGGGCCGCAGAGAGCCCGACCTGAAGCCGATCGGGGGAACCGGACTCGCCGGACTCGACCGATGCGAACAGTGACAGGACGACATGGCGGAATAGACTTCGCGGGTGGGACGAGAAGCCGTTTCCGAACCGGATCGTGCCGATCTCCCGCCCGTCAGATGGCACGCTGGAACGTTGTTGCTTGCGGGTACGTTGGGATTCCTCTTGATCACCGGAGTGGCCAAAGGTTTGTGGCTCCACCACGCGCTCACCCACTACGTGGTCAACCCGAGCTGGGATAGTCCTTCGCAGGCCCGGATGTTCCTGGGTGTCTGCCTGATCGGTCCGGTCGGCGTGTTGGTCACTGCATGGCTGGTCGGTCGGAGCAGACGAGCTTGGCCGGACAAGGTCTCCCTCATCGCGAGGATCGGCCTTCTGCTGGCGGTGTTGCCGTGGCTATTCCTCATGGTGATTGGCGTCTCGGCCTGAGCATCCCACCGATCGGTCGATATGGTCATTCTGCCGCCCAACACCTACGGGACGTGACAGACCACATGGGCATCTGAAGGCTTCCCGGCGAAATTGTCCCCTTTGATGCCCTCCACCGGCACTGACTCCTGAAGCGAGCTTGAACTTGACCCAGGGGGGCCGAAGCCGACTGTCGTAGCCCCCACTTGCCTGCCCGAGCGGAGCACCTCGATAGTGCAAGAAAATGACCCGGAAACGAATGACCCTGAAGCGGCGCTGACGGTGAAGTTGACCTGTTCGGCAGGTATCCCTCCGTTGGAGATCTGCGGATTGTATGGCTCCAGGGTCGCCGTGACGGAGGTCACCTTCACGCTCAGGTTCCCCGGCGATGTTGGGGAGGGCGCTGAGCTTGGCGTAGAGCGAGGGGGAGAGCCGCAGCCGAAAGTGAGTGCTCCGGCAACCAGTAATCCTGTCAGGACCGACCACGGACGCATCACGCAGCGACTGTAACTGAGCACCGGAAACCGTGAAGATTGCCCCGGCGCCACCCTTCGACGTCGACCCGACCCCGCAGTGTGGTCGGCACTGGAGGACGCCTGCCGTGTTGGCTCGGCCCCAGGGGGCCTGGGCTAAGTTCTCGTCGTGGAACCGGGCCGAAGCGAGCGAGCCCGATCCGCGGGGGCCAATACGTTGGACGCCTTGCGTCGGGTGCTGGTCCAAAAGGCGGCCGACCTCATCCGGAGCGATCCCGTCGAAGCCGCTCGTGCTCTCGAAATGGGAATCGTGGACCGGCGATGGCTCGATCGCCCCGGTGAGCGTCCCATCTCCACCAGTACTCCTGTCGACATCGTCGAACGCTTTCTCGAGATGGCCTCGAGCAACGGCCGGCCCGGCTGGCCAGCCTCGGGCTCAATGCCGTCCAGCTCCTGGCCACCCACGGCACCACCGATACCAACTCCCCCAAAAATTAGCGGTGGTGTTCACCGATCTCGAGGGTTTCACCGCCTTCACCGATACGCACGGCGATGCCGCTGCAGTGGGCCTCATCGAGGAGCACCGCCGCCTGGCGAAGCCGGTGGTGCGACAGTGGTCGGGAAAGATCCTGAAGACCCTGGGCGACGGGCTGTTGTGCACGTTTCCCGACGCGGAGGCCGGGGTGCACGCCGCCCTCGAGTTACTGGAGACGGCTCCGGCGCCGCTGCGGCTTCGGGCCGGCGTCCATGTCGGCGAAGCCATCGTCAGCGCGGGGGACGTGATGGGTCACGTCGTGAATGTGGCTGCCCGGGTCACCGAGACGGCCGGAGGGGGACAGGTGGTGGTGAGCGCCGAAGTGGCCGCCCAGGTCGGCGACGTTCCGGCACTGCGTTTTGGCAACGTGAAGGGCCGGCGCCTCAAGGGCATCTCGGAGAAGGTCGGCATCTGCACGGTGACCGAAGTGGCGGTGCCCGTCATTGGCCCCGGGGCACCTGCCTAAGCAAGGATGTCCCGCAGAGCCGACTCGAGGGTGCGGTGAGTGAAGGTGTAGCCGGCTTGTTCGAGCACAGTGGGTAGGACCCGCTGACCCTCGAAGATCAGTGCCAGCGCCGCTTCGGTGCCCAAGAGGATTCTGGGGCCGATCGAGGGTATGGGGAGGAGCGTCGGGCGTCTGAGTACCCGACCGAGGATTTTGGTGTAGTCACTGTTGGTCACCGGTTCGGGGGCGGTGAGGTTGACCGGGCCCTCCACCTCGGCATCGAGCAGAAAGCGGATGGCGTCGACTTCATCGGCGATGGAGATCCAACTCCACCACTGTCGACCATCGCCGAACCTCCCGCCGAGGCCGAGTTTGAAAAGGGGCAGTGACTTCTTCATCATGCCGCCATCGACGGATTGCACCAGACCGGTTCGGAGGTGGACCACCCTGATGCCGGCCGCTTCTGCCGGCTGGGTGGCTGCTTCCCAGGCCCTGCACACATCGGGGAGGAAGCCCGCACCGGCCGCGGTGCTTTCGGTGCACACCTCGTCGCCGCGGTCGCCGTACAGGCCGATGGCCGATCCCGAGAGCAGTACCTTGGGCGGTGCCTTCATCGAGGCGAGCGTCCTTGTCAGCAGCGAGGTGGAGAGCACCCGGCTGTCGAGGATCTCCTTCTTGCGGTCATCAGTCCATCGTTGATCGCCGATGCCGGCTCCGGCCAGGTGGATCACCGCGTCGATCCCCTCGAGACCGCCGGCATCGATCTCACCGTTGGCCGGGTCCCAATGCAGGGCGGAGCCGTCGGAGTGGGCACCTTGGCGCAGCATCCTCACCACCTGGTGACCGTCGGCCCGCAACGACGCGGTGAGGGCCGTACCGATGAGACCGGACGAACCGGTGATCGCCACCCTCTTCGACTCGGCTCGATCGTAAGGACGGCTCACGTGCGGGTTTCCACCCATGCCGAGATGATATCGGCGGTTTCGTCCCGGGCGGTTACCGGGCGCTGCAAGTAGTGGTCTCCCCTGATCATCTTCATCATCTTGTCCTCGGCGCCGACGGCGCCGAAGATGGATCGTGCGTCGGACGGGTAGCACCCCTGGTCGTGGCTGGATTGGATGACCAGCGACGGTTGCGAGATACGGGCCAGGTGGGGCTGCGCCCGGCATTGTGACTCCGAAAGACTCCACATCGAGAGCCAGGCCCGCAGGGTGTTGGTGGTCGCCAGCCCGAACGGTAGGTAGTTGGCCACCTTGGGGTCGCCGAAGTAGCAGCCCACCTCCCGATCCGAGGGATCGATGCTGAGATCGAGAAAGCGGAGGTCGGCCCAGGTGCGGAACACGTTGAACACCCGGTCATAGGCACCCCCGGCGGACATTCGGTCGAGCTCTCGAATGCACCACTCTGTGATCCGGTGATTCCGCTCCTTCTGTGCCCGGCGATACCGGGTGACGAACGCCTCTTCAAAGGGAACGGTGTGTTCGGGACTGCACATGTCGAGGTCCGGATCGACCGACAACGGGTCGGCCTCGTCGGTCACCGAAGGGTCGAGCCAGGTGGTGAGGACATCGGGTCGGCCGAGGTGGGCGTTCAGCGACACGAACAGATCGGCAGCCGGAAGTGTCAACGTCTCATCGGGAAGGCGCGATCCCCGGGTGGGGGAGATGGTGGGCTCGATCGCCTGGCTCTGGTAGGCGGCCATCAAGGAGGCCCCGCCGGAGTTCCCCAGGAGAACGACGGTGTCGATGCCGGCAACCTCCCGGAGCCAGCGCACACCCACCCCGATGTCGATGACGGCTTGCTCGAGGGTGAAGTAGTACCCCATGCCCCGGAAGCGGGTGTTCCAGCCCAGGAACCCGTAGCCGCGGGTGGCCAGATACTCGGCCAGGTAATGCTCGGAGAAGTCGATGTCATAGTGAGTGGCGATGAACGCCACCTTGGGCTTGGTGTCGGGGGCGTACCACAGGCCTTGACAGGGATTCCCACCGGCTCCCGCCCGGGCCATGGTGGGAGAAGGAGCCGAAATGAATTGGGGGACCATGTCAGCTCCCCATGGCGTCGAGGGCGTCGAGGAGCATGTACGACACTTCTTCATCGTTCATGCGCAACTGATCCCGTTCGGACACTGATGCCGACCTCTCCTGGCGAATCCGGGCCCGGGCCGAAGGTACGTGCAGGTGGCCCGGTCTTATTCACTCCGAGTCGTTTGCCGAGATGGGTGAACTCCATCCGTCGAAGTGTCTCCCGGTAGGCCGCCGCCCCTACCCGATCGGAGCGGTCGTTGGCCATCGGCCTCAGGCCCATCACATCGAGAGACTCCGGGCTCGGTTCGAATCGGATGACCGTGGTCCCCCGGCTTTGCAGTATGCGGCTCTCGCGTTCGAGACGTCGGTGCGCCGACCATCGGAGGAGTCCATCGGGAGCACTGCCCCGAGGATGAACCGCCGACATGGGAGATATGACGATGACCAGGTCGAGCTGGTGGTATCGGAGTACGTCGGCGTTGGTGGGGGAGTGGACTCCGCCGTCGAAATACTCGACGCCACCGATGGCGATAGGAACGAAGTAGCCCGGGATGGAGCACGAGGCCAATACTGCCGAAGCCAAGGAGGCCGGCGGAGACCCCGGCCTCCCGAACACGACCCGCACACCATCAGTGCGCCGAACCGCGCAGATCCACAACCGGTCGGGCCACTGGTCGCCGACCATCTTGTGGAGTGAATCCCCGCGTTGGCTGAGATCGACCTTACCGGCGGGGATGAGGGTCATGGCAGCCACGCCGGGCCGGAAGGCCCACGGGCGCCGACCGAAGCGGGCCAGGAGGGCGGTCGATGGTGGTCGCCAGGGGCGGAGCCATGACCCTGCCGGCATCGGCGGCAGATCGGAGGCGTCAGGGAGAATCTGCTCCATCAACTGTGCACCCTCAGGCGACAGCGGCGTCCCGGCGGCTACCGCGGCCAGGTCCGAACCGGCAATGCCCATGCGCAGCGCGGTACTGGTCACCGCCCCGGCCGACGAGCCCACGATCACGTTGGCGGTGCGGGGGTCCCATCCGAGCTCAGTTTCCAACGCTGCCAGCACGCCGGCGTGATACGCCTGTCCCACCACGCCACCGGCGCCGAGAACCAAACCAACGCTGGTCACCGTATAACTCCTGACAACTTTCGCTGGCCGCGTTGATCGACGATCAGTCGTTGGTTTTTAGTAACGCCTTCATCCCCTCTTCGAAACCGCGGCCCAAAACGTCGATATCGGCGGTGGTGTCGTAATCGCCGGTGATTCCGAGATTCACCTGTCCGTTGTAGGAGAAGATGGCCACGCCCAACCGGACTTGACCGGCCAGAGGGACGTAGGGATAGGCCTCGAGCATTCTCCGGCCTTGCATGTACAGCGGGATTTGGGGGCCCGGCACATTGGTGGTCACGGTATTCACGTTCCGCTGGGGCAACCGGGTGGCCAGGCGCATTCCGAGGGCCAGCAACATGGGCGGGGCGAAGCCCGACATGGAGGTGAGCGCCTCGGCCGCCACCGCCTGTTTCGAGTCCTTGAGGCCTTCCATCTGCAAGGTGATGGCGTGGAGACGCTCGACCGGATCGGCAATCCCAACCGGAAGCTCGGCGAACATGGCTGACACTTTGTTGTGAAGGGTGCCATCGCCAACGGCTTTGCCACTGGCATCCCGCGGCCGCACGGACACCGGGACCAAGGTGCGCACCACTCGGTCCACCTCCTCGCCGCGAGAGAGAAGGAGCTCCCGGAACCCGTGGGTGATGGCCGCCAATACGACGTCATTGAACGTTCCGCCATGGGCTTTTCGCACCGCCTTCACGTCCGCTACCGAGCTCGACGCCCAGGCGTACCGACGATGGGGCCCCAGGGGCCCGTTGAGGCTCGAAACCGGTGTGGACCGAACCAGGCCGGACATGGCGGACAGGCCTTTGACCACTTCTCCGACTTGACGCATCGCCTGGCGAGGTACCCGGGCGGTGGCTCGTAGCGCCCGAACCTGCTCGTAAGGACTCCGCATCAGCCGCATCATCGTTTCCGTCACCAGTTGGCCCCCCGATGGCGACGGCCTCGGCCGCCAAGGTTGCGGCTCGGAGTCCGAATGCTCGGGTGAAATGTCCATGATGGCCGCTAACAGGTCGGTGCCCGATACTCCGTCGACCATGGCGTGGTGGACTTTGAAAATCATCGCCCACTGGCCGTTCTTGAGCCCTTCGACCACCCAGATCTCCCACAGTGGCCTCGCCCGGTCGAGCGCTTGGGACATCACCCGTTCGACCATTTTCTGCAGCTCGGCCTCTCCACCGGGCGTGGGCAACGCGGTGTGCCGGATGTGGTACTCGATCTTGAAGTGGGGATCGTCCACCCATACCGGTCGCCCGAGCTCCAAGGGAACCTTTCTGACGACCTGGTGGTAGCGGGGGACGAGGGGAAGCTTGCTGTCGATCATGGCCACGATGGCGTTGAACGGCGGTTCCGGGCCCTCGAAAATTCCGATTGAGGCAATATGCATATGACTCACGTCATCTTCGATGTGGAGGAAGGACGCATCCAGCGGGCTCATCCGTTCGACATCCATAGCTACCCCCCATGGAAAGGCATTCGGCGCGGTACGTGGCATCCGAACGTACCACCTGGTAGCTGTCGTTTGTCCCGTCTAATCTCCAGCGGGTGTGCCGGCTTCGGCCCGTCCGAGCGGCACCTGATGTCAGGGACGAGAAGAGAAGAGCATGGAGTGCCGAATCGAGATGCGAAGGTGACCGTAACCGGGGCAAGCGCCGACGAGGCTCACATCGATTCCCTTCTGGACCAGCTGACCCTCGAAGAGAAGGCATCGCTCACCGGCGGTCACGACTTGTGGCACCTCCCGCCCATCGCCCGCCTCGGGATCGGGCGTCTCACTATGTCCGATGGACCCTCAGGGGTGAGGGGAGCCCGATTCATCGACCGATCGCTGTCGCTTCCGTGTGGCAGTGCTCTCGGGGCCACCTGGAACCCGGACCTGATCGAACAGGTGGGTGAGGTCCTGGCCGCGGAGGCTGTCACCAAGGGGGTGCACCTACTTCTCGGCCCCACCGTATGTATCCCGCGGACTCCTCTGGCCGGTCGGACCTTCGAGTCGTACTCCGAGGACCCATTTCTCACCAGTCGTCTCGCCGTTGCCTATGTACGGGGCGTCCAGCGACACGGGGTCGGGAGTTGTATCAAGCACTTTGCCTGCAACGACCAGGAGTTCGAGCGGATGACGATCAGTGCCGAAGTCGATCAGCGCGCCCTGCGGGAGATCCATCTCCAAGCGTTCGAGGCTGCGGTCAAAGAAGCCGGGGTGTGGGCCGTGATGTCGGCCTATAACCGGGTCAACGGCACGTATGCCGCGGAGAGCCCCGAGCTGCTCGGTCGGATCCTCAAGGAGGAATGGGCCTTCGACGGTGTGGTGGTCTCGGACTGGTTCGGTGCTCACAGCACCGTGCCGGCAGCCACCGCCGGGCTCGACATCGAGATGCCGGGGCCGCCGAGGTGGCTGGGCGACAAACTTGCTGCCGCCGTCCGAGGTGGCGAACTGGATGGCGGCGTCCTGGACGAGTCGGTCCGTCGAATCTTGCGGCTCATGGTCCGCACCGGCACGTTCGCCCGGGGGATCGACGATGTGCCCGAGCGTAGCGAGGACGATCCGGGACGACGCCGCATCGCCCACCGGGCGGCGGCCGAATCGGCGGTGTTGCTGACCAACGACGGGATCCTCCCCTTCGACGCCACCAAACTGAGCCGCATCGCCCTCATCGGCCCGGCGGCCGACGTCCTCGAGTTCAGCGGTGGAGGCAGCGCCACCGTGAACCCACACCGGGTGGCGTCCCCCCTCGATGCCCTCCGCTCCCGGCTCGGAGACACCGTGGAGGTGGTCTACGAACCGGGGTGTCGGATACATGCCACCTGCCCGACCATCGACCCGCGCCGGTTCGATCCGACCGAGGATGGAGCCCCGGGTTTTCGGGTCCAATTCTTCCAAGGCCAGGACCTGGCTGGGGCTCCCGTGGCCACCCAATCCGGTTATCGCGGTCGTTTCTTGTGGTTGGGCGATCCGGTGCCCGGCCTTGCCGGGGAGCGTTTCTCCGCTCGAGGGTCGGCAGGGTTTCACGCCAGCCAGTCCGGCCCGTGGCGGTTCTCCCTCGAAAGTGCCGGGCGTAGCCGGCTGTTCATCGACGATCAGCTGGTGGTGGACAATTGGGATCCATCTCCGGGGACGTCATTTATGGGCTTCGGCAGCACCACGGTCGAGCGGGAGTTTGAGCTCATCGCCGACCGGCAGTACCAACTCCGCTTCGAACTCTCTTCGATGGGACTGCCCGGTGCCGGGCTTCGGATCGGTGCCCTTCCCGGTTTGCCGGGCGACGCCATGGAACGCGCGGTGGCGGCGGCCGCTTCCGCCGAGGTGGCGGTGGTCATCGTCGGGTCCAACAGTGACGGGGAGTCCGAGGGCTTCGACCGTGACGATCTCGATCTTCCCGGTGACCAGGTCGAGTTGGTGGAGCGGGTGGCGGCCGCCAACTCCAACACTGTCGTCATCGTCAATGCCGGCTCTCCCATCGCCATGCCATGGGTGGGCACCGTGCGCGCCAACATGATGCTCTGGTACCCGGGCGAAGAAGGGGCCGAGGCCCTGGTCGATCACCTCCTTGGCCACACCGGCCCGTCGGGCCGGCTGCCCATCACCTTCCCGGCCCGGCTGGAGGACACCCCAGCCTTTGGCCACTATCCCGGCAAGGACGGACAGGTCGTCTACGCCGAGGGCACCCGGGTGGGCTATCGCCACTTCGATGCCTACGGCATCGAACCGCTCTTCTGTTTCGGGCACGGCCTGTCCTACACCACGTTCCACTACGACAGGCCAAAGGTGACAGTGGGGGAGTCTGCCAACGTAGAGGTCGAGTTGCCGGTCACCAACACGGGGGCCCGAGCAGCCTCCGAGGTCGTGCAGGTCTATGTGCGTTCGGTGTCCGGGCCCGAGGAGCAACCCGAGAAGCAGCTCAAGGCATTCGAGAAGGTGGAGTTGGCCCCGGCGGAGACGGCGACCGTCCACTTCACCCTCGACGACCGGGCCTTCGCGCACTGGGATGTGGACGGCAATGGGTGGTCGGTCGACCGGGGTGACTTCGAGATCCTCATCGGGGCATCCTCTCGTGACATACGTCATTCGGTCACCCTCGGCGGGGATGGAGCACGATTCGTCGTTACCCGGTCCGACACCGATGTTCGTCCGGAAGCCGACAGTCAGGCGTAGTAGACCGGCCTGTAGCGTCACCGACGAAGAAGGAGCCACCATGCCTGAAACCCATGTCGTCACCAATCAGGCCCCACCCCTTGTCGACTTCGACGTCGCCGACAGCCCGGCCCTTCTCGAGGCACTTCACCGCGAAGGGGCCGGATGGGCCGAAGACGAGCTGCACGCGGTGGGCCGTCTGGCCGGTAGCGCTGAGGCCCAGGAGTGGGGACGCCTGGCCGAGGCACATCCTCCGGTACTCCATAGTTTCGACCGTTATGGCAATCGCATCGACGAGGTCGAGTACGACGCCGCCTATCACCATCTGATGGAGCACGCGGTCGGCTTCGGGCTCCATGCCAGTCCCTGGAGCGATGACCGGCCAGGGGCCCATGTGTCCCGGGCGGCGAAGTTCCTGGCCTGGACGGCCACCGACGCCGGGCACGGTTGCCCCATCTCGATGACCTATGCGGTGGTACCGGCCCTACGGGCCAATCCCGAGCTCTCCGCGCGGTACGAGCCCCTGCTCACGTCGCGTGACTACGACTTCGGGTCGCGCCCGCCGCTCACCAAACGGGGGCTCATCGCCGGCATGTCGATGACGGAGAAACAGGGCGGCTCCGATGTCCGGGCCAACACCACTCGGGCCCAGCCCACCGCGGACGGCTCTTACCGGATCACCGGCCACAAATGGTTCACCTCGGCACCGATGTCAGATCTGTTTCTGGTGTTGGCCCAGGCCCCCGGTGGGCTCTCGTGCTTCCTTATGCCCAGGGTGCTTCCCGACGGCTCCCTGAACGGCATGCAGGTGCAACGACTGAAGGAGAAGCTCGGCAACAAGTCGAACGCCAGCTCCGAGATCGAGTACGACGACGCCGTAGCTTGGATGGTCGGCGACGAAGGTCGTGGCGTACGAACCATCGTGGAGATGGTCAACATGACCCGGCTCGACTGCACCATCGGGGCGGCCGCGGGGATGCAGCTCGGCCTGTTCGAGGCGGTCCACCACGCCACCCATCGGAAGGCCTTCGGGAAGTACCTCATCGACCAGCCGTTGATGCGCAATGTCCTGGCCGATCTGGCCGTCGAAACCGAGGCGGCGATTGCCGTGGCCATGAGACTGGCCGGCGCCACCGATCGGGCCGGCCAGGGTGACGAACGGGAAGCCCTGTTCCGGCGGGTCGGCTTGGCCTCGAGCAAGTACTACGTCTGTAAACGTGGCCCCGTCCACGCCGCGGAAGCGATGGAGTGCCTGGGCGGAAACGGTTACTCCGAGGACTCAGGCATGCCCCGGCTCTACCGGGAGGCACCGGTGCTATCGGTGTGGGAGGGATCGGGCAACGTGGCCGCTCTCGACACCCTCCGGGCCATGGCCAAACAGCCCGAGTCGGTGGAGGTCTTCTTCGATGAGCTCGACGCCGGTGGTGGGGCCGACTCCCGGTTGGATGCGGCGGTTGGACGATTGCGCCACCAACTCGGTGACCTCGACGCCATGGAGCATCGGGCCCGCACGATCGCCGAGTCGATGGCCATGGCGCTGCAGGGCACCCTCTTGGTGCGGTTCGGCCATCCGGCAGTGGCGGACGCGTATTGCGCGTCCCGCCTCGGTGGGGATTGGGGCGTTGCCTTCGGTACACTGCCGGCCGGTGTCGACACCTCCGCCATCCTCGAACGGGCTCGTCCGAAACTGTAGGTGGGCCCAATCGTCCTGACTGCTCAGAAACCCTCACTGGCCGGCGGCGTGCTCCGGTCAATCCCACTCGACAGGGCGAAGGCTGCTGTGCTGCCTCTGGCAAGCACTCGCGACCGCACATGCCGACTCGGAGTACACGCGATCTACTCGTGTGATCTCTCGGGGAAGCGCCGGGACTCTTCGCGTCAGCGGCCCCGAGGTTCAACCCGTTCGACGGTCCCGATCCGGTCGATGGTCTTGTCGAACGAAGCGATCTTGCTCACTCCTGTGCTTTCAGCACATGCCACGAGGTACGCCTCAGCGAAGTCCAACCGGTCGGTCTCGTACACCTCGACGGCGCGCAGCAGAAGCGCCGTGTCGACGCTTACCACCGACGCCAGCGCGAGGAGAGACCGGATCGCTTCGGCGACCTGCTCCCGCGGCGCGCGGTAGAACGACTCAAGCACATAGACGGTCTCAGCCGCTACGAGGTCGGTAAGCAGCAGCTCAGGTTCTCGGCGTAGGTACGCGGTCGCCCGAACGGCCATCTCGGGCGGGTCGCCGGTGAGATGCCGGACGAGGACATTCGTGTCGACGAACGCGCTCAATGGCGCTTGGCGGCGCGGGCCGCTCGAGTCTTGCGAATGACGTCGTCCCAGCCGACATTGCGCCTGGCGGCCGGTACCCTGACCGTGTCGGCCAGGCTCAAGAAGTCCGGCGTGCGAGCCAAGACGGCGCGGTTCCCCTCGACCCGGAAGACGA
>Ga0208079_1001402_pt1 | contig 12605 bp, 15 predicted proteins | sample NGESurdeep092012_5_FD_184474 | JGI IMG/M metagenome (GOLD analysis project Ga0208079, IMG submission 184474) | Arctic peat soil microbial communities from Barrow, Alaska - NGEE Surface sample 210-2 deep-092012 (SPAdes) | ecosystem: Environmental > Terrestrial > Soil > Wetlands > Peat ... | reverse complement strand
GTGCGTCAGAAGTCCTGTTAACGCGCTTCCCGAAGATTTCCCGAAGATTTCCCTGGACATAGGGCGTGGAATCGGTTAGGCTACTGTTGACCCGTGGCGTTTCCCTGTGTTCAGCCCCGGCCCATCGCATGGAGCGTGCCTACAAAGTTTGGTTAACCGATGAGCAGGAGGATGATTTACAGCGCTTTGCACGAAGCCGCAGCCAATTGCGCCTGGTGGAAGAAGCCCTGGACCGGTTGGATGCCGGCGATTATGGCATCTGCCTGGCTTGCGACGAGCCGATCGCCGAAAAGAGACTGCGCGCGCTACCCTGGGCGCGCTACTGCGTCACCTGCCAGGAGAATGCCGGATTGGAATTGGATACTTACCGGGAAGAGGTGGGGAAGGGATGAAGCAGGCGGGACCGCTGGAATCGATCAGCCCCGCCCCGCCGAACTTTAGACGCGCGCGGCTTTAGACATGCGCGTCGAGCATCTTCTGGACTTCGCTCTTGCCGATCGCGCCGACGCGCTGTTCCACCACCTGGCCACCCTTGAAGAGCAACAGGGTGGGGATGCCGCGGACGTTGTAGCGCATGGCGGTGCCGCCGTTGGCGTCCACATCCAGCTTGCCGACCTTGGCCTTACCGGCGTACTCGCCGGCCACTACATCGATTGTGGGCGCCATCTGCCGGCACGGCCCGCACCACTCGGCCCAAAAATCCACTAAAACCGGAACGTCCGACCGCAGCACGTCCTGATCGAACGTCGCATCGGAAAAACTTAACGTGTTCTCGCCTGCCATTTCGTCTCCTGACTTCAATCTATTAGAGTCCCAAGGGGGCCATAAGATTCAACGCGCCAACAACCGCCGGTACAACGCCGAATAGGCCGCCGCCGACATCTTCCACGAAAAATCCTTACTCATGCCGCGCCGCATCATGCGCTGCCAGCTCTCGCGGTCCGCGAAGGCATGCACGGCGGCCCGTACCGCCGCCAGAAGCGCTTCGCCAGAGTACTCGGCGAACTTGAATCCGGTGCCTTCCTCGATGGTATCATCCAGCCCGCCGGTGGCGCGAACCACCGGCACCGTGCCGTAATGCAGGCTGTAGATCTGATTGAGCCCGCAGGGTTCGTAGTGGCTGGGCATCAGGAAGATGTCCGCCCCGGCCTCAATGCGGTGCGCCAGACCGTTGTCGAAACCGATGCGCGCGGCGATTCGCCCGGGATGCTCCTGCTGCATGCGGAGGAAAAAGTCCTCGTACTCCGGATCGCCCTCCCCCAGAGCCACCAGATATACGTCTTCGGCGACCATCTGGGCGGCGATTTCGGCCAGAATGCCGGTTCCCTTCTGGCGCGTGAAGCGTGAAACCATGCCCAGCAGGGGCCGATCCGTCCCAGCGGCGGGCAGGCCGAATTCCTCCAGGAGCTGGCGCTTGCACGTCGCCTTGCCACCCAGGTCTTCGGCCGAATACGGCGCCGGGATGTGCGGGTCGGTTTGCGGGCTCCAATCCGCGTAGTCGACGCCGTTGAGGATGCCATTGAGGACGCTCGCCCGGTCGCGCAGGCAGTCATCCAGGCCGAAGCCGAATTCGGGCGTCTGGATCTCGCGCGCATAGGTGGGGCTGACCGTACTCAGGGCGTCGGCGAATTGGATCCCCGCCTTGAGGTAGCTGACCCGGCCGAAAAACTCCATGCCGTCCGGGCGGTAGACGGCGGGGTCCAGCGCGACCTCCGCGAGTGCGGTTTTCGGGAACAGGCCCTGGTATCCCAGGTTATGAATGGTGAACAGGGTACGGCAGCCGAGAAAGGTGGGGTCGGTGGCGAATGTGGTGCGCAGGTAGGCGGGCACCAGCCCGGTCTGCCAGTCGTGGCAATGAAAGATATCGGTGCGAAACAGGACGCGGGCCACGCCCAGCGCGGCGCGGCAGAACACGGCAAAACGAATGTGGTTGTCCGGGTAGTCCATTCCGGATTCGCCGTAGAAGCCTTTTCGGCCGTAGAGCGGCGGGCAATCCACCAGGTACACCGGATAGTCGGCCGGCGCCTGGTAGATGGAGACCGGATAGGAAACCGGGCCGAAGTGAACCGGCAGGTTGTCCCACACGAGCCGGGCGTTTTTCAGATCGATGGATCCGTAGCGCGGGATTACCACGGCCACTTCATCGCCAAAAGAGCGCAGGGCCGAGGGGAGCGAGCCCACCACGTCGGCCAGGCCACCAGTCTTGGCGAAGGGTGCAGCCTCGGAGGAGATCATCAAGACACGGGACACGAGGGAATTGTACCAGCACCCACCACACGATTCGATCTTTCTTCATGACGCACGGAGCGCGATATTCAAGACCGATACGAACCGAATGCAAGCTAAAGCCTAATGCCCCACCGCGGCATCACACTCCGGTGACTCCGTTTCCATATCACTTGCCCGCGTAACGCCCTACTCGTCGAAGTGAACCCAATCGGTCCCCAGGTTCTTCTAAATACCTATTGCCCGCTGTGCCGCCGTGATCGCGGCCCGCCCACTTCGATCTGTTTAACTGAACCGAATCGGGGCCGGCCTCTCACGCCGCCGCAATTTGCCGCCGCCCCGCCGCCCATAGCACCGCCGCCAGCACCACCGCCAGCGCCGGAATCACGTACATCGCGTCGTGCAGTCCCACCGCGCGCGACGCTTCCGCCGCCAGGAGCGAGCGGCGCGCCAGAAAATCGCTCAGCCGTCCGGTCACCAGCGGGCCCCACGACGCCCCACCCAAATATGTCACCACGAAATAGACCGCCATCGCGCGGCCGCGCATGGCGGGCCCGACGACGTCCTGAATCGCCGCGTACACCAGCCCGTAGTACATCTGCAGCAAACCGTAGCCGATCATCGCGAGGCACACCGCGCCACTGGCGCTGCCCGCCGGCATGCCAAGCGCGGCGTATACCGGACCCGCCGCCACGAGCGAGGCGCCCGCCGCGAGGTACAGGCGATTCTTCACGCGATCGCCCAGCAGGCCCGCCGCCAGAGCGCCCAGGATTCCCGAGACTCCCGAACCGATGCCGGTCCAGATGCCGGCCTGCGCCACGCTCATGCCGTGATAGCGCGTCAGAAACGCCGGCAGGAACGTGGAGAAGCTGTAGAGCGCGAAATTGACCACCGCCCCCGAAGCCGCGATCCACCAGAATACGGCGGGCAGCGCCGCGACGCCCCCACCCGCGGCCGACGGGCACGGGCGCTCGGGTTCGCGCAACCACAGCACCGCCGGCCCGAGCACCAGGCCGGGGAGCGCGGCCAGCGCCAGCGCCATGCGCCAGCCGTGCGCCTGCGCCACTGGACCGCCGATGGCGGAGCTCAGCATGATGCCCACCGGGACCGCCATCATGAAGCCCGCCATGGCGCGGGCCCGGCGCGACGCCGGGACCAGATCGCCGATCCAACTGGCCGCGGCCGGCGTGCACACCGCTTCGCCAATCCCCACGCCCAGCCGCGTCGCGAGCAGCACAGCGTAGCTCGTGGCCAGCCCCGCCAGGCCGGTCAACCCGGTCCAGACCGCGATGCCAGTGGCCAGCAGCCGGCGCCGGCTGCGCGTATCGGCCAGTTTTCCCAGCGGCAATCCAGCCAACGCGAACACCACGGTGAACAGCGTGAACAATCCGCCCAGTTGGGTATCGGAAAGGGAGAACTCGTGGCGCAGCGGTTCGAGGATCGCGGCCAGCGTCTGACGATCGTAGAAGTTGAGGACGTTGACCAGAAACAGCACGGCCAGTGCAGGTCCAACCGATTTGGATCTCACTGGCCGCTTACACTACCACATCACATCTTGATTTCGCTATCCCTCAGGGTCTTTGGGAGACTTGGGAGGCTTCGGCGGCACGGGCGGACGGGGACCTCCGTCCTTCGGCGTGTCGGGCGGCACCTCGCTCGGCAGGGTGCCTTCCTTGCGCACCGAGATCCATCCGCGATTGGCCGTGAGCTTGATGACCGGCCCGTCGCCCACCTTGCCCTTCAGGGTCGCGCTGCGCCCTTCCTGGCCCGTGCCATTCGACGGATCACATCGCATTTACCGGCAAAGCGCAATTTCCAGGCGTCCTCGCAGGCTAGAGAGGCGAGGATTTTCGTCCACTTCAACTGGTGTAGACTCGGATCATGAAGCTGGCGCAGCGCTTGACCGCGATTATCGAACGCGAGGACGAAGGTTTTGTGGCCTTGTGCCCGGAGTTGGATATTGCGAGCGAGGGTGCGTCGATTGAAGAAGCGCGAGTCAACCTCATCGAGGCGCTCACCCTGTTCTTCGAAACTGCCGCCCCGTCCGAAGTCGCCCGACGCTTTCACAGCGAAGTTTTCGTGACTCAGGTCGAGGTGCCGGTTGGGTAGGCTCCGAGTTCTTTCGGGCTCGGAGATTTGTCGAATTCTCGAACAACATGGATTCGCCACGGTCCGTCAGCAGGGCAGCCATCGAATCATGCAAAAACGTCTGGAGACAACTTCGATAACTGTTCCAGTTCCGCTTCACGATCCGGTCCGGCGCGGGACCCTGCGGAGCATCGTTCGGCAGTCGGAACTCCCGAAATCGTTGTTTGAGACCGAAAACTAGCTGGGCTGCCCCGCTACGAGACTAAACTCCAGTGCTACACGCTCATGTCGAAGGCGAATCCCCAGACGCAAGCGCGTTTTACGCCCATCTGGTGCTATACAGCCGCGCTTTTCCGCCGGGACATCATGCGACGCGAAAATGCCGCGAAACTGGCCGATCGGATGAAGTCCATGTCCCTTTACTTATGCGCGGCTGTATAGTCAGTCTACAGGTGCGGGTTGCACCTCAAGACCTGCGGAGCAGAATCGTGCTCCGGGCATTTTCACCAGCGGCCCAGAAACTCTTCCCGGTTCTTCATTGCCTCGTCTGTCAACGAGCCGATCAAACGTACCAGTCTGCGAATCTGCTCCCCAGTCGAGTAGCGCTTCTGCTGAGCCAGAATGATACCCGCGTGGCCCCGGCCGGTCGATGTCCATTCCGCGTGGATCTGATGGAAATCCCCCACATTGAACGAGTAGAGAGCCCGGCCTTGCATCGCAGCGAAACTGAGGTGCTCTTCGTCCTTCCGGCGGATCATTCCGGCATCGGCGGCGGTGATCACATCAATTCCGCGGGATCGCAGGCCGCGAACGAAGTCCCCGTCCATCGCGTCCTCGTCAACGTACAAACGAAGGCGGTTCACACCAGTTTCGCCGGCGGCGGGAAGATTGCTTCTGTCGCCACTTCTTCGGCGGCGATGTCGCTGTCAATCTCGTCTCGATTGGCGTGATAGTAGGCGAGAGCCGCATGAATCTGTGCGAGCGTAAGGTGCTCGATCTTGGCGGCGATCTCCTCGGGAGCCAGCCCCAAATTGTGCCACCCGGCAATACGCCGAACCGTGACACCTGTACCTGCGATGCAAGGACGGCCTTTTCGGATGTCCGGCGATCTCTCGATCAGCGTCCCAATATCGACGACGATTGGCATTCTAGCGTTCGATCCACCCTTAGTATAGATCGTCTCACGTAATCTTCGCGCGATGCACTTTTTGCCCATTTCGGCAGATGGCCGCCCGCGTCGTTTGCCCCGTCCAAATAGGCACCGCAAGTCGGCTTGGCGATGGTAATGGGCCGAATCGTGGCCGGTTGAAGAAAAGCCCTGCTCGTAGAAAGGGAGAACTCGTGGCGCAGCGGTTCGAGGATCGCGGCCAGCGTCTGGCGATCGTAGAAGTTGAGGACGTTGACCAGAAACAGCACGGCCAGTGCAGGTCCAACCGATTTGGATCTCACCGGCCGTTTACCCTACCACATCACATCTTGATTTCGCTATCCTTCAGGTCTTTGGGAGACTTGGGAGGCTTCGGCGGCATGGGCGGACGGGGACCTCCGTCCCCCGGAGTGTCGGGCAGCACCTCGCTCGGCAGGGTGCCTTCCTTGCGCACCGAGATCCATCCGCGATTGGCCGTGAGCTTGATGCTCGGCCCGTCGCCCACCTTGCCCTTCAGGGTGGCGCTGCGCCCTTCCGATTGCTTCTGGATCTGCGGGCCGAAATCGTTGACCGCGTCTCCCCGCTCCGCCGTCGCCTCCAGTTGGAAGGCCGCCTTCTCGGGCAGCAGCAGTTCGATTTTGCCCGAGCCGGAGCGCGCTTGGATCGCCGCCAGCGGCAGTTTGCCCGGCGTCATCTCGATATCGCCGCGCTCCGTCTCCAGTTCCACCGACTGCGTGAACTGCTCGAGCTTGATGTCGCGGGCGCGGGTCACCAGGCGGATCGGACCCACCAGGCCCGTGGCGCTGAATTCGCCCAGGTCCATGCTGATCCGTCCAGGCACCGCCTGCGCGCTCAATTCCGTGCCGCGCGTGCCTTCGAACTGGAGCGGCTTGGCCAGATTCTTGAAGTTCAGGGTGCCGCCGAAACTGCCGTTGATGGTTACCTGCCCGGCAATGTTCTCCAACTCCACGTCGCTTCCGCGGCCTTGCAGATCGATCCGTCCCTTCACGTCCGCCGCGCGAATCAGGTCGCTGCGGCTCACGTCGAGGCGCACATTGCCGCCCACCTTGGAAAGCCGCACGTCGCCGCGGCTGCTAGCGATCTCGACATCGCCCTCGACGTCGCCCACCTCGTGGTCGCCCGCGGCGCCGCGCGATTCCACCGCCAGGCCGCGGGGCACGGTCACTTCCAAATCGTCGGAGATGCGCTGATTGCTCGCCACGCGATCCTGGTTGGTGCGCACCACCAGGCGGTCGCCCTGGGCGATGATCTCCACCGGGGTTTCCGTGTTGGTGCGGTCGGCGTCCTCCCGCCGGTAGGCGTTGATCAGCTTGCGCCCGCTCACCGTCACGTCTTTGGAATCGCCGCCAGTCACTTTGACGTTGCCGCGCGGGTTCTCGAAGACGATGCGCTTCATGCCGGCCGCGCTGATGGTGGCCGACACCGGGAAGTCGTACTGCTGGCCCCAGAAATCCAGGCCGCCGCGCATGAAGCGCACGCCATGCTCGCGCGCCTGCCAGATGCCGCTGCCCGCGATGCAGATCAGGATGACCAGCACCACTTCGCCGCCCGTGAAACTGCCGCGCACGCCTTCGCGATGCCAGATCACCCCTTCGACCAGCCGCAACAGACCCCAGGCGATCAGCAGGAACGGCCAATACTGCGCCAGCAGGTCGAAAATCGGAGCCTCGGGGTGCAGGTTCCGCCACAGGAAGAATGCGCCGATGGCGAGCAGCAACAGTGGTCCGGAAAATGAGCGTCTCATACCGGGTCTCCTGGTGGGGGAGGTGGATTCTGCCCGGCATCGGCCGGCCGCGGCGCGCTGGCGCCGAAGCCGCCCTTGGCGGGCGGCGGTTGCGAATACGTGCTCTGTGCGTAGCTCCCCTGCGCCGGATACGCGTACACCGGCGGCGGATACGGCTGTACCGGCGGAGGCGGCGGCGCCGCCGGGTCCATACCGCGCTTCAGCAGGCTCAACAGGCCGAAGACAATCAACAGCACCGGCCAGGTTTTGTCGAAGCTGTACGGCGTGAAGTTATTCAGCGCGAACAGCACACCCACGGTGATCAGCGTGATGGGGCCGCGGATGGCGCGCATGATGGATGGCTCACTGCCTCTCATGGCGCGCCTCCCTGGCCGCGGTTTCGCGGCCCGTGAATCGCCCGTAGAGCAGGTACACACCGGCGGCGATCAACAGCACCGGCCAGAAGCGCACCACGCGGTCGAAATCCAGCAGATTGAGCGTGTGCAAGAGCAGCAGAATGCCCAGAATGATGAGCACCACCGCGGCCACCGGAATCTGGTCGCTGCGGCCGCTCAAGTTGACCAGGCTGGAATACTCGTCCACCGGTTCGCCCATGCGGCGCTTGCGCGCGGTGTGATACGCCTCGAAAGCCATGTAGGCCATCCAGGCCACCACCGTCATGACGAACACCGGCTCCAGCCCGTGCGCGGCGTCTGAGTTGGCGATGCTCATCAGCACGCCCCAGATAATGGCGTGCACCATGCCCTTGGCGTACTGCCCGTTGTAGATGGCGCCCACGCCCGGAATCATGCCGAGGAACAGCGCGAGGCCGGGCGAGACGTCGGCGTACACGTAGCCCGTGGCCGGAGGGGCGGCCAGGGGAGGCGGGCCCGCAAACGGCGGGGGAGCGGCGAACGGCGGCACGGGCGGCGGTGCGCTGAAGCCCGCAGGCTCCGCGGCGCGCGCGGCCGGGGCCGGAGCGTGCTCTGCGCAGTACACGGTGCCGAAGGCGTCGCGACGGCACTGTTCGCATACCGGTTTGCCGCAACTGCGGCAATATGCCGTAGCCGGCACTTCTGGATGATTTTGGCAGTTCATTTTAGTCCCTCAACGTGTTCACTTCAATGCGATGCCCCGGGCGCCCCGGATGACGGGTTGGAAGCGGGCGCTCCATTGGGGTTCAATGCTTTGACGGGCAGCTTCCGGTCGTCCGTCTTTGGCTCGGAAGGTTTGGCCGCCTTCTGGTCTTCCGCCTGTTGCTGCCAGTCCCTCAGCAGCGTTTGGATCTGGTAAACCACTTTCAGGTTGTCGTAATACTTCACGCTGCGCGCCCAGGCGCGGTGCGCGCGGTCGTCCAGCGAGGCCCAGACTTCGCTGGGCCGCAGATCCGCGGCCTTCAACTGCTGCATGGGCACGAATTTCGAGAGAATCGAGAACGAGAGAATCGTCATCGCCATTCCCATGGCGAATCGCGGCTGCACCACCGGGGCAATCAGCTTGCTCAGCTTGTTTATTAACCAGCCCCGGCTTTTCGCCGGCGCCTTCCGGGTCCACGGAGCGTCAAACAGGATGCGGGTGATCAGTTCGGGCGGCGGCTCCACATCGGCGGCCCGCTCCATGAACGCCACCGCGGCGGCGGAGTCCCGCGCCACTTCGGCGCACGCCCGACAGGTTTCCAGATGGCGCTCCACTTCGGCCTTGCGGGCCGCCGTGAGCGTACCGTCCACGTAATCGCAGATCAGTTGTTCCAGTTCTGCGCAGTTCATACCACCAGCTTCTGCTTTCGCAACAGACGAGCCAGTTCCGCCCGTCCGCGATTGATCCGGCTTTTCACCGTGCCTTCGGGGATGTCGAGTACTCCCGCAATCTCCCGGTATTCCATTTCCTGCAAATCCCGCAAAATCACCGCTTCGCGCAAATCGGGCGAGAGCTTCTGCAGGGTCGCCTGCAGGATCTCGCTGGCCTCGCGCCCCGCCAATGCCTGGTCCGGCCGCGCCGCGGCCGCGCCACCGGCTTCTTCCAGCATCGGAAGTTGTTGCTCGATCGAATCCGTCACGCGCTCCTGGCGGGTGCGGCGATAATGGTCGATCAAAAGATTACGCGTCACCCGCGCCAGCCAGGTGTGAAAGCTGCCCTCCGTGCTTCGGAAGGTCTTAATCGTTTTGAAAACCCGCAGGAACACATCCTGCGTCAGATCCTGCGCTTCCTGCGTGCTGTTCGTAAAACGGAAGCACAGGCCGTACACGTTGCGCGTGTGCTGCCGGACAAGGTCTTCCCAGGCGGCTTCATCGCCGTTCAGACATCGCGAGACGAGGGGTTGGTCCAGCCTATCGATCAGATGTCGGCCTCTGGAAACATTTAGCACCGGGCTGGCAGCCTCACCGCTCGAGGTGTTTCCTCCAAATTGCTCCCAAGCTAGCGTCGCGGTGGCCATGGCTCTCGTCTTCCATAACAAGAAACGAGGCTTTCCCATGATAGGTTCAATTTTTCCGGTATGCTAGCCCAGTAGGGGGGCCAATTCCCCGCCCACCCTCGAAAAGCGGAGAAAACTCGATTCATCGCCCGAATTGGACTCATCGCACGAAGTGGAAGTGGGTTGCCGCTATTCTGCTCCTCGCGGCGCTCGCCATCTGGCTGCTCCGTGCCCGGCGGTTCGACGCCCCAGCCTTCGATTGGAAGCTGGCCGGCAGCACGTTCGCCCACGTCGACTGGCGGTGGGTAGCGCTGTCGCTGATCCCCATTGCCGGCACCTATTGGGGGCGGGCCTTGCGCTGGGCCGTCTTTCTCAAGCCGCTGAAGCCCCATCCCTCCATGCGCAACCTGCTCTCCGCCACCGTGGTCGGCTTCACCGCGAGCACCCTGTTTGGCCGCCCCGGCGAGTTCGTGCGCCCCTACCTGATCGCCCGCAAGGAACAGGTTCCGGTGACCTCCCAGTTCGCCGCCTGGGTGCTGGAGCGCATCTTTGACCTTCTGATGGCCCTGCTGCTCTTCGCCTTCGCCCTGACCCGGGTGCAGACTTCCGGCTTGCATGTAGGGCAGAAACTGACCTGGGTGCTGGCCGCCGGCGGCAAGGTGGGCGGGGCGCTCGGGGTGGCGATTCTGCTGGTGCTGCTGTCCCTGCGTCACTTCGCCGAACCCCTGCGGCTCCGCCTGCTCGGCGCCCTGCACCACCTGCCGGAAAAACGGTTGGCGGGGCTGGAGAAAATCGTCAACGCGCTCTTCCAGGGGGTGGAGTCGATGCGCAGCGACGCGGCCCTGTTCCTGGTCCTCGTCTATTCGGCCCTGGAGTGGCTGCTGATCTGCCTCTGCTACTGGTGCCTGGCGCAATCCTTCGCCGGGATTGTCAATCTGGGCCTGGTCGATGTATTGATATTAATGGGCTTTGTATCGTTTGGATCGGTGGTCCAGATGCCCGGTGTGGGGGGTGGCATGCAGGTGGTTTCCGTCCTGGTGCTTACCGAACTATTTGGCATCCGCTTGGAGCTGGCCTCGGCATTCGCCGTGTTTCTCTGGTTTATTACATTTGTAGCAATTGTGCCGCTGGGCCTGTTCGTCGCCCTGAAAGAGGGTTTGGATTGGCACAGCCTGAAGCGGATTGGCCGGGAGGCGTCCGAATGAAGTGTCCATTCTGCAATCATTTGCACGATAAGGTAGTCGATTCCCGTGAGAGCAAGGAAGGCGATGCCATTCGCCGCCGCCGCGAGTGCCTGGAATGCACCCGCCGCTACACTACGTACGAGCGAATTGATGAAGTCCCGTACATGGTGATCAAGAAGGATGGCCGGCGCGAGAAGTTCGACCGCCAGAAGGTGCTCGGCGGGCTGCTGAAGGCGTGCGAAAAGCGTCCGGTGAGCATGGTGCGGCTCTCCGAACTGGTCAACCGGGTGGAATCGAAGGTCAGCGACTCACCTGACCGGGAGATATCTACGATAAATATAGGAGAATTCTTGATGGAGAACCTCCGGGACCTGGACAAGATCGCCTATGTACGATTCGCGTCGGTGTACCGCGATTTTCAGGACGAGCAGGCGTTCTTCAACGAACTGAAGCACCTCATGCGGCAGAAAATGCCTTAGCATTCGTGGGGCCAAGCGGTGACGGACAGCCACGGGCCCACGCGCAAGATTCCCTGTAACCTAAACGATTTTAAGACATCTTTAAAAATAGGACTTTAACTTTGCTGACGAATGATGATACCATCAGATGAAAGCCGAACCCCGAATGCACCCTTTGTTCTCAACACTTCGGGCTGTACCGGTAGTAAGCACAGCAAGAGCAAGCCGATTTTCTTTCAGTTAGAACCCCATTCCCTGACATCCGATCTGCGTACGGTCGTGTGCCTGTGGGGGAGGTGAGTCTTAAGTGGATCAATTCGAAGATCAATTTTTAGCGGAGAACCCCGAGAGCTTGGGCCTTAATTTCGAAGAAGACCCCAAGTTCTTCGATCCGGAGGCCGCCCATGAAGCCGACTTTTTGCACCCTGCCCCGGTGGAAGAGTCTATCTACACGGACGACCCGGTCCGTGTGTACCTCCGCGAAATGGGTGCCGTTCCGCTCTTGACTCGCGAAGGCGAAGTCGATCTGGCGCGCCGCATGGAACGCGGCAAGTTGCGCATGCAGAAGGCGATCAGCCGGAGCGCCCTGGTACAGCGTGTGGTTGTGGATGTGGCCGACCAACTGAAGAAGGCCGTTATCGAGATTGAAAGCGTGGTGGATCTTGGGGACGTCGAGGAAGGCTCGCCGGCGGACATCAAAGTGCGCAGCGACGCCGCCAAGCACTTCGCCGATATCATCCTTCTGCACAAGAAGTTACAGCAGTTGGAAGAGAAGGTGGAAACCACCCCAGCGGCCAGCAAGAAGCCCCGCAAGCGTCTCAGCGCCAAGCTAAACCGCGCCAAGGTGGAAACCTCCCTGGCCATTCGCCGCGCCCCCTTCCGCCTCATCAAATGGAAGGAATTTGCCCGCGAAATCGAACGCGCGGTGGATGAAATCAGCCATCTCGATGGCGAAATCAAGCGCCTCGAAGTGCGCGCCAACCCCACCCAGCAACTCCGCCTGCGGGAGTTGAAGCGCGAAATCAAGAAGCGTGAAGCCACCGCCGGCGCCACCCTGCCCGAACTCAAGCACAGCATGACCGTGATCCGTCATGGCGAAGCCGAAGCCGAGCGCGCCAAAAAGGACTTGGTAGAGGCCAACCTCCGCCTGGTCGTCTCCGTTGCCAAGAAATACGTGAACCGCGGACTTCACCTCCTGGACCTGATCCAGGAGGGCAATATTGGTCTCATGCGCGCCGCCGACAAGTTCGAATACCGCCGCGGCTACAAGTTTTCGACCTACGCCACGTGGTGGATCCGGCAAGCCATCACCCGCGCCATTGCCGATCAGTCCCGCACCATCCGC
>Ga0208079_1001396_pt1 | contig 12625 bp, 8 predicted proteins | sample NGESurdeep092012_5_FD_184474 | JGI IMG/M metagenome (GOLD analysis project Ga0208079, IMG submission 184474) | Arctic peat soil microbial communities from Barrow, Alaska - NGEE Surface sample 210-2 deep-092012 (SPAdes) | ecosystem: Environmental > Terrestrial > Soil > Wetlands > Peat ... | reverse complement strand
CGCGTCCGGCAGGTTCGGTGTGACGAGCGACTACCTGTCGAACGCCACGGACATCCAGATCAAGATGGCCCAGGGCGCCAAGCCGGGTGAGGGCGGTCAGCTCCCGGGCGCGAAGGTCTACCCGTGGGTGGCCAAGACGCGGCACTCCACGCCCGGCGTCGGCCTCATCTCGCCTCCGCCGCACCACGACATCTACTCGATCGAGGATCTCAAGCAGCTCATCCACGACCTCAAGTGCGCCAACCCCAACGCACGGATCCACGTCAAGCTCGTGGCGGAGGTCGGCGTGGGTACGGTCGCGGCGGGCGTGGCGAAGGCGAAGGCCGACGTGGTGCTCATCTCGGGCCACGACGGTGGTACGGGCGCTGCGCCGCTCACGTCGGTGAAGCATGCGGGCGGTCCCTGGGAGCTCGGTCTGGCCGAGACCCAGCAGACACTGCTGCTCAACGGCCTGCGTGACCGCATCGTCGTGCAGACCGACGGCCAGCTGAAGACGGGTCGGGACGTCATCGTCGCTGCGCTGCTGGGCGCGGAGGAGTTCGGTTTCGCGACCGCGCCGTTGGTCGTCGAGGGCTGCGTCATGATGCGCGTCTGCCACCTCGACACCTGTCCGGTGGGCGTCGCGACCCAGAACCCGGCCCTTCGCGAGAAGTTCAATGGGCAGGCCGACTTCGTCGTGAACTTCTTCGAGTTCATCGCCGAGGAGGTCCGCGAGTACCTGTCGCTGCTGGGCTTCCGGACGCTCGAGGAGGCCATCGGGCACGTCGAGAAGCTCGACACCCGGCCCGCTGTCGACCACTGGAAGGCGTCCGGCCTGGACCTGTCACCGATCCTCGCCAAGGTCGAGAGCTCCTCGCCGCTGCACTCGACGACGACCCAGGACCACGGTCTCGGTGAGACTCTCGATGTGAAGCTCATCGAGCTGGCGCGCCAGGCGATCGAGCAGGGCACTCCGGTCAAGGAGGCCACCTCGATCCGAAACGTCGACCGGACGGTCGGGACGATACTGGGCCACGTCGTCACCAAGGCGACCAAGGGCGCCGGGCTTCCCGACGACACGATCGACATCACGCTCACCGGTACAGCCGGACAGAGCTTCGGCGCGTTCCTTCCGAAGGGCATCACGCTGCGGCTCATCGGCGACGCCAACGACTACGTGGGCAAGGGTCTGTCGGGTGGTCGCCTCATCGTGGCACCGGCCCCGGAGGCCACCTTCGCCGCCGAGGAGCAGATCATCGCGGGCAACGTCATCGCGTACGGCGCCACGTCGGGGGAGATCCTCCTGCGCGGCATCGTGGGCGAGCGCTTCTGCGTCCGCAACTCCGGTGCGACGGCGGTCGTCGAGGGTGTGGGCGACCACGCCTGCGAGTACATGACGGGCGGCGAGGCGCTGATCCTCGGCCCGACCGGCCGCAACATCGCGGCGGGCATGTCGGGTGGCGTCGCGTGGGTGCTCGATCTGGAGCGGAAACGCCTCAACTCCGAGCTCGCCGACCCGGTCGAGCTCGACGACGCGAACCTGGAACGCGTGAAGGAGCTGCTGGCCCGGCATCTGTCGGAGACTGGATCACCGGTCGCAGAGGGCCTGCTCCGCGCCTCGGACGACGAGCTGCGCAGCCGGTTCACAACGATCGTCCCCAGGGACTACGGCCGCGTCATGCGGGCAAAGGCCGAGGCTGAGGCAGCAGGGTTCGGCGAGGTTGAGACGACCGAGAAGATGATGGAGGCCGCTCGTGGCTGATCCCCGTGGCTTCATGACCACTCCCCGGGCCGTCGCCGCGCGGCGCCCTGTCGAGGAGCGAGTGAACGACTGGGAGGAGGTGTACCCGGAGACCCCCGGGCGCGCCGTCCTGCCGATCATCCAGACCCAGGCGGGCCGCTGCATGGACTGCGGCATCCCGTTCTGCCACAGCGGCTGCCCGCTCGGAAACCTCATCCCCGAGTGGAACGACCTCATCTGGCGCGACGACTGGCGTGGCGCCCTCGAGCGTCTGCACGCGACCAACAACTTCCCCGAGTTCACCGGTCGCCTCTGCCCGGCGCCGTGCGAGACGGCCTGCGTCGTCGGCATCTCGCGCGACCCGGTGACGATCAAGAACGTCGAGGTCGCGATCATCGACAAGGCCTGGGACGACCGTCGCGTCGTACCGGAGCAGGCCTCGTGGCACACGCTCAAGACGGTTGCCGTCGTGGGCTCCGGCCCTGCAGGTCTTGCGGCCGCGCAGCAGCTCACGCGTGCGGGCCACACGGTCGTCGTGTACGAGCGGGCCGACGAGATCGGTGGACTGATGCGCTACGGCATCCCCGAGTTCAAGATGGAGAAGGACGTCATCGACCGGCGCCTCAAGCAGATGCGCCTGGAGGGGACGGTCTTCAAGACCAGTGTCACCATCGGTACCGACATCACGTTCAGCGAGCTGCGGGAGAGGTTCGACGCCATCGTGCTCGCGGTCGGGTCGACCGTCGCCCGCGACCTGTCGGTCCCGGGGCGCGAGCTCAAGGGAATCCATCAGGCGATGGAGTACCTGCCGCAGGCGAACCGTGTTGCTCGCGGTCGGGAGGTCGCCGACCAGATCCTCGCGACCGGCAAGGACGTGGTGATCATCGGTGGCGGCGACACCGGGGCGGACTGCCTCGGCACCGCGATCCGCCAGCATGCGAAGTCGGTGACCCAGCTCGAGATCATGCCGACGCCGTTGCAGCAGCGCCCGACGGGCCAGCCGTGGCCCACGTACCCGATGACCTACCGGGTCTCCTCGGCGCACGAAGAGGGTGGCGAGCGCGTGTACGCGGTCAACACCAGCGAGTTCGTCGGCGACGAGTCGGGCACGGTCAGTGGCCTGCGCGTCTCCGAGGTCGAGATGGTCGAGGGCAGGTTCACGCCGGTCGAGGGCACCGAGAGGGAGATCCCCGCGCAGCTCGTGCTGCTGGCGATGGGCTTCACGGGGCCTGAGCGTACGGCGATCGACCAGCTTGGCCTCGAGACCGATGCGCGGGGCAACATCGCCCGCAACGAGGCGTACGAGACGAACGTCCCGGGCGTCTTCGTCTGTGGCGACGCCGGCCGTGGTCAGTCGCTCATCGTCTGGGCCATCGCCGAAGGGCGATCCGCCGCGAACGGGGTCGACGCGTTGCTCTCGGGAACGTCGAAGCTGCCGAAGCCGATCCCACCGACCGCCCGGCCGCTGACGGTCTAGATCTGAAAGGGGCCGCCGACGTTGAACGTCGAGCTGAACGTACTGATCGTTGATCCTGTGCTCGGAACTGCCGGGCTTATGGACCTTGCCGGAAAGCTGCGGGCGGCGGTGGAGGTGGCGGAGGCAGGAGATGTCCGCGCCAGTATGCCGTGTGTGCTTTCGGCCGCCGTCACAGCACGTCTTCAGCGTGATCCTCGCGTCTGGGACTGGGTCATCTCTGTTCGAGATGGCGCGGGCGTGGCGGCGCAGATGGTCTCGCGAGGCCAGGCGAGATTCGCCGTGCTGATGGATCCGGTCTCGGGGATCCCGGATCTTCCGGGGGTCTTGGACGCGATGATGGCGAAAGCCCGCGCCTCAGGGCCGCCTGACTTCGGGCCGATGTCTGAAGCATTATCGCTGTGGACCGACGTACATGCCCGATAGCTATTTCGAACTCATCGCAGAGGGTCTTTTCGGTGACGACCCAGGGAGGTCGCGCTGGGAAGCGCTGTACGCCGAGGCGTTCAGGTCACGACTGCCGATGGACCCGGAGCTCGAGCGCACGCCGGAATGGTGGGCGGACGAATGGGTGAATATCTGGCGGAGCAACCCCGATGTTGTGATGCCGTGGCTCACGCAAGGACATCGTGTCTTCGCCTCCGCCGTTTCGAGCGCCGCAGGGATCCCGATGACCGTCCAGCCGTGGAAAGAACTGGCCTGGCTCACTGACCCTTCTATTGTCGCGGACGCACTGAACCAAGAGTTTGAGAGACCGCGACCTGATCACGTCGAGGGCGGAACGCTGGGTACGTAGTCACGGCCTGGTGTGCGTGAGGCCGTCCCCCCGACAACGCGTCCGCTGACCGTGCGAGGTCGAGCGGTCGTCTCGCGTCGCGCCACGCCGCGTACTCCGGGCGTGTCGTGACCACTCGACGGGGAAACCCCTTGGTAGAAGCCTGAGTCGAGGTCGCCTATCGGACCTGGGATGCGGCTAGGCTGGAGGCGTGGCTGACTCGGTTCTGGTCTGGCCGGTCACGCGTTTCGACGGAGACGTCTCGAAGCGCTGGGGGGTCCAGGCTGATGCGTACGCGGTCTTTCCGACCGCGGCGGTGGTGAGCGCTGTCTGCGCCGACCTCGGCTGGCCGCTCCTGGAGTCTACGATCTCGTACCGGTTCGGTCGGAATGCGTACACGACCTGGGTCGGCACGTTCCTCCCCGACGAGCCGTTCGGCACGGGGTGCACCCGGATCGCGCTCGCGGAGACCAGCTACCGGTTCGAGCTCGGCTCGCTGGCGGCGGCACTCACCCTGACGCGTGCGATCGCCGCGAAGTGCGGTCCTCAGGTGTTGGCGTTCACCAGCGGCGGTGCCCACGTGGTGGTCTGTGCCGACACGGCGCTGGCCGACGTGAAGGCCGCGTTCGCCGTCGCGCACGAGACCGCGCTGGTGCTCTGAGGCGCATCACGGCTCGAGTTCCGTGATCTGAGGGTTTGACGGCCTCGATCGTTGCCGCTTCAACAGCAGGGCTACCGCAACTGGCGTGGTGGTGCTCTGATGGGGGTACACGCAACGCAGCGAAGGGAGAACCAGCCCATGATCTACTCAGCTCCTGGTACGGAGGGCTCGAAGGTCGAAGTGCTTGCCGAGTATGGCAACTTCATCGGTGGCGAGTTCCGGGCGCCGATTGACGGGGAGTATGCGGACAACCCGACCCCCGTCACCGGCAAGCCGTTCACGCGGTACGCCCTGTCGACCGAGGCGGATGTGGAGGCGGCGCTAGATGCCGCGCACAGCGCCGCGCCCGCCTGGGGCGAGTCGTCTCTCGCGCAGCGGGCCATCGTGCTGAACAAGATCGCGGACGCCGTCGAGGAGCACCTGGAGGAGCTCGCGCTCGCCGAGACCTATGACAACGGCAAGGCGGTCCGCGAGACACTGAATGCCGACATCCCGCTGTTGGTCGACCACTTCCGCTACTTCGCCGGGGCCGCCCGCAGCGAGGAGGGGACGCTCAGCGAGATCGACGCCGACATGGTCGCGTACCACTTCCGTGAGCCGCTGGGCGTGGTGGGCCAGATCATTCCCTTCAACTTCCCCCTTCTGATGGCGGCCTGGAAGCTCGCCCCGGCGTTGGCAGCCGGCAACGCGGTCGTCCTGAAGCCGGCGTCCCCCACACCGTGGTCGATCATGAAACTGATGGAGGTGATCGGCGACATCGTCCCGCCGGGGGTGATCAACGTTGTCACCGGACCCGGCGCCAAGATCGGAAAGGCGTTGGCGACCAACAAGCGCATCGCCAAGATCGCCTTCACCGGCGAGACTGTCACCGGACGCCTGATCATGCAGTACGCCGCGCAGAACATCATCCCGAGCAGCACCGAGCTGGGCGGCAAGAGCCCCAACATCTTCTTCAGCGACGTGATGGCTGCTGACGACGCCTTCCTCAACAAGGCCGTTGAGGGTCTGGTGATGTATGCGTTCAACCAGGGCGAAGTCTGCACCGCTCCGTCGCGCGCCCTCATCCAGGCCGACATCTACGACGAGTTCATGGCCCGCTGCCTCGCGCGCATCACAGCGATCAAGCAGGGCTCGCCGCTGGACACCGAGACGATGATGGGCGCCCAGGTGTCCACCAGCCAGATGGACAAGATCGCCGGTTACTGCGACATCGCGGCGCAGGAAGGGGCGGAATGCCTCATCGGCGGACAGAAGGCCGACCTGGGCGGCGACCTGACCGACGGCTACTACTTCAACCCGACCGTCTACAAGGGCGAGAACAAGATGCGGGTCTTCCAGGAGGAGATCTTCGGACCGGTCCTGGCCGTGACGACCTTCAAGGATGACGCGGAGGCGCTCGAAATCGCCAACGACACCCTGTACGGCCTGGGGGCTGGGGTGTGGACGCGCAACGGCACGCGAGCGTACCGGATGGGCCGGGGAATCAAGGCCGGACGGGTCTGGACGAACTGCTACCACGCCTACCCGGCTGGGGCCGCGTTCGGCGGCTACAAGATCTCCGGCGTCGGCAGGGAGAACCACCGTATGATGCTCGACCACTACAGCCAGGTGAAGAACCTGCTGGTCAGCTACTCCGACCAGGCCCTCGGATTCTTCTGATCGATCGGAGGAAGGGTGACTGACCAGCTACGCGTCCAGGCGACCCCCGCGGCGCGTGCGGCCCTGGTGGCCGTGCGCGCCCGCGAGGGCGGTCAGGTGATGTTCGTCCAGTCGGGCGGGTGCTGCGCGGGCAGCGTCCCGATGTGCTTCCTCGACGGGGAGTACGTGACGGGCGACGGGGACCTCCTGCTAGGCGCCGTCGAAGGTGCCCCGTTCTACATTGAGGCGACCCTGGACCGAGCGCTGGGGCATCCGTCGTTCGTCCTCGACATCGCCCCCGGCGGTCCCGAGGGCTTCTCCCTGGGCACCATCGACGGAGGCCACTTCGTATCCCGCTCGGACGCCTGCCTGATACCGGACGAGACACCATAGGCGGTCGCAACCTCACCCAGAAGGGCCCGGCTCACCATCTCCAGGGTGAAGGGAGTGGGAACCTGAGCGCGGGCGTGCAGGGCATGTTCGACAACTCGGACGACGCCGGAGAGTCGCCGACCTGCTGTCGGAGGGCCGGGCTAGGGTGATCCACCTGGGGTCCTGAAAAGGCCCCGCGTCGTCGTCTTCCCCCGGCGGACCAGAACACGGCAGCGTGCCGTGAGTTGTGCGCGCAAGGAGGAGGAACGGTGAGCTCGGACTTCGTCCACCTCCACGTACACACCGAGTACTCGATGCTCGACGGTGCCGCGAAGGTGGGGCCGCTGATGGCCGAGGCGGCTCGTCAGGGCATGGGTGCGATGGCGATGACCGACCACGGCAACATGTTCGGGGCGTACGAGTTCTGGAACGCGGCGAAGAACCATCCCGTCAAGCCGATCATCGGGATCGAGGCCTACGTGGCCCCGTCGTCCCGGTTCACCCGGGTTCCGGAGTTCTGGGCGACCGGCAAGCGCGAGGTCGCCGACCTCGACGCCGAGGGCACCAAGGATGTCTCGGGCGGCGGTCGCTACACGCACATGACGATGTGGGCGCAAGATTCCGAAGGGCTGCGCAACCTGTTCCGGCTGTCGAGCCTCGCGAGCTTCGAGGGCTTCTACCTGAAGCCGCGCATGGACCGCGAGCTGCTCGCCCAGCACGCCAAGGGCATCATCGCGACGACCGGCTGCCCGTCGGGCGAGGTCCAGACCAGGCTTCGCCTTGGCCAGTACGACGAGGCGCTGGCCGCCGCGGCCGCGTACCGCGACATCTTCGGGCCCGAGAACTTCTACGCGGAGCTCATGGACCACGGGCTGTCCATCGAGCGCAACGTCCGTGACGACCTCCTGCGGATCGCGAAGAACCTCCACCTGCCGCTGCTGGCCACCAACGACTCCCACTACGTCACCGCCGACCAGTTCGACGCCCACGACAACCTCCTGTGCGTCGGCGTAGGTCGCAACAAGGACGACCCGAACAGGTTCCGGTTCAACGGCGACGGCTACTACATCAAGACCGCCGAGGAGATGCGGACGCTGTTCCGTGAGGTGCCCGAGGCCTGTGACAACACGCTGGCGATCGCGGAGCGGATCGGCGACTACGCCGACGTCTTCCGCCAGGTCGACCGGATGCCGCAGTTCGACGTGCCGGCGGGGGAGACGCAGTCCTCGTGGCTGCGCAAGGAGATCGAGGACGGCATCCGCGTACGGTTCGGCGACAGCCCGCCGCCCGACCTCCGCGATCGCGTCGAGCTCGAGATGAGCGTCATCGAGCCGATGGGCTACTCGTCGTACTTCCTCATCGTCGCCGACATCTGCCGTTATGCCCGCGAGAACGGGGTCCCGGTGGGGCCGGGCCGCGGCTCGGCGGCCGGCTCGATGGTGTCGTTCCTCACCCAGATCATCGAAGTGAACCCCATGCAGCATGGGCTGCTGTTCGAGAGGTTCCTCAACCCCGAGCGCATCTCCCCGCCTGACATCGACCTCGACTTCGACGACCGCCAGCGCGACAAGATCATCAGCTACGTGACGAACAAGTACGGCGAGGCGTACACGAGCCAGGTGAACACGTTCGGCACGATCAAGGCCAAGGCTGCGGTCAAGGACTCGAGCCGCATCCTGGGCTACCCGTTCGCGCTCGGCGAGAAGATCACGAAGGCGATGCCGGCCGCCGTGATGGGCAAGGACGTTCCGCTGAACGACCTGTTCGACCCGAACCACAAGCGGTTCGCCGAGGGCAGCGAGTTCAGGGCTCTGTACGAGAGCGACCCGGACGTCCACAAGGTCGTCGACACCGGTCGCGGCATCGAGGGTCTCATCCGCCAGTCGGGCGTCCATGCCTGCGCGTTCATCATCTCCAACGAGCCGCTGCTCGACGTCATACCCATGCACAAGCGGGACAAGGACGGCATGATCATCGCCGGCTTCGCCTACCCGCAGTGCGAGGAGATGGGCCTGATGAAGATGGACTTCCTCGGGCTGCGCAACCTCGGCGTGATCGACGCCGCGGTGCGCAACATCAAGCAGAACCGTGGCATCGAGCTCCACATGCCCGACGTGCCGTTCGACGACGTCGCGACGTACGAGCTCCTGGCCCGCGGCGACACGCTCGGGGTGTTCCAGCTCGACGGCGGCCCGATGCGTGCTCTGCTGCGCCTGCTCAAGCCGAACCGCTTCGAGGACATCATCGCGGTGATCGCCCTGTACCGGCCTGGTCCCATGGGCGCCAACGCCCACATCAACTACGCCGAGCGCAAGAACGGGCGCCAGAAGATCGAGGCGATCCATCCCGAGCTGAAGGACGCGCTCGACCCGATCCTCGGCGATACGTACCACCTGCTCGTCTACCAGGAGCAGATCATGGCGGCCGCGCGGAGCCTGGCCGGCTACTCGCTCGGCGGCGCAGACCTGCTGCGGCGGGCCATGGGCAAGAAGAAGAAGGAGATCCTGGACAAGGAGTGGGACCACTTCCACAACGGGATGCGCAGCAACGGCTACTCCGATGCCGCGACGAAGGCGCTGTGGGACACGATGGTCCCGTTCGCCGACTACGCGTTCAACAAGTCACACGCGGCCGGCTACGCGTACGTCTCGTACTGGACCGCGTACCTCAAGGCCAACTTCCCGGCGGAGTTCGGCGCGGCGTTGCTCACGAGCGTGGGCGACGACAAGGACAAGATGGCGCTGTACCTGGCGGACATGCGCGGGCTGCACATCAACGTGCTGCCGCCCGACGTCAACACGTCCGTCGCGGAGTTCTCGGCCGTCGGCGAAGACGTACGGTTCGGTCTTGCCGCCATCCGCAACGTGGGGAGTGGCGTGGTCGAGGCGATCTGCGAGGCGCGCAGCGAGTTCGGGCCTGCGGCGACCTTCCACGACTTCCTCGACCGGGCGCCACTGGCCGTGTGCAACAAGCGCACGGTGGAGTCCCTCATCAAGGCCGGCGCCTTCGACTCGCTCCGCCACCCGCGTCGAGCGCTGATGGAGGTGTACGAGAGCGCGATCGACCACGTCCTCGACCTCAAGCGCAACCAGGCGTTCGGCCAGGACGACCTGTTCGGCGACGGTGGGGGAGAGGTCACCACCGCTCCCACCTCCGGCTCCATCCCGGACATGCCCGACTGGGACAAGCGCACCAAGCTGGCGTTCGAGCGGGAGATGCTCGGGCTGTACGTGTCGGACCACCCGCTCAATGGCCTCGACCACGTGCTCGCGTCCAAGCGCGACGTGTCGATCTCGGCGCTGCACGACGAGCCGCGCGAGGGCATGGTGACGATCGCCGGCATGATCACGCAGGTCCAGCGCAAGCAGAACCGCCAAGGCGAGATGTGGGCGATCATCACCGTCGAGGACCTGGACGCCTCGATCGACGTGATGCTGTTCCCCAAGGCATACGCCAGCGTCGCGATGACGCTGGCCACCGACACGATGGTGTCGGTGAAGGGCCGGGTCCGGGCGCGCGAGGACGGTGTCGAGATCACGGGCAGCACGGTGACCGTGATCAACACGGCCGCGTCCGCGGCGGAGCCGTTGACGATCGCCGTACCGGTCACGCGGGTGACGCCCGTGCTCGTGGCTCAGCTCAAGGGCGTGCTCAACAACCACCCGGGCAGCCAGGAGGTACGACTTCGGCTGCTGAACAGCGATACGCCCAAGACGCTCAAGCTCGGGGCTGACCTTCGGGTCGCCACGTCTGGGGCACTGATGGCCGATCTGAAGGCTCTCCTCGGCCCCTCATGCGTGGCCTAAGGTAGTGGGGCACGTGACGAGTAGGCGGTCAGGAGACCCTGGATGAGCGCGACGGTGCCCGATGAGGTGCTGGCCGCGGGCGATACACCGCCCGACGGCCGCTCTTCGTGGCGCACGGTCAGGACGATGCTCGCCTGGCTCCTGTCGTTCGCAGCGCTAGCCGTAGTGGTCGGCTTCCTCTCGGGCGTGTTCTGGTGGGGTGTCGTCGATCTTCCGACCTACACGATCGGCGAGGACTTCCGCGGCTACACCACAGAACGCGCGCTCACCGGGGTGTTCTCGACGGACGCCTGGTTCGCCGGCCTGGGTCTGACCATCGGGGCTGGCGTGGGCTACGTCGCGTGGCGCTGGTTCCGCGACGTCGGGTGGCCGGTGACGTTCGTCGCGGGTCTCGGCGCTCTGCTGGCCGGGGGGATCTGTGACCTGACCGGGCGCTGGCTGGGTCCGCAGTCGTTCGACGCCCGCTTGGCGGCGGCAAGCCCCAAGGACGTCATCCCGATCGACTTCCAGCTCCACGCGCCGGTCGTACTCATCGTCTGGGCCTTCGCGGCGGTGCTCCCCGTGCTCATAGCGAGCTCGATGGGGCCTGACGCAGAGGAAGAGCCCCGTCCGAAGCGTCCCAGGCACCGCCGCAGCGAGACGGGTCGTAACCAGCCCGTCGAGGTGGGCCAGGTCGTCGGCCACGACATCGCTCCGCTGCCGGAGCCCGAACCGAGGCGCCGCTTCTTCCCCTTCCGACACGGTGGCGGTTCCTGACGAGACCTCGCGGCCGTAGCGTTTCAGTCTCTGTCTGCGGCGAACGGGTCGGGGTCGAGGATCCGCGAGAACCACTTCAGCGGGGCGTCGTCGTGCTCGCTGGGCCCCGTGCTCAGTGCTAATGACCGCTCCCAGGTCCAGGCTCGTCCGATGGTTGCGAGCCGGGCGACGGTGAGCACTTCAGCGGGATCCACGAACTCGTCGCGGCCGTGCGCATACGCGGCGATCAGCGCCTCACCGGTCGCGCGCGACTCGGTGTTCCCGATCCGTACAGGCACCAGCAGACTGGCGTACGGGTGGGCCGCCATCGCATCACCCCAGTCGAGGAACACCGCCTGTCCCTCGCTGGCCGCGACGTTCCACGGGTGGAGGTCGTTGTGGTCGACCGATCCGGGGCGATCGGCGCAGCTCGCGGCCAGGTCCACGACGAGGGGCCGTGACGTGCTGATCCGGGCGAGCAGCGCGGTCGCGTCATCGTCGCCGGTGTCTCTCGCGCGACGGCTCAATTTCTCGAGCAACCTGTCGAATACCCCTGGCAGCGCCTGGGGGCGTGCGTCGGGAAGACCTTGGCCGACGAGCTCGTCGACCCGGTGCCGTACTTCCTCCTGGAGCACCGCATAGGACGTCATCGCGGCGCGGAATCTCGGCTCGGAGCAGGGCTCGACCCCTTCGGCCTCGGAGTCGTCCCCCAACGAGGCACCTGCGTCTGCCAGCAGCAGCCACCCGCGTTCCAGGTCCGCGGCAAGGACAGGTGCGACGTGCTCAGGGCATTCGGCGTCGAGGGTCTGGTGGAGGATCGGTTCCGCGCTGCCTTCCGGGGTGGCCTTGAACCACACCGTCCCGCCGCCGGCCAGCGGTAGGGCGAGGACCAGCCCCCACGGGCGTACCCGCGACCAGGTCGGGTCCGCGTCGCGGCGTTGGCCCGCGGACGCGAGCGCGGCGTCGACCCAGGCGAACGCGTCCGGGAGGAAGGCATCGCTTCGCCAGTAGTCGAGCCGATTCATGGCCCTAGCCTGACAGGTCACTGTCACGGGACCGTGCCAGCCGCGGATCGCGCCGGCGCCGACTGGCAGCTGAGGCTCAGGCTTCGAGGCCGATCGACGGCAGCGTCGAGGGTTCGAGGCACCAGCCGAGCAGCTGCGGCCAGGGGCCGTACCCATCGGTCGTGCTCAGGTGACCGCCGCCCGGGATGACGATCTTGGGGAGGCCGAGCGGCTGCACGTACTGGTCGTCGGGACCCTCCGGACAGTAGGGGTCGAGGGGGCCCACGATCATCACGGCCGCACTGCGGGCACCCACGGTGTCGACGCCCGCCGGGCGCCAGGTGAACTCCGTCAGCTCCAGGTCCGCGAGCACGCTGGCGGAGGGAGGGGCTACGAGGATCACGTGCTCGACCTCGGGGACGTCACGTCGGGCCACGGCG
>Ga0208079_1001392_pt1 | contig 12659 bp, 9 predicted proteins | sample NGESurdeep092012_5_FD_184474 | JGI IMG/M metagenome (GOLD analysis project Ga0208079, IMG submission 184474) | Arctic peat soil microbial communities from Barrow, Alaska - NGEE Surface sample 210-2 deep-092012 (SPAdes) | ecosystem: Environmental > Terrestrial > Soil > Wetlands > Peat ... | reverse complement strand
GTCCCGACTCATCGGGACGCCTGCCGCACGTGCACCAAAGCGCGTCCCGATGAGTCGGGACGCGGCAGACTGAGAGTCCGCGCCACGTCGGCGCTGTGAGTTTATTCTTGCGTGGTTCCTAAAGCCTGCCGCTACCGGAATCCAAGAAAAGTTTGACAGGCGGACCCAGAGGGTACCCCGCCTGCCCCACCATTTAAATCTTGAATTCGGCGCGCACCACTTCGTCATCCAACGAATGCTTCAGCGTGAAACCGAGCTTTTCGCAGATGCGCATGACTTCACGGTTGTCCGGCAGGATGTCGGCGGTCAACTTACTGAGTTTCTCGTCCGCGCCTACGATCAACAACCGCGCCAGCAGTTCCTTGCCCAGGCCGCGGCCCTGCCACTTGTCGCTGATCACCACCGCGACTTCGGCTTCCGTGGTGCCGTGAATCTTCATCATCCGGCCCACGCCCAGGATCTCGCTCTCGCCGGTTTCCGGATTGCGCCGCTCCGCCACCAGCGCCATTTCGCGATCGTAATCGATGAAGCAAATCCTGGTCAGGCGTTCGTGCTGCGTCCGCTGTTCCAGGTTCATCAGGTGGAAGTAGCGCAGGTACACGGTGCGCTCGCTGAGCGTCTCGTGGAAGCGCACCAAGGCCGGTTCGTCTTCGGGGCGGATCGGCCGGATGGTGACCGCGGTGCCGTCCTTCATGGTCCACGGCGCTACGTAGCGCGTCGGATAGGCGCGGATGGCGGTCCTCGGCACCTGATCCAGCGCGACCTCCGGACCGTGTACCACCACGCGCGCGTCCAGCGCGATCAACCCGTCCGGCGACGCCAACAGTGGATTGATATCGATTTCCTTGATCCACCGCTGCTCGGCCACCAGCGCGCTGAACCGCACCATGAGCAGTTCCAGCGCCGCCAGATCCACCGGCTTGCGCCCACGCACGCCTTTCAGCGCTTTGTAGATCTTGGTCTGCTCCATCATCCGGCGGGCCAGCGTGGAGTTCAGGGGCGGCAACCCAAGGGCGCGGTCCTTAAATACTTCCACCAGTTGTCCGCCCGTACCGAACAACAGCACCGGCCCGAATTGCGGGTCCAGGCTGCTGCCGATAATCAACTCGTAAGCGTCGCGCAGCTTGATCATGGGCTGCACGGTTACGCCCTGGAAATGCTGCGCCCCGACTTTCGCGGTGACCGCGGTCTGAATCGCGTCGAATGCCTTCGCCACCGCTTCGGCGCTGCCCAGATTCAACTGCACGCCGCCGACATCGGTCTTGTGCGTGATGGTCTCCGAATACAGCTTGAGGACAATCGGATAACCGATTTCGTCCGCCGCCTTGACCGCATCGGCACGTGACCTGGCGATGATCGTCTTAGCGACCGGAATCCCGTACGCCGCCAGCACCTGCTTGCTTTCGAACTCGGTGAGAATGGTGCGCCCTTCGCCCCGCGCCGCGGCGATGATGCGGTCCACCAGCGTGCGGTCCGGCGCCCAGGTGGCGGAATCCTCCGGCATGGCCGGGGTTTCGTACAGCGCCTTCAGGTTGACGGCATACTGCCACATGTAGTTGAAGGCGCGCGCCGCCGTATCGGGGTAGGGGAAGGTGGGGATGTTGGCGCGGTTGAGAATCTCCTCGCCCGCCGCCACGTCCACGCCGCCCATCCAACTGGCCAGCAGCGGCTTGCCTTCCTGCTTCGCGAGCGGCTTCAACGTCTCGGCGATCCGCGTCGGGTCGGTCATCGCCTGCGGCGTCAGAATCACCAGCATGCCGTCCGAATTCGGATCCTTGGCCGCGATCTCCAGCGCCTTCGCGTAGCGCTCCGGCGATGCGTCGCCGATGATGTCCACCGGGTTGTTGTGGCTCCACGTAGCCGGCAGAACGGCATTGTACGCCGCCATGGTCTCCGGCGTGAGTTCGCTCAGTTCGCCGCCGCCCATGATCAGCGCATCCGTCGCCAGTACGCCCGGTCCGCCCGCGTTGGTCACGATGGTCAACCGCGGTCCCTTCGGCGTGGGCTGCTTGGAAAGCACTTCCGCCATGTAGAACAGGTCCGCGATGGTGTTGACGCGCAGCACGCCGCTGCGCCGGAACGCCGCTTCCAACACCTCATCGCTGCCCGTCAGCGACCCGGTGTGCGACGCCGCCGCCTTGGCCGCCGCCGCCGAACGGCCCGGCTTGATGACGATGATCGGCTTGGTGAGCGCCACTTCCCGCGCCGCCGACAGGAACGAGCGCGCGTTGCCGATCGATTCCATGTAGATCACGATCGACTTGGTCTTGGGATCGTTGCCGAGATAGTAAATCAGATCGCCCCAGCCGACGTCCACCATCGAGCCCACCGAGATGAACGCGCTGAAGCCCACCATCTCCTTCAGGCTCCAGTCCAGTACCGCCGTGCACAGCGCGCCGCTCTGGCTGATGAAGCCCACCGACCCGGGCCGCGCCACGGTGGTGGCGAAGGTCGCATTCATCCCCGAAAGCGGGCTCATTACGCCCAGGCAGTTCGGCCCGATGATGCGGATATTGGCCTTCTGGGCCTCCACCAGCAGTTGACGCTCCAGTTCCGCGCCCTCTGGCCCGATCTCCTTGAAACCGGCCGAAATCACGATCGCGCCCTGCACATCGTTCTCGCCGCATTCCCGGATCAGCCCCGGAATCGATGCCGGCGGCGTGATGATCACCGCCAGGTCCACCTGCTCCGGAACATCGGAAATCGACGGGTATGCCTTCACGCCCAATACGCTGGGCCGCTTCGGGTTGACGGGATAAACCGTGCCACCGAACGGGCTGGTTACCAGGTTCCACAGCACGGTCCGTCCGACCGTGCCCGGATTCTCGGTGGCGCCGATGACCGCCACGGTCTTCGGCGAAAAGAATACATCCAGCGGTTGCTTCCGCTTGCGGTTCAATTTCTTCTTTGCGGGCTTACTGGTTCCTAGCATTTTCGGTGTCTGCCTTTGGTCCGAACGCGGCCTGATTCAGGGCCTCGACCACGTCCAGCGAATTGAGTCCGTTCTTGCGCGCAACCGTTTCGATATCGCAGTCGTCGCATGACGGGCGATAACGGAATTGTTCAAATACGGGAATGGTTTCGGGATGACGTTGTTTCACATCACGGATGATCATGTCACGGCGGATCAACTGATCGAATCGAAACATAGCTTTGCGCCCTCGAATGGAAGTTGATTACTGCACCCCGAATTCCAAAATATCACTAAATGGAATCAATGGCTTACGGGGCTACGGCGGTAGCGGCTGGGTGATATCGCGCAGGCGCGGCGGGGAAGAGGGTAGGATATCGCCGGGGGTCTCGCCGCGCCCCCCTGGCGGGTTCTGGCGGGTCAGCGGGGCTTGGGGCGACTTTCGAACTGTCGAGGTCTTCGCCCTGCCAGCTTACGACGCCAAGCGCAAGGCCCGCTGAACTTCGCCGGGTAACGTGAGTCTCTGGAATAGGCTGGCGGGATAGACATAATCCTCACCTGATTCATCGATTACGCGGATGAGATCGTTCGCTTCCGCGTCAGGGTCATCCACCACCGGATACAACTTTCTGACCTCAAGCGAGGCATCGAAGCCGGCATTTTGAATGCACACGGCAAAACCTTGCGTTTTCATTCGACGAGACCGCATAGCTAATCCAAAAAGCGCTTGATCTTGAGTTCCTTCTTGCCGACACCCGATGCTTCGTACCAGTGAAGCTCCACTTTCCGTATCGTACCATTCGGCAGTCTCACATCAGCGAAGCCCTTGCGTTTCCGCCACCGGCCCTTGCCATAGATTTTCTGTAGACGCGGAAGCTCGCGAATCGACTTGCCAATCGCGAACGTTTCCACGTCCCCAAGATCGCCGCAGATTTCAAAAAACACTACCCGTGAAGTCTACCAAACCGAACCTCCAGGTGTTTGCGGGCCGATGGACGACGGGCAACACTACGGCAAGGTGGTACGGGATCCATTCCCCGCCCCGCGGTCCGCACCACTTGTTATTCTGGTCTTTGGCGGATACGACACAGAAGCGCATCGTGGTGGCCATCGACGGGCCGGCGGGGGCGGGGAAAAGCACTATCGCAAAAGGGCTGGCGGCACGCCTGGGGTTTATCTACATCGATACCGGGGCCATGTACCGCGCGGTGGCGCTGTGGGCGGTGCGCCAGGGGGTGGACCCAGGGGACATGCATCGCATGGAGCAACTCGCCATCGCGGCCGGGATCGAACTTTCACCGGGACACATCGCGCTCAACGGCGAGGATGTCACCGATGCGATTCGCACGCCGGAAGTTGCCAGCGGCGCCAGCAAGATCGCCGTCATTCCAGGCGTGCGGCGCGCCATGGTGGCCAAGCAGCGCGAGATCGGCGAGCGCACCAGCGTGGTCATGGAAGGCCGGGACATCGGGACGGTGGTGTTCCCCAACGCACAGGTGAAAATCTTCCTGGACGCGAACCCCGAGGAACGCGTGCGCCGCCGCTGTGCAGAGATGCGCGCCAAGGGAGAGCCCGTCAACGCGGGGCAGCTTGCCGCCCAGATGAAGGAGCGCGACCAGCGCGATTCGACCCGCGCGGACGCTCCGCTGGCGCAGGCTCCGGACGCCGTGTATCTGGATTCGACCGCCCTGGGCATCGAGGAAGTGATCGAGTCCATCCTCAAAACGGTGCGTTCGCGCTTGACAAACGGAAGGGAATACCGTTGAAGAATCTGCTGGTGATGAAGTTCGGCGGCACGAGCGTGGGCAGCGCCGCCCGCATGCGTGTGTCGGCGGGGTTGGCCGCCGCGGAACAGAAGAAACGCCCGGTGGCGATCGTGGTATCGGCGATGAGCAAGATTACCGACCTGCTGCTGGATACCATGCGCCACGCCGAGGCCGGCGACCGCGGCGGCATGGAGAGCAATCTGGCGCGCCTGCGCGAACGCCACGAGGAAACCTGCCGCGAATTGCTGCCGCCGGCGGACCAGGGCGCGGTGCTGGCCAAACTGCACGACGTAATCGACGAATTCGAGCGCATCGTGAATGGCATGGCGATGCTCGGCGAGCGGCCCCCGCGATCGGTGGATGAAGCCGTGGCGGTGGGCGAGCGGCTGTCGACGGTTCTGGTGAGCGAGTTCCTGCGGGCCAACGGTACGCCATCGGTAGCGGTCAACGCGCGCGAGGTAGTGGTGACGGACGCGGTCTTCGGCAATGCGTCGCCCTTGATGGAGCCGACTCGTGTCAAGGCACGGGAGAAACTGCTGCCGTATCTGGAGCAGGGCCTGCTGCCCGTGATCACGGGTTTCAACGGCGCGTCCGCCGATGGGCGGCCCACCACGCTGGGCCGCGGCGGCAGCGATTTTTCGGCTTCCATCCTGGCCGCCGCCCTGGACGCCGCCGAATTATGGATCTGGACCGACGTGGATGGCATTATGAGCGCGGACCCGCGCCTGGTGCCGGACGCGCAGGTGCTGGAAGAGATCACCTACGCCGAAGCGGCCGAGTTGGCGTATAACGGCGCCAAGGTGCTGCATCCCAGGACGCTGGCGCCGCTGGTGGAAAAGAAAATTCCGGTTTGGAGCAAGAACAGCTTCGCGCCGGAGAAGCCGGGGACCAGGATCGTGCCCTCCATGGCCGTCCCGCAGGGGGCGCGGGCCGTGGCCTCCATGCGCAACGTGGCGCTGGTGTCGCTGGAACCGGCGAGCGCCGAAATGAATGGCGTGCAACTCATGGCGCGGGCGCTCGAGGCGATCGCGCGGGCGGATGTGGAAGTCCTGGTGGTTTCCAGTTCGAGCTACCGGCAGAACTTCTGCTTGCTGGTGCGCGAAGACGAACTGGAACGGTCACTCCAGGCGCTGGAATCGGCCCTGGCCCTGGAGTTGGCGCATCACTACGTGCATCCCATCCAGGTGGACCGCAACGTGGGCCTGCTAGCCGCGGTGGGTGAGGGCATGCAGGGCAAACCCGGGTTGGCCGGCCGCATCTTCACCGCGATCTCGCGCGTGCAAGTGAACGTCATCGCCATCGCCCAGGGCTCGAGCGAACTCACCATCGCCGTGGTGGTGCGCCGCGACGGTCTGGAAAAAGCCGTGAAGGCCGTGCATGCGGAGTGCGGCCTGGGCATGCGCCCGCCCGTCCCGGTGTTCCCGTTCGACCAATCCGAAGGCCGTGCGCCGCGCGGCAAACGGTAGTCGACCCGGCGAGCGCGGCGCCCGGCGCATCAATCGAAGAGTTCGGCGAGCGGAACCGCGGTATCGGGGTTTTCGGTGCGGAGTTCCTCGGTCTTCCGCATTCCCTCACGGGTACAGCGCCAGGCAGTGCGCGTGTGGGGATCGAGGATCCAGACGTAGGGGACTCCGAAATCGAGATAGTCCTCGACCCGCTCGCCCATCTCGGAGAGCCTGTCGTCTTTGGAGAGGATCTCGATACAGATCAGGGGCGGCGTGCGGAAGATCTGCTCGGGCTCGGCTTCAGCGCTCACGCAAACATCCGGTATGCGGAACCGGGCTGGCGCCACCTGCACGCGCTGTTCGGTCGAGGCGTGAACCCGCCACTGTTTCCGATGGTTGTAATAGAATGCGGCGAGAGCGGTCTGCAAACGCCCGTGGTCGAATTCGCCCACATTGCGCTCCAGAAGCACGCCGTCCACGTAGTCGCAATCGGGACGGTAGCTGGTGGTCAGGTATTGGTCAACGCTTACCAGTGAACTGGTCGCCATAAAATCAACGGCACCGGCGGGGAGCGGATGCCATCTCCCTCACAACAGTATACTGCCGTCGCGCACGCCTCGCGACGCCGTTTGGGTGCTTGACCGTTTTGGGGCACGCGGAAGTCCCGCTGATTTGCCCCGCCCCGCGGACAGCCGGTCATGATTCCGCCAGAATGGGCCTGGAGCGCCGTCAATCCACGAAGCTCCGCGAGATTCCGAGCTTGTAGTGGCTTCAATTCATGTACCAGCCGCCATTGATGTGCAGCGTCTGGCCGGTGATGTAGCCGTTGCGTGCCAGCATGAGGGCGGCATCGGCCACCTCGTCGCCCGCGCCGAAACGGCCGATGGGGATGCGGTCGGGCGTCGCGATCGGGTTGGCCGTGACCATCTCGGTTTCGATTAACGCCGGTGAAATCGCATTCACCGTGATGCCTTCCCTGGCGAGGCGCGACGCGTAGAAGTGCGTCAGGCCGAGCATGCCTGCCTTGGATGCGGCGTAGTGCGCGCCCACTACGCCGCCGACGTGCGCGGCCACCGAGGAGAGGTTGATGATGCGCCCCCAGCGGCGCGCGCGCATGCCGGGCAGGACGGCCTGGGTCACCAGGAAGCACGACTTCAGGTTGACCGCGATCAGCTCGTCCCAATCCTGCTCGGTGATCTCTTCGATGCTCTGCACGCGGGCGATGCCGGCGTTGTTCACCAGGATATCGATGTGGCCGAGTTCCATGCGGACGGCATCCACCAGTCGATCGACGCCGCTGCGCAGCGAGACGTCGGCCTGGATGGCGGCACAGCGGCGCCCGTAGCCTGCGATCTCGGATTCGGCGTCCTTCGCGTCGGCGGCGCGAGTCCTGTAATTGATCGCCAGGTCGGCGCCTGCCCGGGCAAGTGCCACCGCGATGGCGCGGCCGATGCCGCGGCTGGAACCGGTGACCAGGGCGACTTTGCCTTGCAGATTGTCCATCCCTCCAGGGTAGCGCCAGCAGAACCACTTCAGCGATTTTGATTGGGGCGACCGTGAGCGACCTGGCCGCTCGTTTCGGGGCGGGCCTTCTTGTAGGCTTCAAAAAGCTGCATGAGATCGGAGAACAGGACGGTGGACAGGCGGCGATACCCAGAGCGATCTTCTTCTCTTGGACTCGCTTACACTGGCTCGGCAAGGGATCGAACCGCCCTTGCACCAACTGCTCCACGCTGTGGGCCAGTGTCCCCCGGGATTGCAGTCGCTGGTGGATCATCATCCAGATCACCAAGCGTGCCGAATAGATCCCGTCATGCACGATCACGCCCATCTGCCGCTGCAGCAAACGAAACAGCTCAGCGGGCCCCAACTGCAGATACAAATCAAAAATCGCAGACGAATCCACACTCAAACCATAACCCTAATTGAATGTTTTAGTTAGGTTTAGAGTTCGAAAAACTAAGTGGCATTGGGCACGAGTGCCTGCGCCACCTCAAAGCAACGCATGCCGGCGATAGAACCATGTCTTGACCACTTGCACTAGAAACAGGTATGTCAAGGCAAGCAGCGCAATCGCGCCCAGCAACGACAGCGGTAATGGGGTGAACCCAAGCAGGGCGCCGAGCGGCGTGTACGGCAGCGCGGCGCCGGCAACGGAGACGGCCACAACCCCGATCAGCAACCGGCCGCTGGGACGGCTCTGGAACGGGTTGCCCGCCGTCCGGATCACAAATACCACCAGCGTCTGCGTGGCGAGGGATTCCACAAACCATCCGGTGCGGAACAGCGGCGCGTTGGTGGAAGCGTGGAACAGCCAGAGGAGCACCCCGAATGTGAGGAAATCGTAGAGCGAGCTGATGGGGCCGATGATCGTCATGAACTGGCGAATGAACCCAATCTGCCAGCGCTTGGGATTGTGCAGCAGGGCCGGATCGACATTATCGCCGGGGACGGCGACCTGCGAGGTGTCGTAAAGAAAGTTATTCAGCAGGATTTGAGTCGGCAACATGGGCAGGAATGGCAGGAAGAGCGATGCGGCGGCCATGCTGAACATATTGCCGAAGTTGGAACTGGTGCTCATGATGATGTACTTCATGATGTTGGCGTAGCACCGCCGTCCCTCGATTACCCCCTCGTTCAAGACCGCAAGGTCCTTCTCCAGCAGGATGATTTTCGCGGCATCCTTCGCCACATCCACGCCATTCATCACGGAAATGCCGACGTCCGCGGTGTGCAGCGACGGGGCATCGTTGATGCCGTCACCGATGTACCCGACGACGTGCCCGCGTGCCTTCAGGCCGAGGATCACGCGGTTCTTCTGTTCCGGAGACACACGGGCGAAGATGGCGCCGTGCTCCGCCTGGTAAGCCAGGGCGGCATCGTCCATGGTGTCCACCTGGCCGCCGGTGACCATGAGGTCGCTGGGCAGCCCGACATCGTGGGCTACTTTCTGCGTCACATACTGGTTGTCGCCGGTCATAATGACCACGGAAACACCGTTCTTTTTCAGCGCGTCGAGAACCGCAAGAATCCCCTCCTTGGGCGGGTCGAGGAAAGCCGCGAACCCGGCCAGCGTCATCTCCTTCTCGTCGGCGAGCGCATAAGCAGCCTGCTGCTCTACCTTCCGGAGTGCGACTCCAAGGACGCGGAATCCGTCGGCGCTCAGCTTCTGGAAGGTCTCCGCCGCCAGGGCGCGCCGGCTTTCGTCGAACGGTTGGGAAGCTCCGTCAACCATGACACTCCCGCAGATGGCAAAAACGTTTTCTGCCTCGCCCTTGGTAATGAGCAGGTGCTCACCGCCGCGCTTCACCACCACGGAGAGGCGCTTGCGGTTGAAGTCGAAGGGAATCTCGTCCACCTTCTCATACTCCGCGATGGCAGGGTGCTCGTGCTTCAAGATGGCGTCGTCCAGCGGGCTTTTGATGCCGGCTTGAAAGTGACTGTTCAGGAAGACGAACCGGAGCACGTCTTCGTTGTCCTGACCGTGAACGTCCACGTGCCGGTCCAGCACGATCTCGCCTTCGGTCAGGGTGCCGGTTTTGTCGCTGCAAAGAATCTCCACGCTGCCGAAGTCCTCGATCGCCGAAAGTTGCTTGACCAGAACCTTTTTCCTGGCCATCCGGCGCGCGCCCTGCGCCAACGTGATGGTGATGATCATCGGCATCATCTCCGGCGTCATCCCGACGGCCAGCGCGACCGAGAACAAGAACGATTCCAGCAGCGGACGGTGTAAGACGATGTTCACCAGCAGGACGAAGAGCACTAGCAGCATGATCACGCGCGTGATCATCAGCCCGAAGTGGCGTATGCCACGACCGAATTCGGTCTCCGGCGGGCGCATGGCCAGCCGTTGGGCAATCGCGCCGAAGGCGGTGTCTTTGCCGGTGCGAACGATGACCGCGGTGCCGATTCCCGTCTGCACAGCCGTCCCCAGGAACACGCTGTTGCTGGCGTCGGCCATGCTGTGCTGCCCCGCTGAAAGATCGGCCGCCGCCTTGTCGACGGGCAGAGACTCCCCCGTGAGCGCGCTCTCGCGCACGTGCAGGTCCTTGGCGTCCAACAATCGCGCATCGGCCGGCGCCAGGTCCCCCGCATTGAGGCGGACGACATCCCCGGGGACCAACTCCGCGACCGGCAACTCCAGTTCTTTTCCATCGCGCAAAACCGCGGCGGTGGTAGCCACCTGCTTGCGAATATCCTCCACCGCATGCCGCGCCTGAAACTCCACGTAGAAGTTGACGATCACGCTGAGCAGGACGATGGCGATGATGATCGAGCCGCCGACCGGATCGCCCAGCACAATCGAGATGGTGCTTGCCGCCAGGAGAATCAGGACAAGGGGATTGGCAAAAAAACGCAGAAAACCGATCAGCGCGGCGAAACGAGACTCGCCGACCAGGCTGTTCGGGCCATGGAGACGGAGTCGTTGTTTCGCCTCGGCGGAAGTCAGTCCGGCTGGAGTGGCTTCGAGCAGGGCGAGCAGGTCCCGCAGGGGCATGTCCCAGAAGCGGTCCAACGTCTGGTTCTTGTCTGGTGAGCTCATGCGCGGTTCCCCCCTTTGAATTTTACATGGTGCGTTGGCGGCAACGCTCGACCCTTCGAGCCCTGCGGGAAACGGGCCATAATGAAACTCAAGACCTATGAGTTCGGACGCGCGCATGAGCAAGAGTCGCAGAGAATCGCCCTCGCGTGCGGCGCGGAGAGCCGCGGACCGCAGCGCGGGGAAGGCAGCGCCGGCCTGGCGCCGTCATGGGTTTCCGATGCTGGCGCTTTGGCTTTTCGCCCTGACGGCATATTCGAACTCGTTCGGAACCCCCCTCATATTCGACAGCAATTCGGCGATTGTTCAGGACAGCCGAGTCTGGTCGGCGACGCCTGAGAACCTGAAGGCTCTCATGACGCAAGATTACTGGTACGCCGAAAAGACTAACGGGCTGTATCGGCCGCTGACCAAAATCTCGTATCTCCTCAATTACGCTGTTCTCGGTAGCGGCCCACACCCGGCCAGCTACCACTGGGTCAATTTTGCGCTGCACGCCGTCAACATCCTGCTGGTGTACCTGCTGGGATTGGTGTTGCTGCGGGAGTTTCGTCTGGCGTTCGCCCTGGCCGCGGTCTGGGGACTCCACCCGGTTTTAACCGAATCCGTCACCAATGTAGTGGGTCGCGCGGATCTCCTGGCGGCTTTCGGCACGCTTGCGGGATTGCTCTGCCATGTGAGGGCCGCCTCGGCATCGGGTGGGCGCAGAAACGCGTGGCTCGTGGCTCTGGCGCTGGTTGCCGCTATCGGCCTTTTCTCCAAAGAGTCCACCGTGGTCTTGCCGGCGGTGATGCTGATCTACGATGTGGCGGACAAGCGCGCCGCGCCGTGGCGGGCGCGCCTCACCGGGTACCTCGCCGTGGCGTTGCCATTTCTAACGTATTTCTACCTTCGATCACGGGTACTTGCCGCGCTGTACGAGACGGAAGCGGGGAGCTTCGCGTTTGTCCAAAACCCGCTGGTGGGCGCGGACTTCTGGACCGCGCGGCTAACCGCTGTAAAGGTCATCGGCAAATACGTGGGGCTCTGGCTGTGGCCTGGCCGGTTGTCGTGCGATTATTCCTACAATCAGGTTTCGCTCTTCGACTGGCGGTTAGACAACGGCGAGGGGTGGCTGGCGTTAGCCGCTGTGGCTGGATGCGCTGCCGCTGTGGCGATCGCGGTCATCGGTTATCGCGCGACACGCCCCTGGGTTTTTTTCTTTATTTCTTTCTTCTTCGCCGCGCTTGCGCCCACTTCGAATCTGGTCATTCTGATCGGAACCGTCATGGCGGAGCGCTTCCTGTACCTGCCCTCAATCGCCCTCGCCGCTTTCCTGGTGCAGGCGGTCTTCCACGCCGGCGACCGTCTCACGGCTCGATCCCCGGCCGGGCGGAGGATGCCGTGGGCAGTGTTGGGCGTCGTGTGCGCAATGTTCGCCGCCCGCACCTATGCGCGCAACTTGGACTGGCGCGACGAGCCTAGCCTCTGGGCCAGCGCTGTCGAGGCTGCGCCGGACAGCTACATGACCCATCTCGGAGTGGCATTTTCCGCGATGGCCGCCGTGCCGCCGAAGCCCGAAACGGTCGACCGCGAGGTGAGCCGCAGCCTGGCCATCCTCGACCTTTTGCCAGATGACCGAAGCATCGCGCTGCCGTATGCGACCGCGGGTTATTGGTACCGCACGCGGGGCGAAATGGCGGCGAGCGGCTCAGGCGGCTCCTGGTATCAGGAGGCGTTGGCGGTTCTTCTGCGGGCCAGGAGAATCGATCTCGCGCTGAGTGAGGAAACGCGCCGCCGCAATCGCTTGCGCGGCAAGACGCTTCTGTACTACAGTCCCACGCCCGGCTTGTACCTCGACCTGGGCCGGGTCTATCTGCGCCTCTCGGAACCGCAGCAAGCGGTGGAAACCCTGGAGTACGGCCGGTTGCTCAGCCCGGAACCAAGTTTCTCCGAAGAGCTGGCCAACGCCTATCGTGCGGCGGGCGACGACGAACGGGCCGCCATCTCGCTGCACG
>Ga0208079_1001391_pt1 | contig 12663 bp, 11 predicted proteins | sample NGESurdeep092012_5_FD_184474 | JGI IMG/M metagenome (GOLD analysis project Ga0208079, IMG submission 184474) | Arctic peat soil microbial communities from Barrow, Alaska - NGEE Surface sample 210-2 deep-092012 (SPAdes) | ecosystem: Environmental > Terrestrial > Soil > Wetlands > Peat ... | reverse complement strand
CTATACCGGCTCCGATAATAATAATTTTTTTCTCCATATAAATATCTGAATCCAGTGATGTACTTCTTCTGAAAACAATATATGCTTCCTTATCCGACTTATAAATTTTCCAAAATCTTATTAAAGCTAATATAGTTACTACAAACTATTTAAATTAATTTACTAAAGATGTTTACTTATCAGGGAACAATATTATATACTATTTCCACCTGAACATTTCCTTTAAGCATTGCCCAAACCGGACAATAAGTATCTTCAGAAAGTTTGATTACCTTTTTCAAGTCTTCTTCCGATGTGTCGGCTGATTTAAGATTAATTGTGACCTGAATAGTACTAAAACAGGTTGGATGTTCGTCTCTCCGGGTCCCTTTGGAATTTATTTCACAGCCGGTAATTGTCTTTCTCATCTTCCTTAAAAATGTGAGTACTGAACTGCCAATACATGAGGAAAGACTCAGAAGTAAAAGTTCAAGAGACGTGTAACCCAGATTATCTCCCAGTGGTGGAGTATAATCGATAGATACAGGTAAACTATCTCCTGCAGTTCCTTCAAAATGAAGCTTATTATTAATTAGCCTGATTGAGGAGTTTAACTCTTTTGATTTGTCCATTGTTTGCAAATATTAAGATGATTCAAAATACAGTAAGTTAAAAACATCTGCGTGTATGATAAATTGCGTAAATTAAAATTTGTATAAAATATATTCTGTAGAAACTATAAATAGTAGAGACAGGTCTGAGACCTGTCTCTAAACAACATTTTATCCTATGAACCTACTCGTATTTGAGCGACTGGGCTGGATTGACTGTAGCAGTTATTAGTATTCTGTAACTTATTGTAATTAAGGCTATCCCAAGAGCTATAATTAAACCTGCAACAAAACTGAATATGCCGATAGTTATCCTGTAATAAAAGTTCTCCAGCCATTTTTGAGCTATATAATAGATCAGAGGACAGGCAATTAAGGCAGAAACAGAGACAAGTATGACAATCTCTTTGGATATCTCAACATAAATACCGGCTACTGAAGAACCCATAGCTTTTCTTACACCTATCTCTTTGGTTCTCTGCTCAACTGTAAATGATGTTAGTCCGAATAGCCCAAGAGCTGCAATAAAAATTGCAAGGATAGAAAAGATCACAGCCATTTTTGCATTCTGCTTTTCCTGAACATACATCTTCTCAAAATCAGCATCAATAAAATAGTACTGTAAGGGGGCATTAGCTGCGTATTCTTTCCAGACTTTCTCGATATCATTTATTGTCTGGGAATAATTCTTTGCAGATAATCGCACTGTAATGTAGCCCCAGAGGAAGTTTTCAGTCTGAAAACACAGAATATATGGTCCGATTGGATTTCTGAGTGATTCAAAATTAAAATTTTTCACAACCCCTAAAACGGGAATGTATGACCGTTTGCCAATCTCACCCGGTTGCACAAATCTTGTCTTCAGAGGATCAGTAATTCCAAATTTAGATACGACACTCTCGTTAATCAGGCATGCTTCTTTATCTGTTGAATATGATTCACTGAAAGATCTCCCGGAAGTTAATTTCATACCATATGTATCGAGATAATCATAATCCACCCAGTTTGTGACCATCAGAAATGATTCTTCCTTCCTTCCTTCAATACCATAACCATTGTTATTATTGATTCGTCCCGGAACTGCTGTGGAACTTGAGATATTGACAACTCCGGAAATTCTTTTTACGGTCTCTTTGAATGACTTCATTTTTTGCCCGACAGCATCGGCTCTGTCAATTACAATCAACTGTTCCTTATTGAATCCCACATCCTTGTTAAGCATATATTTTATCTGCTGGTACATTACCATGGTGCAAACTATAAGAAGAATTGAAATGGTGAACTGAAAGACAACTAGTACTCGTCTGAGCCGGCCATTCTTCATACTGTTCTTTACGCTTCCCTTCAGAACTTCATAAGGATTAAACGATGAAAGGAAGAATGCAGGATAACTTCCTGCAAGAACTCCAACTAAAATAGAGAACAGGATAAGAAGAGGAATGGTGTACCAATTTGTCAGAAGGTTCAAAACCAGGGTTGCTCCCAGGAGATTATTAAAGTATGGAAGCGTGATTTTTATAAATATCAGGGCAATTAAGAGCGAGGCAAAAGAGAGGATAAATGATTCAATAAGAAATTGAGACACAAGCATTCCCCTTGTTGATCCTCCGATCTTTTTTATCCCAACCTCCTTGGCCCTTTTTGCCGACTGGGCAGTGGAGAGGTTCATAAAGTTTATAGATGCTATTACAACAATCAGTACTGCAATTGCGCCGAATATCTTCAGATATTTTGGATCACTTGGAGCTTTGAACTCTGTCTGAATTGTGGGATCCAGATGGGCATCCTGTATATTCTGAAGGAAAAATCTGTATTTATTGCCTTGCTTGGAGAAATCACTTATTGAAATCCCCATATACCTTTGGACTTCCGGCCCTACATACTTGATAAGCAATTCCGGAAACTTAGCATCAACAGTTTTATAATTTGCATTCGGTTTAAGCAGAAGGTAGGTAGTAAAACTATTATTCATCCATACAGGGACATTTGCCCTTGGGTTAGTCATAAAAGAGGTCAGCATACTAGCCTCAAAATGAGAGTTCCCTGGCACATCCCCCATAACACCGGTAACAATATATCTAACTGTATCTGAGCCAATTTTAAGGGGTTTATCAATAGGATTTTCATTCCCGAAGATTCTTTTCGCTGTCGACTCGGATAATACTACCCTGTGAGTAGCATTCAGAAGATTTTTCGGATCCCCCTTTAAAACAGGAATTGTAAAAATATTAAAGAATGAGGAGTCGGCTTCAATAATATGATCATCAGTAAAAGTCTGGTTTTTATATTCAACCACCGAGGGTCCCTTTTTTGTCATTCTGCAGTAATCCTCAATTTCAGGAAATTCCTTTAACAGAGTTGGTCCCATAATTGCAGGCGATGTCGCATAGGTAATTTCCTGGCCACCAATTTTCCCATTCAGAACAGTTCTGAAAATTCTGTCCTTTTTGACATTATATTTGTCATAACTTGACTCATTAATTACATATAATGCAATTAAAAGGCTGCAGGTTATACCAATCGATAAGCCAAGAATATTGATAATTATATAAGCACGTTGTCTTTTAAATGACCTTAGGCTATGCTTGATAAGATTGTTTAACATGTCATTCCGTTTTAGTAAGGTTAGTATAAATAATTTTTATTAAGAGATTCTCAATTTCTGAATCTCATTTAATAGACGAAATAAAATTTCCAGTGTTGCAATCCATCAAAAATCAATGGCATTTAACTGAAATTAACATGTTTTGTATGCATTAGTTTTCTGCATATAAACACCAGGGTGTGTGTATTTTAGCCGAAGGATTGAATAAATTGAAATTTGGTGTTAAAATTATGAAGTTCGTTCTCTAATTTACTTCAATTAACCTGTTTTTGAAGAGATTTATTCCTTTATACTGAATGGAAATTCCCTTTCCTTTCCAGAAATTTTCTAAATTGCTTTCAATAAGTTGCATATGAATATGGGGTCTCTCCGAATAACCTGAATTGCCAGCCATTGCAACCCATTCGTTTTCGGAAACCAGGTCCCCCACTTTAACCCTGATGGATCCCATATGCAGATGGCCCAATAACATAAATCTGTTTTCTTTTCTGATTACAATTGTATTACCGGTACTATATGGATAATTGCCTGAATATGGAATATTATCCATAACAGAGTTTTCAATTTTGAATATAACCCTGCTCATCGGACTAAAAACTTTTTTTCCATATACAGGATAATCTTCATTTTGAGGGGGCAGGAATAATCGCCCCGAATTATCAATCATTACAATATCTGTTGCAAAAAGCATTGAATAATTTGTTTTGTTCCTTTTATGTATTGATGAATAGAAATGATAATTCATCATTCTGCTAATTTTAGAATTACCACCATCGGTAATAAGAAAATTACCCTGCCTGAAGGGAAATGAAATCTCAAATTTGTTTATTTCATTTTTAAAGATCACAATAAAAATTCTGATTAACTCAAAAAGAAGATATCCTTGTATTATGGATAAAAAAGCGATCAGAACAGGATGAAATCCAGTTGATAAATTAAAAGATACTTTCAAGACCAGAGCGGCCAGTAAAAAGATTTCCATGGAAACAGAATATATCATTCTCATCCTTAAGCCAAAAAATTCCCAGTAACCTGTCAGAAATATTATAATAATGATGGATTGACTGATTAATATTAGCAGGTATTCATCACTCTTTACAAGTAAAGAAATTAATATTAAGGCAGGAATTAGGACCAGGTGTGTCGAAATTAACCTGATTATAATTTGAGTTCTTTCATTTATCATACCCATAAATTGTAAATTATAAAGTTCACCTGTTTTTGGATCATACTCTTCCAGGTAAGTTACTGTAGTCTGTTTATCAAAAGGAACATTGACAAAAATAAATTGTTACTTTGATAAATAAAAGATTAAAATGAAAAAGAACATATACTCAACACAGCAACGCAAGGTTGTCATAATTGGTGCCGGAGCTGTTGGGGCTACTTACTGCTATGCCCTCGCACAAAGCGGACTGGCTGACGAAATAGTGTTGACAGACAAAAAGGAAGATCTCATGAAAGGCCAGGTACTTGATCTTGGGCATGGCCAGTCCTTTTTTCCAACTGTGTCAATCCGCTCAGGGAATATTGATGATTGCGCTGATGCCCAAATTGTTGTGATAACAGCTGGTGCCGCTCAGAAACCAGGGGAAACAAGATTGGAACTGATTAAGAAGAATGCAGCAATAGTTGGTACAATTGCAGAAGATATTACTAAATCGGGATGCAACGGTATAATGTTGATTGTAAGTAATCCGGTTGATGTTTTGACATATGTAGCTCTTAAACGATCGGGATGGGAAAAAGGCCGGGTTATAGGATCTGGCACCGTACTCGACAGTTCAAGATTCAGGTATCTTATAAGTAAACATTGTAATGTTGATGTGCATAATGTTCATGCATACATCCTTGGCGAACATGGAGACAGCGAGTTTGCTGCATGGTCAATGACGAATATTGCAGGTATTAATATTGATGACTACTGTCCCATTTGTGGCAAATGCTCAGGCTGGAAAAAACAACGTCAACTAATTGAACAACAGGTACGCGACTCAGCATATCATATTATTAACTATAAGGGTTCGACTCAATTTGCAGTAGGACTGGCGCTTGTAAGGATAACCGGAGCTATTCTCAGGAGCCAGAATAGTATACTTTCTGTTTCAACCCTGGTGGAGTCTGATTTTGGAATAAAGGATGTCTGTCTGAGTGTACCATGCGTAGTGACAGATAAAGGAGTAGAAAGAATAATTGAAAGTCCGCTTACAGCTGATGAACTCATCTCAATGTCTCATTCAGCTGATGTTCTGAAAAAAGCAATTGATTCTCTCTGATATAACCTTAAACAAATTGTGTTCTCCTTCTTATCTCAAATGAAGAATTCAATTGAATTCAGGCAAAATTATTTTACTCGCATGTTTCATATAGGCTCAGCCTGTTTCGCAGGTTTATGATTTCATCCTGCATCGAATTTATTTGATGAAGTAAATAATCGATTGTCTCAATACCCTCCACATTTATATCCAAATCGTAATATAGACGCACATATTTTTCCAGCTGCCTTAGTTGATCTGCTTCAATAAATCCTGAATTTTTTATTGTTGTAATCTCAATCAATCCGCTTTGATGTAGCGAACTTATAAATGAAATCTCAATATTATGACTTGCACAAATCTCATCCACTGCTATCAAATATTCTGTTCCCATTTTATATGATATTATGATTCAGATAATTGTTTAAATAAAGCTTTTTGTTTTTCAGTTAAATTTGTTGGAATTTTAATCTGGAATGTTATAAACAGATCTCCAAACTGACCCTCATTTTTATAAACCGGGAATCCTTTGTTCTTCAATTTAACTTTACTCCCATTCTGAGTTTCGGGTTTTATCTTAAGCTTGACCTTACCATCCAGAGTATCAATTGTCTTTTCTCCCCCCAGTAATGCCAGGTACAAATCCAGATCCACGGAGGTAAACAAATCATTACCGAGTCTTTTAATACCGGGGTGATTAGAGATTGAGAAAGTAATATATAAATCACCATCAGGGCCGCCGTTTAAACCTTTACCCCCATGTCCGGCTATTTTAATTGACTGACCGTTTTCAATTCCAGCAGGGACACTAATCCTTATCTTTTCACCGTTGACGTTCAATGTTTGCTTGTGTGTTTTATAAGCATCGGTTAGTTCGAGATGGACTTCAGCAGTATAGTCTTCACCCCTGTATTTTACCTGCCTGCTTCTTGAATAGCCTGCAGAAGCTCCTCCAAACAGAGATTCAAAAAAATCAGAAAAGTCACCATCCGATTGTGTCCGGGTGGACCTTGACCTTGAAGCTTCTGAAGACTGATTCTGATATTGTTGTTGTTTCTCAAACTGCTCAGAATGTTGCCAATCCTTGCCATACTGATCATATTTTTTCCGTTTTCCCGGATCACTCAGTACTTCGTTTGCTTCGTTGATCTGCTGAAACTTTCTTTTTGCATCCTTGTCGTTGGGATTCAGATCGGGGTGAAATTTTCTTGCTAACTTCCGGTAGGCACTTTTAATATCTTTCTGTGTTGCTGATTTTTCAATACCTAGTAGTTTATAATAATCTACATAATCCATATATACATAATTGTGTTAATAATGAGCTGGTTTAATTGTATTACCTTCTGACGACAATATAACCCTTTTCATTAATACCGTTCTCTGATTTTAAAATATAAAAATAAGTATCATCGGGCAAAATTTTACCGTTATAGTCAACCCCATTCCACGAATTATCGTAATTCCCATTCTTATAGACCTGTACACCTCTTCTGTCAAAAATTATTAAATTCAGTTTTCCCTCAGTATCAGTTCCTTTTAATATGAAATAATCATTCTTCCCATCCATATTAGGTGTTATCAATGTTTGGTAAGCAAGACCATGAACCAAAATAATGACAGTATCCGAAGCTTTGGGACAGACTCCATTTGTTACAGTCCATAAAAATAAATTTTTACCCATTGAGAGACCACTAACAGGTGTTTTTGCATTTGTAGTATCAAACAACTCACCTGTTCCTGAAATTAATGACCATGCACCAGTCTCGTAATTCTGGGCGATTTGTGCATCCATAGTTGTTTCAAACTGATGAGCCAGAACCTGATCAGCTCCTGCATTTGCCAAAGGAACCGTATACGCTGTGACTGTCACTGGTTTTATTGAAAATAACCCTTCTGCTGTGGTGCCTTTTATGTAATAAGTCCCGGCAGGTGCAGAATGAGGAGTTGCAAAAGGGACCGTACCTGAAGCATCAGTCCAGTAAGTAAACGTTAAACCTGAGGATGAACCTGATGTAATTCCCTGAGAAGTGAGGTCAACAGTTAATGGCGTGCATACAGGTGTCGGATTATTAATCACAATTAATGGTGTACTTGTTACCGGATTTATTTCAAAACTAGCAGAAGAGACGGAAATGCATCCCTGAGAGTTAGTCACAGTGAAACTATAGGTTCCTGGATTAAGTCCAGAAATAGTTTTGGCAGATCCGCTGCCAAAGGCAGTTATGTTACCTGGAGTAAGAGTTAGTGTCCAGTTTCCATTTTGTGGTAACCCGTTAAGCACTACACTACCGGTAAGCACATCATTATGAGGCTGAGTTATTGTACCAATTATCGGAGGTGTAGGGGATAGAGGTTGGGAAGGTATTGTGACATTTGCCGACATTACTGAAACACATCCGGCCAAATTACTGACAGTATAATTATAATCCCCTGCCTGGAGCCCTGAGATCACAATGGAGGAACCTGTACCACTTGAAGTTATTGTTCCGGGATATTGAGTAATTGTCCAGGTACCTACTGCCGGCAAACCACTTAATGCTATACTTCCTGTTGGTAATAAACAGGTTGGTGAAGTTATCGTTCCAATTATGGGTGCAGCAGGTATTCCAGGTTGTGATGCGATTACAATATTATTTGATGATGGTGAGGTACAACCTGCAGAGTTAGTAACAGTATAAGAATAAGTTCCCTCCGACAGATTCGAAATTGCAATACTTGTTCCTGACCCTGTTGTGATTACACCCCCGGGTGACCGGGTAAGAGTCCAAGTGCCTATTGAAGGCAATCCATTTAAGATTATGCTACCGGTCGATAATGTACAGGTTGGCTGGATTATAGTTCCGATAACAGGTGCAATGGGAGTTGAGGCTGGTAGAGTGATAACCACATTTGCTGATGCTAGTGAAATGCATCCCAAGGAGTTTGTTACCGTAAAGGTATAAGTACCATTCGGAAGGCCAGATATAGTTGTGCTGATGCCGGTTCCTGTAGTTGTTATACCACCAGGGGAACGTGTTATTGTCCAGTTCCCTGTCAATGGTAGGCCATTTAATATCACATTACCTGTCGGAACAACACAGGTTGGCTGTGTTATCGTTCCTGAAACTGGCGGATTTGGTATCGATGGCTGTGCGTTAATAACCACATTGGCTGATAAAACTGAAGTACAACCAGCGAGTGTAACAGTATAAGTATATGTTCCGGGTCCTATCCCTGAAACTGTAGTACTGGTTCCTGTTCCTGTCGTTATAACTCCACCGGGTGTGCGTGTTAAGCTCCAGGATCCGGAAGCAGGTAAGCCATTTAAGACAACACTTCCAGTCGTCAAAGAACATGTAGGCTGAGTAATCATTCCAATTATCGGAGCTGGAGGAATAACACCTACTGTGAGGGAATATGTTGCGACTGCGGCAGCACATGGCAGACCAAGTGGATTATTAGTTGTAACTGTAATTACTACTGTTTTACCGGCATCACCGACTGCAGGAGTGTATGTGAATGCAAAAGGTTTAATCCCTGATGATATGGGAAAAACCGTTCCTGCTCCATTTTCTGTTATTGTCACACTAGTCGCACTTCCCCCGAAAGTATTTCCACTTACTGTCAGCGTAGTTATACCACAAGTGCTTCCACTACTACTGCTTAATGTAACAGTTGGCTGATTTACGCATCCGCAAGATACCTGAAAAGCGGCTCCTGTTGTTGTGCAACCCGACGAATTTTTTACTGTTATGGAGTGATTTCCGTTAGAAACATTTAAAAATGAGGTCCCACTCTGGTAAGTACCAGCATCAAGACTGTATGTAAGGCCGGTTCCTGTCGGGCTGGTAACTGTTACGGTTGCTTTGCCAGAGCCCAAAGCACAATCTACAGTCTGTACCGGTACCGGAGGGGATATTGGTTGTGCTGCAATAACCACACTCGCAGATGCCGGTGAACTGCAGCCGACTGAATTCGTAACAACAAAAGTATAAGTACCGGTGGGAATACCAGAAATTGTCATTGTAGCTCCTGTACCAGTGGTTGTTATTGCTCCTGGCGAGCGTGTAAGAGTCCATGTCCCGGTCGTTGGCAACCCGCTTAATGCCACACTTCCGGTAGCAATAAGACACGTTGGTTGCGTAATAGTTCCTTTTACCGGTGCAGCAGGACTCGCAAGAACAGTTATTGTACAGGTCGCCTTAGCTGCGGAACAAGGTGAGCCTAATGGATTATTAGTGGTTACTGTAATAACTACTTTCTTTCCAAGGTCTCCGCTTGCGGGAGTATATGTAAATGAAAATGGTGAAGTATTTGCAGAAGCCGGAGTAACAGTACCTTTACCATTTCGGGTTATTGTGACCAGGCTTGCGCTTCCACCAAATGTATTCCCGGCAATAGTTATAATAGTCAATCCGCAGGTGCTCACGGTGGTACTTTTAAGAGTGACTCTCGGGGGGTTAACACATTGCCCCAAAGCCCCTATTGAAATTATTACCAAAAAAGTAACCAATAGATAGACCCTGGCCATTTTCGCTAACATAAGGTTCATTGAAGATACAACAATTTTGTGGTATAAAGGTTCTACAATAGCCAAAATCGATGGTTGATTCACACATTTTCTCAGTAATGAATTCTTTCCTGTCTGAATACCTGTGTGAAATATGACAGAAAACTTACTCTGGTGCACTTAATATCCTCAAACTTTATAACCATCTCTGTTTAGATGCCACTAATCCCAGTACAAAACCAAGTCCTAAACTAATCAGAATCTGAACCCAATTCAAATGCACTGTACCCATTGATCTTCCTCTATGCATCATTCCTGTCATCCATGTTCCGCCCCCTAATAGAAAAAAAGCCACTATTATAACCACAACTGCGATTAAATAGAGGGCTGTTCTGTTCACTGTAACAACTCTTCTCGTGCTCATAATGTCCTTTTTTTAAATTATTAATAAAGTTAGGAAGGTAAAATGGTTTGAGCGTTACACAACTGTTATAATATGTTGCAAAATTTACGGATGAGAAAAACTAAAAAAGTCTTACCCGGGAAAGAGAGCTCCAAGGTAAGACAATTAGAAAAAAAGAAGAAAACTTAAGGAAGACTATTCTTTAAATACACTCCGAAAGATCCAACCTCTACATAGAGCAATATACACAGAAAAAATATTAATTATATATAAATGTAGTATTCCCGTTTTTCGTTACGGGATAACTCATTGAATTATATGTGTAGGAGTCCTGAGTAATTTGTACTTTATCAGATCCCTGGCCAGCTGACTGATTATCAATCAAAACCTTGCTAAGCAAAGGGAGAGAACCATTAGGGTTTTTCCCTGAATTCAGGCAATTTGATAAATCTTCCTTTTTACATGATAAAAATATTGTAACAAAAAGTAAACAGGAAAAAGTTATTTTTAGTTTTATAATAATAATTTTTAAAAATCAGTTAATGAAAAAAATCCGCCATATCACTCAGTCACACAATTCAATAACTGGATGGACAGAGTAATTTCTTATCCGACGCGACTTTTACCTGCAGGTTTCTTATGGAAAATATACTGGATTATTACATGTCCGACTGATTTAATCAAATCTGAATTCAGAGTAACAATATTTGAAATACCCATCTGAAGAAGGGAACCAATTAGTTTTTTGAATGCATTGCCGGATTTCCCAATAAATATTTTTTTCATAAGCAGCCCGCTGGCTGCACCCATGGCAGAACCTGAAAGATTATCAATCAGATCAGACTTTCCAAAAAACTTCTTCAGAGTATTCCTGAGAATGTTGACTGGCATAAGACTTTCATATACTACTGATAACTGTTCCTTTAACAGCTGTCCTTTAGAAGCTTGCTCAACTTCTAACACCCGTATTGCATCTCTGAGCCCGGCAACTGTAGTTATATTTTGCATTTATTACTTTTTAAGCAGACGTTTAACCATATAATCCCCAACGAGCCTTTTAATCCATTTATAAAGAAAGATACGGCTGAAAATGGCAGCAATTATATAGAACCCAGCAACAACCAGGAACCCGTAAAATGTTTTCCCGAGGATTTCTCCAAGCCAGAAAGCAATTCCCAGATTAACAAAAAGTAGAAATGATAGAAAAAATACAATAACAATAGAAAGTGGTACTAAAGAAGAGACAATATCGGTTGTTTTATCAAGCACCTTTAGCCTGACCAGTTCAATACTTGTTTCTCCGTAATCAGTAGCAATATCCAGTAATGATCCGAGCAAGTTGTTTTTTCCCTCCATACCTTACTTATTGGTAAAAAAGTACAAATTCTTATTAAAGTTTTATCAGCCTCTTGTTTATCTTCTGTCAGGCTGTGGCAGTTTTTGCATCTTTTTTGGCTTCCCCGGTTCTTGCTCTTGTCTTCTCAGCAAAATCAGCAGCTTCTTCTTTTGCTTCATCAACTTTTACTGAAATGCTGTCGAGAAACTCATCAAATTTCTCTGTTAAATCCTCTGACAGGTCCTCAGTTTTCTTTGAGATCCTCTTCCTGGTATTCCAACCTTTATCGGGAGCAAATAGTACTCCTAATGCAACTCCGATAGCAACGCCGGCTAATACTCCTAACAATACTTTTCCTTTGCTCATAACCTCTATGTTAATGATTACTTTTATAATATAAAATTAATGAACTTTTTATTTCTTTAAGAAAATTTTGTTTAAAGTACAAATCTGTCTGAATAATAACAAACCTTCTTAATAAAATGTTCTCAAGGTCCGCAAAAATGAGCGTTTGACAGGGATATGAACAGGTTTATTCAGTCACTTATTATAGTGTTGCCCGGCATTACTCCTGATTATTTTTATTTATTTGCGATGATCCTTTTTTTTGCTTTTCCGATCTTAAAATCTGATGTATTATGAAAAGTCAGAGAAGGAAAATTTTCTCTGGCCAGTTTAAGCATCCAGTCGCTTTCAGCAAAAAACACAGGGTTATGTTCCTTATCATATGCTATGGCTCCTGATTTTCTCTTCAGGAATTCTTCGAGTTCCTTTTTATTATCGGTGGTAATCCAGCAAGCTTTGATAAAAGGTAGATGAGAAAAACTGCATCTGGCTCCATATTCATGTTCAAGTCTGAATTTAATAACCTCATACTGAAGTTCCCCTACTGTACCTATTATTTTTCTGTTTCCTGGTTGCTGAACAAACAGCTGGGCTACACCTTCATCGGTCATCTGCCTTACACCTTTGTCAAGCTGCTTGG
>Ga0208079_1001390_pt1 | contig 12667 bp, 8 predicted proteins | sample NGESurdeep092012_5_FD_184474 | JGI IMG/M metagenome (GOLD analysis project Ga0208079, IMG submission 184474) | Arctic peat soil microbial communities from Barrow, Alaska - NGEE Surface sample 210-2 deep-092012 (SPAdes) | ecosystem: Environmental > Terrestrial > Soil > Wetlands > Peat ... | reverse complement strand
GAAGGCTTTCGACAGGAAGTTCGACGCGTACATGCGCGAGCGATACGCGGGGCCACTCGCCGCGCTCAAGGACTCGTTGAGGGCGGGAATCGCGACAGCTCCGGCGGAGCTTCTCGCTGCGGCCAATGCCTCGCCGCGCAGTTATCGCATCCAGATGCTCGCGGCCGTCACGCTCGCGAAGGCGGGGCAGACGGACACCGCGCTCACCCTGCTCGAACGGGCGCGTGCGCTGTTTCCGGAATACGGCGGCGGCGACGGTCCGTACGCCGGGCTCGCGCAGCTGTACGCGTCGAAGGGCGACTCGAAACGAGCCGCCGACGCGCTCTCGCAGTACGTGCTGCACAACGAGACGGACTACGCGTCGCACCTCGAGCTCGCGCGGCTCAGGACGGCGTCGGGCGACAACGCCGGCGCCGCCGACGCGCTCGATCGCGCGCTCTACATCGACCCGTACGATGTCGCGGTTCACCAGCAGCTCGCCGGTCTGTATCACGGGCTGGGCGACAAGGCCAGGACGGTGCGCGAGCGCCGCGCAGTGGTCGCGCTCGTCCCCGCGGACAAGTCGGAAGCGTACTACCAGCTCGCGCTCGCGTACCACGAGGCCGATGACGACGTGAGCGCGCGGAAGGCCCTGCTGCGCTCGCTCGAAGAGGCGCCGAACTATGTGAAGGCGCAGGAACTGCTGCTGACCATCGTCGATGGAAAGAAACCCTAACCGGAAATCCCCGTGGCCGCGAACGTTACGAGCCCAACTCTCGAATCCTCCGACGACATTGCACACGCAGACCGGCTCAAGGCCGGATGCGACCAGATTCGTGCGGAGCTGCGCAAGGTGATCGTCGGGCAGGACGGCGTGGTCGAGCTGATCCTGCTCTCGATCCTCACGGGCGGCAACAGCCTCGTGATCGGCGTGCCCGGTCTCGCGAAGACGCTCCTGATCAACACCTTCGCGAAGGCACTCGACCTGAAGTTCTCGCGCATCCAGTTCACGCCCGACCTGATGCCAAGCGACATCACGGGCACCGAGATCATCCAGGACGATCCGGACACCGGCCGCCGGCACATGGTGTTCGTGCCCGGTCCGATATTCGCGAACATCGTGCTGGCCGACGAAATCAACAGAACTCCGCCGAAGACACAGGCCGCGCTGCTCGAAGCGATGCAGGAACATCGCGTGACCGTTCAGGGGCAGACCTACACGCTGAACGAGCCGTTCTTCGTCTTCGCGACACAGAACCCGATCGAGCTCGAGGGTACGTATACACTGCCCGAGGCGCAGCTCGATCGCTTCATGTTCGAGATCGTGATCGACTACCTGAACGAAAACCAGGAAGTGGACGTGGTGCTCTCGACCACGTCCGTGCAGAAGCACGAGTTCCGGCACGCCGTCACCGGCGCGGACATCGTCGGATTCCAGCAGCTCGTTCGACGCGTGCCGGTCGCCGACGCCGTCGCACGCTACGCCGTGAACATCGCGCGGACCAGCAGGCCAGGCCCGGGCGCGCCCGACTTCGTGAAGCAGTGGGTGTCGTACGGCGCCAGCGTACGCGCGCCGCAGCACCTGGTGCTCGGCGGGAAGGCGCGCGCCCTGATGCAGGGCCGTTACCACGTGAGCTTCGACGACATTCGCGCGCTGGCAAAGCCCGTGCTGCGCCATCGCGTGCTGCTGAACTTCCACGCCGAGTCGGAGCGCGTGACGTCGGACCAGGTGATCGACAAACTGCTCGAGGCCGTTCCCGTGCCGCGGTCCGGGATGTGACAGCCGACACGGCAACGCTGCTCGATCCCGCCGTCCTCGCCAGGATCGGGAACCTGGAGCTGCTGGCGCGCACCGTGGTGGAGGGTTTCGTGAACGGCCTGCATCGCTCGCCGCACCTCGGGTCGTCCACCGACTTCGCGGAGCACCGATCGTACATGCCCGGCGACGACATCCGCGGCATCGACTGGCGGCTCTTCGCGCGCAGCGACCGCTACTACGTGAAGCAGTTCGAGGCGGACACGAACACGAACTTCATGGTCCTGCTCGACGTGTCGCCGTCGATGCGCTATCGCGGCGCGACGGAAGGTACGGGCAGCGTGAGCAAGCTCGACTACGCGTGCTATCTGGCGGCGGCGCTGGCCTACTTTTCGAGCACGCAGCGCGATCGCGTCGGGCTGGCGACGTTCGACGACGACATCGTCGAGTACGTGCCTCCCTCGGCCAAGCACCTGCGGCTCGTGCTGCACGCGCTCGAGCGCACGACCAGAAGTGCCGCCGCCGCGGCGCCCGAGCGCGCGCGTGGAGCCCCGTCGCGCGCGTCGACGCTCGATGCGCCGCTGCGCAAGCTGTCCGAGTCGTTGCGCCGCCGCAGCATCGTACTGCTGATCTCCGATCTCTACGAGGAGCCTGACGCCGTGCTCTCCGCGCTCGCGAACGTGCGCGGTCGCGGCAACGACCTGATCGTCTTCCATCTACTCGACCGGGTGGAAATCGAGTTCCCGTTTGCCGACGCGACGAACTTCGTCGATCTCGAGTCCGGCGAGCGGATGCCGGTCATCCCGGATTACCTGCGCGCACAGTACCGCGGCGTGGTCGCGGAGCACACCGCGACGCTCGCGCGCCGCATGCAGGAGCAGCGAATCGACTACGCGCTGTTCGACACGTCGAAACCGCTCGACAAGGCGCTTTTCGCATACCTGCTGGCGCGCGAGCGCTTCAGCACGGCGCGCTGATGGGACTCCTCGCTCCCGCGTTCCTCGCCGGCCTGTTCGCGATCGGGATCCCGATCGCGATCCACCTGATCAACCGCGAGCGGCGGGCGGTCGTGCAGTTCCCGTCACTGATGTTTCTGCAGAAGATTCCGTATCGGTCGGTCCGGCGGCAGAAACTGCGGCACCTGCTGCTGCTCGCGATGCGCTGCCTCGCGCTCGCACTGCTCGTGGCCGCGTTCTCGCGCCCGTTCCTCCAGCGCCGCAACGCCACGTCGTCGTCGCTGCTCGGCGCGCGCGAGCGCGTGGTGCTCGTGGACCGCTCGTACAGCATGGGGTATGCGGACCACTGGAAGCGCGCGCTCGATGCCGCGCGCGTGGAGACGAGAGACCTCGCCGGCAACGATCGCGCCACGATCGTGTTCTTCGCGAACGATCCCGTGGCGGCCACCGAGCCGACCGCCAGTCAGGCGCAGCTCGAGCGAGCGATCGCCGGCGCGAAGCTCAGTTCGGAGGGAACACGGTACGAACCCGCGCTGAAGCTCGCGGCACAGATCCTTTCGGCGTCGAACCTGCCGCGGAAGGAAGTCGTGATGATCAGCGATTTCCAGCGCATCGCATGGGGACGGCGCGACGACGTGCGGTTGCCCCCGGGCGCGGCCATGCGGACGGTGGACGTCGGCGGCGCGCAAGGCGCCGACCTCGCGGTGACGCAGGCCTCGACGGATCGCGACCGCGTCGGAGATCGCGACCGCGTGACCGTCACGGCGCGCGTTACCAACACCGGCGCGGCGGCGCGCACCATCGATGCCACGCTGGAGCTCGGCGGGCGCGCGGTCGAGACGAAGAAGCTCACGGTGCCGCCCAAAGGAGTGGCGCAGGCGCGCTTCGCGCCGAACGTGGTCCCCGCGTCGGCCACGCGGGGCACGGTGCGCATCACTCGCGATTCTCTCCCAGCGAACGACGCATTCAACTTCACGCTCGCGCCCGGCGAGGCGGTGTCGGTGCTGATCGTGCTGCCGTCGAAGCCGCGCACGAACCAGGGCCTCTACCTGAGCCGCGCGCTGGCGATCGGCGATCGGCCTGCCTTCCGCGTCGATGTGAAGGCGGAGGACGCGCTGCGCGCCGGCGATCTGGTTTCGCGTTCGCTCGTGATTCTCGACGAGGTACCTCCGCCGGACGGAGCGGTCGGCACGCGGCTGCGCGAGGCGATCGTCGCGGGAACCGGCCTGCTGGTGGTGCCCGGCGATCTCGCGGCTGCGCGCTGGAGCAACGAGTGGCGCGCACTCATGCCCGCTCGTTTGGGGTCGGTCGTGGACCGCACGCGCGATGCGGGCGGCACGGTGGCGACGGTGGACTACGGCCATCCGGTGTTCGAGCTGTTCTCGGCGCCTCGCAGTGGCGACTTCTCCACCGCACACCTGTTCCGGTACCGGCTACTCGTGGCGCCGGGCGACAGCGGCGTGATTGCCAGGCTCGACGACGGCGCTCCGGCGCTCGTTGAAAAATCAGTCGGCGGCGGCAAGGTGCTGATGTGGGCGTCGTCGCTCGACGAATACTGGACCGACCTGCCGCTGCAGCCCGTGTTTCTCCCGTTCGTGCACGAACTCGCGAAGTATGCCGGCCGCTACGGCGACGCGCGGGCGTGGTTCCAGGCGGGTGACGTCCTCGATCTTTCGCGGCACGGCGAGCTGACGGCGCCGTTCATCGCGGATGCCGGGGCCAGCGCGGGCGCGTCGCCGCTCGTGCTCGAGTCGCCATCCGGTCGTCGGACGCCGCTGACGGCGTCGGGCGCCGACCACCTGGCGACGCTGAGCGAGCAGGGGTTCTACGAGTTGCGCGGCCTCGGGACGGCTGCCGGCAGCGGCCGGCCCATCGCGGTGAACGTCGATCCGAAGGAATCAGACCTGTCCCGCTTCGACCCGCGGGAGCTGGTGGCGGCGGTCATGGCGACGCCCGGGGCGGGGCCGTCGAGTTCCGGATCGTCCGCCGCACCAGAGGAACTGGAACGCGGACAGACCATGTGGTGGTATCTTCTGGTAGTCGCTCTGCTGTTGCTGGCCGCGGAGACGATTCTGTCGAATCGCCTTTCCAAGGCTGAGAGCGCAGGCAGAGTATGAGCGGCGCGCAAGAACGGAGGGAGTAGGCGATGGACAGCGTACACGGCTTCACGGCCGACCAGGGGCAGCTCGCCGGCGTGGTGAGCGGGGTGCGCAATCGCTGGCGCCTCAAGCGCGCGCTGCGCGGCGCGACCATCACGGTCGCCGTGGGTTTCATCGTCCTCGCGGCGTCGGCATACGCGACCCGCGCGCTGCATTACAGCGACTCATCCCTGTGGGTTTTCCGGCTGCTCTCGCTCGCGGTCATCATCGCCAGCGTGTTCCGGTTCATCGTGACGCCGATCCGCATGACGCCGCGCGACGCGCAGGTCGCGCTGTACATCGAGGAGCACGTAAGCTCGCTCGACGGCGCGGTGATCACGGCGGTGGACGTGCACGCATCGGCCGCGGCCGCCGCGCGTTCTCCCGCGCTCGTCGCCAGGCTTCTGCGTTCCGCGCTCGACCGCATGCGCCGGGTGGACGACGGCCGCGGCGTGGACGCGAGCGATCTCCAGCGCTCGTCGATCGTGTTCGCGGCCGTGAGCGCCGCCGCGCTGGGCATCGCGCTGTTTGGTCCGACCGTGCTGAGGCACGGGCTCGGCCTGATGCTCGTCCCATGGGGCGACGCGAATCCGGCTGGTGTGTTCGCGATCGCCGTGAAGCCGGGGAATGCGACGATCGCGAAGGGCGGCGACCAGCTCGTGACGGCGACGCTGCGGGGCTTCAACGCGGATCGCGTCGACCTGCTCGTGCGTTCCGCCGATTCTTCGGAGTGGACGCGTGTGACGATGTCCGGCGACAGCGCGGGGCGATACAACTATCGCCTGTTCGACCTCGCGAAGGTCACGGAGTACTCCGTGGAGGCGAGCGGCGTGCGTTCGCCCGTGTATCGGCTCGACGTCGCGGATCTCGCGTTCGTGAAGCGGCTCGACCTCGAATACCGCTATCCGGCGTACACGCAGCTCCCCACCCAGCACGTGGACAGCACCGGCGACATCGCCGCGCTGAAGGGGACTCTGGTTCGCGTACGCGTCATTCCCACGCGCCCGACGTCGGGAGGCCGGGTGATCGTGCAGGGCGGGGACACGCTGCAGCTCGCGCGCACCGCTGACGGCGCGCTGATCGCGATGATTCGCGTCGAACGCGAAGGATTCTACAAGGTGGAGCTGCAGGGACCCGACGGCCGGATGGTCACGGGATCGCTCGACTATACGATCGATGCGCTCCCCGATCGCCCGCCCACGGTGAGCTTTGTGAAGCCGGGACGCGACCTGAAGGTGCTCTCCGTGGACGAGGTGTTTACCGAGGCGCGCGCGACGGACGATTACGGGGTGGCCAAGCTCGCCCTCGTGTACTCGGTCAACGGCGCGGCCGAGAAATCGGTGCCGCTGTACTCGGCGTCCGGCAAGATTTCGCGCGACATCTCGGCGGGACACACGTTCATGCTCGAGAACGAGCATCTCGTGGCGGGCGACGTCGTCTCGTACTATGCGCAGGCCACGGACAACAACGCCGTGAGTGGTCCGCAAACCGCGACCACCGACATCTACTTTCTGCAGGTTCGTCCGTACGGCCAGGACTACCGGCAGCAGCAGGGCGGTGGGGGCGGCGGCGGTGGAGGCGGTCAGCAGGACAATCCGGGCCCGATGTCGGAGCGGCAGCGGCAGGTGATCGCGGCGTCGTTCAACACCGCGCGCGACAGCGCGACGCTCGACAAGAAGGCGCTCGACGAGAATCTCGCCACGCTCCGGCTTTCCCAGCAGAAGCTGCGGGAGGAAGTGCAGCAGCTCGGCAAGCGGCTGGTGGATCGCGGCATCGCGGCGACCGATTCGGGCTGGAAGAAGATCGCCGCATTATTGCCGAAGGCCGCGGCCGAGATGGACAGCGCCGAGAAACTGCTTGCGAAGGGCACACCGCACGGCGCGCTCCCGGCGGAACAGCGCGCGCTCGTGCAGCTGCAGCGAGCCGAGGCAGTGTTCCGCGACATTCAGGTCTCGATGGGCGGCGGTGGCGGCGGGGGTGGTGGTGGTGGCGGCGGCGGTGCGAAAGCGCAGGATCTCGCCGACATCTTCGAGCTGCAGAAAGACAAGATGCGCAACCAGTACGAGGCGGTGCAGCGTGGACAGGAGCAGCAGGCGCAGGAAAAGAACGCGGCATCGCAGGTCGACGAGACGCTCGACAAACTGAAACAGCTCGCCCAGCGCCAGCAGCAGGAAGACGAGCGCATGCGCCGCAAGGCCGACAGCCTTCGGCAGCCGGGCGCGAGTGGGTCGTCGGGCGGAGAAGGCCAGCGCGATCTTGCCGCGCAGACGGAGCAGGCGGCGCGACAGCTCGAGCGGCTCGCGAGAGAGAGGCAGTCGCAGGCGCTCGCCGACGCGGCGCGCAAGCTGCAGGATGCGGCGAACTCGATGAAGCAGGCGGCGGCGAACGGAAAGAACGGGGCCGCCGACGCGCGGAACGCGAACGACCGGCTCGCGGAGGCCAGGCGGCTGCTCGAGCAGGAAAAGGCGAGCGGAGCGCAGCGCGGGTTGAGCGATGCGCAGAGGACCGCGCGCGCTCTCGCCGATCAGGAGCAGCAGGTCGCAGGCGATGTGGCGAAGCTCGGCGAGCAGGGCGCCGACGCACAGACACCCCAGGGCCAGCAGCGGAAGCAGGCGCTGCAGCGCTCGCTCGCGGCCGAGAAGAGCGCGATGGCGGACACGCTGAAGGATCTGACGAAGCGCATCGACCAGCTCGCGGGTGAGCAGGCCCGCACTCAGCCGGGCGCCGCTCGAGCGCTTGGCGAAGCGGCCGACTCGCTGCGTTCGAAGCGCACCGAAGATCGCATTCGCGCTTCACAGCAGCAGCTGGGCACGGCGTCGCAGCAATACCTCGACAATCTCGAGCGCTCGATCGGCGAGGGCCTGAACGATCTCGGCCAGCGGCTACAGAAGGCGGGCGAGGCGTCGTCGCAGGCGTCGAGTGGACAGCGGCAGCAGCAGGCGCTCGATCGTATGCGCGATCTGGTGCGCGGCATGGAAACGCTCGATGACCGCGTGCGGCAACAGCAGCAAGGCCAAGGTCAGCAGTCGGCGCAGGGCAACGGTGGGCGAGGAGGACGCGGCGGTCGCGGCGGCCTGGGCAACGGGACCGTCGCGCAGGGCGGTCCCGGCGCCAATCGTCTCTCAGCCAACGACGCTAGCCAATTCTCGAACGAGATCCAACAGCGTCTTCGCGATGCCGAAGCGCTGCGCGCAGATCTCGCAAAACAAGGTGCCGACGTCTCGGCGCTGGATCGCGCCATGGAAGCCATGCGCGCGGCGACGAATCAGGACAAGCTGCAGGACGAGAAAGCCGGCGGCGAACTGCGCACGCAGGTCATCGACGGATTGAAGGCCTACGAGTTCGCTTTGCGGCGTTCGGTCGACGGCAAGGATAACACCCAGGTACTCTCGGGCCGCAACGGTGACGTCCCGGTCGAATTTCGGGCGTACGTCGAAGAGTATTATCGTTCGATAGCGCGGCCAAAGCCGCGCTGATGATTCTCGATAGCGCAGTCGAAGACGCGCTATTGAATACAGTTCGCTCCAGGAGAAAAAGGTGTCCGTCAAGAAACCGGAAAATCCAGAGCTGAAGGCGAAGCTCACGCCGCAGCAATACGAAGTCACGCAGTGCAGCGCCACCGAGCCGCCGTTCCAGAACGAGTTCTGGAATCACCACGAAGACGGGATCTACGTCGACATCGTCTCCGGCGAGCCGCTCTTTTCCTCGACCGACAAGTTCGACTCCGGAACGGGCTGGCCGAGCTTCGTACAACCGATCGAGAAGGAGCACGTCGTCGAGCACGCCGATCACACGTTCGGCGTGCGGCGCGTCGAGGTGCGCTCGGCGCAAGGTGATTCGCATCTTGGGCACGTGTTCCCCGACGGACCGGGACCGGGCGGCCTTCGTTACTGCATCAACTCGGCGTCGCTGCGCTTCATTCCGAGAGCGAAACTCGAGAGCGAGGGATACAAGGATTTCCTCCAGCTCTTCGAGCGAGGCGCGAAGTGAGCGCCGTGAGCGCGCGCGCGACGCTCGCCGGCGGATGCTTCTGGTGCCTCGAAGCCGTGTACCTCGAGCTCAAGGGCGTACTGGGCGTGCAGAGCGGCTACGCCGGCGGCAAGCGACCGAATCCGACGTACGAGCAAGTGTGCAGCGGATCGACCGGACACGCGGAGGTCGTGCAGGTCTCGTACGATCCCGCGATCGTCAGCTACAAGGAACTGCTCGACGTGTTCTTCACGATTCACGATCCCACCACGCTGAACCGCCAGGGCGGCGACAAGGGCACGCAGTACCGCTCGGCGGTGTTCTTCGAGTCGTCCGAGCAGGAGCGAATCACGAAGGAAACCATCGCGGAGTTCGCGGTCGCCAAGGTGTGGGACGATCCGATCGTCACCGAGGTCGCGCCGCTCGAGAAATTCTGGCCGGCCGAGGAATACCACAACGATTACTTCGCGCAGAATCCGCAGAATCCGTATTGCGCCGTCGTGATCGCGCCGAAAGTTTCCAAGGCGAGGAAGCTCTTTCTGGAGAAGCTGGCGAAGTAGGAACGCGACAACTGCAACGGCAACAGCGTTAAGGCTGTAGATCCTTCCACCTCGCGGTGCCCGCATGCGAATCCTTGGAAAGCTTTCCGTCAACATCGCGACAATCGCGCTCGCATCCACGATTGCGCACGCGCAAAAGTCCGTAGACTGGCCCGCCTATGGCAACGACGCCGGCGGCCTGAAATACTCGCCTCTCGTTGACGTCAATCGCACGAACGTCGCGAAGCTCGCGATCGCGTTCACCTGGGATGCCAACGAGCAGCCGATCCGTGCGAGCGAGGGTCAGAAGGCGGCGCGCGGGGGGCAGTTCGAGGCGACACCGCTCGCGATCCACGACACGTTGTTCTTCCCGACGCCGTTCAATCGTGTGATCGCCCTCGACGCGACGAACGGCCGCGAGCTCTGGGCGTTCGATCCGCAGGTGTGGAAGACGTACGGCCAGCCCAGCAACGGCACCGGATTCGTGCACCGCGGCGTGGCCACGTGGACCGACGGAAAGTCGCGCCGCGTCTTCATCAATTCGCACTGGCGGCTGATCGCCCTCGACGCCGGCACCGGCAAGCCCATTCCGAGTTTCGGCAAGAACGGCGAAGTCGACGTGACGGAAAATCTCTCGCGCGCGGTGCGGAAGGAGCACTACACCAACACCTCGCCGCCCGTCGTCTGGGGAAACGTCGTCATCCTCGGCAACGGCGTCGGCGACCGGCTCGTGTATCATGGTGATCCGCCGGGTGACATCCAGGCGTTCGATGTGCACACCGGTAAGCGCGTCTGGCGCTTCAAGACGGTGCCTGAGGCCGGAGAGTACGGCAACGACACGTGGGAAAACGGTTCCTGGAAGTACGAAGGTCACACGAACGCCTGGGCGCCGTTCACCGTGGACAGCGCGCGCGGGCTCGTGTACCTGCCCATCGGAACGCCGAGCGACGATTGGTACGGCGGCGAGCGGAAGGGAGCGGGACTCTTCGGCGAGACGCTGCTCTGCCTCGATGCGCGAACGGGAAAGCGCGTCTGGCACTTCCAGACCGCGCACCATGGATTGTGGGACTACGACCTGCCCGCCCCGCCGAATCTCGTGACGGTGAACCACGACGGAAAGAAAGTCGACATCGTGGTCGCGCCGACCAAGCAGGGATTCCTGTTCGTCTTCGATCGCGTGACGGGCAAGCCGCTCTGGCCGATCGAGGAGCGCGCGGTGCCGCAGAGCGACGTGCCCGGCGAGGCGAGCTGGCCCACGCAGCCGTTCCCCACGAAGCCCGCGCCCATTTCCAGGCAGGGATTCTCGCTCGACGATGTGATCGACTTCACGCCCGCGGTGAAGGAAGCCGCGCTCGCCGAGATCTCCAAGTATCGCGTCGGGCCGGTCTTCACTCCGCCGTCGCTCCAGGGAACCGTCGTGATGCCGGGAGCGATCGGTGGATCAGGATGGGGCGGCGCGGCCGTCGACCCGGAGACCGGGTGGTTGTTTGCGAAGGCCACGAATTCGCCGGCACTCTTCTCGATTCACAAGAATGATTCGCCGAGCGATACCGTGGACGCGCCGTACATGGTGGATCTGGCGCACTCTTCGCTCGGCGTCTCTCTGGGCGCCGGTGCCGGCCGGCTGCCGATCAACAAGCCGCCGTACGGAACGCTCACGGCCGTCGACCTCAACACGGGCGATACGAAGTGGTCGGTCACGCTCGGCGATTGGCCGGAGCTCCGCGCGAATCCCGCGCTCAAGGGCGCCTCGCTTCCGGAGAAGCTAGGAGTGGCCGGATCGCCCGGCGCGCTCGTGACGAAGGGCGGACTCGTCTTCGTCAGCGGAGGCGGGCGCGTGCTCTACGCGATCGACTCGCAAACAGGCAAGACGCTCTGGGAGTACGACCTCGGCCGGCCGGCGTACGCGAATCCGATGACGTATCGCACACGCGAGGGCAAACAGTTCATCGTCATCGCGACCGGTTCGGGCCCGACATCGCGACTCGTGGCGTTCGCGCTGAAGAACGAGTAGCGCGACTTTCTCGTAATCGACGATACCCGGCAAATGGCGAAGACAATTCGCGCGGCCGTGATGACCGCCCCGCGCAAGCGGATCGAAGTGCGCGAACTGCCCTGGCCCACGCTCGAGCCGGGCGCCGCGATGCTCAAGACGCTCTACTCCGAGGTCTGCGGCACCGACGTGCACCTGCATCACGGCCGGCTCTCGGGCGTGCCGTATCCGATCGTGCCCGGCCACGTGTCGATCGGGCATCTCGCGGAAATTCGCGGCACCGTTAGCGATATCGAGGGGAAGCCGTTTCACGAGGGCGATCTCGTGACGTTCCTCGATGTGCACGAGACGTGCGGTCGCTGCTATGAATGCCTCGTGACGAAACAGACCACGCGCTGTCCGTCGCGAAAGGTGTATGGAATCACGTACGGCGTGGCCGATGGGCCGCTCGGCGGGTGGGCCGAACACATCTGGATGAAGCCGGGTGTGAAGCTGCTGCGGATTCCGCAGGGGGTGGATCCCGTCTCGTTCATCGCGGGCGGATGCGGGCTGGTGACGGCGGTGCACGCGGTGGAGCGCGGCGACGTGCGGCTCGGCGCATCCGTCGCGGTGCTCGGCGCCGGACCGGTCGGTCAGGCGGCGGTGGCGCTGGCGCATCTCGCTGGGGCGTATCCGGTGATCGCGATCGGGGCGCCGGTATCGCGGCTCGAGTTCGCGAAGCGGATGGGTGCGTCGCACACGATCGACCTCGATGTTCCGGCGGAGGATCGCGCGGCGCGCGTGCGCGAGATCACGAACGGGCACGGCGCGGATGTGGTGATCGAGGCGGCGGGCGATCCACGCGCGGTGCCCCAGGCGCTCGATCTCGTGCGCGATGGCGGACGGGTCGTGATCGCGGGGCAGTACACGGACGGCGGCGATGTTTCCATCAATCCGCATTTGCAAATCAACAGGAAGCACGCGGAGATTCGCGGGTGCTGGGGGTGCGACTACTCGCACGTGCACCGTGCGGTGCAGCTGCTCGCCCAGCAGGGAAGCGGCCTGCCGTGGGCGGAATCGATCACCGCGCGATTCGGGATCGATCAGGCCAACGAGGCATTGGCGGCGGTGGAGGGAAGGACGGTGATCAAGGCGTTGATCGTGCCGTGAGCCACTACCAGGGAATCTGGGGCTTGGTGATTGTCGCACATTGCCTCCGTCGGGCGCGCGAGCGATTCTTATGGCGATGCTATGCCCAAAGTGCGGCAAGGAGAGCAACAACCTCCGGGTTTGCGCGTTCTGCCAGACGCCGTACCCGACCGAGGCGAACTCGTCCAGCGGACTGGCGGCTGCTCCGC
>Ga0208079_1001388_pt1 | contig 12671 bp, 10 predicted proteins | sample NGESurdeep092012_5_FD_184474 | JGI IMG/M metagenome (GOLD analysis project Ga0208079, IMG submission 184474) | Arctic peat soil microbial communities from Barrow, Alaska - NGEE Surface sample 210-2 deep-092012 (SPAdes) | ecosystem: Environmental > Terrestrial > Soil > Wetlands > Peat ... | reverse complement strand
GACGACCCCGACGACCCGCGACTCGACCTCTACCGGGACCTCAACGACCCGGCCGGCCGGATCCGGCTGGACGCCGATCAGTCGGTCTTCGTGGTCGAGGGGAGGCTTGCCGTCGACCGGCTCCTCACGTCCGAGTACACGGTGCGTTCGCTGCTCGTCGATGATCACCAGGCGACGGCGGCCAGCGGGGTCCCTGCCGTCAGTCTTGGCGAGCTGAAGACCTGGATGTCCTGCTCAGGTCACCCCGTCGGTGTGGCCCTGCTCCTCGGTGCAGAGGGGCCGGGCCTGACGAATACGGCTCTGCCAGCTTCCGACGTCGTGGCCCCCATCCCGATGGCCACTGCAAACGACGTGCTGACCCGACATCGCGCCCGTCCGGGCGCAGGCCGGACGGGCATGGGACCGGCCGGGGAGCTCCGACGGTGATCGAGGGAAGGGAAGGGCAATGACCGACTACGACGTCGTCGTGATCGGCGGGGGCGTCAACGGGCTGACCACTGCCGCCTACCTGGCCAAAGCAGGGCTGTCCGTCGGCGTATTCGAAGCCCGCGGCCAGTGCGGCGCGCACTGCGACACGGTGGAGCTGGGCATCCCCGGCTTCCTGCACAACCTGCACGCCACGTGGCTCGTGCCCTCGATCAGCCCGGCCATGGGCGACCTCGACCTGGAGGGCTTGGGCCTGGAGCTCCGTGGCACCGACGTGCTCTACGCGAAGCCGTTCCTGTCGGGGCGGAACCTGCTCCAGTGCACCGACATCGGGGCGACGGCCGAGAGCATCGCCCGGGTGTCCGAGCGCGACTACGACACCATGATGAAGACCCTCGGCTTCCTGGCGGAGAACGCCGACGAGATGGTCAAGGTCAACCAGCTCCTGAACTTCTCGCCTCCGAGCACGGCGATCCTCGACCGGCTCACCACCCTGGTCGACAACTTCACCAGGAACATGGGGATCCCCGTCTCGGGCGAGGATCTGCTCGCCGTGAACGGGTTCGACCTCCTCGAGCTGCTCTTCGAGTCGGAGGAGGTGCGCACGACGCGCGCCTCGCTCGCCTGGATCAGCGGGGCTCCCCCCCTGCACCGTCGGGTGTCGACGTCGATGCTGTGGGCCGGGATGGTGGGCGGCATGCCGGTGCACAATGCCAAGGGCGGCTCGCACGAGCTCACCCATGCCCTGGTGAAGGCCGTGGTCACCAACGGCGGCGAGATCTTCACCACGTGCCCGGTGGAGCGGATCCTCGTCGAGGACGGACGCGCCAAGGGGATCCGGCTGTCGGCGGACGCCCTGCTGCCGGGCGAGGAGATCACCGCCAAGGCCGTGGTGTCGAACCTGACGCTCGTACCCACGTTCCTGCGTCTGCTCGGCCGAAACGTAATCGGGGACGACTGGGCCCGGCGGATCTCCGGGTTCGTCTACGACGACCAGGTGCTGTTCGGCGTGTACTACTCGCTCTCCTCCGACCCGGAGTTCGCGTCGGCGGCCTACGACCCGGGCGTGCAGCGGGCGATGATGGGCTTCTTCGGCGGCGAGGACCTCGACCAGATGCGGCGCTACGGAGCGGAGCTGGTCTCGGGGGTCCTGAGCGAGCAGATCATGGGGAACTGGTTCGTGCCCACCCGGGCCGACCCCACCCAGGCCCCGCCCGGTTGCCACACGAGCCTCCTGTGGATGGACGTGCCGCCCTGCCTCCGGCGGTGGGGGTCGCAGCAGCTCAACGGCTTCGCCTCGTGGCCCGAGATCGCCGAGCCGCTTGCCGACGCCATCACCGACCGGTACGAGCAATTCGCGCCGGGGTTCAAGTCACTCATCCTGGAGCGCCACGTGATGACGCCCATGCACCAGGAGCAGAACAACGCCTCCGCCGTCCGAGGGAACCAGTCCGGCGGCAGCATCGTCCCCGAGCAGTACTACCTGAACCGGCCGCTGCCGGGCGTGATCGAACGGGGCGGATCGCGCAGCTTCGTGCCCGGCCTGTACCTGTCGAACTCCATCCACCCCGCAGGGGCGACGTGGCTGGCGACCGGCTACATCGCCGCCTGCGAGGTGGCCGAGGACTTCTCGTGCCGCGAGCAGCCGTGGTGGACCACGGAGCCGTTCCAGTGGTTCATGGAGCACGGCGACAGGGTGCCGATGAACCTCGGGGTGGGCCCGAAGTGGCTGCCCGATGCAGCGCCGCAGGGAGCCGACCACACGGAAGGAGCGAACCAATGAGCGAGGGGCGCTACGACGCCATCGTCATCGGCGGCGGCCCGAACGGGCGCCTTCGGCCGCTTTGGATTTGGGGGTCCCTGAAAGTCCAACCGACGAGGTGCTCTGGGTCGCCCACAACACCAATGAACGGCGGCTATCGACGAAGACGAGCCAATTGGTGCTTGCCGATCGCGAGCGTGGCCGATCGGCACTTCCGGGGCACCCGTACCCAAGCGGTATCCGGCAATTCCGAGTGGTCTCCTAAGTGCGTCTTGGTGAGGTTCTGGGACTCCCAGCCCGCCGCTCAAGAAGGTCGTCCAGCGCGATAAAGGCGAGCCGCTGGTCGTCGTCGACCATTCCTTGAGCCTGATTGTCGAGGCGATCCCCCACGAGCAGTCCGATCGGTCGACGCCGGGTAGGGAACTCGTCGACGATGCTCGCGCGGTAGGCCAGAAGTTGCGCGACCGCGTCGCGGCTCACGAGCCCCCGTTTCAGCTCGATGATCACGTACTGCTTGGCGTCGAGGTCAAAGGCCACAATGTCTGCTCGCCCACCGCGCTGACAGATGTGCTGGCGTTCTCGGAATTCCAGGTTGTAGCCGTAGCGTTGAAATGGGCGCAGGTCTGCTGCGAGACGATCCTCGATATCGCGTTCGAGGGCGTATCGCTTGGCGGCCGTTCGGCGGTTACGGTCGAACTTGCGTCTGTCCTTGGCAAGGCGATCGATGAGCTGGTTCAATACAGCTCCCGACCAGCTCCGATGCCGCATGAAAGGACTGAGTGTCCCCGCACTGGTCGCCGAAGGAGCGAAGCTCCGGCCGACCAGGTCCGCCGACCCGGTGACCGCGGCCACCAAGGCGTCGCTCTCCTCGTTGACCCACCGAATCCAAGCACTGGACCGTGAGATCGCCGAGCTCGACGAGATGATCGACCCCCTCGTGGCCGCCACCGCACCCGACCTGCTCGCACTGTTCGGAGTCGGTCCGGACACCGCGGCTTCGCTCTTGGTGGCCGCCGGCGACAACGCGGAGCGACTCCGCTCGGAGGCCGCCTGGGCTCACCTGTGTGGTGTCTCTCCACTGCAGGCGTCTTCGGGAAAAGTGACGCGCCACCGGTTGGACCGTGGCGCTGACCGTCAGGCCAACAGTGCTCTGTGGCGCATCGTGATGGTCCGGATCGCCCACGATCCCGACACCACGACCTATTTCGAACGACGCGTGAAGGAAGGGCGCACCAAGCCCGAGGTCATCCGCATCCTGAAGCGCTACGTCGCCCGCGAGGTCTACCGCCACTTGCCTCGCTGCTAAATCCCCGGCTGTGGGTCTGAGGTTGTCCCCGAACTGTCGTCCTACATGGGCTGACTTTCCAGTGACTCGCCGACCCACAGCTCGGGACACCGATTCTTCGAAACGCGCGGCCTGATAAGAGCTTGTCCTCGACGTCGAGTGACTCATCACTGTTCTGCCCGCTGTTTTCACACCGACCTACCAAAGGGGCTTGACAAGTAATAGGAGCGTCACCGGGAGGGCGGCGCCTGGCTTGGCACCGAAACTCGGGTGACCAGCAACGAAGACCAGGACGTCAGTATGGTGATTGCCGGTGATTCTCCTGAGGCGTGGGCTTGTCCTGATTGCGTTGGCTCCTCGTCCCCGCGCAGAAGTCATCGCCCAACGAGTGGAAACGGTGGTGGCTCGTCTGCCTGGGGGGCCAGGCCGTCTTCGCTCTGCTTGTCTTCACCATGCGTGGCCGATGGAACCCGCAGGCCGCCAAGCGGGACTTCGACGAGCACGAGCGGCTGGTCACAGAGGAGCTAGCCAAGCTTCACGGGGAGACGCCGAGTGTGGGCGTGCCCACGCCGGCACAATTGTGAGGCCGACCCGGTAGCAGCTCACATCGCCACGGCCGCTGCGCGAGACTCCGGCAATGGCACAACCGATCCCGCTTGCCCACAACCACATCGGGCCACCGAGAGCGCGGATGCTCCAGTGAGACGGCCATCAGAGCAGGGGATGGTCGACCGGCTCGATTTCGATCAGGTCACCTGGGGCTCACACTGCGTCGACTGCTGGCCGGCGATCTGCCCCTACCGCGTCTATGTGCGCGACGGCCGCGTCGTCCGGGAGGAGGTGGCGGGGACGCTCCCTACTCTCGAACCGGGTGTGCCCGACATGAACCCCCTCGGCTGCCAGAAGGGAGCCGCCTGGGCACGCCAGCTCGACGCGCCCGATCGGCTGCTCCACCCGCTGCGGCGCGTGGGCGAACGTGGCTCCGGGCAGTGGGAGCAACTCAGCTGGGACGACGCACTGGCCGCGATCGCCGACGCGCTGATCGACACACTCGAGACCGACGGCAGCGAGTCGATCGTGCACGAGGGTTCACCGGAGGCGGCAGTGATCCCGTCGGTACACCGGTTCATGGGCTTGATCGGCGGCGTCATAACCGACATCAACGCGTCGATCAACGACCTCGCGGTCGGGCACCACCTGACCTTCGGCACCTTCTACCCGGTCGCCTCACCCGAGGATGTCTTCCACTCCGACGTCGTCATCATTTGGAACCACAACCCCGCGTACACGAACATCCCGTTTTTCCACGCTATACCCGAGATGCGCTACCGGGGCGGCGAGGTCGTGCTCATCGCGCCAGACGTGTCGCCGACGCACTCGCACGCCGACTACCACGTGCCTCTCGAGTGGGGTTCCGACCCCGCTCTCGCCCTGTCGATGTGCCAGGTGGTGATCGCCGAGGGTCTCGTTGACGAGAGCTTCGTCGCCACCCAGACCGACCTGTCGCTACTAGTGCGGTGCGATACCGAGCGTTTCTTGCGGCAGTCGGATCTCGAGGCCGGCGGTTCGGATGAGATCTTCTACCACTTGCGACCTGACGGAGGCATCGCCGAGGCAAGCCGGGCAACGCTCGTCTCAGACTTCTTGCCGGTGTTGAAAGGGAGCGCGATCGTGACGTTCGCGAGCGGGGAGTCGGTCGAGGTTCGTCCCCTCATGGTGCGGCTCGCCGCCCAGCTGGAGCAGGACTACCGGCCCGAACAGACGCAGCCGGTCACGAGCGTCCACCCCGAGACGGTTCGCACGATCGCCCGCAAGGTCGCGAAGGGCCGGACGAAAGTGCTCATGGGGATGAGCGCCACCAAGACCTACCACTCCGATCTCTACCAGCGGACAATGAACCTGCTTCTCGCACTGACCGGCAACTGGGGCCGGAAAGGGACCGGGATCAACTGCTGGGCCGCCGGCCTATTCGATGGGCAGATGACGGCGATGGCCAAGCAACGCCCCGGTGTTGAGGGAGCCGAGGATGTGCTGAACGGCGTCGCCATGATGAAAGACCTCTTCAAGTCACAAGACCCGACGCTGACTGACGAACTCGCCGGGATCGAGCTCTTCCGGCAGCTGTCTTCGATGGGGTCCCGGGTGATGTTCCCGGCATTCTTCCTCTGGTACTGGCATGGCGGGTTCCAGGAACGATGGAACACTCCGGAGTGGAATGACGCGTCCATGCCACGCCTCTTCGATGAGTACTTCGACGAGGCGATGGCGAAGGGATGGTGGCACGGTCTCGACAAGCCGGGCCGGACGTCAGTGCCCCGGGTTCTCATCGAGTGTGGCGGCAACCAGCTGCGCCGGACCCGCGGTGGCCAGGGCGCTCTCTTCCCCACTCTCTGGGCGCAACTGCAGTTGGTCCTGACGATCGACGTGCGCATGTCCACGACCGCCTTTTACTCCGACATCGTGCTCCCGGCCGCCCAGCACTACGAGAAGGTCCTCTTCCCGTTGGCGAGTGCCGGCACCCAGCTGCTGACGCTGGCCGACAAGGCGGTCGAGCCAGCAGGCGAAGCCAAGGAGGAGTGGGAGATCTTCGCGCTGCTCTGCCGAGCGGTGGCCGACCGCGCCGCTGCCCGAGGTCTCGAGACGTTCCGAGTCGGGAGCGAGGGCGACGCCATCGCCGACCCTGACCGCCGCTATGACGAGCTCTGGGCCAAGTTCACGCTCGGAGGTCATCTGCTCGACTCTGGAGACGTCGCCGAGGAGATGTTGCGTGATTCTGTGCACAGCGGGAACCTGCCCGACGGGACGACGCTAGACACGATGCGCGACCGGGGTTGGGTCCGCTTCACCGACTGGGGCTCGTCGCCGATGGACAAAGGGCAGTCGTCACCGTGGCCGGTGAATGAGACCCACGTCGCCTTCCGCAACCATGTCGAGCTCGGCCACCCTTACCCGACGCTCACACGACGGGCGCAGTTTCTGATCGAGCACCCGTGGTATGTGGAAGCGGGAGAGGATCTTCCCGTGCACAGGTCTCCCCCGAAGATGGGTGGCGACAGGCCTTTCTGCCAGACCAGTGGCCACAACCGCTGGTCGATCCACTCCATGAACATGGGCAATCCGCTCCTCCTCGGGACTCACAGAGGTGAGCCGCACGCCGTGATGCATCCCAGCGACGCCGCCCGGCTAGGACTCTCGGACGGCTCGATGGCCCGCGTCTTCAACGATGTCGGCGAGTACTGCGTCCCGATCAAGACGTCCCCTGCGCAGCGCCCAAGAGGCCTCACGATCTACAACGGCTGGGACGGGCTCATGTTCCGGGGCCACAAGGGATCGAATGAGGTCGAGCCGGGAATGGTGAAGTGGCTCAACATGGCCGGCGGTTACGGACATCTGCGCTACTCGCCGATGGAGTGGCAGCCGGTCCCGATCGACCGGCCGATATTCGTCTCCGTCGAGGTCGCGCCTACGAGTTAGGCTGTAGGGCACCAGAATCCCGATCGGGCCTCTGGACTGGCACTTCGCATCGACGGTCGGGCATCATCCACCGTGGCCTTCTCTCTCGTCTACCTCAGCCTGTGCCGACTCCTCGGCCTTGTCCGGTCAACACGTCGGTCCGAGTCGGACAAGGACGTCGAGATCATGGTGCTCCGGCACCAGGTTTATATCCTTCAGCGCCAGCTGCAGGCACGAGTGCGGTACCGACCGTCGGACCGAGCCATCCTCGCCCGCGCTCAGCCGTCTGCTCCCTCGATCCCGGTGGCGGTCCTTCCTGGTCACCCCCGAGACCGTGCTGCGGTGGCACCGGGAAGCGGCCAAGCACAAGTGGCGGTGCTGGAGAAGACAGCGAGGTCCTGGCCGACCTCCGATGAGTGACGAGCTCGTCGACCTCATCGTTCGTCTGGGTCGGGAGAACCGGCGCTGGGGCTGTGTCCGCATCCAGGGCGAGCTGCGAAAGCTCGGGATCCGCGTCTCGGCCAGCTCGGTGCGGAGGATCCTGCGCCAACACGGTCTCGGACCTGCTCCACGGAGCGGCCCGACCTGGAGAGAGTTCTTGGCCACTCAAGCAAAGAGCATGCCGGCAACGGACTTCTTCACGGTGGGCACCGTGTCGCTCAAGCAGCTCTACGTGCTCTTCGTGATCGAGCTTTCGACCCGGCAGGTGCACCTCCTCGGTGTCACCGACCACCCGACCGGTGCGTTCGTCACCCAGGTGGCCCGCAACCTGGTCGGTGATCTCGCCGACCGCGGTCGATCGGTCAAGTTCCTTATCCGGGACCGCGATGCCAAGTTCTGCGCCAGCTTCGACGAGGTATTCCGCTCGGAGGGCATCCGGGTGATCAAGACACCGGTTCGATCGCCTCGGGCCAACGCTTACGCGGAGCGTTGGGTGAGAACGGTGCGGACAGAATGTCTCGACTGGCTGCTCGTAGTGGGCCAAGGTCACCTCGAACGAGTCCTTCGCCGCTACGTCCGGCACTACAACGAACAACGACCGCACCTAGGCATCGACCTCGACGTGCCTGTCTCGGACAGCCCGACCATCGCTCCCCCGTCCCTGAATATCCATCGTCACGACGTGCTCGGTGGCCTCATCCACGAGTACCAGCCGGTGGCCGCGTAGCTGGACCGCCGGCTGGGAAACCGCTGCACTCTCGTGCCGGCACCACGGCGGAGTGGGAAGCACTCACGAGTTCTGCTCCCTCTCGCTCTCGGCCCGGGTGTTGGCGACGCCAAAAAAGATCGAGTGAGAGGCGCCCGACTTGCCCGTTCTCAAAACGGTGAGCCGCTTGAAGCTCGCTGACCTCCCGAAGTAGTGCGCCCCTACCTGCCCCCGACCACCGGGACCGGGGCGGTCATTGGCCGCGAGCGATCGACACATGCGGGGTTGGACTTGCTGATCGAAGCACCCGCGTGCGACACGCGGCCGAATTGCGAACCAGTTGAAGAGTCATGCCCCGTGGTCGGGCTCCCTTCTCTGAAGAGGAGTGCCGTCAAGCCGTCCAACCCGGACTCTTCGCCCACACATTGCGAGTGCCAAGTCTTCGGCCGCTCCTCGAAGCGTTTGGCCCGAACCGTATATCCAGTCAATATCGCTGGCTTCTATGACCCGTCCGCCGATGTCGATGCCGAAATGCTCGTGAACGCCACCCTGGGTGAGGTCATCGAGTATCACCCGGATGGTCTCGTCAGGGGCTAGGCGTGGTTCACCCAATGGCACTGTGATGTCGAGACCGTGGATCACCACGTGATTGAGGGCTCCGTGGTAGCCACCTCCGGGTGGCTACCAATGATGCAGTACGTCCGAACGTAGGTCGGTCACAAGCCAAGCAGCTGGCAACTCGGCATCCCTACTGGCGATCTCATTCGACAGCCGAGTGAAGTCGAATCCACAGCGTTCAAGCTCCGCCATGAATTCGTCCTCTGAGTAGCGGGTTGGCATAGTCATGTGGGCCACCACTTCGCGAACTCGCCAACCATCACACAGCGATTCGGTGTTCCACGCTGCATCAGAGGCACTTGAAAGCAGCTCGGCTAACGCCTGGAACTGAGCGGCTACGGCAGGTTGCAGTTCAGAGTCATCGGTCATACGTCCACTCCGTTGTCGAGCCCTTCATTTCTTAGCAGCTGTGATGGAGAGGAACTCCGGAACTCATCGATGACGGCGCCGGAATGGAAGCCCCATAACACCGGCTCCGGGTCGTGTTATGCGGAAGCGATGCGCCCGTTGCTTGCAGCAGTTGGCACTGAACCAAGGTCGTATCCCGGAACAGCGGTCGGGGCAACTGCAGCCTCAAGCTATGCACAGAGAAGCGGTGTCAAGGCCCCTCAACACCCGGGCCGTGGCCGGATCGCGACACCGGCCCGCTTGAGAGCTCGCTGGACGGTTGATGCGTCGACGCTCAAGGTCTTCCCCACAGCGGCAAGTGAATCACCGGCTTGATACTGACTGACGGCTCGTTCGATGTCTGTCGGAGTCAGCTTGGGGAGGTTCACCCTCCGAGCGATGCCGAGGCGTTCGAGATGGTCGGCCACCGTGCGGCGGTGGACACCGAAGTTCCGAGCGAGGTCATCCAGCGAACGGCCCTGCTGGTACTCGGCAGCTGCGGCTGCAACTGCAGAAGGGGTCAGTCGACGCTGGACTGGCTTTGTCGGACGTCGCGCAGCACCACTTGCGGTGGGGGATTCGACGCCATCGACGTCTGCACGGAGCGCCTTGGAGCCGGGGTTTGAATGCTGTCCCCTAAGGTTCGGATCGCCGGCTCTCGGGCGATTCGAGGGCCGTCTTGCGGCCTTCTGCACCCTTCGGCCAGCCGCTGGTGCGTCAAGGAACCCCTGGTCAGGAGCTAGTTCTAGGGTCTCAGGAGGGTTTGAAAGCCGTCCCCAAAGGTCCACGCAGGTGAGAGGTGGTTTTCGGACCGCATGACCATTCGGTTCAGGGCGATGGCCGCAATGGTGGCACCAATAGCCCCGATTGCCACTACCTCAGCCTTTTCTCCATACCATCGGAAGTGGGCGTGACTGCGGACGCTAGCGGGAACTCAGTTGGGCCATACGTGGGGACTGATTCTTGGCTACGGGTATTGACAATGTTCTCTGAGCCGACAGAACTTCGTGTGTATAGGAGCCGCCTGTTGCTATCACCGGGGCTCCGGTTCGGATGTTCCCAACCGGGCCCCGACAGCGCGGTCAGTCGACGCCTCGGGCGAGCGTGCTGCGCAGTCCCTCGATCTGAGCCACAAGTCTCCCGATCTCTTCCACCGTGCCTCCGCCAGTTCCGTTGCGCCGGCCGCTGCGGCCTCGTGTTGGGCCAACTTCCCCCGATGGACAACGGCCAGATATGTCGCTTGGTCTTCCAACCCGACGCGCAACCGCTCTCCGTTGAGCCGGGAACGCCTCTGGCGCCGAGGAGGCAACCCGGCGATGCGGCTCCACCGGCTTTTGCCGGCGGTTGCCGTGAACGCCCGGTCAGACGGCGGCGGCGGCCCTCTCCTCGTAGAGGCGGGCCAGCTCCTCTTCGACCAGCCTCTCATGCTCCTCTTCGTCCTCTCGGGCCCTCTTCGGGCTCCAGCGGCCCTTCAGCACGAAGATGAGGGGAAGGAACACGGCGATGCCACCGAAGCACACCCAGAACCAGTTCTGCCACTCGGCTGCCGACTTGTTCGACTCCGCTTGCAGCTTCAGGAGCTTGGGTCCGACCTCCTGCAGGTAGGTCAGCTCCGCCTTGACCTTGGGCTGGCTGATGATCGTCAGGTTCTGGATGGCGACCGAGCCGCCTCCCGAGACCTTGATCGCCTCGTTCAGTAGCGCCGGCGGGATGTCGGACGGACTGGCGTAGGTCGCGAGTTTGGCGAACAGAGCCTGGTTGGCCACCACGATGGCCACCTGTGCCTTGTACGGGCCGTTCTCGATGGCCAGGGCCTTGGCCTCGTTTTGGTTGATGAAGGCTTGGTTGTTGACCAAGTCCCCGGCCGAGTTGACCACGAAGGGCAGCACGAAGATGCTGATGGCCACCACCAGTCGGAGGATGCCTCCCCACACGGCCAGACCGGTGGCCACCAGGGCCGGGTTCCGTGCCTCGACCGTCTCGGTGAAGCTGGCCATCCAGGTGGCATAGGCCATGGCGGTGAACATGAAGAGCAACGACGTGATCCACACCAGCGTGTAGTAGCTGGTGCCTGGGTGTCCGGTGGCCACGATGAGCACCACCATCATCACCATGCCGCCGACCGCCCCCACGATCATGAACGGCTTGCGCACCCGCACCCGGTCCGATAGCAGCCCGAACACGATGAGCGCGATGCAGTCCACCGCCCAGATCCAGGTGTCGATGCCGTTGGCCTGGGACAGGCTGAAGTGCGAGTTCCCCCGGTGGAACGCCGTGTCGATGAAGATGGTGAAGAAGCCCGACGCAGTGAAGAAGATGATCAGCATCACGCTGATGGCGACGGCGGAGAGGATCACGTCCAGCTTGAGCATATGCCGCCACGGATTCCTGGTGGCCGCCTCCACGTCGAGTCCCTTGGCTCGGAGTTCGATGAGCTCGCGGTCGCGTGAGCTGACCATCAGCTGGTCGCGGATGCCAGGCGACAGCTCGCGCAGGAAGAGCAGGGCCAGGACGAAGACGATCAGCCCGGCGGCACCCGAGATGAGGAACTCTCGCTGCCAATCCGTCGAGGTGGCGCTCAGCGTGTGGCTCCCCACCAGGCTGGCGGCGAGCACACCGGCCACCGGTCCGAGGGTCCAAAAGCCCATGGCCGCGGCCCGGCCCAACTGGGGGGTGAAGTCGCGGACCAACGCCGGAGTGGCCACCAGGATGATGCCTTCGAAGAGCCCGATGGCGATGATCTCGGCGACGAAAAGTCCCTTGGAGGTGGTATTCGGGATGGCCGCGAACTGGATGAGCCCCACAATGAGGAGGCCGAAGATCACCACGTTGACCCGGCCGATACGGTCGGTGATCCCTCCGACCAATGCGGCGATCACCCCGGCCAGGTTGGCCGCCACGATGACGTTCACATAGAAGTGGAACGACAGGTGGTAGTAGGGAAGCAGCAGCGTGGCCACGGCAGTCGGGGTGTAGTACTGGTACCACAGCACGATCGAGGCCACGACGACCATGCCCAGGTAGACGAAGCGGGGCCCCGGTCTCGGGTAATGGTCGAGGGTCCGGTCGGTCAGCTTCTTCCACACGCCGCCGCTCGTGGGTACTGCCGAACGGCCACGACCGGCGATGGTGGCTGCGGGCGCGAGGGTGCTGTCGCCAGCTCCCCCGGTATCGGCACTCGACCCTTCCCTCATCGGTCCCTCCTCGATCACGTCGTCTGCGGTCTTGTCGTCTGCGGCCACGACGACCTCGCCCTTGCACGACCGTCGGAATTCCCCGTGGGGCGACGATCCTTTCCCAACATAGCCGAGTAGCCGAGTAGCCGAGTAGGGCGGTGGATGGTGGGTTGGTGATGCCGCCGCCGCCGCTACCCAGGGTCTCTTGCCGCGGGACCAGCCGCGGCCAGCGAGGACCTGAAGGGTCCAAAAACGCGAAGTGGCGTCGCAACCGTGGATGTGTGCGGCAGGGACGGCGGGTTCCGGGTCAAGGGGATAGCTTGCCAGGCGCGAGTGAGAGAGCCTGCTTGCTGCCCGAGAGCGGAGTGCTTGGCAGTAAAGGCGTCGCGGCGCTTCCCCTTCTGGGGGTGCCCGGTG
>Ga0208079_1001385_pt1 | contig 12679 bp, 13 predicted proteins | sample NGESurdeep092012_5_FD_184474 | JGI IMG/M metagenome (GOLD analysis project Ga0208079, IMG submission 184474) | Arctic peat soil microbial communities from Barrow, Alaska - NGEE Surface sample 210-2 deep-092012 (SPAdes) | ecosystem: Environmental > Terrestrial > Soil > Wetlands > Peat ... | reverse complement strand
CTCGGCGTACAGGCGGTCGCGGGTGGTCCTGGCGCGGTCCTCGACGATCGCCGCGCGCGGGTCGCCGACGATCCGGTTGAAGAGCGTGCTCTTGCCGACATTCGGACGTCCGACGAGCGCGACGACGGGGAGCGATGCCACCCGACGCTCAGCGAGCCGTGGCGGGTGCGGCGACCCGAGCGGCGGGTGCGGCGACCCGACCAGTCCCGCGGCGCCCATGCGAACCGGTAAGCGGGTCATGCTCGGCACCGGTGGGCTCGGCGAGCTCGAGGCTCGGCAGTGACGTCGTTCGGCCGGCCGGCGTCACCGCGGCGCCGAGAGCCGCCACGGCGAGCTCGTGGGCATGCGCGGCGGCGTTGCCGGTGCCGGCCATCGCGAGGATCCGCTCGGCCACCGCCTCCAGGTCCTCGATCGGCGTGGACGTCCCGCCCGTCACCCCGACGACGCGGGCAGCGCCGAAGACGGACGCATCGGTGAGGTCGCTCGCCCGCTCGACCTGGATCGCCGGGGTCCCCACGATCTCGCAGAGGCGGGTGAGCTCTTTCGTGTTCGCCGACTGTCGCCCGCCCACGACCACGATGAACTCGACGGCCCGCGCCAGCTCGACGGTGTCCTCCTGGCGCCGAATCGTCACCGGGCAGACGCTGTTGATGATCTTCAGCTCGTGGGCGCGGCTCACCATGAAGGCCGCCAGGCGCTCGAACTTCCAGGGCGGCTGGGTCGACTGGGTGATGAGGGCCATCCGTTTCTTCCGCGGGATCCGGTCCCAGTCGGACTCGTCGTCCACGACGATCGCGTCAGGCGCGAAGCCGAGCAGGCCGACGACCTCGGGGTGGTTCGGGGTGCCCAGCAGGACGATTGTGTACCCCTCCTCCACCAGCCCCTGGAGCTGCTTCTGCTCGGCGATCACCCACGAGCAGGTCCCGTCGATCATCTCCACGCCGCGTTCCGCCGCGGCCGATCGGACCGCCGGCGTCACGCCGTGGGCGCGGATGACGACCGTGGAGCCGGCCACGGCTTCGGACAGCTCGGCGATGCTCACGACACCGCGCGCGCCCAGGTCCGCGATCACGCCTTCGTTGTGGACCACCTGGCCCAGCGTCTGGGTCCGCTTCCCCGCGTCGGCGGATTCTTTCGCCTTGTCGACGGCTTCGCGAACGCCGTAGCAGAAGCCCGTCCGCTTCGCGATCCGTATCTCCTGCACCATGCCCACGCGGCGATTATCGCACGCTCCCTGTCAAAACCCCGGTGGGCACCCCGTCGACGGCGAGCAGCGGCCCGTAGACACCCTGGTGCCGAGGAGGGAGGAGGGCCGCGATGCGCAGCATCAGGCGCGTCGTGACGTCCTCCAGCGGCTCCTTCCGGCCGTCGGTTCCGACGCCGCGCTCCAGGACGAAGGGCTCCCCGACCTGCATCCGGATCCGCCCGCCGAACCGCCAGATCTTCCGTCCCCGCGGCCAGAACAGGTCGGTGTCGATGACCCCGATCGGGAGGATCGGGGCGCCGGTCCGGAGCGCGAGGAGCGTCACGCCCTCCTTGGCGACCTGGAGCGCGCCCGTCGGGCTGCGGGTTCCCTCCGGAAACGTGCCGAGCACGCGGCCGTCGTCGAGGACGGACTTCGCGAGCCGGAACGCCTCCATGTCCGCGGCACCGCGCCGGATGCCGAACGCACCGTTCATCCGTATGAACCAGCCGGCGATCGGCCACTCCATGGACTCCGCCTTCGCCATCCAGTGGACGGGTCGACCCAGGCTGGATGTCAGCCAATTGGCGATCAGGATCGGGTCCGCGTTCGAGATGTGGTTGGCGGCGAGGATGAGCGCGCCGTGCTTCGGGACATGCTCCAGCCCGCTGACGCTGACGCGCGTCGAGCTCCCGATGAGCAGGCGCCCGAACTGGTTGGAGGCGCGAATGGTCCACGGCAGTCGGTCTCGCGGCAACGCGAATGCGGCGGCCTCCGCCTCGGAGCGTTCGTGGCGCGGCGCCTGCTCGGTCATCCTCCGGCACCACCGGCGGCAGCCGCGAGGGCGGCAGCCGCGAGGCAGGTCGTCGTCGCCGCGATGACGGCCGCGACCGTCTGGTCGAGCGTGTTCCCGTCGGTCCGGACGTGAATCGCGTCGTCCGCGGGCCGTGCCGGGGCGATGGCACGAGCCTCGTCCGCCCGGTCGCGCCGGCGAAGGTCGTCGAGGATGGCGCGCCCCGCCCCGCTCGCGGGGTCGATCCCGCGCTCCAGCGCGCGGCGGGCGGCGCGCTCTTCGGCGCTCGCGTCGAGCCAGATCTTCACGTCGGCCCCGGGCAGGACGACGGTCCCGATATCCCGGCCGGCCACCACGATCCCGCCGCCCTCCACGAGCGCGCGCTGGCGGACGAGGAGGGTGGCACGAACCTCGGGTGCCCGCGCCACGGCCGAAACCACCCGGTCCACTTCCGGCGTCCTGATCTCCGCGCTGACGTCGCGGCCGTCGATGACGACGCGGTCGAGCCGGCCGTCTTCGTCCTCCTCCACGGTCACCGACGACGCGAGCGCCGCGACCCCGGGGCCGTCGGCCGGCTCGACAGCGTGGTCGAGGGCCGCCCACGCGAGCGCCCGGTAGAGCAGGCCGGAGTCGAAGAAGCGGAGCCCGAGGGCCGCCGCAACGGCAGCGCCCACGGAGCTCTTCCCGGACGACGCGGGGCCGTCGAGCGCGATCACGGGACCGTCCGTCATTGCTCCCTCCGTCGCTCGCCCGCCACCACGTCCGGATGATAGGTGGATGCCCCGAGCCGGCGAACCTCCGCGGCGGTCAACGGTCGCACGGCACCGGTCGCCAGGTCCAGCCGGAGCGGCCCGACGCGGACGCGGACGAGGCGCGCGACAGGGGCGCCCACTGCCCCGAACATGCGCCGCAGCTGCCGTTTCCAGCCCTGGCCCAGGGTCACCCGGTACCAGGTCAGCGCCGGGGCCGGGCGCGGGTCCAGGAGCCGCGCAAGGCTGGTCGTCTCGGTCCGGGTCGCGGGCCGCAACCCGCCCAGGCGGCCGATCCCCTCGTCCAGCGCGATGCCCGCCGCGAGAGACGTGCGCTGCTCCGCGTCGAGCGGCGCGCCGAAGGCCACCGCGTACTCGCGCTCGACGCCGTGGCGCGGGTGAAGCACGCGGTCCGTCCATGCGCCGTCGTTCGTGAGGAGGAGCAGGCCCTCCGAGTCGCGGTCGAGGCGACCCACCGGGTAGAGGCGGACGCCGGGCGTCACGAGTCGGGCCGGCACGAGTTCAAGCACGGTCCGAGCCGCGTGCCTGTCGGCCACGGTGGAGGTGACGCCAGCGGGCTTGTGGAGAGCCAGGTGGACGGCCGGCGCGATGAGCGCCCCGATCACGTCGACCGTGCGGCCGTCGACCGCGATTGCGGCGAGCGCGGGATCTGCCTTTTCCCCCAGGGCGGCGACCCGGCCATCGAGCGTCACGCGCCCGGCCGCGATCAGGGCGTCGGCGCCCCGGCGGCTCGCGATTCCGGCCGCGGCCAGGAGCTTGCCGACACGCTCCTCGGGCATCAGCGCGGCCGACCGGCGGGCAAGCCCGCGTCGAAGGTGGGAGATGGCTCGGCGGGACCGCCCGCGGCGACCGGCACGGGGCCGGCAGCGTCCGCCGCATCCGCCGCATCCGCAGCGTCCGCTTCGGGGATCGTGAGACGCTCGGCGATGGCCGCGTCCACGACCGGCAGGTCGTCGAGGCTCGTCAGGCCGAATCGCTCGAGGAATTCCACGCCCGTTCCGTACAGGATCGGGCGGCCCGGAGCGTCGGAGCGACCCAGCTCCACGACGAGGCGCCGGTGCACGAGGCTCCGGATCGCATAGTCTGCGTCGACGCCGCGGATCCGCTCGATCGCGCTCTTCGTGGCGGGCTGCCGGTACGCCACGATCGCAAGCGTCTCCAGCGTGGCCGGCGAGAGGCGCGCCGGCTCCCGGCCGATGTACCGGCCGATCAGCCGACCGGCCTCCGGCGCCGTCGCGAGCGCGACCCGCTCGCCGTCGACGACGAGCCGGAGACCCCGCGATGCAAGCGCCACCTGGAGGTCACCGAGCCGTGCGTCGATCGTCTCCGCCGACGCGCCGGTGATCGAACCGAGCTCACGTCGGGCAAGGGGACGTTCCGCGACGAAGAGGAGCGCCTCCAGCTGCGCGTCGGTGAGCGCGTCGCCGGGGACGCCGTCCGTGGATTCCGCCTCGTCAGGGCCGAGCGCCACGGTCCCCTCGCCGGCCGCGTCCGCGGGCACGACCGCGTCCGCGGGCTCGGACGTTCCGCCGTCGCTCATCCGTACTCCTCCAGGTGCTCGTCGAACGCGTCGCCGCCGGTCCCGTGCCCGCTCCCCTTCCCGGCCGGCGTCGTCGGCCGCGGGGTCGATCGCACAAGGATGGGGCCCCACGGACGGTCCTGCTCCACGGTCACCTCGCGCCGCTTCACCAGCTCCAGCAGGGCGAGGAACGTCACGGCGGCCACGACCCGGTCCCGGACGCCCGCCAGGAGATCCTGGAGCACGACGGAGCCCGCCTCCGCGAGCGCCACGCGGATGAAGCGTGCCCGCTCTGCCAGGGTGATCGTCCGCGGCAGGACCTCCGCCGGCGGCGTCGGGGCCGGCACCACGGCCGCCAGCCGGTCGAGCGCGCGGACCAGGAGCGCAACGTCCAGGCGCGGCGCGTCCCGCGCAACGCCCTGCATCCGCCCGGCTGCCGCCGCGACCCCCGGCTCGCGGCGGACGAGGAGCGCGCCGGTCAACGCCCGCGCCTGCAGCGCGGCACCCGCATCCCGGTAGGCACGGTAGAGCAGGAGGCGGGCGCGAAGCTCGGCCTCCGGGTCGGCGCCCTCATCGGCCAGCGGCACCCCCGGCGCGGGCGCCCGGGGCAACATGGCCCGGCTCTTGATCAGGATGAGCTGGCTCGCCACGGCGACGAACACGGAGATGTTGCCCAGGCGGTCGCCCTCGAGGGTTGCGAGCGCATCCAGGTACGCCTCTGCGAGGGCACCGAGCGGCACGGCCAGCACGTCGAGCCGCCGCGCCTCCACGAGCGCGAGCAGGAGCCCCAGCGGACCCTCCCACTCCGGCAGGCGAATCTCGGTTGCGTCCTCGGGGCGTCGGCGCGCGCCGAAGGCCACGGACGTCGTGGGGGGCTGGACTGCCGGTTCGGTCACTCGCGTGGGCATCGCTCAGCTTGCCTCGTCGGCTGCGTGGAGGAGCGCCGCTGCAGCGACGTCCGCGGGCGGCGCGTTGCCCCGGATGAGCCCCGCGGCGCGCATCCCACAGCCCGCCTCCAGGGCGAGCGCCGCGGACCGGTCCGCGTGATCGTGCAGCCGGGCCATGGCGTCCCCGCCGCCCGGCATGCGGGCCGCGAGCTGCTGCACCCATGGCCCCAGGCGCTCGCCGAGCGACCACGCAACGCGATGCCAGAGCCGGATCGAGCGCCCCTTTCCGACATCATGGAAGAGGCCCGCCAGGAGCAGGTCGCGGTCGTCGGAGCCGAGCATACGGAGCCGTTCCAGCACGTCCATGCCATGCCGTCGGTCGGCGACCGGCATGCCGTCGAACAGGGCCAGCTGGGCAGGCGTCAGCCACGTCGCCAGCCCGGCCCGCTCGGCGGGTGTCACGCGCGCGACGAGATGGCGGCCGAACTGGCGGGCCTTAGAAGCCCACCAGGACCGAGAGGAGCCCATTCAGGAGAGGGAGGATTACACGACCGCCGATCGAGATCCCATTGATCGGGATGATCATGACCACGATGAGGATGAGGAACCCCCACTGCTCCAGCTTCGGCCGGATCTGCCAGACGGTCTGCGGGTTCATGAGCGCGAACATCACTTTCGAGCCGTCGAGGGGCGGGATGGGGATCAGGTTGAAGATGAAGAGCGCGAGGTTGATGAAGACGAACCACAGGGTGACGTTCCCGATGAACACGACGAACCCGGGCGCTCCGGGCCCAACGATCGCATCGAGCACGCGGAATACGATCGCCCCGGCGATCGCCATGACGAAGTTCGAGACAGGCCCGGCGGCCGCCACCCAGGCCTCGGCACGCCGGCCGCCGCGGAGCATCGACGGGTTGACGGGCGTCGGCTTCGCCCAGCCAATGATGAAGCCGCTGCCAAGGACCGCCGACGCGACGAGGAGGAGCGAGCCAAACGGATCCAGGTGGACGATGGGGTTGAGCGTCAGGCGCCCAAACAGCTTCGCAGTGCTGTCCCCGAGCCGATAGGCGGCCAGCGCGTGGCTGAACTCGTGGACCGGGAAACCGACGAGAAGGAAGATTGCGACCGCGACGAGCGTTTCGGGACGGATATTCAGGCCGAGCACGGGGACTCCGGGTACGGGCGGGGGTCCCGCGTATGGTAGCCCGGACGGCCCGGGCTACATGGTGGCGAGGATGGTGGTCTTCTTCGCCTCGTAGTCCTCGGGGGTGATCAGGCCGGCGTCGCGGAGCGCGGCCAGCTCCCGGAGCTTCTCTTCTGTCGTCTTCTGGACCGGGGCGGGCGCCGGCGGGGCGACTGCCGGCGGGGCGACTACCCGGGCGGACGCCTGGGCTTCTGACTCCTTCCGGTCCTGCTCGACGTCGCGGGCGTTGAGCGCCTCCAGCGGCGCCGTGATGCGCCGCGCCAGCTCATCCTCGATGTCCTGCTTCGCGAGCAGCATCGTCTTCTTGAACTTCGGTGCGTGATGGAGCATGTGGTAGTCGTCCGCGACCTCCTCGGCCGCGGTGAGGACCCGGAGGTGGCCCCAGTCGAACATCCGCCCGAGGAGGCTCTGCTCGAGGATCGCGTCGTTGATCTTCTCGAGGCCGCTGTCGGCGGCACGCTTGTTGAAGAGCCCCTCCACCTTCAGGATGCGCCGGTTCGTGATGGCGTAGTCCTCGGCCCACCAGTGCAGGTAGACCCAGACGATGTTCGCGGCGCCGAGCACGAGCAGGCCGAGCGTGATCCAGCCGAGGAGATCACGCGCGGTCCCGCCGGGGTTGAAGATGACGATCGCGAGCAGCGCGGCAATGGCGATCCCCACCATGAGGATCCCCCACCTCGCGGCGGCGATCCGGCCCAGCGGATGCTGCCGCGTCCGGTATACGACGTGCTCCCCGTCCATGAGCAGCGAGTCGGTGTAGCGCGCCATCCCGTGCTTCCTCCTTGGTCGCGGCCCTCAGGCGCGCGGATGCGCCCGAGCGTACACCTCCCGGATCCGCTCGCCGGTCAGGTGCGTGTAGATCTGCGTCGTGCTGATGCTCGCATGTCCCAGCAGCTCCTGGACGATCCGCAGGTCGGCCCCGCCCTCCAGCAGGTGCGTGGCGAACGAGTGGCGGAGCGTGTGCGGCGTCGCCCGCCCGGTAAGGCCCGCGGCCGCGGCGGCCCTCTTCACGACATCCCACGCCTGCTGGCGCGTCAGCCGGCGGCCGCGGTTCCCCAGGAAGACCGGGCCACCACGGTGGGCGGGCACGACGTGGAGCGCGAGCAGGGCGGGGCGGACAGCCGTCTCGTACCGGCGCAGCCAGTCGACCGCGACCTCGCCGACCGGGAGGAGACGCTCCTTGTCGCCCTTGCCGATCACCCGCACCGTTGCCGCGTCCAGGTCCACGTCGTCGGCGTCGAGCCCGGTCGCCTCGCTGACCCGAAGGCCCGCGGCGTAGAGCAGTTCCAGCAGAGCGCGTGACCGGATCGGGCCGGCATCCTGCGCCGGGTCCGGCGCGCCCGTGGGGCCAGCGGCGTCCAGGAGTCGGGCCACCTCGTCGACCCCGAGCGGATCCGGCAGGAGACGCGGCTCCCGGGGCAGGTCGAGATGGGCGGCCACGTCCACCCGTGCCAGGTCCTCGGCGAGCGCGAAGCGGTAGAAGGCGCGGATCGCCGCGGTCCGGCGCCGGCGACTCGTGGCCCGGAGTCGAACACCCGTGGGGCCGGCCGTGCTCGCGAGTCGCCCGAGATACGCCACGGCGGGATCCGGCGAGCGTTCCCATCCGCCCCGCGCCTCCGGGCTGCCCCCGAAATCGCGGAGGTCGGCACCGTACGCCTCGAGCGTCGCCGGCGCGAGCCCGCGCTCAACCTGGAGATGCAGCAGGAATGCCTCGATGGCCACGACGAGATCCGGCGGTGTGCCGGGGTGCATCGGGCGTGGCCGGCGCGGCCGTCCGGCGCGCCTCGCCGTGACGAGTGCGCGCTCGCGGTCCCCTGCCCTCGCGCCGCCCGCCCCAGCGCCGCCCGCCCCAGCGCCGCCCGCCGCAGTCACCGCCGGGCACCTGCCGGGCCCGGCCCGGAGGCCCGGAACGCGGCGGCCCGCTCCAGCAGGTCCCGCGCCGACGCAGCAGCGGCTGCGCCGCCGGCCGGGCCGCCGATCATCGCGGCCAGCTCCTCGACGCGCTCCTCATCGGTCAGCCGGCGGACCTCGGTCACGGTTCGGCCGGCGCGCTCGACCTTCCGGATCCCGAAGTGCGCATCGGCGTGAGCGGCGATCTGGGGCAGGTGCGTCACGCAGAGGACCTGGTGTCGGCGTCCAAGGAGCCAGAGCGTCCGAGCGACCGGGTCCGCGCTGCGACCCCCGATCCCGGCGTCGATCTCGTCGAAGACGAGCGTGGGGGTGGCATCGGCCGCCGCGAGTACCTCCTCGATCGCGAGGGCGAGCCGCGACAGCTCGCCGCCGGACGCGATCTTCGCCAGGGGCCGCGCGGGCTCGCCCGGGTTCGGCGCGATCTGGAACACGACGACGTCCGCGCCGGTCGCATCGAACGCGACGGCGTCGCCATTCAGCTCGATGGCAGGCTCGTCCGGCGCAGCGATCCGTCGCCCGACGGCGACCTCGACCCGTGTCCCGTGGAGGCCGAGCTCGGCGACCGCGGTCTCGACGGTCGCGCCGAGATCCACGGCGGCGGCGGAGCGGCGCGCCGAGAGGACGGCGCAGGTTGCGGCCACGTCCGCAAGGAGGCGCTCGCCGTCGGCGCGTCGCCGTTCGCGCTCGGAGCCGAGATGGCGCAGGCGATCCGCCTCGACGGCCGCCTGCCCGGCGCGCCCCACGAGGCCGTCAACGTCGGTCCCGTACCGGCGTTCCAGGCTGTAGAGCAGCGAGAGGCGCGCCTCCAGGACCGCGAGTGCCGCCGGGTCGTGATCGACCGTCTCGGCCAGGCGGCGCGTCTCGGACGCGACGTCCTCCAGCTCCGCGGCCGCACCCGCCAGGCGCTCCACGAGGGGTGCGTAGCGTGCATCAAGGCGCGCGAGGGCGGTCGCCTCGGCGGCGGCGAGTGCCGCCTGCTCGCGTGCACCGGGAGCCGCCTCGGACCCGCCTTCGTCACCGCCGAGCAGCCCGGCCAGCGCCGCGGACCCGCGCGCGATGGCCTCGCCGTGACGTGACGCGTCGAGGCGGGCCCGGATCGCGGCCGCCTCGCCGGTCACCAGCCTGGCGCCCGCGATCTCCTCGGCTTCGTGCTCCAGGAGCGCGATCCGGCGCTCCAGCTCCAGCGGGTCGATCGCGAGCGCCGCGAGCGCCGCTTCGTTCTCCCGCCAGGCCGCCACGGCGGCGGCGACCGAGGCCCGCTCGGCGGCGTGGCCGCCGTAGCCATCCAGCAGCTCGCGCTGCCAGCGCTCGTCCAGCAGCCGACCCTGGTCCCGCTGCCCGTGGATCTCCACGAGCGGCCCGGCCACGGACGCCAGTCGTCCGGCCGTGACCGTCTCGTCGTCCACGCGCGCCACCGAGCGGCCGTTCGCGCCCACCTCGCGGACGCAGACGAGCGCCTCCGGGAGCCGGTCGAAGAGCGCCTCGACGCGCGCCGCGTCGGCGCCGTGGCGCACGAGCCCCGGGTCCGCCCGTGCCCCGAGCGCGAGGCCCAGGGCGTCGATGAGCAGGCTCTTCCCGGCGCCGGTCTCGCCGGTCAGCACGTTGAAGCCCGCCGCGAACGTGACCCGGACGCGCTCGATGAGCGCGAGGTCGACGACAGCGAGCTCGAGGAGGCGCCCGGCGGCAAGCTCGGGGCCGCGCGGGTCGGCCATGGGTCAGGAGGGCAGCAACTGCGCCTTCTGGCGCAGGAGGTCCCAGAACGGGAGCGCGCCGTCCGGCTCGAGGAAGCGGACCGGGCGCGGGAGCGCCGCCACGGTCACGACGTCGCCGACGGAGAGCCGGACGTCCTCGCGGCCGTCGATCGAGACGAGCGCCTCGTGGGCCTCCACGACGCGGCAGCGGACCACGTGGTCCGGGCTCACCACGACCGAGCGAATCGCCGACAGGTAGGCCGCGATCGGCGAGACGACCAGGTTCCGGCTCAGCGGATCGAGGATGGGGCCGCCGGCCGAGAACGAGTAGCCGGTCGAGCCCGTCGGGCTGGCGACGACCAGCCCATCCGCGATGTACGTCGCGAGATGAGACGGCCCGATGTCCACCTCCAGCCGCACCACGCGGGCGAGCGAGCCGCGCGCGACCACGACATCATTGAGCGCGACGAACGTGCGCCGGGGTGCCCCGCCGCCGGGCCCGTGGATCGCTCCCCGGAGCGCCATCCGCGGTTCGATCCGGTAGGCACCGGAAATGATCTTCTCCAGGAGTGGCTCGAGCTCGTTGGCCTCGGCCTTGGAGAGGAAGCCGACCTTGCCGAGGTTGACGCCGACCAGCGGCACGTCGACCTCCGTGACGGCACGGGCGGCGCGAAGGAATGTGCCGTCGCCGCCGAGCACGACGAGCACCTGCGTGCCCGGGAGCGCGCGCACGAGACCGTCGTGGTCCGCGGATGCGATCGCCCACCCTTCGATGCCGCGCACGGCGCACCAGCCGGTTGCACGTGCGGAGAGCTCGACGGCGTCCTCCTTCGTCGGGTTGTAGGCGAAGCCGATCCGCCGGATCTCTGTCATGCGGCCGTGCACTCCGCGACGCGGGCTGCGAGATCCAGGCGCGCCTCCGCGGGCTCCCGGTCGGGCGCCGACGGATCCGGCAGGCCCAGGTGCGCGAAGAACTCGCGGTTGCCGGCCGGTCCGAGGAGCGGCGAGCGCGCCACGTCGAGCGGGACCAGGCCGAGGCTCCGCGCGGTCGCGACCACTCGCTCCAGCACGGCACGATGGACGGCGGGATCACGCACCACCCCGCCCGGCACCTCCCCTCGGCCGGCCTCGAACTGTGGCTTCACGAGCGCGACGATCCGGCCGCCGGGCGTGAGGCAGCCCGCCACGGCCCCAAGCACCAGCCCGAGCGAGATGAACGAGACGTCGATGACCGCGAGCGACGCCTGCTCGCCGAGCGTCGCGAGCTCCAGGTGGCGCGCGTTCACGCGGTCATGGACGATCACCCGCGGATCGCGGGCGAGTGATACCGCGAGCTGGCCGCGACCGACGTCGACCGCATGGACCCGCGCCGCGCCGCGCTTGAGCAACACGTCCGTGAACCCACCCGTCGAGGCGCCCGCGTCCAGGCAGACGAGGCCGGCCGGGTTCACCCCGAACGCGTCGAGCGCGCCGGCGAGCTTCTCGCCGCCGCGCGAAACATATGGCAGCGGCGTCGCGACCTCGACCGCCATCGCGCCGTCGACGAGATCCCCGGGCTTGCGATCGAAGCGACCCGCGTCACCCGCCCCGACGCGCACGCGGCCGGCCAGCAGGAGCGCCTGGGCCCGGCTCCGGGTCTCGACGAGGCCGCGCTCCACGAGCAGCTGGTCCAGCCGGACGCGCGTCGCACGAGGCGGTCGCGGCGGGCGTGCCGGGCCAGGCGACGGGATCGAGCGTTCGACGCGGCCGGCGGTCCTCACGCTGCGATCATGCCACGCCCGGATGCACTCCGGCGCACCCGGCCGGTGCGGGCCGTCAGGCGGGCGCCGTGGCCGAGCGCGGCTTGGCGGGCTTCCCGCCGGGCGTGACGCGCAGCAACGCCAGCGTCTCGCGGACCTGGGCGAGGATGCCCGGGCTGTCGAGGCGGATCAGCTGGCGCAGGTCGCTGACGGATCCATGGTCCACGAACCGGTCACCGGGAATGCCGACGATCCTGAGGGCGACGTCCCGGTACGCCGGATCGGCGAGCCGCGCCTCCTCGAGCACCTCGAGGACCGCCGAGCCGAACCCGCCGATCGTCGTGCCCTCCTCCAGGGTGACCACGAGCCGCTTCCCGCGGGCCTGGTCCAGGATGAGCTGGCGGTCCATCGGCTTGAGGAAGCGGGCATTGATCACCCCGACCGACCATCCCTCGGCGACGAGCGCATCGGCAACCTCGAGGCCGCGGGCGACGATCGGCCCGAAGCCGACGAGGAGGATGTCGCCACCCTCGCGGAGGACCTCACCACGCCCGACCGGCAGGATCTCCGGTGTCCGCTCGGGCACGCCGAACCCCTCGTCGCGTGGGTAGTTGAGCGCGAACGGGTGGTCCTGCGCCAGCGCGGTCCGGACCAGCGATCGGAGCTCCTGCTCGTCTTTCGGCGCGGCAATGACAAGGTTCGGGATCTGGCGGTGGGCCGGGTACGAGAACATCCCCTGGTGGCTGGTCCCATCCTCGCCGACGAGGCCGGCGCGGTCCACGCCGATCAGGACGGGCTGGTCGTTCTGGGCAGCGTCGTGGACGATCTGGTCGAACGCACGCTGGAGGAACGTCGCGTAGATCGCGACGACGGGCCGACCCCCGCCCAGCGCGATCCCCGTCGCGAGCGCGACCGCGTGCTGCTCCGCGATCCCGACATCGATGAACCGGTCCGGGAACTCGGCCTGGAACCGGTTGAGGCC
>Ga0208079_1001382_pt1 | contig 12682 bp, 8 predicted proteins | sample NGESurdeep092012_5_FD_184474 | JGI IMG/M metagenome (GOLD analysis project Ga0208079, IMG submission 184474) | Arctic peat soil microbial communities from Barrow, Alaska - NGEE Surface sample 210-2 deep-092012 (SPAdes) | ecosystem: Environmental > Terrestrial > Soil > Wetlands > Peat ... | reverse complement strand
ACGACAACTGGCAACTGGCTACTGGCTACTGGCTACTTCTTCTTCGGCTTCATCATCTCCCACGCCGCGTCCGGTATTTGCCGTCCGATCAGGCTGAAGGTGCTCGCTCCTGCCAGCATCTCGCCGCCGTCCATGTAAACCATCTCCCCATTGATGTAGCCCGCTTGATCGCTGATCAGGAACGCTCCCAGGTTGGCAATCTCCTCGAGCGTTCCGAAGCGGTGCAGGGGATTGTGTTCCAGAAGCTTCTTTTCCATTTCAGCCATGGGCAGCAAGCGTGAGAAGGCACCTTCCGTGCGAATCGCCCCCGGCGCGATGGCCACGAAGCGAATTCCACGGCCGCCCCATTCCACCGCCAGGCTGCGCATGAGCGCGACGACGCCAGCTTTGGCGACTGCGCTCGGCACCACGTAGGCCGAGCCGGTGTCCGCATACGTGGTTGCGATGTCCAGCACCACGCCTTTGTGCTTCGCCGCCAGCCAGCGACGGCCACAAGCCAGCGTCATATTGATGGTGCCCTTGAGCACAATGCTAATGACGGCTTCGAATGCGTGCGTGGACAGCTCTTCGGTGCGCGCCAGGAAATTGCCGGCAGCATTGTTCACCAGCACATCAAGAGGGCCCTTCGCCCATAGTTGTTCGATGAGCGGTTCGACATCTTCGGGATAGCGCACGTCACAGGGGAAACCCTCAATGGCTCCGCCGGTCGAGGCTGACAGCTCCGCCGCCGTCTTCTCCAAAACCTCCCGGCGCCGTCCGCAGATGAAAACCTGCGCACCCAATTGCAGAAATCGTTCGGCCATGGCGCGGCCTATTCCCGTGCCGCCGCCAGTGATGAGAATGCGTTTGCCCTTCAGAAGATCGTTAGTGAACATAGCGCTCCCTCGGAAAGGTACAAACCTAACACTGGAAGCAGGTCCTTGTCTGTGTCGTAGCCGGGTCGCGGGTGACGCCGCGCTTTAGGTTGTTGTGCTGGTTGTCTGCACCAGACGGTTCACTCCGGAACCGCGGGTTTGTTGTGACGCCGGCGGGATCGGCAGGCGCAATTCCACCTCAAGACCGTGAGGTGCCACGTTTTTCGCCGAGACACTTCCACTATGCGCGAGCACGGCATTGCGCACAATCGCAAGCCCCAGTCCCATGCCGCCCGTAGTTGTTCCACGCGAATCGTCCACCCGGTAAAATGGCTTGAATAACAGTGGCAACGTGTCTTCGGGAACTCCCGGACCATTATCACGGACGGAAATCAGCGCCATATCGTTCTCTTTACTCAGTCGAACCTCGATCTTGCCGCCCCGGCCGGAGTAAAAAATCGCATTGCGCACGATATTCTCGATGGCGCTGCGCAACAGCCCGGCATCGCCATTTACCTGGATGTCTCCATCGCCCTGGAAGGCTATGGTCGCATCGGTTGCGGCAGCTTCGAAGTTGGCATCGTGAAGCACGTCGTCAACGATGTCGTTCAGCGACACGGGTTCGAATCGAGGCTTGTGCTGCCCACTTTCCAGCCGTGCCACAGTCAGAATTTGTTCCAGCATGGAATCCAATTGGATGGTGTCCTGCTCGATGCGATCGAGCATCTCCGAGCGTTCGGCGTCATCGGCATTGCGCGCCAGCGTCAAAGCCAGCCGGATACGCGCGATCGGTGATCGCAGTTCGTGCGAGACTCCGCTCAGTAGGTTCCTTTCACTTTGGATCAGGGTCCGCAACTCGCCCGCCATCGAGTCGAAATCGCGCACCAGATCAGCAATTTCGTCGCGGCGGTTGCCCAGGTTCTCTCCCGCCCGGATGTCGAGGTTCCCACGTGCGAGTTCATGGGTCGCGTCGCGCAAGCGTTCGATGGGCTTGCTCAAATAATGCGCGATCAGGAAACAAATGATGGCCGACAAGACGGTGCCGAGCTTCAAGGTCCACAGTATGTCTCCGGGAACGCGCTCCGACAGCTTGGGCGGCACAAGCTCGGCGATCAGGACGTAGTGTCCCTTGGGCGTGGTCGTCGAAGCCGCCAGGACGTTGGCTTCAAAGGAATGGTGCAGGCCTTCCGACTTCTCGGCGGCGGAGGCATCGCGAAGAATGCGCTCCGGAATCGGCCGCCCCAAAAGCTCATGCCCGCTAGCGTCGACCAACCAGAACTTCGAGCGGTTCTGCAACGACAGATTGTCGAGTAATTGCGATAGTCCCGCCTGCCCCTGCTTTTCGTACACATTTGCTGCGTAATCGGCTAGCACCGGCATTTCGCGGCGTTCGGGCTGGATCCACCACGGATGCTCGGAAGATATGCGGTGTTGAATGCGGAGATACAGCGCTCCCAGGAGCATCGCCTGCGCAAGCCAGAAAGGAAGGAAGATTTTCCAGAACAGGCGCCGGTTCATGTCCTGCTCTTCTCCGGCGTTCTAGCCGCCAGAAAATAGCCGGTCCCGCGAATCGGGCGGATCAACTCATCGGTTCCGTGACAAGTACCCAGTTTCTTGCGCAGCCGGCTGACGTGAACATCCACGCTGCGGTCGAATATGTTCAAAGGCCGCCCCAGTGCCACTTCGGCGATTTGCTCTCGGGTGACGACGCTGCCGGCATTGCGCAGCAGCAATTCGAGAACATTGAACTCCACCGAGGTGAGATCGACTGGCGTACCCGAACAGGTCACCGTGCGAGTTCCGAGCGACATGCTGATGTCGCCGACGCTGAGGACTTCCTCATGATCGTTGCGAGCGGTGGCCGCCGCTGGCGTTTCGCGCGTCCTGCGAAATATGGCGCGTATCCTGGCCACCAGTTCACGAGGATCGAAAGGTTTCGCCAGGTAGTCATCGGCGCCGATTTCAAGGCCGAGGATTCGGTCGACCGCTTCTCCTCTGGCCGTCAACAGCAGCACGGGGACCGAGGATTGGAGGCGCAGTGCCTTGAGCAATTCAAATCCCGTCCCTCCCGGCAGCATCACATCGAGGATGATCAACTCATGATCGTTGGATAAGGCGGCGCTCAGTCCTGACGCTTGATCGTAGGCTGCATCCACGTGAAAGCCTTCGCCTTCAAGAAAGCGCTTCAGCAGATTTACCAACCCGTGGTCGTCATCGATGATGAGCAGACGATTCACAGGATTCATTCTGCCTTTTCCCGCGCGTGCGTGCGGTGAAGAATTGTTTCGGGATGTATTGGTATCCTTCACAAATCTTAACTTTCCTTCACTCTCTCTTAACGGCTGTCACTACCCCCATCCGGTCTAATAGTATGGACTTAATAGTACTGCAACTTATGCGCCGAGTTGCGTTTGTGCGGCAAGGGCGAGCGCGGTGGCGTCTCTGTAGAGATGGCATAGCGCTATTTAGGAGGAGTTTGTGAAGACACGGGCATTCTGGGGACTGGGACTGACGCTGGCGATTTGCGCTGCGCTAGCCGGTTGCAGTTCCCAGCAGGCGAAGAGCGCGAAGGCCAGCGGCCCGCCGCCGGCAGTTCCGGTTGGAGTCGCCACGGTGCAGCAAAGCAATTTTAATGTTTATCTCACCGGACTAGGTTCGGTCCAGGCATTCAACACTGTTTCTCTGAAGACCCGAATCGATGGGCAGATCATGCAGGTGAATTTCCGGGAAGGCCAGGATGTGAAGGTAGGAGAGCTGCTGATCGTGATCGACCCGCGTCCTTACCAGGTGGCGCTGCAGCAGGCCGAAGCCAACTTGCAGAAGGACGAAGCCCAGTTGACGAATGCCAAAGCGCAATACGCCCGCAACAAAGTCCTTTACGAACAGGGCGTTATCGCAAAGCAGGACCTGGACACCCTGGAGGCATCCTTAGGAACGTACGAAGGAACCATCGCCAGCGACCAGGCGGCGATCGCAAACGCCAAGCTGAACTTGACCTACTGCTACATCAAGTCCCCCATTAACGGACGGATTGGCCTGCGCCAGGTCGATTCCGGCAACTACGTTACCGCGGCCGGCAACACTCCCATGCTGGTTATCACCCAACTGCATCCCATAGCGGTGGTGTTCACCCTGCCCGAAGACCAGCTACAAGCCGTCGCTCAGCAGATGAAGCAGGGCGCGCTGACAGTTGACGCTTACAGCCGTGACGATCGGACCAAGCTGGGGACCGGGAAATTGCTCACCATCGATAACCAGATTGACCAGACGACGGGCACTGCCAAGTTGAAGGGGGTCTTCGACAACCCCGAAAGCACTCTGTGGCCCAACCAATTCGTCAACGTTCATCTGCTTCTGGAAACCCGTAAGGACGCCATCACGGCGCCGGCCAGCGCCATGCAACGCGGTCCCGACGGCACTTTCGCCTATGTGGTGGACGCCAACAATACCGTACAAATGCGGCCGGTGAAGGTCGATCTCACCCAGGGCAGCACGGTGGTGGCCGCGTCGGGCCTGCAGGCAGGCGAGAAAGTTGTGACGGACGGCCAGGAGAAACTGCAGCCGGGAAGCCACGTGGCTCCGCAAGCACCCGCCCACCAAAATCAGGGCACCGGCAACATCGGATCGCAGACATGAGTATTTCGCGGCCATTCATTCTTCGGCCCATCGCCACGTCGCTGCTGATGACGGGGCTGTTGCTGGTGGGTATCGTTGCCTACCGGCAACTGCCAATCTCCGCCCTGCCGCAGGTGGACTACCCGACCATCCAGGTGGTGACGTTTTACCCCGGCGCCAGCCCCGATGTGACCGCGTCTTCGATCACGGCGCCGCTGGAGCGCCAGTTCGGCGAACTTCCCGGCCTCAGCCAGATGACCTCCAGCAGCTCCTTCGGAGCGTCGGTCGTTACGTTGCAATTCACCCTCGAAGAGAACATTGATGTTGCCGAGCAGGAGGTGCAGGCGGCCATCAATTCCGCGCAAACGTACCTGCCTGCCGACCTGCCGACCCCGCCGATTTACAGCAAAGTGAATCCGGCCGACGCGCCTATCCTGACGCTGGCGATGACGTCAGACACCATGCCGCTTCCGCAGGTGGAAGATCTGGCCGACACGACCTTCGCGCAAAAGATTTCGCAGTTGCCTGGTGTGGGGCTGGTGAGTATCAGCGGCGGGCAAAAGCCTGCGGTTCGCATCATGGCAAACCCCACGGCCCTGGCCTCGTACGACATGAGCCTGGAGCAACTGCGCAGCGTGATCGCCCTGGTGAACGTCGATCAGGCCAAGGGACAACTTCAGGACAATCGGCAGGCCTTCACCATCGGCGCGAACGACCAGTTGCTGAGTCCGCAGGGTTATGCCGACACCATCGTCGCTTACAAGAATGGCAATCCGGTGCGTTTGTCCGACGTGGCCACGGTCGTCATGGGGGCCGAGAATGTAAACCAGGCGGCGTGGATGAACACCACGCCGGCCGTGATCCTGAACATTCAGCGGCAGCCGGGCGCGAACATCATCAAGGTGGTGGACAGCATCAAGTTGCGGCTGAAACAGTTGCAATCGAACCTGCCAGCCTCGGTGAAGGTCACCGTACTGACCGATCGAACCAACACCATCCGCGCCAGCGTCAAAGATGTTCAGTACGAAATGATGCTCACCATCGTACTGGTGGTGTTGGTCATCTTCGTTTTCCTGCGCACCCTGTCGGCGACGGTCATCCCTAGTATCGCCTTGCCGCTTTCGCTAGTGGGCACGTTCGGCGTGATGTACCTGCTGGGCTATTCCCTCGACAACCTTTCGTTGATGGCCTTGACCATTTCTACCGGCTTCGTGGTTGACGACGCCATTGTCATGATCGAGAACATCGAGCGCTACATCGAGGAGGGCCACACTCCGCTGGAAGCGGCACTGCAAGGTTCCGCCCAGATTGGGTTCACCATTGTGTCGTTGACCGTCTCGCTGATCGCCGTGCTCATTCCGCTGCTCTTCATGGGCGACATCGTGGGCCGGCTCTTCCGCGAGTTTGCCGTGACCCTGAGCGTCACCATTCTCTTCTCGGCCATCATCTCGCTGACGCTGACTCCAATGATGTGCTCCCTGCTGCTGCGCCAGAAGGACCAGGCGAGGCACGGACGCTTGTATGAATGGTCGGAGCGTGCCTTCAATAACACCATCGCGCTCTATGGCCGCACGGTGAAGTTTGTCCTGAAGCACCAAACCGTTACTCTGCTGGTCACCATTGGCACGCTGGTCGCGACCATCTGGATGTACATCGTCGTGCCCAAGGGCTTCTTCCCGGTGCAGGACACCGGCGTGATCATGGGCATTACGGACGCGCCGGAGAGTATTTCCTTTACCGCCATGTCGGGACGGCAACGTGAATTGGCGGCGGCGATCCTGAAGGACAAGGACGTCGACAGCCTTTCGTCTTTCATCGGAGTCGATGGCACGAACACTACGCCGAACAGCGGACGCCTCCAGATCAATCTCAAGTCGCGCGATGAACGCAACGATGACATTACCGCCATCATGAAGCGGTTGCAGCAAGAGGTCGCGGGAGTTGAGGGCATCACGCTCTACATGCAACCGGTGCAGGACCTGACGGTGGAAGACCGCGTCAGCCGCACGCAATACCAGTTCAGTTTGGAAGATGCCGATCCCGTTGAGTTGGCATCGTGGACGACGAAGATGGTCGCCAAGCTGAAGACGCTGCCGCAGTTGCGCGACATCGCTACCGACCAGCAGAACCTTGCCGCGCAAGCCAATCTGGTGATCGATCGCGACACGGCATCGCGATTGGGCGTAACCGCCAGCGCGATCGACAACACCTTGTATGACGCCTTCGGCCAGCGGCTGGTGTCGATCATGTTCACGCAGTTGAATCAGTACCACGTCGTGCTCGAAGTCGATCCCAGCTTCCGTGCCGATCCCGATTCGCTGAAGAGCATCTATGTGCCCGCCGGGGGCGGACAAAGCCCCGCAGCTCAAGGCGGAAACGCCCCCAGCGCCAACAGCCCAAGCGTAGGCGTTCTGGGCGCCAGCGCGCAGCAGGTCCCGCTCAGCGCGATCGCGCACTTCGAAACCACCACCGGACCTCTGACCATCAATCACCAGGGACAGTTCCCGGCGGTCACGATCTCGTTCAACCTCGGCAATGGCGCCTCGCTGGGCGAAGCGGTGAAGGCGATTGAGCAGGCTGCGGCTGAGATAGGATTGCCGCCGAGTATCCAGGTGGCGTTCCAGGGCACGGCGCGAGCGTTTCAGGCTTCCCTGGCCAATGAAGGCTGGCTGATTCTGGCGGCCATCGTCACCGTGTACATCGTGCTGGGAGTGCTGTACGAAAGCTACATCCATCCCATCACGATTCTGTCCACGCTGCCCTCGGCCGGGGTCGGCGCCATTCTTGCGCTGTTTCTCTTCCACATGGACCTGGGCGTGATGGCTTTGATCGGCATTATCCTGCTGATCGGCATCGTGAAGAAGAACGCCATCATGATGATCGACTTCGCTCTTGAAGCGGAGCGCAAAGAAGGCAAGAAGCCGGTGGACGCCATTTACGAAGCGTGTCTGTTGCGCTTCCGTCCCATCATGATGACGACCTTCGCCGCGTTGTTCGGCGCGGTGCCGCTGGCGCTGGGCTCCGGCACCGGCTCCGAGCTGCGCCGGCCTTTGGGCATAACCATTATCGGCGGCCTCTTGGTCAGCCAGTTGCTAACTCTGTACACCACTCCCGTTGTGTATCTGTGGTTTGATCGGCTCGGACAGGCGCTGCGCCACCAGCGCGCGCCTGAGCCGGCGGAGGCACTCGGGGATTAAGCAATGAACATCTCCGCACCAGCCATCGAACGGCCCGTCGCCACGACGCTGCTGACCCTCGCCCTGCTTCTGGCCGGTGGCCTGGCTTACACGCAGCTTCCAGTAGCGCCGCTGCCGCAGATCGACTTCCCGGTTATTTCCGTCGGAACTGGACTGCCGGGCGCCAGTCCCGAGACGATGGCTTCCTCCGTTGCGACTCCGCTGGAGCGGCAGTTCGGGCGCATCGCCGGCATCAATCAGATGACCTCGTCGAGCCAGCTTGGCTCCACCGGCGTCACCATGCAGTTCGATCTGGACCGCAACATTGATGCGGCGGCGCGTGATGTGCAGGCCGCCATCAACGCCGCCCGCGGATACCTGCCCGCCGATCTGCCCGGCAACCCGACCTACCGGAAGATCAATCCGGCAGACGCGCCAATCATGATTCTGGCCATGACCTCCGAAGCGATGACCCAGGACCAGATGTACGACGTGGCCGATTCCATCATGGGCCAGAAATTGGCGCAGGTAGAAGGCGTTGGCCAGGTATTCGTATGGGGCTCGTCGCAGCCCGCAGTCCGCATCGAGGCGAATCCCAACCTCCTGAACAAGCTCAACATCGGCCTGGAAGCGGTACGGTCTGCGGTGGCAGCGCAGAACGTCAATATCGCCAAAGGTTCTCTTGACGACGGCAACAAGACCTGGATGGTCAGGGCCAACGATCAACTCCAGAAGGCGGCGGACTACAAGCCCATCATTGTCGCTTACAGAAACGGCGCCGCGGTCAGGTTGAGTGACGTCGCCGATGTTCAGGATTCCTACTCCAACATCAACAATGCAGGCAGCTTCAACGGCAAGCCCAGCGTGCTGGTCGTCATCTTCCGCCAGCCAGGCGCGAACATGATCGCCACCGTCGATCGCGTCGTCGACGCACTGCCATTCCTTAGGGCGTCGCTGCCGAAGAGCATCAAGCTGGAAGTCGGCCTCGACCGTACGACCACCGTTCGCGCCTCGGTGGCGGATGTCCAGCGGACGCTGATCATCTCGGTCATCCTGGTCACGCTGGTGGTGTTTATTTTTCTGCGCGAAGTGCGCGCCACCATGATTCCCAGCGTGGCCGTGCCGCTGGCCATTGTGGGCACGTTCGCGATCATGTACCTGTGCGGCTTTTCCCTGAACAATCTCTCCCTCATGGCGCTCACCATCTCCACCGGCTTCGTGGTGGACGACGCCATCGTGGTGCTGGAAAACGTGATGCGCCACGTCGAGGGCGGGATGAAGCCCTACCCGGCTGCGCTGCTGGGCGCGCGCGAGATCGGCTTCACCGTGGTCTCCATGAGCACGTCGCTGATCGCCGTGTTCATTCCCATTCTCCTGATGGGCGGTATCGTGGGCCGGTTGTTCCGCGAATTCGCCGTGACCCTGAGCGCCGCCATCGCGGTCTCGCTGGTCGTCTCTCTTACCACCACGCCGATGCTGTGCGCCCGCTTCCTCAAGGCCCATGATCCCGGCAGTCACGGCGCACTGTATCGCATGAGCGAGCGCGGATGGCTGTGGATGAATCGCACGTATAAGACGACCGTGGGCTGGGTCCTGCGCCACAAGCGATTCACCCTGGCCGTTGCCATCCTCATGTTCGTAGTAAATGTGTGGCTTTATATCATCATTCCTAAGGGCTTTTTCCCCCAGCAGGACACGGGGCGCATGACAGGCACCATCATGGGCGACCAGGATGTCTCATTCCTGAACATGCGGGACAAAACCAATCAGTTCATTCGCATCGTGAAGCAGGATCCCGCAGTGCAGAATGTTCTGGCGTCCGTGGGTGGCAACGCCGCCCAGAACCAGGGACGTATGTTCGTCGTGCTCAAGCCGCTGGCCGAACGCAAGATCAGCGTGGACGAGGTGATCGCGCGCCTCCGCCCCAAGCTGTCGCATATTCCCGGCGCGACGCTGTACTTCCAGGGAGTGCAGGATTTGCAGATCGGCGGACGGCAGTCCAACGCTCAGTTCCAGTACACCCTATCTGGCGAAAACCTGAAGGAGCTGTATGAATGGGCGCCCAAGCTTTTGCAGAAGCTGCGCCAAATTCCTCAGCTCAAGGACGTGAACAGCAATCAGCAGATCAGCGGACTGGAGGAAAACGTCATCATCGATCGCGACACGGCCTCGCGTTTGGGGATCACACCATCGCAGATTGACAACATTCTCTATGACGCGTTCGGACAGCGGCAAATCTCGACCATCTACCGGACCTTGAACCAGTATCACGTGGTGCTGGAGGTCGATCCTCGCTACCAGATGACTCCGGATGCATTGCAGAGCGTGTACGTCATCACCAGTCAGGGCAAACAAGTACCGCTGTCGGCCTTTGCTCACTTTGGACAAGCGGCCACTTCGCTCACGGTCAATCACCAGGGACAATTTCCTGCGGTGACCCTCTCCTTCAACCTGGCGCCGGGCGGAGATTTGGGCACCGCTACGCGGGCGATTTCCGATGCACAACTGCAGATGCGCATACCGGCGACGATTCATGGCAGCTTCCAGGGCACGGCCGCCGCTTTTCAGGATTCTCTGTCCTCGGAACCCATCTTGATTCTCGCGGCCTTAGGTGCCGTTTACATCGTGCTGGGAATGCTTTACGAGAGTTACATCCATCCCATTACGATTCTTTCCACCCTGCCTTCGGCGGGCACGGGCGCGCTGCTGGCGTTGTTGCTCTTCCACAAGCAGCTCGACGTGATCGCGTTGATCGGCATCATTCTGCTGATTGGCATCGTGAAGAAGAACGCCATCATGATGATTGATTTCGCGCTGGAGGTGGAGCGCACCGGCAAGACCGCGGAGGAAGCGATTCACGAAGCGGCATTGATCCGCTTCCGCCCTATCATGATGACCACAGCGGCCGCCATGCTGGGCGCGGTCCCGCTGGCGTTTGGCCGAGGAGTTGGTTCCGAGATTCGCCAACCGCTCGGCATCGCCATCGTCGGCGGACTCATCGTGAGCCAGGCGCTGACCCTGTACACGACCCCCGTGATCTATCTCTATATGGACCACTTCAAGGATTGGGTGGTACGGCATCTCCCCGGAAGCCGCGGAAGGGCCGTGAAGAAGGAAGAAGTCCCGGTTTTCGCCGATTAGGCCACTGCGAACCGTTTAAGGCCCGCAGCGCATCCCGACGCATTCCGGCAAGAGCACCTTTATTTCCTCTGGAAGGTGGCCCAATTGCCAACCTTGGCCAGATCGAGACGAAGGCTGCACTGGTCGGGAGCGACATGGGCAAACGATGCCTTGAACTCAAGTTCAGGCGTCGAGAGCTCTCCCGATTCCATCGCTACCCGCACCAGGTCCTGCTGTTCGTCATACCTGCCGGTGAGGTCTGTGCTCTTGGAGATAATCAGGGTCCATTGCTTTGGCGTGGGCAACACGAACATAGTGTAAGCACCCACCGGAAGGACCTTCCCGCCGATTTCCACAGGCGAATTGGTGAATAGAGTCAGCGGTTTTCCACCTGGAGCCCAAGCTTTGCCGTAGGGGATTTCGCGTCCGAACACCGGCTTTTTCAAGTTGAACGAAATCCTTTGATAGTTAGCGGTCAGTTCCTTATCGGCGTCGAAGCTGCAAGTGGCGGTTGCGGTTGAAGGTGTGCCCTGTGCCAAGGCGGCGCAGGTTAGAAACACAGGAACAAGAAATTTGATGAATGAGGTCAGGCGACGCATTCATACCTCCGGGTCAAGACGTGAGGCCCTGGTATCGCTCCAGCTTTTTCCATTGAACGCCCCCCGGCGCCATCGCACAGATTAGTTCGCAATGAAAAAGAAAGCCGGAGCACTGGGCTCCGGCTGATAAAGATTCAGGCAAGGGTCGGAATTAATTAGCGAGTCAGTTTGCGGCGCAGTACGCCAGCCAGGCCGAGGATGCCAGAACCGAACAGCATGATGCTGCTGGGCTCAGGAGTCGTCCCGGGGCCGGGGCCGTTGATCGTGAACGATTCCCCGCCGGCTCCACAATCGCCTTGCGGGACACCACCTACCGCGAAGGAGCACGACGCGGGACCGTTGTTGAGGTCCCACCCGTCAAACTGGGTGCCAAAGCTGTCATTGGCACCACCCAGGGTGAGATAGTACGTCTGGCCAGCTGTCAAGACGCCGGAGAGGCCCGTCACATGGGAGATGTAAACGTCGAAACCGAAGCCGTTGCTAGCGAAGAAGGTGAAGCCGACTTGAGCTGTGGAGCCACTACTTATGTCGCTGGCGAACGCCGAGGTGCCGAGCGCCCACGTAATAGACGTCGGGGTGCTGCCGCCGGCTACCCACTCACCGAAGTCAAGGGTGGTGGCGATGCCGCTATTGGTCGCAACAAACCCGTCGGAAATGGTTTGGCCAAATGGACCGCCTGGGCCGTCAATAATGAACGCATTGGTGAAGCCATCAGTCGGACCGTCGTTATAGATTTCCCCAGCGAAGGCGGGAGCGCTCAACGCCAGACATAGAATTGTGAGTGACAGAACAGCGATACGCATTTTCAAGGGGCGAACCCTCCTTGGGTTCAAATCAGAAATATCTCTACGGGATAGCCTCAATAGGAAGAGGAGCCACCGAAAATGTTGCAATTCACGTGCCATCGTAAAGCCTGTAGATCCGTCACTTGGGAACCTTAGGTGTGCAGGTCTTTGCGACATCGTTCTAGGGAATTTCCCTCCGAAGTGTTCTAACCTGTTTCCTCGTAGCCCGCGTTCTTTCAACTGACCATTCAGCGGTTGTACACCGGCTGCGGGCCCCGCAGTTCTTGCCAGACCTGGTCACAAGCTCTCACGACGTCCTCGGGAAGCGGGCCATCTTCCCCAGCGGCTAGGTTCTGGTTGAGTTGTTCCATGCTGGAGGCAGGGCAGACGCATCTTAAATTTTCGCGGGAAACTGATTACCACTTCGATTCCTATCGGGCAGTTTGGCAGGAAATTTCCGACTGTTTCATTGCCGTCTGGACCAAACTCCACCTCTTCAGTGTCAAATTGAGCATCACGTGGCTCGTTTCACG
>Ga0208079_1001378_pt1 | contig 12713 bp, 12 predicted proteins | sample NGESurdeep092012_5_FD_184474 | JGI IMG/M metagenome (GOLD analysis project Ga0208079, IMG submission 184474) | Arctic peat soil microbial communities from Barrow, Alaska - NGEE Surface sample 210-2 deep-092012 (SPAdes) | ecosystem: Environmental > Terrestrial > Soil > Wetlands > Peat ... | reverse complement strand
GAAGAAGACCCACCACAGGACCTGGACCACCAGCTGGACGATCGTGACCCACCAGTACTCGCTGCGTGAGGCGCGTCCGGAGAAGTTGTTCCAGTTCTTCAGCCACAGGATCGTGGCGTCGATGATCGACACCTTGGCCCGTGCGCCCCTGGCTGAGAGGCTCTGGAAGGGGTTGAACGTGTTGGCCGACCGGGCGAACGGATCATGCTGGGGAACGTACTGGTACTGATCCATGAAGCTCTGGTATTGGCCGTCCCCGTTGTTGTACGGAACGTCGCCGACGGTGTTCGCCGCTGAGGCGGAGACGACGACGTTCTCGCCGGGGGGTGCGAAGTACACGGCAGGTTGGCCGTCGGTGGGCGGGCTCCATCCGTACGGGTTCGACATCGCGGGACCTCTCTCAGTGTCCGCGACACACGGTAAACCCGGCCGGTCGGCCTTCACTCGAAGATGCGGACCTTCTCACATAAAGCGTGAGAGAGGACTAGATGTTCTCGGGTCCGTACAGCGGCTGCGCCGCGTCGTCGAAGCGTGCGCCGGCAGGATTCGACGCTTGGGCCATGAGCACCAAAAGGATGATTCCTCCGATCGAGGGGATGAACGTGAGCAGGTACATCCAGCCGCTCTGGTTGGTGTCGTGCAACCGACGGATGCCAAGAGACAGCGAGGGGACGAACGCCGCGAGACTCACGAGCGCCATGATCCCGTACATGGAGGCCAAGGCCACTCCGACGGCTGTATCAGAACCGTTGCTGGCTGCGACGGCACCGAGGACGATCAGCGACAGGACCACCATCAGAACAGTCATGACGATGAAGGTCGCAAGGACGACCCACCAGTATTCGCTGCGGGACGCGCGACCGGAGAAGTTCTTCCAGTTCTTGAGCCACAGCTTGGCGGCCTGGACTATCGATACCGACGGACGCGGGTTGGTGTCGTACACGGCTGTGTACGGGGCGAGACCACCTGCGTACTGCTGGCCGTAGCCCGGCGCCTGCCCGTACTGCTGCTGCGTGTACGGCTGCTGTCCGTAGGAGGGCTGGCCGTACGGGTCCGGCGCAGGCTGACCGTACGTCGGCTGCTGGTAGTTCGGCTGGCCGTAACCGGGTGCAGACGGCTGGCTGTACGGAGGCGGAGGCTGCTGACCGAACGGGGGCTCGGGAGCGCTGGAGTAACCCTGCGAGTAGTCCTCGTAGTTGCCCGACTGGTTCGGGTTCTGGCCGTACGGGTTCGAGCTCACGGCACGTCCTTTCCTGTGTCAAGAACAGGATAACGGCGACGGGAGTCGTCACGCCTCAGGTTCGACCCTGGAGATTCACCCTGGCTTGGTCACCAGATAGATGGCGTAGTCGAGCTCTCGGTTCCCTCGCTTGAGTGGAACCAGCCGCTCGGTCGCGGAGCCGTCGAGCTTGAGGAGGTCGTACCACAGCTCCTTGCTCGGGCTTTCGGACCAGATCGCGAGCCGTCCGCCCGGCACGAGATGGTCGAGCGCCGACGCGAGGGTCTCGGGTAGGTAGACCCGGGCGTTCTGGTGGTGGATGAGGAAGTCAGGGCCGTTGTCGACGTCGAGGCAAATGGCGTCCCAGGGGCCGAAGAGGCCAGGAAGCGCGGCCTGGGCGTCCAGGACGTCGGCGATGTCGCCGTGATGGAGCTGTACGCGGGGGTCCGCGGTGAGCCGGGCCAGCGATCCAGTGAGGCCGTCTCGTGCCCAGGAGATCAAAGCGCCGGAGAGCTCGACCACATCGACCTGGGTAGCGCCCATCTCCAGCAGCGCGAGTGCGGTGTAGCCGAGGCCGAGACCCCCGACGAGTACGTTCCCGGGGTTCGGCCCGACGGATTCGGCGAGAACCCGTTCGCTGAGCGTCTCGGCCGAGTCCATCGCGAACGCGCCGTTGACGATCAGCTCGTCCACGGCCTGTGCTCCCTCACCGCGACGGCGCAGCGCGATCTCGAAGCCGTCCTCCATCGAGCGGCCCAGCGTTTGTACGTCGTCCATCAGAACATGGTGACGTAGCGGTCCAACCCACGTCATCCGACACCCCGCGGGTCGTGTGTAACGATGGCGACATGGCACGACCGTCGATCTCGAACTCGCGCCCCCGGGACATGCTCATCAGCCTTGGGGTGCTGCTCGTGCCGATCCTGCTCATCAGCTGGTGGTTCACGCGGACACCCGCGGACGCGCCCGTACAGACGGTCGACTGGCAGTCAGTGCTTACGCAGTCGCGGGCAGTCTCTCCCTACCCGCTGCTGGGTCCCGTCGGACTGCCGGACACGTGGGTGGCGACCAAGGCGCAATGGTCCAAGACCGGCGAGCCGGCGGTGAACCAGGAGGCGGCGCCAGGGAACACCTGGCGGCTAGGCATGCTCTCCCCGGACCAGATCTACGTCAGCCTGACCCAGCGCGATGCCGCAGGACCCGCGCTGGTCGCCCAGATCAGCCGCTCGGGCGTCCAGGACGGGGCGAGCGCGGTCGGAGGCGTGACCTGGACGAGGTGGGTCTCGGACGACAACCGGACCCGCACGCTCAGCCGCGGCGACGGTTCGGTGACGATCGTCGTCTCCGGGGACATGTCGTACGCGGGGCTCGAGGCGTTCGCGTCGACCCTGCGGTCAAGCTAGAGCGCAGCCCGTACGGTCTCGAGGGCGCCGAGGATTGCCACGCCCTGGGGAATCGACACCCCGCCGTTGCGGACCTCCTTCTGCACCTTCGCCGCGAAGCGGTCGAGCTGGTCGTTGGGGTGGTCGCCACGCAGTACGGCGGCGCCCGCGGTGCTCCAGTCGGCGACGAGCCGGTCTTTGGAGTCGCCCGCCGGCAGCCCGGCGAGCACCTGGGACACCCCTTGCACCGTGAGCTGGAGCGCCAGGGCGGTCCCCGAGGCCGTCGGGGCCGCCGATGTGGTGGTCGGCTTCCCGGGCTTGGCTGACGCTGTCGGGGATGCAGAAGTGGGCGCCACACGGGAGGAAGAGGTGGGCAGCGGCGTCTGTAAGAGGGCGGTGACGGCTCCGGCTTGGGTGCCGAGGAGGTACGCGGCGCCGCCGAGCAGGATGAGGAGAACCAGCCAGAGAAGGGGCTGCAGGCTGCGGCGCTTCCGCGTGGGCTGTGGGATGGCGAACGGCGCTCGGGTGGCCGGAGGCGTGGGGGGTCCAGTCGGACGCATGGGAGCGACCGGCGTGAATGGCGGGCCGGGAGGGGACCACGGCTGGGCGATCGCCGCGACCGGAGCGACGGGCATCAGTGTCGTCTTCGTGGGTCCCGACACCGATGCGGGCAGGACGGCGGTGGCTGCGGGCAGCACCATGGTGGCCAAGGGCGCGTTTCGCGGCGCCGGTCCGATGAGGTCGGCCATGGGATGTGCCTGCACGTTTCGGAGCTGCTCAAGGGCTGATTCCGCGTCGGGGCGGCCCGCGGGGTCTTTCGACAGCAACGAGGCCACGAGCTGGTCGAGGGCGCGAGGCGTCCGGATGCGTTGGGAGAGTGCGGGGGGATCGGCGCTGACCTGCTGCGCGGCGACGGCCACAGCGCTCTCGCCGGTGAACGGCGGCTGGCCGGTGAGCATCGTCATGAGCAGGCAGCCGACCCCGTACAGGTCGCTCGCCGGCCCCGCGCGCAGGCCGGTCGCGTGCTCGGGGGACATGTACGCGGCGCTGCCGATCACCGCGTGCGTGGCCGTCAACGCGGCACCGAGGCCGGACAGCTGCGCGATGCCGAAGTCGACGACGGTCGCCTGGTTTCCATTGACGATGACGTTGGCGGGCTTCACGTCGCGATGGACCAACCCGTGGCGGTGAGCCTCGCGGAGGGCGCTGGTCACCTGGGTGACGAGAGTCAGGGCGCGGTCCAGGGGCATCGGGCCCTCGGTGCGGACCAGCTCGGCGATCGTGCGCCCGGGAAGGAGCGTCATGACGAGATACGCGCGGGTGCCGTCCGTACCGGCGTCGAAGACCGAGACGATGTTGGGGTGGTTGAGCTGGGCGGTAGCGATGGCCTCGCGGCGGAACCGTTCGGCAATGGTCGGGTCAGGGGCGGCTGACAGATCGAGAAGTTTGAGCGCGACGTCTCTGCCCAGCCGCTCGTCGCGGGCACGCCACACCTCGCCCATGGAGCCCGCGCCAACCCGTTCCACGGGCCGATACCGCCCGGCTACGAGCGTTTCGCCTGCCACAAACAACGATCCTACGGGAGATCGGCAACTACTCAGTCGCCGCTCGACGCGTCCGAGGACTCGCGGGCGGTCAGTTTGGCGCTCGCGCCGTCGAGCAGAAGCTGGCAGATGTCGGCGAGCTTCTCGCCCTTCTCCCACAGGGCCATCGACTCGGAGAGCGGGACGCTGCCGGATTCGAGCTGGCGCACGATGGCGGCGAGTTCGTCGCGCGCCTCCTCGTAGCTGGGCGTCTGATCTGGCTTGTCAGAGCGGGCCATCGGTCTCCTCGGTCGGTTGAAGGTCGCGTACCTCGAGCGTGGCGTTGCCGTCGGCGAGATGCGCGAGGAGGTCGTCGCCGATGTCGAGGTCGGCGACGCGGGTGATCGTGGTGCCGTCGCCGGCCAACAGGATCGCGTAGCCGCGTTCCAGGGTCGCCTGCGGCGACATGGCACGGACGCGTGCTACCGCCGACGTGACAAGGGCGGATTCCTCACGGAGCCGGTATCGGACGGCGCGCCGGGCACGGCTGCGGAGGTCGTCGAGCCGTTCCCGGTGGACCCGGACCGGGCCCGAGGGATCCCCCAACACCGGTCGGGCCCGTAGATCGGCGAGCGTGCGATGCTCGGTGGCGATGCGGGCTGTCACGGCGGTACGGATCCGTCGGCGCGCTTCACCCACCGCGCGGCGCTCCTCGGCCGCGTCAGGGACGACAAGGCGCGCGGCATCCGTCGGAGTCGAGGCTCGTGCGTCGGCGACCAGATCGAGGATCGGCGTGTCGGACTCGTGGCCGATGGCGCTCACCACGGGGGTGCGCGCTGCGTACACAGCCCGGACCAGTGACTCGTCCGAGAACGGCAGCAGGTCCTCGAGCGAGCCGCCGCCGCGGGCGATGACGATGACATCGACCTCGGGTGCCTTCTCGAGGCGAGACAGCGCGTCGACGACCTGCTGTACGGAGGTGACGCCCTGCATCTGCGCGTACTGGATCCGGATCACCGCGCCGGGCCACCGCCTGGTGACGTGCTGCACGACGTCTCGCTCGGCGGCGCTGTCCTTCGCGGTGATGAGGCCGATCTCGCGCGGCAGGAACGGCAGCCGCTTCTTCAGCGCCCGGTCGAAGAGGCCCTCGGCCTGGAGCATCCGTTTGCGCTGCTCGATCTGCGCGAGCAGACGGCCCTCGCCGAGCGGTCGGATGTCCTGGCACTGGTAGGTGAGCTGCCCGGACTTCGTCCATACCGTTGGCTTGACCCACGCGGCGACGGTGGCACCCTCGCCGAGCGGACCCGCGGTGTCGAGGACCGCGACGGTGGTCGACAGCCGTACGGAGACCTCGGCGAGCGTGTCGCGGAGCGTGAGGAACTGGGTCGGTCCCTGGCGTCGCTGGATCTCGATGATCTGCCCGGAGACCCACACGGGACCGAGCCTCTCGACCCAGCCCTTCACCTCCTGCGCGACGACGCGCAGAGGCTGGGGATTCTCCGGGGAACTCTCGAGGGGCACGGTCGTCGCCTAGATCAGGAAACGGTAGAACGGCCCGTCGGGGTCGATCGGTTCGACGGTCATGGGCGAGGCGGCCATCCGCGCGAGAAGGTCCGGAAGCTCGGCGGGGTTACCCATCTCGATGCCGACCAGCGCGGGACCCAGCTCGCGATTGGATCGCTTCACGTACTCGAACAGCGTGATGTCGTCGTCGGGGCCGAGCACCTCGTCGAGGAACCGGCGCAGCGCTCCCGGCTCTTGCGGGAAGTTCACGAGGAAGTAGTGCTTGCGGCCCTCGAACACCAGCGACCGCTCGACGATCTCGGAGTAGCGCGACACGTCGTTGTTGCCGCCCGAGACGATGGCGACGACCGTTTGGCCCGGCTCGACGCGTACAGCCGACCGCAGCGCCGCCGTGGCCAGCGCGCCAGCAGGCTCGGCGATGATGCCGTCCGTCTGGTACATGTCGAGCATCTCGCTGCAGACGGCCCCCTCGGCGACCGTGACGACCTCGATGTCCGCCGAGGCGATCACCCCGTACGGCGCCTCGCCGATGCGCCTCACCGCCGCGCCATCCACGAACGTGTCGACCTTGTCGAGCTCGACCGGGTGCCCGACGGCGAGCGCGGCCTGGAGACTCGCCGCACCGGCGGGTTCGACGCCCACGATCCGGGTGTGCGGCGCGCGCTCCCGGAACCAGGTGACGACACCGGCCAGAAGTCCGCCGCCGCCGACCGGTACGACGAGCACGTCCGGTGCCTTGCCGAGGGCCTCGACGATCTCGGCACACACCGTGCCCTGGCCGGCGATGGTCTCCGGATGGTCGAAGGCGTGGACGATCACGGCGCCCGTCTTGGCTGCGTACTCCGCTGCCGCAGCCGCCGCCTCGTCGTACGTGTCGCCGTGCACCACGAGCTCCACCGCGTCGCCGCCGATCGCGACCATGCGGTCCCGCTTCTGGCGCGGCGTCGTGGACGGGACGAAGATGCGGCCGCGGATGCCGAGCCGCTGGCACGCGAAGGCCACACCCTGGCCGTGGTTGCCGGCGGACGCACAGACCACGCCGGTGGCGCGCTCTTCGTCGGTCAGCTGGGCGATCCGGTTGTATGCGCCCCGCAGCTTGTACGACCGCACCGGCTGCAGGTCTTCACGCTTCACCCACACATCGGCGCCCGTGACCGCGGACAGCCGCACGTTCAGCTGCAGCGGCGTGCGGTGCACGATCCCGTGCAACCTCGCCGACGCCGCGTCGACATCAGCGGCCGTAGGCATACGAGTCATGTCGTCAGACACTAGTCGCGAGACCCGACGCCGGGGGGCGGGTCGCACGCTCGGCCAGCTCCTCGGTGGTCGGCTCGGCTCGCCGCAGCAGCTCGACCTCCGAGGACGGCAGCGCGCGCAGCTCACGACCCAGCATCGGCGTCACCTGCGCGGCGTCCTCGACGAGCTCGGGCGCGGCGATCTGTCGCACGGTCTCCTCGACCGCCTTCACCTCGTCGAGCACCTCGTTGGTCACCTTCAGGTCGCGGAACTTCCGCGCGGAAGCCATCACGCGGGTCTCCATCGAGCCGACCGCTTCGTTGTACGCCTTGACGCTCGACGCGAGGCCGCGTCCGACCCGGTCGAAGTGATGTCCCATCGTGGACAGCCGTCCGTACAGCTCCTGGCCCAGCGTGGTGATCTCCTTCGCCGAGGTCGCCAGTGCGGCGTGCCGCCAGCCGTACGCCACCGAGCGCAGCATGGCGATGAGCGTCGACGGGGTGGCGATGATGATGTTCTTGCCTGCCGCGTACTCCGTCAGGTCGGGCATGAGCTGCAACGCCTCTGCGTACAGCGCTTCGCTCGGCATGAACAGCACCACGAACTCGGGCGTCGCCTCGTCGGCCTTCCAGTACTGCTTGGCGCTCAGCGCGTCGGCGTGGCCGCGGACGTTCTTGGCGAACAGACCCAGGTAGCGCTCCCGCTCGGAGGCATCGGTCGTCTCTTGCGCGTCGAGGAACGCGTTGAGCGGCACCTTGGCATCCACGTACACGAACTTGCCCTCCGCGAGCATCACCTTCATGTCGGGGCGGATCACGCGGTCATCGGTCGACGAGGTCTCCTGCTGCACGAAGTCGCAGTGCTCGACCATGCCGGCCAGCTCGACGACCCGCTTGAGCTGCAGCTCGCCCCACGCCCCACGTACCTGCGGCTTGCGAAGCGCCGTCGTCAAGGCGTTCGTCTCACGCCGCACCTGGTCGCCGGTCAGCTGCACCGCACGAACCTGCTCTCGCAGCTCCGAGGCGATGGCCACCCGCTCCTTCTCGACCTCGGTCAGTCTCGCCTCGAACCGGTCCAGGCTCACCTTCATCGGCGCCATGATCTGCTCAGTCGCCTTGAGCCGCTGCTCGGCGGATGCGTCGGCCACCTTGCTCTGCCGATCGAGCACCTCGCCCGACAGCACCTTGAACTGCATCAGCAGCGACTCGCGGTCGGCGGCGAGCTCCTCGGCGCGCTGCACCGCCGCGGTGCGCTCGGCCTCCGCCTTCGCGACCAGGGCTTGGAAGGACGACAGCCTCGACTGGATCTGAGCGACCTGCTCCCGTGCCTCGGCGACGTCACCACGAGACTGGGCGATGACCGTCTCCGCCCGAGCCTCTCCCGCGCGGACCTCCGACGCTTCAGCACGCGCAGTCGCGGCGTCGGCCCGAGCCCGTTCCGCCTCGGCCCTCAGCGCCGTCTCTCGCTCACTCACGACCGAGGCCGCGCGGGACCGCAACACCAGCCACGCGCTCGTGGCGCCCAGCAGCAGCCCGACCAGGAGGGTGGCGATGATCGTGACGACGTCCATGGTGATGATCCTGCCGGTGCGCTCGGACATTTTTCGCACCGACACCCACCGGAGGCCGTTTGCCGAGCGCCGGGCTCGGCAGAATGACCTCCATGGCTTCCCACATCGACGACCTCGCCGCGTTCGTCGCCGCCTCACCCACGTCGTACCACGCCGCTGCCCAGATCGCCTCCCGGCTCGACGCCTCCTCGTACACCCCGGTCAGCGAGACCGACGGCTGGCCACTCGGCGACCATCAGTACGTGGTGCGCGACGGCGCCGTCATCGCCTGGCGGGTGCCCGACGGTTGGCGGCCCGACCACGGCGTACGCATCGTCGGATCCCACACCGACTCTCCGGCGCTCAAGCTCAAGCCGAACCCTGTGATCTCGTCGGCAGGCTGGCAGCAGCTGGGCGTCGAGGTGTACGGGGGTCCGCTGCTGGGCACCTGGCTGGACCGCGAGCTGGGACTCGCCGGCCGCCTGGTGACCCGCGACGGCGACGTACACCTTGTCTCCACCGGCCCGATCCTGCGCGTCCCGCACCTGGCGCCCCACCTCGACCGCACGCTGGGCGACCACGTCCAGCTGGACCGGCAGCGGCACCTGCAGCCGGTGTACGCGATCGGCGAAGGCCTCGACCCGTACCAGCTCCTTCTCGCCGCCGCCGACATCCCGGACGCCGAGCTGGCCTCCTACGACGTGTTCTGCTACCCGACGGAGCCGAGCGCGGTGTTCGGTGCGCAGAGCGAGTTCTTCGCCTCGTGGCGCCTCGACAACCTCTCCTCCGTCCACGCGTCGCTCACCGCCTTCCTCGAGGACAGCTCGGCGGGGGAGTCGTTGGCGGTCTTTGCGGCCTTCGACCACGAGGAGGTCGGCTCGTCGACACGATCGGGGGCGAGCGGGCCGTTCCTCGCCGATGTGCTCCGGCGCCTCACCGTGGCCCTCGGCCTCGACGAGTCCGCGCACCTTCAAGCCCTGGCGGCGTCGAGCTGTGTCTCTGCCGACGCGGGACACGCGGTGCATCCGAACTACCCAGAGCATCACGACCCAGGGAACCGGCCGCTGCCGAACCACGGCCCGCTGCTCAAGCTCAACGCCTCGCAGCGGTACGCGTCGGACGCGGTGGGGTCGTCCCTCTGGTACAGGTCGTGCCACGCCGCCGGCGTACCCACCCAGGAGTTCGTCTCGAACAACGCCGTGCCTTGTGGCAGCACGATCGGGCCGCTCACGGCGACCCGGCTCGGCATCGTCACCGTCGACGTCGGGATCCCCTTGCTGAGCATGCACTCGGCTCGTGAGCTGTGCGGCGTCGCCGACCCGGGCTACCTCACGCAGGCGCTCACCGCCTACTGGGCAGGTGCCTGATGGAACCCCGCTATCCCGGTGCCGCGCCCGAGCCGAAGCTCATGATGCTCGAATTCCTCGAAGCCAGGCGCCAGGCGGTGCTGGGGAAGGTCGCCGCGATGCCGTACGAGGCCATGACCGCCTCCGTCCTCCCGTCCGGGTGGACGCCGCTCGGCATGCTCACTCACCTCGTCTTCATGGAGCGCCGCTGGCTGGTGTGGGGCTTCAAGGCCGAAGCGGTGCGGGGGCCGCAAGGCGACCGGGACGCCGACCACCGGTTCCAGGTGCCGAACGGCTGGGGCTACCTCGAGCTCTCCGCGCTGTACGCGGCGCAGGTCGAGCGGACGCGGGCGATCGTCGAGGCCGCGCAGCTGTCGGACCGTGCGGCGCTCGGCGGCTGGTTCGCGACGCCGGAGGAGGCTCCGACACTCGGCTGGATCCTGCTTCATGTGCTCGGGGAGTACGTCCAGCACGCCGGCCACCTCGACGTCGTGGCCGAGCTGCTCAGCGACTCCGACGGGCGATAGCGACGAGGAAGTCCGACCCCTCGGTGAACGGGTGCAGCTCCCAGGTGGACAGGGCGAGGTCGAGAGCGAGCCCCGCGGTGATCAGGTCGGCGAAGAAGTCCTCGAACGAGTAGCCCCGGCCGGCGCCATACGCGAGGACAACTCGCCCGTTCTCGGTGAGGTGGTTCCGTAGGTTCTCGAGCGTGGGCACGCGGGTGCTCGGTGCGAGGAACCCCAGCACGTTGCCGGCGGCAAAGATGAGATCGAACGGTTCGGCGATGCCTTGGGCCGGCAGGTCGAGCAGTGCCAGGTCGCCGACGAGCCACATGGCGTCGGGGAAGTCAGCCTTGGCGTAGTCGATGAGGGCGGGATCGACGTCAACGCCGACCACGGTGTGGCCGAGCGTGGCGAGGTGTCCACCGACGCGTCCCGTACCGCACCCTGCGTCGAGTATCCGCGATCCGCGCCCGGCCATCGCGTCGAGCAGCCGGGCTTCTCCCAGCAGGTCGTGGCCCTCGGCCGCCAGGCGTCGCCAGCGGGCGGCATAGCGGTGCGAGTGCTCGGGGTCGGCGGCGATTGTACGGGTCCAGGCGCTGGGTTCAACCACGGTGGCCGATGGTAGTGGTCGGGTTGTCCTCGTGGTCAGCGGTGACGGCGTCGAACCGCCTCGTGGTGGTTATGAGCGTGGGCGCCCGACCAGCTGGATGCTCAAGCCGATTGGTGGTGGTTGTGGCGACACTTCGGACCGCTCAGAACCACAACGATCCGGCTTGAGCGCTCCAGGCCCTCTCTCTGGCCGGCCATAACCATCACAATCCGGCTTCAGCGACCAGGGCGCGCGCTGATCCGGATCGTGATGACGCCCTCCACCGCGGCGACGCCGTCGCGACGTACGGCCTTGACCCTGACCGGGACCTCGTCCTGGTCCCAGTCCGCCTCGTCGGTCTCGGCGACGCACAGCAGGTCGGTGGTGGCCTTTGCCAGGTAACGGACAGACATGCCGACAGGGATCCAGCGCTTGCCCTCGGGGCACGTCGCCTCGGCGAGAAGCCCCACGGCCGCCTCGAGACCGTTGACGGCCGCGATCGCGTGGAGGGTGCCGATGTGGTTCCGCACGGCCCAGCGCAGCGGCACGACGACCTCCGCATGGTGCGGCGCCATGGTCCGTACCTGAGGCCGTACGGTCCAGAAGTACGGCGCCTTGAGCGCGTACAGCACCGAGAACACCTGTGGTCCGAGCGGGCGCTTCGACAGCCGTGTGTACAGGTCGTACGTCCTCATCATGGGCAGAGCCTGACGCGTGGAACCGGTCTCGGCAAGACCGGCGGCGGCTCGGACCGTAGGCTGTCCGACCGTGGCTCTTACTATCGGCATCGTCGGCATGCCCAACGCAGGCAAGTCGACGCTCTTCAACGCCCTCACCCAGAACAATGTGCTTGCGGCGAACTACCCGTTCGCGACGATCGAGCCGAATACGGGGATCGTCGGGGTGCCGGATCCGCGCCTCACCGTACTGGCGGAGCTCAGCAAATCGGAGAAGATCGTGCCGGCGACGGTGACGTTCGTCGACATCGCCGGGATCGTCAAGGGTGCCAGTCAGGGCGAGGGGATGGGCAACGCGTTCCTCGCGAACATCCGCGAGGCTGACGCGATCTGCCAGGTGACAAGGGTCTTCAACGACCCGGATGTGACGCACGTCGACGGCAAGGTCGATCCCGGAAGCGACATCGAGACGATCACCACCGAGCTGATCCTCGCCGACCTGCAGACCCTCGAGAAGGCGCTGCCACGGGTGGAGAAGGAAGCGCGGCTCCGCAAGGAGACGGTGCCGAAGTTCCAGGCGATGCTCGGCGCGCAGGAGGTGTTGAACGGCGGTACGGGAGTGGTCCAGGCCGGACTCGACCTGACCCTGCTGCGCGACCTGTTCCTGCTGACCGCCAAGCCGTACCTGTACGTGTTCAACATGGACGCCGGCGAGCTCGCCGACGAAGCGCTCAAGGAGAAGCTCAGCGCGATCGTGGCGCCCGCCGAGGCCGTCTTCCTGGACGCGAAGTTCGAGGCTGACCTCGTGGACCTCGAGCCGGACGAGGCGGCGGAGTTCCTCGCCGACGCTGGCATCGCTGAGCCCGGCCTGGACGTGCTCGCGCGCGTCGGCTTCGAGACCCTCGGTCTACAGAGCTACCTCACGACAGGCCCCAAGGAGTCCCGCGCCTGGACGATCCGCAAGGGTGCCACCGCCCCCGAGGCCGCCGGCGTCATCCACACGGACTTCCAGAAGGGCTTCATCAAGGCCGAAGTCGTCTCGTACCACGACCTCGTCGCCCTCGGCACCATCCCCGCCGCCCGCGCCGCAGGCAAGGCCCGCATCGAGGGCAAGGACTACATCATGGCCGACGGCGACGTCGTCGAGTTTCGACACTCTGCAACA
>Ga0208079_1001377_pt1 | contig 12725 bp, 7 predicted proteins | sample NGESurdeep092012_5_FD_184474 | JGI IMG/M metagenome (GOLD analysis project Ga0208079, IMG submission 184474) | Arctic peat soil microbial communities from Barrow, Alaska - NGEE Surface sample 210-2 deep-092012 (SPAdes) | ecosystem: Environmental > Terrestrial > Soil > Wetlands > Peat ... | reverse complement strand
TTATGCCGTCTTCTGTCAGATAGACGGAAAAGGGGGTACTTCATGGTCCGTCCGACGCAGTTTCCCGCGGTATTCGCATTGCTGTGTGCGTTTGCTGCAAACCTCCCAGCGCAATCGATTTACGCAACATTGACCGGCGTCGTGAGCGATCCGTCGCAGGGCTTGGTCGTGCAGGCCACCGTCCGGCTGCGCGACGAGGGGTCCGGCTCTCTCCGCGAGACCGTCACCAATAGTCAAGGTTATTATACGTTCGCCTCCGTTCCGGTGGGTTCGTACGAACTGACCGTCGCCATGGCGGGTTTTGAAAACTACAGGGAAACAGGCATCGCCCTTGGCGGCGGCGAAAAGCGCAATGTGAACGTGAACCTGAAGGTCGGCAGTGCTACCGAGACGGTCGTGGTTACCGGCACATCGGACCTGCTGACCACGGTCGATTCGGGCGAAAAGTCGGCGACCCTCAGCGTCAAACAACTGGAGAATTTCGTCCAGGTGGGAAGCAACGCCGCCGAGTTCATCAAGATGATGCCCGGATTCGGCATCCAGAACGGAACCGCCAACGGCGCGAACTTCAACGGCGGGACGATCGGCATCAATGCCAACGGCAACGCCGGAAGCCAGAGCCCGTTAAACAACGCGTACGCGTACAACGGCCTCCCCAGCAACACATTGGACATCACGGCGGACGGGGCGCACGTTTCCGACCCGGGCTGCAACTGCGATACGCCGGTCAACCCGAACGCGGACATGATCGCCGAGTTCAAGATCACCATGTCCAACTTCAGCGCCGAAAACCAGAAGGGCCCGGCGGTGCTCAGTTCAGTCGCCAAGTCGGGCGGCCAGAAATTTCATGGATCGGGATTCCTCTACGCCAGGAGCTACGTTCTGAACGCCAACGACTGGCTCTCTAATGTGAGTTCGGCGCCGCGGCCGCAGAACAAGTACTACTACCCGGGCGGCACGCTCGGCGGCCCGCTGTTCATCCCCGGTACGCGTTTCAACAAGAGCCACCAGAAGCTATTCTTCTTTACCGGGTACCAATATTTCTACCAGGTGCTCGATACGGGCCTGCTGCGCGCCGAAGTTCCCACGGCAGGAATGCTACAGGGCAATTTCTCACCCACCGAACTCGCCAAACTGGGCAACATCTCAGCCTCCGGTTCCCCCCCGGGACAAATCAACGCGCGCAACGCCGCGCTCTACCCCGGCGGCATCATCCCGGCCAGCGCGATCGACTCCAGCATGCTGGCGTTGATGAAGCTGTATCCGACGGCGAACTCCGACCCCAACGCCACCGGCGGGTACAACTGGACCAACGATCTGACCTTCCAGCAGAACAACCACCAGTGGATGACGCGCGTGGACTACAACATCAGCGACTCCACGAAGCTGTTTGTGCGCTACAATCTTCAGCGGGAAAAGCAGCCTTTCCCGATGCAGTTGTGGTCCACCGCCACCACGCAACAGCTTCCCTACCCGACCCCGGTCATCGGCAAGAACCGGTCCGACTCGATGACGGCCTCGCTGACGCACGTATTCAGCCCGACCATGACGAATGAGTTCATCTTCGGGTACACCTTCATCGGTTTCCCGAATGTGTTCGAGGATCCGTCGAAGGTGGACCCGGCCAAGGTGGGTTTCGCTTACAAGCTGCTTTACAAGAATGGAGTCGCGCAGATTCCGAATTTCGGCGGCGGCTCGGAAGCCTCGCAGATCAACAATTATGGCGGCTTCGAGATTGGCGGCCCAGCGGCGGGTCTGTATGCCAACAAGTGGATGCCGAGCGTCAGCGACAGCGTCGCGAAGGTCTGGGGCCGGCACACCATGAAGGCCGGTGTCTTCTACGAGTACATCCGGAATGCGCAGCCGGCCAGCGGCAACTCGATGGGGAACTTGAGGGTGAGCAACAGCAACTCCAACAGCCTCGGCAACGACTATGCCGACATGCTGATTGGCAACCTGAACTCCTTCCAACAGGTGTCGTTCAACCGCGTCAACGACATCGCATACAGCACGTATGAAGGATTCGTGCAGGATTCCTGGAAGGTGAACAAGAAACTCACGCTGGAACTCGGCATCCGCCTGACCCATTTCCAGCCGTGGGTGGACAGGCTTGGGTTCGGCTTCTCCAATTTCAATGCCAGCTCGTACAACACGAGTTGCACGCCCACCCAGTATTGCGGTTTTAGTTGGAACAAGAAAGATCCGAGTGTTCCGATAGGTGGATTCCCGACTCGAAAGATGTTCTACCAGCCGCGATTCGGCGTGGCGTACGATGTTTTCGGCAACGGCAATACCGTGGTGCGCGGCGGGTGGGGAATGTATTACTTCCACTCGGGACAGTTCACCTCCGGGTTGGATGTCGCCGCCGGCGTCCAGACCATCACGCTCAGCAACAATCAGGGGACAGGCTCCTCGCCGTATGTAACGGGTGGTACGCCGCTCATGGCCAGAAGCCTCGACACCATGAACTTCTCGAGCGCCGCGCTCTCTCCGGTTGCGGTCGATAGTGCCGATGACAAGCAGCCGCTGACCAAGAGTTACAGCTTCACCATCCAGCAGCGCCTGCCGTGGTCGAGTATGCTCGAAGTAGCTTACGTCGGCAACGAGAGCACGAACCTGCTCAACACCTCGGGCGGCCAGGGCTATAACGTCAACCTGGTGCCCATCGGCGCGATGCTCTCCTCCAACAACGGCGGGGTCGATCCCAATTCCCTCACGGCGAACAACTTCCGGCCCATCAAAGCGTACTCGGATATCAACCTGGCGACCAACAACCTGTACGCCAATTACAACTCTCTGCAGACGACGTGGGCACGCGCGAAGGGACGATACACTCTCAGCCTGAACTACGCTTTCGCGAAAGCCATGGGGTTCGTCAGCCCCTCGTACGACTCGTTCAACCTCGCCAACAATTACACCGTGCAGGGCAGCAACCGCGCGCATATTTTCAACTTCGCTTACTCCATCGAGCTGGGTAGCCCCGTGAGGAACAAGCTGGCCGGCGGGTTTATCAACGGATGGCAGTTCTCAGGCATCACGCAGGTGCAGAGCGGCGCCAACCTCACCGGGAACCGGGGACACAATTTCGGCCTGAACCTCAATAGCTATAAGATACCCGGCACCACGTTCAACGTCTCTAGTGCGTCGTTGCTGGGCACCAACAACATTGCGCTTCACCCGCTGGTCACTTGCGATCCGACGGCGAATCTGGCGCCCAACCAGTACATCAACGGGGCCTGCTTCGCCATCCCGACTCAAATCGGACAGAATGGTCCCACGACCTTGCCGGTGATTTACGGGCCGGCTTTCTTCAACACCGACTTGGGCCTTTTCAAGAACTTCCAGATCAAGGAGAGGATGAAGCTGCAATTCCGGGCTAACGGGTACAACTTCCTGAACCATCCGCTTTGGTCCTTCAGCAGCGCCACTAACCTGACTCTGGGGTACAACGGCACCACCGGTCAGTTGAACGCACCGACCTTCGGTTACGTGACCCAGAAGCAGGGCCACCGCGTAGTGCAACTGGCGGTGAAGTTTATCTTCTGAGGATAGTGGGGCAGGCGCTTTCGCCTGCCAACTCTTGGTCGAGCCAACGGTTGGCAGGCGGAAGCGCCTGCCCCACCAATGTACAGACTTACTTCCGCGGCTCGTCCACCGTCAGAAACCGATCGGCCGCAAGACCCTTCAGCGTCTGCTGTATCCCGCTGGGCCAGCGGATTTCGACGGAGTTGATTTTGGCCTCCGGGCCCAGCCCGAAGTGCACGCGCTTGTCGCTGGAGGACATGAATCCGACGCTGATGGCCACGTGGTTGTACAACACACGGCCGGATGCGGTGGTGAGTTTGACCTTGGCGCCGATGGCGTCGCGTGCGCTTTTGTGGCCGACCAGGTTGAGCACCAGCCAGTGGTTGCCGGTGCCGGCAGTGTTCAACAGGATGCGTGGCGAAGCGTTCAGCGAGCTCACCACGATGTCCAGTGCCCCGTCGTTGTTCAGGTCGCTGAACGCGGATCCGCGCTGGTAGCCTTTGCGCAAGAAGTCCTTGCCGAGCTCTTCAGAGACGTCCACAAACGACTTGCCGTCCACATTCTCGAACATCGTGTCGTGCTGCGGAGACTTGGCGTCCACCATGTCCACATCGCCGTTGGAGGAGTAGATATCTTTCCAGCCGTCGTTGTTGTAGTCGATGAAGCCGGTGCTCCAGCCCGAGTAAGGCATACTCAGCTTCTGGATCTTCGAGAGCGACGAATAGTAATCGAACAAGTCGCCACGATTTCGTAGCAGTTGCCATACCTGGCCCATCAGGTTGTTGTAGAAAATGTCCACTTTTCCGTCATTATTGAAGTCCTTGGCGTCGGAACCCATGGAAGAACCGACTTGCGCGTTTTCGTTGTAGGCCACGCCAAGTTCTAGCCCCTTCTCCTCGAAGGTCCCGTTCTTCTGGTTGATGAACAAGGAGTTGGGCTCGGTGTCGTTGGCGATGAACACGTCCATCCAGCCGTCATCGTTGAAGTCGGCAATGGAGACGCCCATGCCTTTGCCGGGCGCGGCGGCGAACCCCGACCTGGCAGTCACATCCAGGAACCTGCCATTGCCCAGATTGCGGTAGAGCCTGCTCGGAACACTGGGATAGCGCCGCGGATCGCAGTAATAGTCGCGGTCGCTCATCATGCAGCGGGCGTCCGTCTTCGGGCTCCAGATCGTGTAGTTGGAAACGATCAGATCCAGCAGTCCGTCGTTGTCGTAGTCGAACCATGCGGCAGCGATGCTCAGAGTGTCGGCTGGCTTGCCGCCGATGCCGGAGGCCGCGGTCACGTCCGTGAAGGTCCCGTCACCGTTGTTGTGGTAAAGGGCGTTCTTGCCGATGCTGCAGATGAAGAGATCTTCGTAACCATCGTTGTCGTAATCCCCCACCGCCACGCCGAAATTAAAATCGAGTTGATCTCCGGTGAGGCCCGCTCTGGCCGTTACGTCTTCAAAAGTCCCGTCGCTTTTCTGGCGCAGCAGGCAGTTGAAATAGGAAGCGTCCGTCTTCTTCAGATCCGGCAGTTTGGCGCCGTTGGTGAAGAAGATGTCCGTCCTGCCATCATTGTCGAAATCGAAGGTCGCCACCCCGCCGCACATCGGCTGCGGAAAGTATTTTCGGCCGGCGAAGCTGTTGTTGGAGGTGTAAGGGATTTTCGATTGCGGTGCGACGTCCACAAAACCAGGCCGCCTGGGGTGCTGCGCGGGCCGGGCGGGTGCCAGAGCCAGGAGCCAGACGGCACAGGTTCCGGCGGCCAACAGGAGCAGCCCGCGCTTCATTCGATCTTTCCCTGAGACTGCCCGGCTCGCTGTTCCATGGTCAGCTTCTGCGAGAGGGCCTTCTCGCGGTCGCCGTCGGCTTTGCGCTGGAGGCGGTAGTAGACGGCAGCCAGGGAGATGTGCGCCTCCACGAACCGCGGAGCCTGCTTTACAATCGCCTCCAGCCCGGCCAGAGCTTCGTTGAGCCGGCCCGCGGCGAGGTTGACGGCAGCGAGCTGAAACCGCGCGCGCAGCTCGCCGGGCCGAACGCGCAACGCCCGGTCCAGAAGCTGGAACGCGCCGTCGTAATCCTGATCCTGCTTGAGCAGGGCGGCCAGGTTCAGGTTCGACTCGAAATCGTTCGGATTCTGTGCGAGCTCCTTCTGGAAGCCCAGACGGGCTGCCGCGGTGTCGCCGGTCTGGATGTGGGCGCGGCCGAGGTAGGAGTAAACGTCAGGCAAGTGGGGGTTCAACTGCGCGGCTTTTTCGAAATCGGCAATCGCGGCCTCGTATTCCCTGGCATTCAGCCGGGCGGTTCCCAGTAAGAGGTGGGCCTCCGCCGAATCGCCATTGCTTAGGATGCGATCGATCATCTGTTGGCCGCGCTCGATCTGCTTATCGCGCAACAATGCCGTCCCCACCAGATATGCGATCGCCGGGTCGCTCCGGTCCTGTTCTTCCACCGGCGTGAGGAGGTCGATCACTTTTCGGTCCTCCCCCTGGCGCAGCCAGCAGTCGGCCAGCAGCAGCATGATCTGCCGATCGGCCGGCTGCTCGCGATGCAGCGCGGAGAGCGATGCCGCGGCGTCGAAAATCTGGCCCAGCTTGTAGTGCGCCAAGGCCGCGTTCAAACGGATGTGTGGATCTTGGGGACGGCGTTTGAGCGCTTCACGATACTCAGCGATCGCCTCCCGGTAACGTCCGGTGCTTGCCAGGGCGACGCCGAGATTGGAGCGAGCGTCCACTGCATCGGGCCGGAGTTTCAAGTATGCCCGGTATTGAGGAATCGCACGCTCCAGTTGGCCGGCCTGGTGCAACACAATCGCCTGCTGGAGGATCCGCTCCGGATTCTCCTGCCCATTCGCCGCATAGCAGACCAGCATCAGGGCCATTACTGCGTGGAGGTGTACCATCGGCGTCCAAGGCCCAACCTAAAACAATCCCAAGAGCTATGATATCTCCCACGCTCTCATGACGCCACTCGGATGCGCCGCTGCACCCCTTCCCTACCGCTTGAAGCCCATCTCGTCCTTGAACGCTTCGAGGGAGTTGTAGACGATCGGGCAGTAGCAGGCGCGGTCGATCAGCTCCCACCTGCGGCTGGCAACGCCGCGCGCCGCCGTCTACTCGTCCCGCAAAGCCCGCGACGGCCGAATCACCGCGGCGCGGATCGCCGGGAACAAGGTAGCGGCGACGCAAACGGCGATCAGGCAGGCCGTGGCGCCGGCGATAGACATAGCGTCCCAGCGCGTGACGCCGTAGAGCAACGCCGCCACCACGCGCGAGCACGCGGCGTAAGCCCCAAGGCCGAGCACAAGACCGGGCGCCACGGCGGACGCGGCGTCGCGCCCAATCATCCATGCGATTCGCCCGACGGTAGCGCCCACGGCGACGCGGATGCCGATTTCGCGTGTGCGCTGCCCAACGGAATAGGCCAGCATCCCAAACAGTCCAAGCCCGGCAATTACAGTGGAAAGCAGGGCGAAGATGGCGGACAGCGTGGCCAGCAGCCGCTCTTGCCACAATGACGTGTCAATCTCCTGCTCCATGGTGGCAACGTCGGTTGGAGCCAGTCCCGGCCCGACACCCCGCAACATCCCTGCCAGGGCCGCGATCGTGGATACCGGGCTGCCGCGCACGCTGACATGCAGAACCATCCCCTCGAAACGGAAGGCGTCATCGTCCAGGAGGCGGTATACCGTCGGCGGCGGGATCTCACGCATGCTGCGATACTTCGTGTCGTTCACGACGCCGACGATCAGATTGTCCGGGCGGATCACAGAGCCAATACCACCCATCCCAAAGGTCTGTCCTATCGGGTCCAGACCGGCAAAGAACTGGCGCGCGAAGCTTTCGCTCACGATCGCGGGGCGCGGTTTGCCCTGATTATCGGCCGGCTCGAAGCCCCGGCCCATGATAATCCGCATCCGCAGATTCGCGAAGTAGTCGAGACTGACGCCGTTCAGACTGACGTTCAGCAAATCGGCGAAGGTAATGCGGCTGCCGGCGCGTCCCGCGGTCCCCTTAAAACCGATGCCGCGCATCAACGCTCGCTGCGCCAGGCTGACCGCTTCGACCTCCGGAAGCGATCGTGCCCGCCGCACAACCTCATCGAAAACTGCCGGGATCGAAGCGGCTTTCACGCCGGCCATTCGAGGGTTCAGCGTCATGATGATGAGTTTCTCACGACGAAAACCAGGGTCCTCGGTCCGCATCGCATCCAGGGTTCGCACCAGAGCCAAACTGCCGGTCATCAGGAGCGTCGCGAGCCCGACCTGGAAGGCGACCAGACCGCGGTTGAGGCGCGAACGCGATGCCCGGCCGCCGGTCCGTCCCATGATCCCGCTCAGGTCCGCCCGGAATATGTCGATCGCCGGAAAAACGCTCATCAGCACCGCCGAGAGAATACAGATCACGGCGGCGAACGCGACCACCCGCATGTCGGGGGTAAGCTCGATGCCGAGCGGCCGTCGCGCCGGCAGGAACCGCAGCAGCCAGGGCCCGCACCAACGCGCAATCATGAACCCGGCAATCGCGCCGGCGCACGAGAGCAGCACAGCCTCGATCAGCGTTCGCCGCAGAATGCTCCATCGTGAAGCGCCGAGGCTCAGACGGATTGCCACTTCCCTCCTGCGCGTCTCGGCCCGTGCCAGCATGAGGCCGCCCAAGTTTCCACACACCAGCAACCAGAGCGCGACTACCCCACCCATGACCGCGGTCACGGCACCGGCGAATTGCTTCCGCAGGGTCGAAACGCCCCGCTCGGCGCTGACCAGAATGGGTTGCATCGCTTTCTCGCGGTTCATGCTGTCGGCGGTCTCCCCGGGGCTTCCCGAAAGGTCCGCCGCGATCATCTCCGGGTACAGCGAGCGCACGTCCGCTTCGGCTTGGGCCACGGACACGCCCCCGCGCAAGCGCATGTACAATTGCGCGGGAACATGCGCGATGTCCGCCTCACCGGTCCAGAATGTCCACGCCGATATCGGAACCCATACGTCAGGCCGGTTCTCCAGATCGAGGTCCACGAACCCAGCCTGGAGCACCCCAATCACGGTAAATGGACTACCACGCAGGTTGATGGTCGTGCCAATGACATCTCCCCGGCCCGCGAAGGCCCGTCTCCAGAAGCCGTGACTCAGGACGGCGACCGGCGCGCCAGGTTCCTCGTCGGCAGTAGTGAAAAGACGACCGCGCGCCGGCGTGAGTCCCAGGGCCGAAAAGTAGTTTCCCGAGACGGTGTTGCCGGTTATGCTCTGCACGCGATTGCCGGCGGAGAACGCCATCTCCACCGGCCAGGATGCCAAGACCTCGGAGAAGGCATGCGCGCGTTCGCGCAGCACCCGCGCATACACATAGGGATGTTCGTAGGAGGTGTGGGCCGGGGAGCGCTGCACGCCGAGCCGCACGATCTGTTCGGGATGCCGAACGGGAAGCGGCCGGAGCAGCAGGGCGCTGACCGCCGTGAAAATCAGCGCGTTTGCCCCGATGCCGAGAGAGAGCAGTAGCACCACGACACCCGCGAACAGGGGGGTGCGCCGGACCGATCGGATCGCCTGCCGGATATCCAGCGCCACCATGGTCACATGATAGAAGATCTGAGCCAACAGGATTGTCGCCGCGGCAAACCGCCCCGCCGATTCGCGCCTTCCCTACCGCTTGAAGCCCATCTCGTCCTTGAAGGCTTCGAGCGAGTTGTACACGATCGGGCAGTAGCAGGCGCGGTCGATCAGCTCCCACATGCGGCTGGCGATGGAGCCGTTGCCACGGACCACATGCGGGAATTTCTGGCAACCTTCGGGGCGCGCGTCGTAGACGGTACACTCGTTGCCGCTCAGAAAGACGCAGCCGGTCTTCTTATCGCGCTGCAGAATGAGACCCTCTTCTTCGCTCTTCACCACGTATTCCGCCATGACGCGCGCGGGCTTGACGTGGAGGTATTTGGCCAGGCGCTCCACGTCGCGTTCGGTGACCTTCGCCGTCGCCACGCGGCAGCAGTTGGCGCACTCCAGACAATCGATCGAATCTTCGATACCCTCGGCAATGCGGCGCAGGATGCGGTCCGAGTGGTCGAAGCTCTTCATGTGCTTGCGGAAGCGTTCGTTCTCGGGACGCTTCTTTTCGCCGAGCAGCTTGATTTGAACCAGGTCGGTGAGCACTTATAGCCGCTTCGCTACCAGCAGGGTGATGTCGTCCGCCTGCGGCGCTCCGGCGGCGAATTCGGTCACGGCTTGGATCACGGCCTGGACAATCTCCGTGGCCGGCAGCGTGCGGTGGGCCTTCAGCACTTCGATGAAGCGCTCCTCGTCGAACTCGTCATAGGCGGCATTGTTGGCTTCGGTCACGCCGTCGCTATAAAGCACCAGCATGTCGCCGTGGTCCAGTTGGGCGTGCATCTCGCTGTAGGGGGCGATGGAGAGGATTCCCAGCACCGGGCCGCCGCCCTCCAGCATTTCGGCGTCGCCGTTAGCGCGCACCAGGATCGGCGGATTGTGTCCCGCGTTGGCATAGGCCAGTTCGCCGGTGGCGGCGTTGAGCACCGAGAAGAAGAAGGTGATGAAGCGATTGCTCGGGCACTTGGCGCAGGTGGCCTTGTTGAGGCGCGTCATGAAGTGCGCCAGATTGCCGGGGTCCTCGGCCAGCACCTGGACGCGCGCTTGGAGCGCCATCATCATCAGCGAGGCGGGCATGCCCTTGCCCGAAACGTCACCCAGGGCGAGCGCCACGCGGCCGTCGGGGTAGGTGAAGAAATCGTAGTAGTCGCCGCCCACGGTGCGGCAGGCCATGTTAAAGCCCGCCAGATCGGCGCCCGGAACGTCGGGGGCCGTTTCGGGCAGCACGCGCCCTTGAATCTCCGCCGCCTGCGAGAGCTCGCGCGCCATGATGCGCTCCGCCTGTTCCACCTCCGCCAGGCGCGCGTTCTCGATGCGGATGGCCGCGATGTTGGCCATCACGGTGAGCAGGCTCAGATCGTCCTTGGTGAATTCGCGCAGAATGAAGGGCGAGTCCAGGTAGATCAGGCCAATGATGCGGTCCTTGGTCTGCAAGGGCACCGCCATCATGGTGTGCACTTTCTGCTCCACGATGCTCATGCGGCCCTTGAAGGCGTCGTCCAGTTGGGCGTCGCGCACCAGAATCGACGAGCGCTCTTTGAGGACGCGATCGCGCACGGCGGTGCTGATGCGGAAGCCATCTCCCTTGTGGGCGCGGGGGACGAGTCCGTCGCCCTCCAGAATCATGAGCACGCCGCGCTGCGCGTTGACCGCCTCGATGGCCAGGTCCAGGATCACGGGGAAGAGCTCGTGGAGCGGCCGGTTCTCGGTGAGTTCCTGACCCGCGTGGATCAACGCCTGCATGGGGGCCGACGCGTTTGGGCCGCCGCGCTCGATGGCCATGCTCTGGTTGGAGAGCGCGCCCGCCAGGCTGGTGACTACGGTGGAGGTGGTGGGCGAACCGATCTCGCCTTCGAAGACGACCACCCGGGCGGCAGGGTCCGCCGCGTCGGGGGCGAACACGATTACCAGATGGCCGGCGGTCACGCGGTCGCCGGGTTTGAGAATCAGTCGCGCCTTGAGGGGAATGTTGTTGACGAAGGTGCCGTTCTTGCTGCCCAGGTCCTGCACCGTCCAATCGTCGCCTTCGGGTTGGAACGCGAAGTGCTGGCGGGAGAGTCCGGCATCTTCGGGAAAGCAAAGCTCGGCCGCGCTGGAACGGCCGATCGACAGGCGCGTCCCGGTGAGTGGAACGGTTTTCATCTGCCCATCCGGACACTGGACGAGAAGTTCACGAGACATCGTTCGTTCCTCGGAATTGGCGATAAGCATTCATTATAGTGTGGGGCAGGCAATCCTGCCTGCGGACACGCTTTCCAGCGTGTCCAGACGCCGGCTGAAAGCCTGCGGCAGCCATGATTGGCTGCCCCACAGGGGCAACTTAGGCCATTAATTCCCGCCACAGGGCGCGGTAGTATTTCAGGAAGCGCTCGGGCTCTTTGCTTTCGGCGGCTTCGCACAGCGTCCAGCGGTCGTAGCCGCCCTTTTTCATCAGGCCGAACAGCTCCTTATAGGGATAGTTGCTGGCCAGTTCGGTGATGTGGCAGCTCTTCAGCCAGGGACGCAGAAGGTCGAAGCTGGGTTTGACGCTGCCGTTCACCACGTCGGTGGGATTGGAATTCCAGCACAGCCCGACGTTCTTGTGATTGGTGGCGCGCATGATTTCGGCGGCGACGGTGGGCACCTGGGTTTCCGCTCCATGGACTTCCAGCCAGATCTCCACGCCGTGCACGTAGCCGTGATCGCCGACTTCGCGCAGGGCCGCCGCGATGTTCCGGATGGTGGTCTCCTTGTCCACGCCCTTGGCCAGCCCGTTGGGCCGCACCTTGACGCCGAGGGCGCCCGTGTCGTGCGCGAGGCCGATGAACTCCTTGGCCAGATCGATCTGCCTCTTGCGCTCGGCAGCGTCGGCGGACTGGAACTCGCAAGTGGTGCCGAAGCTGAGCAACCGCACGTTGCTGTGCTCGAAGCGATCCTTCACCTTGGCGCGTTCGGCGTCGGAGAGCGCGGGCTCGACTCCATGTTTGTGGCCGGTGCGAAGTTCGACGGCATCGAATCCGGCGGCCTCCAGGGTCCGGATGACGGTTTCCAGATCCATATTGTTGAGGACGTTATAGGTGACGGCGCCTAGCAGCATAGGTAGATTTTGACGCGGTGCTGGCTACAAAAGCCAGCCCGTTTTCAACAAACCCTTTTAAACCGTGCGTGCAGTTTTCCCGCATATTATGTGGCGTCCAGCCTGCAAGCCCCGTTGAATCAGTGAGCCTGCGGATCTGGACGCCACATAACTGCGCGGCTAAAGAGAGCGCAGGAACGCCATTAACCCCGGATCCTCCCGCCAGCGCCGTTGCGGTTTGGATGGATCGCCAACCTCACACTTGGCGAGGGCTTTGGCTTTCGTTTCCAGATCGATTTCCGCGTAGATGTTGGTTGTGTCCAGCGAGACGTGCCCGAGCCAGGCGCGAACGGTGTTGATGTCCACGCCGGCGCGGAGCAGGTGGGTCGCTGTCGTGTGGCGGCTATTCCGGGGCCGGAATAGGAGGCACTATGCCGGGCTCCGGACTATTCCGGGAGATACGCGGACGGGTCGACGCAATGCCCGTCAATGCTGGGCCTCAGCACATCCGCACGCGCCGTCACCCGGCATAGTCTGGTCACAGGTTCTTGAGGAAAGC
>Ga0208079_1001375_pt1 | contig 12749 bp, 10 predicted proteins | sample NGESurdeep092012_5_FD_184474 | JGI IMG/M metagenome (GOLD analysis project Ga0208079, IMG submission 184474) | Arctic peat soil microbial communities from Barrow, Alaska - NGEE Surface sample 210-2 deep-092012 (SPAdes) | ecosystem: Environmental > Terrestrial > Soil > Wetlands > Peat ... | reverse complement strand
CTGTCATACCCCTACGACAGAATCAGACCCACACGGTGATCCTCAAGCCGTCACAACGACTTCAGGCCGCCCGATGAAAGATCGAGGCTAGCCAACGCTTGCGCTTTCGCGGTCTACACCTGTAATTTTCTTGCTAGCTCACCCGCCCACCGCCGTGTAGGGGGCCGATTGCCCAATGGAGGGAGATCTCTTGACTACCACCTCTGAAGCACTGGGTGCTGCTCCGCCGGGCCATATTGCGAGCCCCAATCGACGGCGTAAAGGACGGAGCGATCTTCGGACGGCCCTGTTGTTCATCGCGCCGTCGGCGCTCGGGTTCCTGGTCTTCTACCTGTATCCGGCGATCCGCGGCTTCTACTTCAGCCTGACCAGCTACAACCTGCTCGGGACCCCGACCTGGGTCGGTTTCGACAACTTCGTCAAGATTCCCCACGACCCGATGTTCTGGAACGCCCTCCAGGTGACGGTGGAGTACGTGGTATTGAACATCGGCTTCCAGACGGTTATCGCGGTTGGGCTCGCCGTGCTCATGCAGCGGCTCACCCAGTCGACGTTGCTGCGCGGGGCGCTCCTGTTGCCCTGGCTGGTCTCGAACGTGATCGCGGCGTTGGTGTGGTTCTGGCTGCTGGACTACCAGATCGGGATCGTCAACCAGTTTCTTAGGTGGCTCGGCGTTCATCCGATCGCCTTCTTTGCCGACAACCTGTGGGCCATTCCGACGATCGCCGCAGTCAACGTGTGGCGGTACATGGGCTACACGGCGCTGCTCGTTTTTGCGGGTATCCAGACCATTCCCAAGCAGCTGTACGAGGCCGCGGCGATCGACGGAAGCACTGAGTGGAAGTCGTTCTGGCGGATCACCCTGCCGCTGCTGCGTCCGGTGCTGGCGATGGTCCTAGTGCTCACCGTTACTGGGTCATTCCAGGTTTTCGACACAGTCGCCGTAACGACGCGGGGCGGCCCGGTCAACGTCACCAGAGTCTACCAATATTACATCTATCAGAAGGCCTTCACTGAAGGGCAGTTCGGTTACGCGAGCGCCTTGGCTGTCGTCCTGTTCCTCATCCTGGCCGCCCTGGCGGCGCTGCAAATGCGCCTCCTGCGTGCTGGCGAATCTGACCTCGCATAGGAGAGTGACCCGTGTCAACGCTCATACTGCCGCCAGCAACTGTCCCCACAAGGCGTCATCGGCGAGCCACCCCCGGCAGAGTCTTTGCCTGGGTCGCGTTGATCGTGGCCGTCCTCGTGAGCCTCTTCCCGTTCCTCTGGGTTCTCCGCACGGCCTTCTCGACGTCTCGTTCCCTGGCGTCGGCACCATCGTCCCTGCTCCCCGTCGACTTCACTTTGGGCGCCTTCGAACGGGTCCTAGGGCTGTCCACCCACGCGCAGGCCGTTGCCCAGGGCGGTTCGGGCGCCTCGATGAACTTCTGGCTCTACCTGCGCAACTCAGTAATCTACGCCGGCTCGGTGACGATCGGCCAGGTGTTCTTCTGCGCCATGGCGGCCTACGCCTTCGCCCGCCTGCGCTGGCCTGGACGAAACCTCGTCTTCGGCATCTTCCTGGGAGCGCTGCTCGTGCCTCCCATCTTCACTCAACTGCCAAACTTCATCCTGGTGAAGGACCTCGGTCTGATCAACACCTTCGGGGGAATGATCCTGCCAGGCTTCTTTATGACCCCCTTCGCCGTATTCTTCCTGCGGCAGTTCTTCCTCGGGCTCAACCATGAGGTCGAAGAATCAGCGTCCCTCGACGGCGCCGGCCCGTGGCGCACGTTCTTCCAGATCGTCCTGCCGATGAGCACTGCCCCGGTCACCACCCTGGCCATTCTGACCTTCATCACCACTTGGAACGACTACCTGTGGCCCCTGTTGGTGGGGAACACCGAAGGTACCAAAGTGCTCACCGTCGCTCTCGGCATATTCCAATCCCAGACACCGGGCGGATCCCCCGACTGGGCCGGGCTCATGGCTGCCGCGCTTGTGGCGGCCGCACCGGTGCTCGTGCTGTTCTTCGCCTTCGCCCGACGGATCCTCGACTCGATCGGCTACACGGGGACGAAGTGATCATCTGTCCACATCACGCCCGCCGTCCCCGAACCAACCCGACAGCATCTGTACATCACGCCCAAGCTCACTCATTCATATGGAAGGACTATCATGATCCAATTCACTCGCCGCGCGGCTCTCTCCGCCGTGGCCCTCGGCGGCCTTGCTGCCTGCGGCAACGGCTCGGGCACGTCTAGTGTCGTCCAGACCGCCATTGACACTAGTAAGGCTTCAGGGGAGATTAGCTATTGGCTCTGGGACAACAACCAGCAACCTGCATACCAGCAGTGCGCCGACGACTTCCACGCCGCCAACCCCAATATCACTGTGAAGATCGCCCAGTACGCTTGGACTGACTACTGGAACAACATCACGAACGCTTTCGTCTCAGGTACGGCGCCTGACGTATTTACTGACCACCTGGCGAAGTACCCGGACTTCATCAAGCAGAACCAGCTGCAGCCGCTCGACGCGACGCTCGCCAAGGATGGCGTGAAGACCGACATCTACCAGAAGGGCCTAGCTGACCTGTGGGTTGGCCCGGACGGCGCGCGCTACGGGCTACCGAAGGACTTCGACACCACCGCACTGTTCTACAACAAGCAACTGATCCAGGCCGCCGGGGTCTCGGCGGCCCAACTGCAAGACCTGACTTGGAACCCAAGCGACGGCGGCAGTTACGAGAAGATGATCGCCCACGTCACGGTTGACGTCAACGGCAAGCGCGGCGACGAGCCCGGCTTCGATAAGACGCGGGTCAAGGTCTATGGGCTCGGCCTCGATGGTGCGCCCGACAACTATGGCCAGACGACCTGGAGCATGTACACCGGCACGACCGGCTGGACCTTCACCGACAAGAACCCCTGGGGCACCCACTACAACTACGACAAGCCCGAGTTCCAGAACACTATCGCCTGGATGCGCTCCCTCATCGAGAAGGGCTACATGCCCAGCGTGCAGTCCGTCACCGGCGCGAACTCTGGTGACATCTTCGGTGCCGGCAAGTACGCGATGATCACCAACGGCTCGTGGATGATCGGCCAGATGTTCGGCTATAAGGGTGTTGAGGTCGGTCTGGCTCCCACCCCGATCGGCCCCAACGGTAAGCGGTCGAGCATGTATAACGGCCTCGCTGACGCCGTGTGGGTGGGCTCCAAAAACAAGCCTGCCGCGATCAAGTGGGTGGAGTACCTCGGCTCGGCGGCCGCCCAAGACGTCGTCGGCAAGCGAGGCGTCGTGTTCCCCGCTATTCCCAGCGCCACCCAGAATGCCCAGGCGGCCTTCAAGGCCAAGAGCGTCGACGTGAATTCGTTCCTCATTCAGGTGCAGGACGGCACGACGTTCCTGTTTCCGATCACCGACCACGCGGCCACGATCGGCGCGAGCATGTCGGCTGCGATCCAAGCGGTCCTCACTGGTCAGGCCCAGCCAAGCTCACTCACGGCCGCCAACCAGCAGGTCAACGCACTGTTCGGCTGACCGGGGCGCGAAGCGCACCAGCCGGGCCGGGGCACGAGGTGCCCGGTCCGGCTCGGCCGGCAACTTCCGCCAAGACGAGGGACGATGTCATCAAGTGGCACAGCAACACCGATAATGCCCACGTATGGGCGTCTAGCGGGGCTTCAACTCGGGTGGTTGAGGTGCAACTGATTCGTTCAAGTGGGCGGGCACCCCAGGCCAAACTGATCCGATTGGCCTGATTCATAGTTTTCACGTGTAGATATGCGGTAGTGTTCCCCTATCGGATCCCTCCACGCAGCTCCTATCTTGCATTCTCATGGGAAGCGCTGCTGCCATACCTTCATCGATTCCTAGCCGAAAGGCACGCACAATGGTTTCCATCGGCATCGTTGGCGCCGGACAATTTTCCGGCCAGTTCGCGAGGCTGTTCGCCGTACACCCCGATATCGATCGTGTCGTTGTTACCGACCTGCTCCCCGAGCGCGCCGCTGAACTCGTCGAGCGCGAGCACCTCGCCGGGTCCGTGGACTCCTTTGATGCGCTGCTGGCATCCGACGTGGACGCCATCGCGATCTTCACGCAGCGGTGGACGCACGGGCCGCTCGCTATTCGCGCCCTCCGCGCCGGGAAGCACGTCTACTCAGCAGTGCCGATGGCCTACACGGAGGACGAGATCAAGGGGATCGTCGATGCTGTCCTTGAGACGGGCCTGACGTACATGATGGGCGAGACGAGCTACTACAACCCCGCTGCGGTCTTCGCCCGGAAGAAGTTCGCGGAGGGAGCGTTCGGTCGAGTCTTCTACGCCGAGGGCGACTACGTGCACGATATGGACCTCGGGTTCTACGCCGCGTACCAATACAGCGGCGGTGAGGACTGGAAGAAGACCGCGAGCTACCCGCCGATGCACTATCCCACCCACTCGATCGGCGGCGTCCTCGGCGGGGTTCCCGGACATGCCGTGAGTGTCAGCTGCATTGGCATTCGGGACGAACTCGACGACGGTGTCTTTGACCGCGAGGTGAGCCAGTTCGGCAACGACTTCTCGAACGCGAGCGCACTCTTCGAACTCGCGGACGGTGGCGTCATGCGCATCAACGAAATGCGCAGGGCCGGGTATCCCTCACAGATCCGGGAGTCACGCTTCCGCTGGTTCGGCACCCAAGCCAGCTTCGAGCAGCTCGCGACGGTGAGCCTGTGGCAAGACAAGCACACCGTCACTGACGTGACCGAGGAACTGACGACGATGCCGTCGATGCCCCTGGACGACCCGTCGCTGGTGGACGTCGCGCCGGAACTCCGCGAGCATTTCGTCTCGGGCTACGCCCCCGTGCATGAGATCGACCGGTTGCCGGAGGTCTATCACAGGATGCCCTCCGGACACGAGGGCAGCCACCACTTCCTCGTGGACGACTTCGTTCGCGCGGTCGTGGATGGGACGCTTCCGCCCGTGAACGCCTGGGTCGCTGCCCGCTACACACTGCCGGGCATCATCGCGCACCAGTCTGCCCTCAGGGGGGGTGAGCGCTTGAGCATTCCTGACCTCGGGGACCCGCCCGTGGCTGTCGGCGCACCGTTCGGGCTGTCTAGCATCAGGAGCACCGTTGTCTGAAATTCCCACTCATGGCGACGTCGAGCCCCGTATACCCCCCAGACGGGGGCGTCCGGTGACCCGGGCGGATGTCGCCCGCTATGCAAGTGTCTCAACAGCAGTCGTCAGCTACGTGGTGAACGGCGGCCCGAGACCGGTCGCCGCAGCCACGAGAGAACGCGTCCTCGGCGCTGTCCGTCTCCTGGGGTACCGGCCGAATGCCTCCGCGCGAGCACTCCGGACGGGGGCCACCAAACTCATCGGTGTCGTCCTGCCCGAGATCGCGAACCCGCTCTTCGCCGAGATGGCGCTCTCGATCGAGCAGTATGCGGGTGAATTGGGGTTTGCGGTCCTTGTCACGAACAGCGCTTCGGACCCGACGGTCGAGCGCCGCAACATCAGGAACCTTGCCGCACGGCAGGTGGACGGCATGATCCTTGTCACCGTGATGGGGCCTTCCGACCTCGTTGGGCTCCCGATCGCCGACATCCCGACGGTGCTTCTCAATACCTTCGAGGAGACCCCCGGATTCGCGAGCATCGGCATCGACGCGTTCGATGGCACTTACCGGGGCGTTCGGCACCTCATCGAACACGGGCACCCATCGGTCGCGCTCGTTATCGGTCGCCACAGCGGCGATGACGTCGAGCTCCGTGAACGCGGCTGGCTCGCAGCGACACGCGACGCTGGTCTGCCCGACGGACCCATCGCCCGCGAGGAGTTCAGCCGCGCTGGCGGCCATCGGGCAGGCCATCGGCTCTTTGGCGGGCTGAACCCACCGACCGCCGTCTTCTGTAGCTCGGATTGGCAAGCTATTGGCGTATTCCGAGCACTGTACGAACTCGGTCTCCGCGTGCCGGAGGACGTGGCCGTTGTGTCGTTCGATGGAACCGAGGCTTCTGAGTACACGAACCCGCAGCTCACCGTCGTCCGCCAGCCGGTGGCAGCCATGGCGGCCGACGCGATCTCGCGGGTCGTTGAGATGGGCAAGCCTAACGACCGGCCTCACAGACCCGACGTTGGCGGCGCGTTCAAGGTGGCACCCTCGCCTGGGGCCCAAGCAGACGCGACGACCCTGACCACGTCCACACACCGCATCGCGCACACCGCCGATCTCATCATTCGTCGGTCCTGCGGGTGCCATCCAGAATTGGCGTCGCGCTCCCTGCAGGCTTGAGTCGCCGGTGAACGACCCTAGAAGCCTTGAATCGCAGCCGGTTTGGTGCCCGGTTACTTTCGGTTCGGGCAAGGAAAATGGGGACATGCCCAAGGGGGATTGGGAGGAGAAAGCAGCGGGCGGCGCGTGCTGGATCACCAGTCATGATGCCCAAACCTGACCATTGCGCTTGTCAGATGGGCGCCAGTCGCCCGGCCATCAGTGTCTCCATAGGCCTGAGTGATCCGGCGCCATCACTGGAAGATGTCGGATCACCCTAACCATGTGCAGACCGTGCACGGATTCAGCTATTTGGGTTCGGTCGTGTCATCGCATCGCACTCACCGGAGAGGATTCATCCAAAATGTCGCAACTCGTCGTGGCAACCGACCTCATCGAGGTCCACCTCAGGACTGACCCAGAGGCTCCAGTTGTGTTGAGTTGGGTTGGTGTGCCCGGCACCAAACCTGAGCACCCGGAACGGGCCCACCAGCCTCTGGTCGAGGCGATGACGCCGCTGCTCGGGAACGTGAACCATTCGAACAGTACGAGGTGGAGCGGCACCGCCCTCGGGAACGTGTTGTGCTACACGAGCCACGAGCTCCGCAGCACACCAACCGGTCGAACCGTCGAAGTGGTCCAGACGGACCCGCGTAGCGGCCTGGTTGCGACCACGACCCTCGCGCTCGCTAGCGGCAGTGCAACGGTTCACGCTTTGACGACCGTCAGCCTGCCTGAGGAAGCTGAACCATTGCCCCTGTGGGGGATTACCACGTTGGCCCTGGGTGGATGGCTCAGCGAGGACGCCAACAACCTGGACGTGTGGTCCGCCGACTCAACATGGGGGGCGGAGAACCGTTGGTCGAGCCAGTCGCTGCGCGACCCGGGCCTCGTCCAAACGGATGCCACAGCTCACGGAGAAACCTGCCGGGGAGCCGTTGCCAAGACCAGCTACAGCACCTGGTCGTCGGGGGAGAGCCTGCCACTGGGCGTGGCGGTCAACCGTGCCAGCGGCGAAGCCCTCGCCTGGCAGATCGAACACAACGGCGCTTGGCGTTGGGAACTCGGCGAGCGCCCCGGGTGGTACCTGGACAGCACCGTCCGCGTGGCCGAATCAGATGCCGCCGGCCCACCAAACGTGGACCACAGTGCCGACGGGGCATACCTGGCGCTACTCGGCCCGACAGACCTCCACCATCAGTGGAACATCACGCTGAGCCCGGGCCAGAGTTTCACAACAGTGCCGGCAACCATCGCTGTTGGCAGCGACCTGGACACGGCCCTCGGGGAACTGACGAAGTACCGGCGAGCCGCCAGACGAAGCCACCCGCAAGATGCGACCCTGCCCGTCATCTTCAACGACTACATGAACACGCTGGAGGGAGATCCGACGGAAGCGAAGCTGCTTCCTCTCATCGATGCAGCAGCAGAAGTTGGAGCCGAATACTTCTGCATCGACGCCGGTTGGTATGACGACACGGACGGGTGGTGGGCCAGCGTCGGAGACTGGAAACCCTCCACCGCGCGTTTCCCTCACGGCTTCAGCGCTGTACTCGGCCACATCCGCAGCCGTGGGCTCATCCCCGGACTCTGGATGGAACCCGAGGTCGTCGGTGTCACCAGCCAAGCGGCCCAGACACTGCCCGACGACGCTTTCCTCACCCGCAACGGCGTCCGAATCCAAGAACGCTCCCGATTCTTCCTGGACCTTCGCAACCCCGCAGCACGCGCCCACCTTGACTCGGCTGTCGATCGACTCGTCAACCACCTAGGAGTGGGCTACTTCAAGTTCGATTACAACGTGACCCCGGGGCCGGGAACGGACGCGAACGCACCCTCCCTCGGGCACGGACTTCTCGAACACAACCGCGCGTTGCTCACCTGGGTCGACGGTCTCCTCGACCGACACCCGAGCCTCATCATCGAGAACTGCGGGTCCGGCGCGATGCGCTCCGACTTCGCCATGCTCGGCCACTACCAGCTGCAATCCACTTCAGACCAGCAAGATCCACTCCTGTACCCGGCCATCGCCGTGGCCTCCCTTGCGCACATCTTGCCCGAACAGGCTGGCAACTGGTCATACCCTCAGGCCACCATGACCGACGAGATGATCGCATTCAACATGATCACGGGAATGGCTGGCAGGGTCTACCAATCCGGCCTCCTCGACCGCATGAACTCGCAGCAGAAGGCTCTAGTCGCCGACGGTATCCGACTCCACAAGCAGACACGAACAACCATCGCGAACAGCGTCCCACGCTTCCCAAACGGACTCCCCACCTGGGCTGACCCCTGGGTCACCGTCGCCTTCCATCACAGCGACAAAACATTCGTACTGGCATGGCGCCAAGCATGGGCCCCAAATGCCGTCGATATCCCACTCCCATGGGTGTCTGAATCCGCCACCGTTGAACAGATTTATCCGGACCCGCGCCTCTTCGCCTCTTGGCACGAGGAATTGCGGAACGGGGTCCTACACGTCGCGACGGACGACCCTCAGCCTGCTGCCCGCATGTGGCAGATCCATCCCCGCTAGACCTGGGTGACCACGTCCGCAACGTGCTCCCGTGTCGCGTTGTCGGCGGATCCACCGGTCGAGAAGGACTACGTCAGCGTTGTGTTGGTGTTCGAACCACTGGAAGCCGTGTTGCCGCTGCACTCGGTGAGTGGGAGCGCCGCCGCCGCCGTGGCAATCGCCGCAAAGGCGAGTCTCGTGCACTTCATGGTCTCTCCTCATCGAGGTGCAGTCCCTCTGACCGAGGCTAGTCCGTCGGGCCGGATGCTGCGCATACCAGGACCATCCATCTGATGAATCGCATCCTTTCTAGTCCTGCGAGACATATCAAGGCGAACGCCGTGTCCAATAGCGGCCATTTCGCTTGAAATGATCCGATGTATCGTGTGGGTTTCCCAGAGGTTGAGACCGGGGGCCGAGGCTCCGAGGTGGAGTGCTGCCTCGTCGCGGTCCGTGGTGACTACGATCCTGGCCGGCATTCCGGCGGCACGGTGGACCACGTACGGCGAGGTCGTCATGTCCGGATCGGGAGTTCCAAACGCGTGGCGGGTGCTTCAAGCCGGAGGAACGGTCGCCAGCCAGTTTCGGTGGGACGACCCGGGGCGGCACGACGATCCCAGGGAGCTGCTGCGCCGGGAAGGAGTGTGCTTCGAGGACAAGGGCAGGGCATCGGAGGACCAGTTCATCGACGCGGCCGGACTTGCTCTGTTCGCCGGCCTGGACGTGGACTCGGAGTCCGTGCGCAGGCGTTCGGGGGGTCGCCGACGCCAGACGACCGAAGATCCCTAATCCCTCGGTGCTCACCAGCGAGACTTCGGGGAACTGGTGCGCGAACCCGGGGAGGAGCGCGCGCAAACGCTCAGATTCACGCGGAATCCTCGGGCGCAGCACTGGTACGACATCAGCATCGGCGTGGGCGGCGTCGAGGTGGAGCTCAGGGTCATCTCCCAGTCCAAGGTCGTGGCCGGCGAGCTCTACATTGGCGATGACAAGCAACTCTTCGGGCGGCTCTACGAACACCGTCGGGCGATCGAGACAGAACCGGGCTTCCCTCTGGACTGGCGCCCGATGCCGAACCGGAAGGCCAGCAGGATCTTGCGGGAGCGCGAAGGCGACTTCACCGACCCAGCTCAAGCCGCGCATTTGGCGGACTGGCTGGTCCAGACCGGCGACGCCTTCGCGGACATCTTCCTTAAGTACCTTCCGCTCTAGACCTGGGGATCGACGCTCGGACACCGTTGACCACGGCCCAGATTCGGGCCACCAGCGGGTGGCGTCGCCGCAAGGAACTCCCTGCCGAGACCACGTCCCGCGATGAGGAGGTCTGCCTCGCTCACCGGATCCTAGACCTGGACAACCAGCTCGCCGGCAACGCTGGCCCGTTGCTAGACCGGGCCAGCGCCCAAGCTCCCCGAGCTGGTCGACCAGGCCGGCATCGGCCCCGTCACCGCCGCAGTCCGCATCCACACGCCGACCTTGTGGTCCGCGAATCCTGCGGCTGAGGTGATGCCGCGCCAGGCCCCCGGTCAGTCGACCGCGTCCACGGTGTAGATCAGCGCGTGATCTGGATTCACCGGCGCGTCGGCCACGCCGCTGTTGATGAGCACCGAGCCCGGTAGGACGACGCCTTGCTCCGGAGATGTCTGGACGAGCCCTGAGGGCTTCCGGGAGGTCAGTTCCTCCATCTCGCCGGAGAAGTCCCGCTCGAGCCCCCACCACAAAGGAGGTCGAAGCCCGGATGGGACCGCGCCCACCATGGCCGGGGCGACGCGGTAGCGGAGCGTGGGGTCGAGTCCGGGGAAGCGCAGCCGCCCGCGAAGGGCGACGACGGATTGCTCCACCGTGGCCACCGAGAAGATGGCGTGTCGCTTGTCCGGAGCGACGACGCCGAAGGCATTGAGCGACTGGTCGGGGAAATCGACGCGGACGAGATCGCCTGCCAGCAGCAGGTCCCGGTGGCTCTTGTAGAAGGAGATCCAACTGGCCAGTTCCGCCAGTTCGGCGGGGGTCGCCTTCCGCAGGTCCCACTCGACCCCGAGGTGGCCGAAGATCGCTGTGGCCGCCCGGAAGTTCAGCTCGTGGCTCCGTCCCGTCGTGTGCGACACGCCCGAGGCGATGTGGGCGCCCATGTACTCCGGTGGGATCAGTTGCTGGGTCCACCGCATCATCTGCTGGCGGTCGTGTGGGTCGATGCAGTCCGACACCCACACGCGGTCGGTGCGCTCCAGGATTCCCAGATCGACCCGCGACCCACCCGAGGAGCAGGACTCGATCTCCAGGCCGGGGTGAGCCGCTCGAATCTCGTCCATCAGCCGGTAGACCGCCTCGGTTTGGGCGTGGACGCCGGCGCGGCCGCCCGGCTGGGTGCCGGCGTCGATGAGGTCGCGGTTGTGGTCCCACTTGATGTAGTCGATGCCGTACTCGTCAAGGATGGCCAAGATCGCCGCCCGGATGTGTTCGAAGCATGCCGGTATCCCCAGGTTGAGCACCTGCTGGTGCCGCGACGGTACCGGCGTGCGTCCTCCTGTGGCCATTACCCAGTCGGGATGTGCCCTGGCGAGGTCGGAATCGAGGTTCACCATCTCAGGCTCGAACCACAAGCCGAACTGCATGCCCAAGGCCTTGACCCTGCTGATCAGCGGGTGCAGTCCCTGAGGCCACACGTCGGACGAGACAGTCCAGTCCCCGAGGCCGGAGGAGTCGTCCCGGCGGGAACCGAACCATCCGTCGTCGAGCACGTAGCGCTCGACCCCGGCCGCAGCGGCCTTCTCGGCAAGGTCGAGAAGCGGCTGCAACTCGTGGTCGAAATAGACTGCCTCCCACACATTGATAGTGACCGGCCGCGTGGTCGACACGGGGGTCGCCCGGTCGCGCAAATGACGATGGAAGCGTCGAGCCACCTCGTCGAGACCCAGTCCATGGGATCCATACAGCCAGGGGCTGGTGTAACTCGCCCCGGGGTGCAGATCAATCTCACCCGGCAGCAACAGTTCACCGCCACCGAGGACGCGCTCGCCCGTCGACAGGTGCTCGGCGTAGTGAGTGTGGTTTCCGCTCCACCCCACGTGCACTCCCCAGACTTCACCCACACCGAACCCGAACCCGGGTGTGCCTGCGTGCAGCACTGTGGCGGCGTCCGCGCCGGTACGCCCTCTGCGGCCCTCCCGCAGGTGCGTGCCCACCACGAAGTCGAGGCGCTGCGGAACGCGCTCGCGTCCCCAGCGGCCGGTGAGATCTAGCAGTTCGCTCGCGACGGGGGGTACGGGGTACGCGAGCACGAGATCGTCGACCTGGTAATCGGCAGCGCCAATGTTGGTGAGCTGTGCCCGTGAACGCAGCAGTCCATTCCTCGTGAGCTCGATGGTGAGTGCCAGCTCAAGTCCTGACTCCTCGTCCACCGCAGTGACAACAATGGTGCCTCCGCTCAGGGTGATGAATGTCGGCGTCGCGGCGTTGGCGGCCACCTCTGCGCCGTCAATCCAGAGGGCCGTCGTGGTGAACAGCGGGGACCAGTCCTCGCCGTCCCGCGAGCCGCTCAGGCCAGGACGTCCCAGCCACCCGGTGTGATGCGCCGGCAGAAGAGACAGGCGCACGGGTTCGTCGACGAGGTTGGCGACGACCGGCTGCACGCCGGTGCGCACCATGGCGAGCGCGTCGGAGGCCGTCAGGTCACCAAGATCGGCTCCCCAGTGGACGATGGCGGGCAGGTGCCCGTCGAGGATGTCGAGGACGACGCCAACCGACGCGGCTCTAAGCGCGACGACTGCGTGGATTGGGTGGGCCATGTGTTGGTCCTTCCGGGCTGGTGGAGAGCTTCTGGGCTGATGTTCAGGGCTGGCCCAGAATCTACACCAGTAGACACCATCCTTGTAGCTAACGGCCGAGCCAACAAAATTCCTAGACGACCCGCCCAATACCTGTTTGCGTGCACTCACGTATGCTTTGCCGGGTCGTCCTGCGGCCCGGGGGTAGAGCTCATG
>Ga0208079_1001372_pt1 | contig 12758 bp, 10 predicted proteins | sample NGESurdeep092012_5_FD_184474 | JGI IMG/M metagenome (GOLD analysis project Ga0208079, IMG submission 184474) | Arctic peat soil microbial communities from Barrow, Alaska - NGEE Surface sample 210-2 deep-092012 (SPAdes) | ecosystem: Environmental > Terrestrial > Soil > Wetlands > Peat ... | reverse complement strand
ATGCTGGCGGCGGTGATGCCCTTCCCGAGGGAGGAGGTGACCCCTCCGGTCACAAAGACATACTTCGCCATGGGCCGCGCTCCTCCGGGGTTTTTCCGATGCTACCGGATCCGGGGCCGCCGCGCCAGCAGCGCTGATTCGGTCGCCGCGCCGTGGCCCCACCGTGTGTGCCGGCCCGTCCGGTTCGCGCCCGGGCTTCCCTCCCGCTTCACGCCCGGGCTCCCCGCCCGGTTCGCGCCGGGCTTCGAGGGCCCGCAGGGTCCGGGTTGTCCGGGTTATCGGCTGAGCCGATCGTCCGGAGCCATGGCGTGCTCCGAAACGCGGCCAACCTCGGCTTTCGCCGCGTTCCCACGCTCCGCGACAACGATCCTGATCGTGCCATCCGATCACGGGGTCGCCGCTCGGGGTCGCCACTCGGGGTCGCCGGTCGGGGTCGCCGGTCCGGGTCGCCGGTCCGGGTTTCCCGGGTCCCCGGGCGCTTGAGAGGCCCGGCACCGAGAAACGGATGCTTCCGGTTCGGTCGCCATGCGGGCCGATGTCGCCGGGCGGGCCGACGTCGACGCCGAGTCGACGCCCGTCATCACTCGCCGGCGATTTCCGTCAGCCCTCGCGCCCCACGTCCGGCGCCGGGCCGGGGACGGTCCGCCCCGGGCCCCAGGCCTCGGGGCCGCAGATGAACCCGGGCATTTCGGGCCGGTGGGCCGCCCGCCACGCTGGCAGGTCCGCGTGCGTCGCCGGGAGGCTGCCATCGCCGAGGGCCTCCGCGAACCAGGCATCGATCTCCGAGAACCGCTCCCAGGCGATGAAGTGCCGGCCCGTCGCTCGCCCCCAGGCCAGAAGGGCGTCCTTGGCGAAGACCACGTCCGCGTGGTGGGCGGCGTACTGGTCGCTCGTGCCATCGCCGACGAACACGACGGCCCGGCCACCAGCGCTGTGGAGCCGAACCCGCTCGCGCTTGCACGTCCCGCACACGTGGCAGGCCGGGTGGCCGTACGGGAAGCTCACCCATTGAGGACCGTCGACGCGGTTCGCGTTCGTGGCGACCGGCAGGTCCGCGAGCGCGGGATCCAGGCGCTCCAGGTTCGAGGCGACGTAGAAGCCCAGCCCGTCGCTCACGATCTCGACGAGCGCGCCGGTCGCCCGGACCGAGCGGACGAACATCGGGAAGGTCTCGTCCTGGGGGATCCCGGCGGCCTCGCGCCGGAGCAGCGCAGCATCGCGGGGCAAGACCTCCATGTCCCAGCAGGTCAGGTCGCGGGAGCCGATCAGGCCGTCCTCGTAGGCGCGTTCCATGGCCCGAACCAGGGCCTGGTCCGGGACATGGCGCTCCAGCAGGAGGCTGCCGACGTCCTGGCGCGAGACGGTGCCGTCGTAGTCGACGAGGACGCTGACCGGGGCACCCACGGACGGCAGGCTGGGAACGTGGGGTGCGCGGGTCATCGCAGGCGAGGATAGGTGATCGCAAGTCACGGCGCCCCAGCGCGATGCCCGAGCGCGATGCCTCAGCGCGATGCCCGAGCGCGATGCCCGAGCGCGATGCCCGAGCGCGATGCGCCTACACCTCGATGAGCGGCGGAGGTTCCGGGCCCACCCGGCCAGCGGCCGCGCCCGCCGGGGCGCGTCGGGCCACGATGATTCCGGCCACGATCACCCCGAAGCCAGCGGCCTGGACCGCAAGGACGCGTTCGCCGAGCAGGAGCGCGGCGAGCACGATCGTGAGGGCCGGAACGAGGAATTGCAGGTTCGCGATGCGACTGGGCCCGAGGAGCGCGATCGCCCGGAAAAGCACGACGTTCGCGAGCCCGCCCGCCACGATCGCCGAGTAGAGGATCGCCAGCACGTGCGGGGGGCCGACGGCCGAGAGATCGGCGGTCGCAAGCTGGACGATTCCCGGAACGGCCAGCACGGTCGACCCGGCGAGGATCGCCCACGTCGTGAGGCGGAGTGGAGAGTACGTCGCGAGCAGGGGCGCCGAGAGCGCGAGGTACCAGCCCCAACAGGCCGCCGCGCCAATCGTCATGAGCTCGCCGAGCCCGGCGCCGTCGAGCCGCAGGCCGTTGCCTCCCGCGACCAGCGTCACGCCCGCGAACGCAACCGCGGCCCCCAGGTACCGGGGGCGGTGGCCGCGCTCGGCGCGCGTCGCCACCGCCGCGAGGAGGGTGAAGATGGGGGTCGTCGCGACCAGGAGCGCGCTCGTCCCGGCGGTCGTCAGCGCGAGCGCGCTCGCCCAGAGGAGCTGGTAGACCCCGAATCCGAGCCCACCCAGGAGCGCGACGCGGATGGCGACGCGGCGCGGCAGCCCCACCGAGCCCTCGCGCAAGCGAGTGATCGCGAGGAGCACCAGGCCGGCGAGGAGGAACCGGACGAACGCAAAGCCAACCGGCGGCACAATCGCGATCGCGGCCTTGACCGTGACGAAGTTGAAGGACCAGGCCACCATGACGGCCAACGCCCCGAACTCTGCCAGCCGGCGGGCGCGTGACGCCGCCGCGGCTGCCGTGCGCGAGCCCAGTGAAACGGCGACGGCCCCGTCGGCGCTCGCCGGCGGGGCCGCAAGGGGCTGGAGCGGCGGGATGGGCTAGACGCCTTCCTGCTCGAGCTCGAGGGTCTCCTCGTCGCTCTCCTCGGTCAGCTTCAGCCAGACGAAGAGAACGGCCAAAACCACGAGAGGGATGACGACGAGCGCCGCGAGCGTGACCCCGAGGGCCGTTGCCACGATCTTGAGAGCCTTCATCGGCGGTACCTCCTTCGCTGGGACGCGGGTTCCGCTAGACCTTGCGGGCCTGGGGCGCCTGCGCGATCATCGCCTCGATGTCGTCCTTCGTGAACTCCGCCAGCGTGTGGTGGCCGCCGGTCGGCCCAACGCGGTGGAGGCGGACGACGAACGCGCCGTCCTGCTCGAAGAAGAAGATGTCGTGCGGCTTCTCCTCGTCGATCCACCGCCCGAGGACCCGGAACGACTTCTCATAGTAGCCCGCGTCAGCCCAGTCGGACGCGGCGCTGTCGGCGTGGCGGCGCGCCAGGGCCTCCTCCATGAAGCGGGCGATGTCGTCGTCAAGGAAAGTCATGGTCTCCTTGACCTGGTGGCCGGCGTTCTCGGACCAGGCGCCCTTCTCGCCCTCCAGGGCGAGGCCCTGGAGGATGAAGCCGTCGGGCGCCTCCACGAGCAGGACGTCGTGCATCCCGCGCTGGTCGAGGAACGCGCCGATGGAGCGGAGCACCTCCTCGAAGTCCTGGCGCGGGCTCCCCTCGTAGATCCGCATCGTCACTCCTCATCGCCGTGGCCCCGACATCGCCGTGGCCGATCAGCTGCCGGCCGCCTGGTCCAGGAGGCCGCGCTCCGGCGCGCGCCGCTCAAGGACGCTGAAGACCGCCCACCCGGCGAGTGTAAGCGCGCCAGTGGTCGCGAGCAAGGCGGCATCGCGAGCAAGGCGGCGATGCCCGCGGCGAGGAGCGCCCCGTTCGCGGCACGAGCGTGGTGCTCTCGGTCGGGCGCGGGTCAGACCGCAGCGGCAAGCAGGCCGGCGACCCTCGCGTCATTGATGATGAGCGCCGTGTTGGCGCGAATGGACCTGTCGTCCGTCAACTCCGCGACCCGCTGAAGCACCCATGGCGTAAGGGCCGGGCCGTGGATCCCGGCCTCCTCCGCGTCCGCGGTTGCGCGGGCGATCGCGGTCAGCGCCTCCGCGCGGGGCAGCTCGTCGGCTGCGGGGACCGGCACGCAGATCAGCACGCCTGACCCGAGCCCGAGCGCCAGGTGGGCCCGGACAAGGTCGGCTGCCGCGGCCAGGTCCGGGACGTGCTGAGGTGCCCGGATCCCCGACGCGCGGGAGAAGAAGCCGGGCAGCTCATCCGTCCCCACGGCCACCACCGGCACGCCGCGCGACTCCAGGACTTCGAGCGTGCCCGCCACGTCGAGGATCGCCTTCGGGCCGGCGCACACGACGACGACCGGTGTCCGGGCAAGCTCCTCGAGGTCGACCGAGACGTCGAGGCTCGGCGGACGCCGCGTCCCATCCGGCGCCAGGACCGCTTCGAACGCCCCCGGGTGGACCCCGCCGATCCCGCCGGTCGCGAAGACGCGGATGCCGGCTGCGGCACAGGCGAGCATGGTCGCCGAGACGGTGGTCGCGCCGAGCGCTCGGGCGGCGAGCGCCCCGGCCAGCGTCGGCCGGGCGACCTTCCGGACGTCAGGGGCCGTGGCCAGCCCCACGAGTGTCGCCGCGTCAAGCCCGACGAGGAGCCGACCATCCCGGATCGCGATCGTCGCCGGCACGGCGCCGGACTCGCGGACGGCCGCCTCCGCGGCGCCGGCGACCTCCAGGTTTCGGGGATACGGGAGGCCGTGGCTGATGAGCGTGGATTCGAGGGCCACGACCGGGCGGCCGGTCCGGAGCGCGGCGGCGACCTCCGGGGCAACCAGGAGTCGATCGCGGAGACCGCTGACAACGGGTTCGTGCATCTCCAGAGGGTACCGTCGGGGGTCAAACACCCGCCGATTGCCGAAGGTCCGATAGAGCCGGCGGACCCGCCTGTGGGCCTCCGCGAGCTCGGCATGATCACCAGCTCGGCATGATCACCGCCACGACCCAGAGTGGTCTTGGGGCCCTTGAGCATGCGTTCCCGGCGGCGATGGCGGACGGTCGACGAGTCGTTCACGTTCATGAAGCCGGAACGCCATATGCTCACGGCCTGCATCACCTTGAGCGCGTTCCGCGACGGCCCCACCACGGTCGTCCAGATCGAGGTGCTCCTCCGCTCCTGCGATCCCATGGACGAAGTGGTGCTGGCCCTCTTCGGCCGCCGGCCGGAGGACGCCTTCGGGATCGCGACATGGCACAACCTGGCGGACTGGTTCGGCGTCGACGCGACCGCGGCGCTGGAGCAGGTCTGCGTCGACCGGATGCGCCAGCGCAAGAACGCCGGGAATGTCCGCCGCATGGGTGTCGCCCCCGGCCGCGAATGTCACTCCCGGCATCTCAGACGTCGCTCCCGGCGACCAGAAGGCGGGGATCGATCGATCGGCGGTCGGGCGGACGTGAGTGTGGTCGGCCCTCGCCGGATCTGTTCGCCTCCCGCTGACGTCGCGGCCTCGCGCGCCCCGGCCGGGCCCTCCCCTGACTTCGATCCAGTCGCCCTGTTCGCCGGGGGCGACACCGGCGACGTCGCGGATCCGCTCCCGCCTTCTCCAGGCGTCGACGGACGTCAGGCGTCGACGGACGTCGCGGCGGACCCGGTGGGCGCGTACGCTGGACCACATGCCCGAAGGTCAGCGCGCGGCGATCTCCCCGGCCCGGCTCCTGCGCCGGCGGGTCGTGCTCGAGGAGCACGACCCGCTTCCCGGTGGCGGTGGCGCCGTCGTCGTCAGGCGCTTCGTGCACGCGGAGACGTACCGGTCGCACCTTCACCTGGTCAACTTCGGACCGTCCGGGGCGGCAGTCCCCCTGACGGCAGGCGCCGTCCGCGACACGTCGCCCCGCGTCAGCCCCAACGCCCGGCGGCTCGCGTTCCTTCGCTCGTTCCCGGACGAACCGGACCGATCGACGGCAGTCATGGTAGGTGCGCTCGACGGCGGCAAACCATGGGTCCTGTGGGTGCCCGAGCACGGCGTCACGGAACTCGGCTGGTCGCCGGACGGGTCCCAGCTCGCGTTCGTGGCGGCCGGGGCGGCGGCTCGCTCGATCATCGGACCCGAGACGAAGGGTCGGGTCGTGACAGGACGACGGATCACTCGCGCAGACTGGCGCTCCGATGAGGTCGGCCACCGGGACCGGTGGGGCCAGGTCTGGGTGATCGCGGCACGCCGGCGCGCGCGGTCTCGGCAGCTGACCCACGGCGAGGCCGACGTCAAGGGGATCGCCTGGGCGTCGGACGGCCGCTCGATCGCCTACGCCGCCGACCCGCGACCGGACGCCGACATCCGGCCGCTGCCGTCGATCTGGGTGGTCCCGGCGGCCGGCGGCGAACCGCGGGAGGCGATCCGGCTCGCCGGCTATGCCGGCTCGCCGTCCTTCTCGCCCGACGGGCGGTGGCTGGCCTGCATCGGGGTCGATGTCGCGGACCCACTCGACGACGCGCAGCCGGGGCTCTTCCTCGCGCCCGTGGCGCGCGGCGCGGGCACCGGGGTCGCGGGCACCATCGTCGCGGGCACGCGCGGCGATGGCGTCAACCGCGATGGTTCCGACGGCGGCCCCGTCGCTCCGCCCCGGGCGGTTGCCCTGGCGCCGGACCTGGACCGGCCAATCGGGGCCTGGAACGACACTGACCTGAACGGCTGGATGGCGTCCTCGCGGCCGGGGCCCAGCTGGGATGGGCCGGCGTCGCTCGTTACGCTCGTCAGCGAGGGTGGGCGCGTTCGCCCGTGGCGCTTCCCGGTGGACCCGGCGATCGGGCGGCCGGCCGGGGCCCCCGAGCGGCTCGTCGACGGCGACGTCGCGGCGTGGACGCTCGGCGTTGCTGGCGGCGTGGTCTCGCTCGTCGCGACCGTGGACGATCGACCGATGGAGCTGCTGGCGCTCCAGGGCGGGAGCCCGCGCGCCGCGCGCCGCGCACGGACGACCCTGGGTGGCGCCTGGCGCCGCGGACTGCCGTGGCCGGAGATGCGGCGCGTCTTCGCACCCGGCGAGGGCGGGCCGATCGAGACGTGGATCGTCTCACCGGCCGGCGCCGGGGAGGCCGCGCTCCCGACTGTCGTCAACGTCCACGGGGCCCGCTGGGCGCGTGGTCGCCCGCGCCGTCGACCGAGAACGTGCTCCTCGCGGCGCACGGCTACCGCGTCATCCTCCCGAACATCCGCGGCTCGGCGGGCTACGGGCGGGACTGGATTCGGCCCCAGCTCGGGGACTGGGGCGGCGTCGATGCCGCCGACGTCCTCGCAGCCGTCGACCACGTGGTGGGGCTGGGCCTCGCCGATCCCGGACGGCTCGGGATCCTGGGGCTCTCGTACGGCGGCTTCCTGGTCCACTGGCTGGTGGGTGCCGCGCCCGATCGCTTTTGCGCCGCGGTCAGCGAGAACGGGGTGACGAACCAGCTGAACGACTGGGCGAACTCCGACTCCGGTCCCGAATACGACCGGATGGCGCTCCTCGGCGACCCGCTGAGCCAGGATGGCGTCGCGAAGCTCTGGCGCCAGTCGCCGCTCCGCCACGTGACCCGGATCCGGACCCCGCTCCTCATGCTCCAGGGCGAGGCGGACCTGCGCTGCCCCGCGGCGGACAACGAGCAGCTCTTCGTGGCGCTGCGCCACCTCGGCCGCGAGGTGGAGTACGTGCTCTACCCGGAGAGCTGGCACACCTTCGCGATCACCGGCCGGATCGACCGCCGGATCGACCGGAACGAGCGCGTGCTCGCCTGGTTCGATCGGTTCCTGAAGCCGTAGGTCGCGGCACCGTAGGTCGCGGCACCGTAGGTCGCGGCACCACCGCGCGGCGGACCGCCCTACCCCAGCGCGAGCTCGGGCCGGGGCGTTCCCACCTGGCGCGCCGCAGCCCGATGGCCGGCAACGACGGCACGCCGCAGGACCACGGGCGTCGTGGCGGCGCCGGCAGCCAGCCATGACGCGAGGAATCCGGCGTCGAATGCGTCGCCGGCCCCGGTCGTGTCCGCCACGGCGAAGGGGCGCGTGGCCACCTCGAGCCGGACGCCGGACGCCGCCGCTCTGCCGGGGCCGCGGACCAGGAGCGTGGCACCGGCCGCCCCGCGCTTGACGATCGCGACCGGCGCGAAGCCGAGGAGGCGCGCCGGATCGAGCTCACCCAGGAACGCGGCCGCCTCGTGCTGGTTCGTGAAGAGCACATCTGGCGCGACCTCTCGGACCAGCGCGTGCGCGGCGGCGCGGCCACCCGCGAGGAGCGGCCCGGCCGAGGCGAGATCCACGCTGACGCGCGCCCCGGCCGCACGCGCGAAGGCGACGGCCGCGCGCCCGGCCTCGCCCAGCGGGGCTCCCAGGAGCGAGTAGGCCGGCAGGTGGAGCGCGGCCACGCCGCGGAACCAGCGCGCCTCGAGGTCCGCGGGATGCAGGAGATCGGCCGCGCCGCGCTCCGCCACGAACGACCGCTCGCCGGTGGCGGGGCCCACCAGCATCCCGATCCTGGCCGTCCGCGCGCCCGCGGGTCGTCCCGCCCTGACATGGACGCCGTCCGCCCGCAGCGCCGCCACGAGCGCGCGCCCGGCGCCGTCGCGCCCTACCGCACAGATCAGCGAGGCCCGCGCGCCGAGCCGGGCCAGCCAGCGAGCGGTGTTCGCGGCGGAGCCGCCCTGGTGCAGCCGGACCGCGCCAGGGACGTCCGTCCCCCGCTGGAGCGGGCGCGCCGGCGCCAGCACCACGTCGAGCGCAAGGTCACCCAGGACCAGGACGGACACGGGTCGCGGGCGAGACGGCAGCAAGGGCATCGAGCCCGAGGATACGCCGCGGCCGATGCCGGGGCCGCGCCTACAATTGGGGCATCTATCCGCGCCCCGCCTCTCCGCCCAGGAGCACGCCCGAATGACCCTCAACTCCGAACAGCTCGACCGACTGTCGGTCGACACCATCCGGACGCTCGCGATCGACGGCGTCCAGCAGGCGAACTCCGGCCATCCGGGCGCCCCGATGGGGATGGCCCCAATGGCCTACGCGCTGTGGACGCGCTTCCTCCGTCACGCGCCGACGCATCCTGACTGGCCCAATCGCGACCGCTTCGTCCTGTCCGCCGGACACGCCTCGATGCTCCTCTACGGGCTCCTCCACCTGACCGGCTACGACGTCACGCTCGACGACCTTCGGCACTTCCGCCAGTGGGGCTCGCGGACGCCGGGCCACCCCGAGTACGGCATGACCTCGGGCGTGGAAGCCACCACGGGCCCCCTGGGACAGGGCGTCGCGAATGCCGTCGGGATGGCCATCGCGGAGCGGCGCCTCGCCGCGGAGTTCAACCGCCCCGGCCACGCCGTGGTCGACCACTGGACCTACGCCATCTGCTCCGACGGCGACCTCCAGGAGGGGATCGCGTCGGAGGCGGCCTCGCTGGCGGGCCACCTGCGGCTCGGCAAGCTGGTCCTCCTCTACGACGACAACCACATCCAGCTGGACGGGCCCACCTCGATGGCCTTCTCGGAGGACGTCCTCGAGCGGTTCGACGCGTATGGGTGGCACACCCAGCAGGTGGATGACGGCAACGACCTCCCGGCGATCGAGGGGGCCATTCGCGCCGCGCGCGCCGACGGGCGCCCGTCGATCATCGCGGTCCGGACCCACATCGGGTTTGGGTCTCCGCACAAGCACGACACCCAGAAGGCCCACGGCGCACCCCTTGGCCTCGACGAGGTTCGCCTCACGAAAGAGGCGTACGGCTGGGACCCCGACCGGACGTTCTACGTGCCGGATGACGTCGAGGGTCTCTTCAGCCGCGCGATCCCGTACGGCGAGCACCTGGTCAACGACTGGGAGGACCGCATGCGGCGGTACGCCGTGGCCTTCCCGGCCCAGGCGACGGACCTGCGCCGACGGCTCGCAGGCGAGCTGCCCGAAGGCTGGGACGCGAAGCTCCCGGCGTATGCGGTCGGCGAGGACTTCGCGACCCGGCAGGTGAGCCAGGCCACGATCCAGGCCCTGGCGGCCGGCCTCCCGGAGTTGTTCGGCGGCTCCGCGGACCTCTCCGAGTCGAACCTGACGGACATCAAGGGCGGACTCGACTTCTCCACCGAGGAGGCCGGCCGGAATCTCCGCTTCGGCGTCCGCGAGCACGGGATGGGTGGGATCGTCAACGGGATCGCCTACCACGGCGGCTTCCTGCCGTATGGCGCCACGTTCCTCAACTTCAGCGACTACATGCGCGGGTCGGTTCGCATCGCGGCGATGGCCGGGCTTCACGTCGTCTACGTCTGGACGCACGACTCGGTGGGCCTGGGCGAGGACGGCCCGACGCACCAGCCGGTGGAGCACTACGCGGCTCTGCGGGCGATCCCGAACCTCTGGTTCGTCCGGCCGGGCGACGCGAACGAGGCTGCGGCTGCCTGGGCGCTGGCCGTCGAGCGCACGAACGGCCCGACCGCCCTCGCTCTCACCCGGCAGAAGCTGCCGACGTTCGCAGCCACGGCCGCGCTGGCCCGCGACGGGGTCCGCCGCGGCGGCTACGTCCTGCGCGCGGCGTCCTCCGAGGCCGCGGGCGGGATGCCCGCCCTGGTCCTCATCGCGACCGGTTCCGAGCTCCAGCTCGCCATGGGCGCCGCGGACGCGCTCGAGGCGGACGGCATCCCGACCCGCGTCGTCTCGCTGCCCTGCTGGGAGGCGTTCGAGGCCCAGGATCCCGCCTACCGCGAAACGGTCTTGCCGGCAGCGGTCCGGAAGCGCGTCAGCGTGGAGATCGGGGTCTCGCTCGGCTGGGAGCGCTGGACCGGCGACGAGGGCGCGATCGTCGCTCTCGACCACTTTGGGGCGTCGGCGCCCGGCGCCACGATCCTCGAGCAGTTCGGCTTCACGATCGAGCGGGTCGCCGAGGTCGGCAGGGGCGTGGTTCGAGACGGGCTGCGCGGCCGCGTCCCGACGCTCGTCCCCTCGCCGCACCCGGGAGAGCGCGCCTGATGCGAGTCGCGTTCGCGGCGGATCACGGCGGCGTCGAGCTGCGCGACGAGCTTCTTCGCCGGTTGGCCGACACCGGGCACGAGCTGATCGACCTCGGCGGCGATGGAGCCGACCCGACCGACGACTACCCGGACTTCGCGAGGCGGCTCGCCCACGCCATCCGGGATGGCGAGGCCGACCGTGGGATCCTGGTCTGCGGCTCGGGGATCGGCGCGTCCGTCGCCGCGAACAAGGTCCGCGGCGTTCGCGCGGCCGTCGCCCACGACACGTATTCGGCGCACCAGGGCGTCGAGCACGATGACCTCAACGTGCTGTGCCTCGGCGGCCGGGTCATCGGCGTGGAGCCCGCCGTCGAATGCGCCCGCGCATTCCTCGCGGCGAAGTTCTCCGGCGCGGAGCGCCACGCGCGGCGGGTCGCGAAGGTGCTCGCGATCGAGGCGGAGGAATCCGGCGCGGGCTGACCGGACGGCGAGCGCGCCCCGGCTACACTGCACCGATCAGGAGGCAGCCGATGGCAGACACGCTCCCCACGTTCGCCCCGGACGCGCTCGATGCGCGGATCCACGACCCCGCGCTCGCCCAGGCGGTCGAAGCCGCGCTGCGTCGCGCGGACGACGAGCACTGGGTCGAGCGCCTGCACGACCGCGACGGCACGCTCTGGTCAGCGGACCCGGAAGTCCAGGCGAAGATCGCGAACCGCCTCGGCTGGCTCGACGCCCCGCGCGATTTCGGGGAGCAGGTCCCGGCCCTGGAAGCGTTCGGGGAGGGCATCCGCGCGGCCGGCTTCACGGCCGCGCTCGTTGCCGGGATGGGCGGCAGCAGCCTGGCCCCGGACGTGCTCGCCGACGCCTTCCGCGACATCGCCGACTGGCTGGCCGTCCGCGTCCTGGACTCGACCGATCCCGCGGCCGTCGAGGCGGCCTGGGACGGCCTGGACCCGCTTGCGACGCTCGTGATCGTGGCCACGAAATCCGGCACGACCACGGAGAGCCTGGCCTTCCAGGCGGATGCCTGGGCCCGGATCCACGCCGCGCTGCGCGCCGCCGGTGAGCGCCGCGAGTCCCCCGCCGACCTGATGGTCGCCATCACCGACCCTGGCCGAAGCCTGGAGGCGATCCCCCACCACGACGGCCTCCGCGAGGTGTTCCTGAACCCGGAGGACGTCGGGGGACGGTACTCCGCCCTCACCTACGTCGGACTCGTGCCTGCCTCCCTGCTTGGAATCGACCTCGACTCGTTCCTTGCGTCGGCTCTCGCCATGCTGGCCCGCACCCACGTGACGCAGACCGCCGCGAACCCGGGCGCGGCGCTCGGCGTCACGCTGGGCGTCCTCGCCCGCGCCGGCCGCGACAAGCTGACGCTCGTCGCCGACCCCGCCGTGGCCCGCTTCGGCGCCTGGCTGGAACAGCTGATCGCCGAGAGCACCGGCAAGCTCGGGGTCGGGATCGTCCCGATCGCCGGCGAGCCGCTGGGAAACACGGCCTCGTACGGCACGGACCGGGTGTTCGTCCGGCTGACGCTGGAGGGTGCGACGCCCCCCGCCCCGACGCCCGACGGCACCTCCGCCGACGAGCTGCTCGACGCCCTCGCCGCGGCCGGCCACCCCGTCCTGCGCATCCGCCTGACGGACCCCATCGACCTCGCCGCCGAGTTCATCCGCTGGGAGGTCGCGACGGCCATCGCCGGCGTGGTCCTGGAGATCAACCCGTTCGACGAGCCGAACGTCACCGAGTCGAAGGAGAACACGAAGCGCGTGCTCGCGGACCTCGAGCGAACCGGTGCCTTCCCGGCCCCAGCGGTCCTGGCCCAGGGCGACGGCCTCATCCTGACCGGCGATGCGAACCTCCGCCTCAGCGCGGGCGATGGCACGCTCGCGGGCGAGCTGCGGCGTCACCTTGCCCGGGCGCGCCCGAACGCATACCTCGCGCTGCAGGCGTTCGTCGCACCGAGCCCCGCGCGGGCCGATGCGCTTGACCGCATGCGCGGGCTGCTCCGGGACGCAACCGGCCGGGCAACGACCAGCGGCTTCGGCCCGCGGTTCCTCCACTCCACGGGCCAGCTCCACAAGGGCGGCGCGCCCATCGGCTGGTTCCTCCAACTCACCGCGGACCACCCCGCGGACGTCGAGATCCCGGGCCACCCGTTCAGCTTCGGGCAGCTCGTGGACGCCCAGGCCCTCGGCGACTTCGAGGCGCTC
>Ga0208079_1001369_pt1 | contig 12773 bp, 6 predicted proteins | sample NGESurdeep092012_5_FD_184474 | JGI IMG/M metagenome (GOLD analysis project Ga0208079, IMG submission 184474) | Arctic peat soil microbial communities from Barrow, Alaska - NGEE Surface sample 210-2 deep-092012 (SPAdes) | ecosystem: Environmental > Terrestrial > Soil > Wetlands > Peat ... | reverse complement strand
TTTTCTTGCATCGACTCTCGCAGCCGACGCCAAGCCTTACGTCTATTTCGCGATCTACCCGGATAAGGCGCGCACGGAGAAGCCCAAGCTGCACGTCGAGTTTCAGGCGGAGGGGCAAGTGCTCGCCAATCAGAGCTACGAACTTCCGGCCCCCGATGCGACGGGCGCGATCCCCATGCTGATCCGGGCGGCGACGCACACCGGTCCTTGCGAGCTGAAGATCACAGTTTCGCAGGGGAACCAAACGGCCGCGCGGACTCTCAGCTATCGGATCAGTGACTCGAAGTGATCGGGACGGTGAGCGACCCTACCGAATTGGCGCCCTGATCGAGAACGATGAGGCGTACCTTTTGGGTGGCCGCATCGATCGGGTAATCGCGCGCAATGGGAATGTCGCCTTTAAGCTGCTCGCGCTTCAGATGCAGCGGCAGGGTGGAAAGCGTGGGCTCTCCCTGCGGGCCGGCGGCTGCGCGGGCCGATAAGAGCACGGTGAGTTGGCCGGTGTACTCCCCGCCGCTTTCGAGCAACAGAAGATCGGCGGGATCCACGCGGATTTCGACGTGTACCATATTCGGCGTGGTTGAGGAGACCGACGCGCGCAGGCCGATCTCGGCGACGTCGGACGCCCTCTGGTAGGCTGCCACCAGGGTCGCCTGTGCCTGCTGCGGTCCAGGCCGGGTATCGGGCAGCGCGTAGTATCGCTGCCTGGCTTCCAGCTTCACCCCTTTGCGCTCGCAGGTAACTTTCACCTTGTGGAACTTCGAGTCCCAGCTTTCGTGCGGCGGCGCGTAGGAGATCGCGTAGGTCGTGCTCGCGTTGGCGGCGAGCTGCTTGATCACGGCGCGCATGTCTTCGTTGTAGTATGCGCGGCCGCCGGTGAGTCCGGCCATTTCCTCCATATAGCGTGTAGCGGTCGGATTGAGGAGGCCCGAATAGGAGAGCGGCTGTACCGGTACGCCCGCGCGGTCGAGCGTGACGCTCAGATGCGGCACGTAGAGAGCGCATTCGATCCAGTCTCCGCTGCACGTTTTGGGACCCCAGACGTTCGGAATGTCGTTGGTGACCCAGACGATGTCGCTCCGTCCGGCAAACGCCGTCAGTTGGTTGGCGAGCGTTTCCAGGGCGACGTAGGTCTTTTTGACGATGTCTTCGTCGCTCATCCCCGCAGGCCTGGCTTTGTTTAGCTCCTTCATGGACTTGGCGAGCGTCGCATCAATGTCCTGGGTCCATGTCTTGTTGGGCGCGGCGCCCGGTTCGATGGCGTGAATCGGCACCAGCCTGCCATCGAACGCCAGCAGATATAGATACACCGATTCGCCGGAATCGAGCTGCTTCAACGACTGGCCGATTTTGCGCGAGGAGTCTAGGCGGTCGGCGCTGAGTTTCTGGTTGAGGAGATCGAGTAGAATCGCGGTGGTGTGCGGCGGCGGCACTGGGCGGTTGGAGAATTCGCCGGCATTTGTATTCGCGGACTGAGGACCGCGGAACAGAGCGATGCGCTGCGCTTTGCCGTCGTCGGTGACTCGGAAATCGTCGGCCTTCAGGTCGGCGGCCGTGGCCACTACGTTCAAGCGAACCAGCCGCGCCGCTTCGTCGCCGCTTTGCGCGGAGAGGATGCAGCCGGAAATCGCGAAACTGCAGAGGAGCGTTCTTAGAAATGACATCGATCCTTCCTCCCAAGTGAAGCTCTAATGTATCTCAAGCCAAGTGAAGCTCTAATGTATCTCAAGTTCACACTTCGCATGCTACATTCTAGACTTGATGCGGCGGACCATTCCATTGCTGTGCGCGGCGGTGCTGGCTCTGGGCCAGAGAGCGGCGGTGGCGCCGATCGCCTTCGAGGAGATTGCTCAGCCGGCAGGCGTCCGGTTCGTCGCCAACAACAGCGCGACTCCCGAGAGGCAGCAACCCGAGGGCCTGGTGGCGGGCGTGGCGCTGTTCGATTACGACGGCGACGGTTACCTCGATATCTACTTTGTGAACGGCGCGCGCATGCCGTCGCTCGTCAAGGACGGGCCGCAGTTCCAGAACCGGCTGTTCCACAACAACGGGAATCTGACGTTCACGGACGTGACCGCAAAGGCGGGAGTCGGCGGCGCGGGCTATGGCATGGGCGTGGCGGTGGGCGATTACGACAACGACGGACGGCCGGATCTCTACGTGGCCAACGTGAACGGGAACCAGTTGTTCCATAACAATGGCGACGGCACCTTCACCGACGTCTCCCGGAAGGCGGGCGTCACCGGCGGATCGTATGCGGGAAAGAAGATGTGGTCGGTGGCGGCCGCGTGGGTGGACTACAACAACGACGGGCTGCTGGATCTGTTCGTTTCGAACTACTGCCAATGGGACGCTTCGAACGGGCCCGAGTGCAAGGCCAACGGACAGAACGTGTATTGCAGCCCGCGCCACTACAAACCGCTGCCCCATACGCTGTTCCGCAATAATGGCGACGGCACCTTCACCGATGTTTCCGCCGAGACCGGGATCGCGGAGCATTTGGGACGGGGGATGGGAGTCGCCATCGCCGACTACGATGGCGACGGGTTCATGGATATCTTCGTCGCCAATGACGACGCGCCGTTTCAGCTCTTCCACAATCTCGGTGGCAAGCGCTTTGAAGAGGTGGCGATCGACGCCGGCGTGGCATTCCCGGAAAACGGCAACGTGATCTCCGGAATGGGCGTCGATTTTCGCGATCTGTTCAACCAGGGCGCCCCGAGCTTGTGGGTGACCGCGATCGAGAAGGAGACGTTCCCGATCTTCGCCAACCTGGGACGCGGCCAGTTCGAGGATAAGACCACCGTCGCGTTGCTGGGAATGCACACCTACGAGATGTCGGGCTGGTCGAACGCGATTGTAGATCTGGACAATGACGGCTGGAAGGATCTGCTGGTGGCGCGATCGAACGTGCAGGACAACATCGCGACATACTCGCCGCGGCGGTACGAGGAGCCCACCACCGCTTTCCGGAACCTCGGCAACGGGAAGTTTCAGAACGTCTTCAGTACGACGGGCGCGGCGCATCGCGGGCTGGCCGTGGGCGACCTCGATAATGACGGCCGAATGGACGCGGTGGTCTCGGTGCTGAATGGGCCGGCCAAGGTGCTCCATAACATCAGCGCGAATGCCAACCACTGGATCCTGCTGAAGCTGACGGGCACGAAAAGCAACCGGATGGGTATTGGGGCGAAGGTGCGGCTGACCGCCGCGGATGGGAGCGTGCAGTACAATCACGTGACCACCAGCACAGGGTACGCGTGCTCGAGCGATTCGCGCGTGCATTTCGGCGTGGGCGTGTCCAGAATGGCCACAGAGATCGAGATCACGTGGCCGAGCGGGACCAGGCAGGTGCTGCGGGACGTGGCGGGCGATCGGGTAGTAGTGGTGACGGAGCCTAAGTAGTGGGCCGGCGCCGCGATCACACCGAATTCCAAAAATGGAAGCCAAGAAATACAAATTATCGTAGTCAAGTCATGACCCGCGCGGCACCGAATATCAGAAAATGGGTGCTTTAACACCGATTTGCCTGGGTCGGCCGCTCCCCGTGGATAAGATGCTTATTATGTTAACGTTAACCGCCGTCTGGCAAGCGTCTGCGCATTAACCGATTTAGCCTTAACGGATACTTTACTAATAGATTCCTATTATCGTTGACACCACCGTGGCGCAGGCTTATTATATACCTTGCCCACACCTCCCACGCCGGGTTCGCGGCGGCAGATGCGGGTAACTGTGCGTAACAGAGTCGCGGCCTGGTGGGCCGCGTCAACAAGAAACTGAGCCTTAGCTTTTCAAGTCTGAGGAGGCGATACAGTGGTGTCAATCAATTCTACGTCTGAAGTTGGCATGGCATCCAGGATTCACGGCTGGAGGTGGGTAGCCGCGGTCGCATTGTTCCTGACTGCCTTTGTGGCGTTCCAAATGTGTGCTTTTGCACAGAACGCGAGCGGTTCCATCAGCGCCACCGTGGCTGACAAGACCGGCGCAGTAATACCGGACGCGAAGGTGGTGTTGAAGAACGAAGCCACCAACGCGACCCGCGACACAGTCACGAACGGCGCGGGCCTGTTCGCGTTCCCGGCGGTTCAGCCCGGAACGTACACGATCACCGTGACGGCGCCCGGCCTGCAGGCCTCCGAGATGGGGGGAATTACCCTGACCCAGGGTGGGGCTGTAGGCCTGGGAACAATCACGCTACAGGTCGCCACCACCCAGCTACAGATCGAGGTAGCGTCGTTTGCCGGGTCGGTAGTGCCGGTCGATTCTCCCCAAGCCAGCCAGACATTAAGTAAGAACATGATCGAGGATCTCTCGATCGTCGGGCGCGACGCCGCCGAGTTGATGAAGATCATGCCCGGCATGGGCATGAACAACAAGCTTAGCAATAGCATGTGGAACAGCTATACGACGGCCAGCAACACCGGTCCCGTCGGCCAGTTCTCCGCCAACGGTACACAACCGAACGGTGGGATGACCATGACATCGGATGGCGCGAACCTGCTGGATCCCGGTAACCAGGGCACCCAGACCGCGAATATAAATCAGAACCAGGTGGCGGAAGTTTCGATCCTGACATCTGCCTACGGAGCGGAGTTCGCCAAGGGCCCGGTGACGTTCCAGGCGTACGGCAAAAGCGGCAGCGCCCAGTTCCACGGCCAAGCGTACCTGTATGCCCGCAACGGCGTATTCAATTCCGTCGACTCCTTTTCCAAGAATCAGGGCGGCTCGCCCTTGACCGACAGCTTCTACTATCCCGGCGGCGACATCGGCGGCCCGGTGCTGATCCCCGGCACCAAGTTCAACAAAAACCACGACAAGCTGTTTTTCTATGGCGCCTACGAGTACATGAAGCAGCAGCCCGCCGGCAATCTTCGGAGCTACTTCATTCCGACGACGGAGATGCTGAACGGGGACTTCAGCCCGGCTTATCTCGCCAGCTTGGGCCCGGGCTTCGCGTCGGCCCACGGCAACGCCATGGTTGTTCCCTGCGGCAATAACCAGGGCGGCTGCGGCAACATTTCGTTCCCCGGCGGGATGATCCCCAAGTCGCTGATGGATCCGAATTCGCTGGTCTATCTCAGCACCTTCCCTAAGACGAATAGCAATCCGGTAACGAGCTCCACCGGGACGAATTTCCAGTACTTCGTCGGGCCCCCAACGAATCGTTGGGAGACCCGAATCCGCCTCGACTATAACATCAGCCAGAGTACTAAGCTGTTCGTCAGTTGGAATCATCAGAGCGAAAATGACCTGAGCCCGATCAGCGTCTGGTGGGATGCGGGCTCATCGTCCCTCCCCTATCCTTCCCCCCAGGCGGCGACGCAGATCTCGCAGGTCTACAGCGCCAACCTGGTGCATGTGTTCAGCCCCACGTTGACGAACGAACTCATTTTCGCGGAGGCCAAGTTCACCAATCCGATTACGCTGGGCAATCCGGCCGCGGTAGACCCCGGCAAGCTCGGCTTTAAAATGACGGGTTTTTTCAAAGACCCCTTCACCCCGCAACTCCCCAACATCTTCGGATGGAATAACGCCACTACCGGTTACTTCGCCCCCACCTACGGTGAGACGTGGCCCACCGGCGGAGCCAACGCTTTCGGCAAAATGTCCAACACGCCGAATATTTCCGACAACATCACCAAGGTTCTCGGCAGGAATACGTTCAAGGCGGGTTTCTACTGGGATTTCGCTCAAAACAATCAGACCGGCGGCGGTTACAACGGCGCGACTCAAGGCGATGCCGACTTCGAAAACTGGGGAGCCACGAGCACCGGCAATCCGCTTGCCGATATGCTGGTTGGCCGCCCCACGGTGTTTAACCAGAACGGGACGTCCGTGGCCAACTTCAAGTATTACCAATACTCGTTCTACGTGAACGACCAGTTGAAGGCCACCCGCAGGCTAACCCTCACCTTGGGCCTTCGTTTCGACCACATGGGCAACTGGGTTCCCGATAACAATCTGGGCTTGGCCGTTTGGGATCAATCCAAGTACAACAACACCAGCAGCGCGGGCGCCTGGACGGGCCTGATGTGGAACTCCATCGACAAGAGCGTCCCGATGTCCGGCTACCCGTCCCGGAAGCTCTTCTATGAGCCGCGCTTCGGCGCCGCTTACGATCTGTTCGGCAACGGCAAGACCGTGCTGCGCGGCGGCGCCGGCTTGTATCGCTATCAGCTTGCCTACAACAGCGTCAGCGGCGGCGCCTACAACGATCCGCAAAACATCCCTTCGCTCACCAGCACGTGGGGATGCTGCATCGGCTGGAACAACTTCAGCGACTTCTCTCCGTCGCTTGGGACGCCTGGACTCGGTCAGGGACCCGACGGGATCCTGACGAAGGGCGACGATCGCACGCCCTACACCTGGACCTACAACTTCACCATTTCGCAGCGCGGGCCCTGGAGGTCGGTGGCCGAACTTCAATACTCCGGCAACCGCTCGCGCGACATGATGCTGCGCGGACCGCTGAACAATCTCAACATCATTCAGCCAGGCGCATTCTTCAAGGCCGATCCGAAGACGGGTGTGGTCAACGATCCGACCGCCAGCGGCTTCCCCCTGCAAGACTACTATCCCCTGCAGAACTACACGGGCATGACCCTGGTCGGCCATGGCAGCTACTCCAACTACAATGCCGTGATCCTGACCTGGCAGAAGCAGACAGGACGCGTGACGTTCACCGGCAACTACACGTTTAGCAAGGTTCTGGGTATCCGCGACAACCAGACCGACAACGGAAACGGAAACGGCAACACGCTGAATCCGTACGATATGCGCAGCAACTACGGCGTCCTCAACTTCGACCACACCCACATCTTCAACGCGGCTTACATCGTCAACCTGCCGAGCCCGGAGAAGAACAATAAGCTTCTGGGCGGCGTGGTGAATGGCTGGGTGTTATCCGGGATCACGCAGTTGCAGAGTGGTGCGCCGATTCAGGGCAACACCAACGGCAACCTCAACGTCTCGTATGGTTGCGTAAACCATACCGACGCATCGGGGACCACCACCTGCGTCGGGTACACCGCCCAGAATCAGCTCGGCACAAACTACGGCGGCATCGGGCTCGTGCCCAGGCTCGTCTGCGATCCGCGGAGCGGGCTGAGTTCGGGGCAGTACTTCAACCCGTCCTGCTTCGCGCCTCCCACCCCGGGGCAGAACGGCGATGTCATCTGGCCGTACATCCACGGGCCGGCGTTCTTCAACAGCGACCTCGCGATCTATAAGAGGTTCAACTTCAAGGAACACCAGCGGGTGGAGTTGAGGTTCTCGGCATTCAATTTCCTCAACCATCCCCTGCCCCAGTTCAACGCGCCCAACGGCAACGCCGACGTTTCGCTGAACTTCAACAACAGTAGCGGCGGCTTGAGTCAGACCAACCAGAACGCCCTCACGAACGGCAGACCGCAGTTCACGGTCGGCCGCCGCGTGATCGAGTTCACGGCTAAGTTCAACTTCTAGAGCCGGCAACGCTCCGATTCAGAGCCGCGACCGTTAGGGAGCGTTTTATTTCGTAACAAATCCGGGCAGACCACTTCTTGTGGTCTGCCCTTTTCTCCGTTTGGGATAGCTGAGAGCTGGTAGCTTATTCATATGAATCGAGTCGCGGCCCTATTCCTTTTAGTCTTGTGTTGCGCCATTCTCCTCCCCGACTCCACCTCGCCCATCCGCTTCGATCTCAAGGCTATCCCGTTCCGCCTGGAGAATGGCGAGGCGGCCGCCCGCCACGTCCCCGCGACCATGGGTGGAGGCGTCGCCGTCTTCGATTACAACCAGGACGGCCGCCCCGACATCTTCTTCACCAACGGCGCCAATCTCGAAACCCTGAAGAAAGACTCCCCGAAATTCGCCAATCGCCTGTTCCGCAACGACGGTAACGGGACGTTCACCGACGTCACCGATGCCGCCGGCCTGCGCGGAACGGGCTTCGATTGCGGCGTCGCCGTCGCCGACTACGATAACGACGGATATCCCGACCTCTTCGTGGCCGGCGTCCACCACAACACCCTCTATCACAACAACCGCGACGGCACATTCACCGACGTCACGGCGAAGGCGGGCATCCAGAACGGCCCCGACCCACAGTTCGGACCGATGTGGTCGATCACGGGCGTCTGGCTCGATGTGAACAACGACGGCCTGCTCGATCTTTTCGTCGTCAACTATCTCCAATGGAACTTCGCCACCGAGCCGTTGTGCGAGTACAAGGGGGTTCCCGACTACTGCGCTCCGCGGTCCTACAAGGGCCTGCCCAATCAGCTCTACCTGAACCAGGGCGACGGCACCTTCGAGGAGGTGTCCGAAAAATGGGGCATCCGCTCCCACGTAGGCAAAGGCATGGGGGCGGCTATGGCCGATTACGATTTGGACGGCCTCCCGGACCTCTTCGTCACCAACGACGCATCCTACAATTTCCTATTCCGCAATACGGGCCGGAGATTCGAGGAGGTTGCTTTTCCGGCTGGCGTCGCGCTGGTGGAAGACGGCACCTTCATTTCCGGAATGGGCGCCGATTTCCGCGATTTCGACAACGATGGCTACCCCGACATTGCCTTTGTCGCCCTGGAGAAGCAGACCTTTCCGCTGTTCCAGAACGCCGGTGGAAAGCGATTCCGCGAAGTCACCTCGCCCAGCGGCATGCGATCCGCCAGCAGGGCGATGGCGGCCTTCGGAGTGGCTCTGTACGATTTCGATAACGACGGGTGGAAGGACCTCTTCGTGACCCGCGGCGACGTTCTGTCGCATGCCATGCCCGGCGCCGTCACCAACCAGAACAACACCGTATTCCGCAATCCGGGCGCTGCCGGCAAATGGGTCGCCCTGACCGCGGAGGCGGGCCTCGATGCCTCACCGCCCGCACGCCACCGCGGCCTGGCGCTGGGCGATCTGGACGGCGACGGCCGCATCGACGTGGTCGCCACTGCCATCCACGCGCCCGCCGAGATCTGGATGAATCGGAGCCCCGCCGGCCACTGGCTCGACCTGGCGCTGGAGGGAACCAGCAGCAATCGCGACGGCATCGGCGCCCGCATCAAGGTCACCAGCCGGAGCGGCACGCAGTACAACCACATGACCACCAGCGCGGGCTACGCCTCCTCCAGCTACGGTCCCGTCCACTTCGGACTGGGAGCCGGCGACAAGGCGGAGTCAATCGAGATCCACTGGCCGTCCGGGATCGTGCAGGTGCTGAAGGACGTGCGCGCGGATCGCGTGCTCCGAGTGAAAGAACCGGCTACCGCTTCTCCGCCGCGTTGAGTTTGTCGAAAACCGCCCGCTCCCGCTCGCCGTCTTCCTGCCGGTTCAGCCGGAAGTACAACGCCGAAAGCTCGATGTGCGGCTGCGGCCAATTGGGCTCGTCGTGGATCACCTTCTCGAAGTCCTTGACTGCGGCCTCCAGCTTCCCTTCGGTGCGCTCCAGCCGCGCCATTTCGTAGCGGGCCAGGAGCGATTCGGGCTGGAGCGCGAGCGCCCGTTCGAGATGCTGCCGCGCCGCATCGAGCTCGCGCTCGGTATGCAGCACCGCGCCGAGGTTCAGGTGCGCGTCGAAGTCCTTGGGATCGGCCTCGATCGCCTTTCGCAAAGCCGCGATGGCGCCGCCATTGTCGCCGAGATACGGCAGCACCATGCCACGCAACGTCATCGCGCCGGGGAGTTGCACGTTCAGCCGCAGTGCGCCATCGGCATCGTCGCGCGCCCGCTCGAATTCGTTCATCTTCAACGCCGTCAGTCCGGCCAACAGATACGCCTCGGCGCTGTTCCCGAGCTTCGCCACTTTCTCTACGAACTCCAGGCCGTCGCGCTTGTGGCCCGTGCGGATGAGCGCGGAGCCGAGCAGCCACGCGACGCCCAGGTCATCGGGCTGGGCAGCCTCCAGCGGCCGCAGCACTGCGATCGCCTGATCGTCCTGTCCCAATCGCGAGTAGCAGTCGCCCAGTAGCGTCGCCACTCGCGGATCGTTGGGCAGCAGCTTCAACTCCTTCACGGCTTCGGCGAACGCGCCCTTCTTGTAGTACGCCAGCGCCAGGTTCATCTGTAGCGCGAAATTGCCGCCATCCATCGCGAGAGCCGCGCGGTACTGCGCGATGGCTTCGTCGAAGCGTCCTTGCCGCGACAACGCGGCCCCCAGGTTGGCCCGGACCTCGATCACGTCCGGCTGAAGCTTCAACAGCTCCTGGTATTTGCGGATTGCCAGTGCATCGTCGCCGCGCTTTTGAGCGGCCACCGCTTCGCTAAAGAGCTTCTCCGGACCGGAGCCCTGGCCGGCCGCGGCGCACACCAGCGCCAAAAGCGCGATCGCCACCCGCATGCATTTCAGCATAGCCGCATTTGCGCTACTGTAGTACCGAATGCGAGTTCTGGTGTGCGGGGCGTTAATTTTCGGACTGATTCCCGGCATCGGCCAGGCGTGGCAGGATGGCTTCGAAGATCTCGCCCGCCGCGCTGAGGCGGCGATCGATAGCAACCCCGCCGAGGCCGCGGATCTTTTCAAGAAAGCCCTCGCGTTGAAGGCCGATTGGGCCGAAGGCTGGCTCTATCTCGGCGCATCCCTCTTCCAGTTGGACCGCTTTGCCGAGGCAAGCGACGCTTTCCGCAAGGGAACCGGTCTGGCGCCCACGAAAGGAACCGGCTGGGCGTTCCTCGGCCTGTGCGAAGCCGAGTTGGACAATTCCGATCAGGCGATCGCCGACATCCGCAAGGGCGAGCAGCTTGGGCTCGGCGACAACTGGCAGTTCGAAGTCGTGGTCCGCATCAAGGCGGCGCAGACGCTGATCCGCGCCGCGGCGTTCGACGAAGCGCTGGCCCAGATGGTGCCGCTCTCCACGCACAACGAGAACTCTCCGTTGCTGCGGGAGACGATGGGGCTGTGCGCCTTGGCCATCGCGACGAGCGCCTCCGATCTCCCGCCCGAGCGCCGCGCTGTAGTTGACCTCGCGGGTAAGGCCGCCTGGGAATCCGCCAGCCAGCGGCCCGCCGAAGCCGCCGCCGCGTACCGCGAGCTCCTGCGGCGCTACCCGAACGAAGCCGGCGTGCACTACGCCTATGGACTCTACCTGATGGAGACCGATCTCGCCAGAGCGCTCGCGGAGTTCCAGAAGGAGGTCCAGAGCAATCCGGAGCACTGGCCCGCGCTCTTCGAGATCGGTTCGCTCCAAGTCCGGCAGGGAAGCCCCGAAGCGGCGCTCGAATCGCTGCGCCGTGCCATGAAGGTGGTGCCGGCCCGGTATCGCTGGCTCTGCCATGCCGAGTTGGGACGCGCCAACATGACGGCGGACCGCCTGGAAGCCGCCATTGGCGAATTCGAAACGGCCCGCCGCCTGATGCCCGGCAGCGCCCAGGTCCATTTCTTTCTCGCGCAGGCGTACCGCCGCGCCGGGCGCAAAGAAGACGCGCAACGCGAGACCGCCCAGTTCGAGAAACTGAAAGCGCAGCAGGATCCCTTGGGCGTCCCAGGCCTTCTCCAGTTTCGGTTTTGACCTCTGTGCGTGGCGTTGCCCCAGCCTGGGTGCGCATTGAAACTGCCAGCCAATTGCGACATGATGGCAATGGCATGCGTACTATTTGTGGCGCTTCGTTATTATTGCTGGCCGGCGTGACCGCGGCGGCACAAACCACCAGCGGCTGGCAGCTTGTGTGGAGCGATGAGTTCAATGGCGCGGCGGGCACGGCGCCCGACCGGGCGAAGTGGAACTTCGATCTTGGAGGCGGCGGCTGGGGCAATGGCGAACTGGAAGTCTATACCAGTTCCACCAGCAACGCGTTCCAGGACGGCAACGGCAATCTGGTGATCCGCGTCATCAAAGACGACCAGGGCAGGTACACCTCAGCGCGCCTGCAGACCGGCTCGCCGGCGGCCTCAACGAAGACAACCGATCTGAGCTGGCAATACGGCCGGATCGAGGCTCGCCTCAAGCTGCCTTTCGGCAAGGGCGTCTGGCCCGCCTTCTGGATGCTGGGCGAGAACATCTCGACAACGCCGTGGCCCGGTTCCGGCGAAGTCGACATCATGGAGAACTTCGGAACCTTCAATAACAACTCCACCGTCAACAACGGAACGGCGCACGGCCCCGGGTATTCCGGCAACAGCGGCATAGGACACTCCTACACCCTGCCGTTCGGCGAGACGGTCTACGACGATTACCACGTGTACGCCATCGAGTGGTCGCCGGATTCCGTCGTTTGGTTCGTGGACGGCGCCGCCTATCACACGGTGACGCCGGCCTCTCTGCCCGCGGGCACGAAGTGGGTTTTCAACGCTCCATTCTTCCTTCTGTTGAACCTGGCCATCGGGGGGCCGAACACGTTTCTGGGTACGCCGGACTCCGGCGTGACGTTTCCGCAAGACATGCTGGTGGATTACGTTCGTGTCTATCAGGCCACCACCATCCCCGCGACCACGCCGGCGATCGCTCCCGGGCGCATCGTGAACGCGGCGTCGTACCTCGGGGCAATTTCACCGGGCAGCCTGGCGTCTGTGTACGGCAACAATCTGGCCGACGCGGTGCATGCGACTCAGAAACCGGATGGGAGCTTCCCCACCAGCGCGGCGGGCGTCACGGTGAGCGTCAACGGAGTGAACGCCCCGCTGGTCTACGCCTCTCCGACGCAGATCAACTTTCAGGTTCCGTGGGCGACCGCGCCCGGCCTGGCGGTGCCGGTGAAGGTGACTTGGAACAGCGTGGACAGCAACGTGGAGCCGGTGACGATCGCTTCGACGGCTTCTCCGTCGTTCTTTCTGAGTGAATTCGTGAACGGCGTTGCCTGGGTTA
>Ga0208079_1001365_pt1 | contig 12779 bp, 13 predicted proteins | sample NGESurdeep092012_5_FD_184474 | JGI IMG/M metagenome (GOLD analysis project Ga0208079, IMG submission 184474) | Arctic peat soil microbial communities from Barrow, Alaska - NGEE Surface sample 210-2 deep-092012 (SPAdes) | ecosystem: Environmental > Terrestrial > Soil > Wetlands > Peat ... | reverse complement strand
TTCACGGTCAAGTTGTTCCTGACGGGCTTCACCGCTACGTCAACGCCGTACCAGGCCGTTGTGCTCACCTTCAGCCAGTGGTACATGGTCCTGCTGTACGCGCTGTTCGTCGGCACGGTGTGCTTCCACCTCCGTCATGGCATCTGGAGCGCGCTGACCACCCTCGGAGCCAACACCAGCCCCGCGGCGCGCCGCGGTCTCAACTACACCGCCATCATCGTGTCCGTGCTCCTGTTCGCCGGCTTCATGGCCATGCCTGTTGCAGTCCTGTTCGGAGGGATCAAGTGACCACCACCGCCCCAGCCAAGAAGGCCGCCGTCAAGACGGGCGATCCCGCCTTGGCGTTCTACCGCCTCGGCGCCGATATCTCCGACAGCAAGGCGCCAGACGTCGACATCGAGAAGATGTGGAAGACGCGGCAGTTCCAGGCCAAGCTCGTCAACCCGTCCAACCGCCGCAAGCTCACCGTCATCATCGTCGGTACGGGTCTTGCCGGTGGCGCGGCCGCCGCGACCTTGGGCGAGGCGGGCTACAACGTCCTCAACTTCTGCTACCAGGACAGCCCCCGCCGCGCCCACTCCATTGCAGCCCAGGGTGGCATCAACGCCGCGAAGAACTACCGCAACGACAACGACTCGACGCAGCGGTTGTTCTACGACACCGTCAAGGGCGGCGACTACCGCGCCCGTGAGACGAACGTCTATCGGCTCGCCGAAGTCAGCGCCAACATCATCGACCAGTGCGTCGCGCAGGGTGTGCCCTTCGCACGCGAGTACGGCGGCCTGCTCGACACCCGCTCCTTCGGCGGCGTCCAGGTGCAGCGCACCTTCTACGCTCGCGGCCAGACGGGCCAGCAGCTGCTCATCGGCGCGTACCAGGCGCTCGAGCGTCAGATCGCGGCGGGGACGGTGACGATGTACAGCCGTCACGAGATGGTCGAGCTGATCGTCGCCGACGGCAAGGCGCGCGGCATCGTGACCCGCAACATGGTCACCGGCGCGGTCGAGTCCTGGTTCGCCGACGCGGTCGTCCTCGCCACCGGCGGCTACAGCAACCTCTTCTACCTGTCCACCAACGCTATGGGCTGCAACGTCACTGCGGGATGGCGCGCCCACCGCAAGGGCGCGTACTTCGGGAACCCCTGCTACACGCAGATCCACCCGACGTGTATCCCGGTCCACGGCGAGACGCAGTCCAAGCTCACGCTGATGAGCGAGTCGCTGCGTAACGACGGACGCATCTGGGTGCCCAAGAAGGTCGAGGACTGCACCAAGGATCCCCGGCAGGTCCCCGAGGCTGACCGCGACTACTACCTGGAGCGGATCTACCCGGCGTTCGGCAACCTGGTGCCTCGCGACATCGCGTCCCGCCAGGCGAAGAACATGTGCGACCAGGGTCGCGGTGTTGGCCCGGCCATCGCCGAGAAGGACCCGGAAGGCAACCCTCGCGAGGTGCGCCGCGGGGTCTACCTCGACTTCTCGGACGCGATCGGCCGGCTGGGCAAGAAGACCATCGAGGCGCGCTACGGGAACCTCTTCGACATGTACCTGCAGATCACGGGCGAGAACCCGTACGAGATGCCGATGCGGATCTACCCGGCCGTCCACTACGCGATGGGCGGGCTGTGGGTCGACTACGACCTCCAGAGCTCGATCACTGGGCTGTACGTGTGCGGCGAGGCCAACTTCTCCGACCACGGGGCCAACCGGCTCGGCGCGTCGGCGCTGATGCAGGGCCTGGCCGACGGCTACTTCGTGCTGCCGAACACCATCAACGACTACCTGTCGGCGGGTCCGTTCCCGAAGGTCGACGCCACCCACCCGGCAGCCGTCGAGGCTCTCGATGCGGTGAAGGGCCGGATCGAGAAGCTGCTCAGCATCCACGGCAACCGCTCGGTCGACTCGTTCCACAAGGAGCTCGGCGCGATCATGTGGGAGTTCTGCGGCATGGAGCGCACCGCTGAGGGCCTCCAGATCGCCATCGGCCGCATCCGGGCGCTCCGCGAGGAGTTCTGGACCAACGTGCACGTGACCGGCGTCAACGAGGACTTCAACCAGGCCCTCGAGCGTGCCGGCCGGGTCGCCGACTTCCTCGAGTTCGGTGAGCTCATGTGCATCGACGCCTTGCACCGCCGCGAGTCCTGCGGCGGCCACTTCCGTGCCGAGAGCCAGACGGAGGAGGGAGAGGCGCTGCGTCACGATGACGAGTTCGCCTACGTCGCCGCCTGGGAGTACGGGGGCGAGGACAAGCCCGTACTGCACAAGGAACCTCTCGTGTACAAGTTCATCGAGTTGAAGCAGCGGAGCTACAAGTGAAGATCACACTCAACATCTGGCGGCAGGCGAACGCGAAGGCCGAGGGCCACCTCGAGCGTTACCAGCTGGACGGCGTCTCCGAGGACATGAGCTTCCTCGAAACGCTGGACATGCTGAACGAGCAGCTCACGACCGAGGACAAAGAGCCGGTCGCGTTCGACCACGACTGTCGCGAAGGCATCTGCGGGATGTGCGGCGTCGTCATCAACGGTGCTCCGCACGGTCGGTACAGCTCCTCCGTACCGACGACCACGTGCCAGCTGCACATGCGGAGCTTCGCCGATGGCGCGGAGATCACCGTGGAGCCGTGGCGCGCCGGTGGCTTCCCGCTCATCAAGGACCTCGTGGTCGACCGTTCGGCGTTCGACCGGATCATCCAGGCCGGCGGCTTCATCAGCGTGAACACGGGCGCGGCTCCCGAGGCGCACTCCGTGCCGGCGCCGAAGCTCGAGTCGGACAGGGCCTTCGACAACGCCGCGTGCATCGGTTGCGGCGCCTGCGTCGCGGCCTGCCCGAACGGCTCGGCGATGCTGTTCACCGCTGCCAAGATCACGCATCTCGCGATGCTCCCGCAGGGCCAGCCCGAGCGGTACTCGCGGGTCAAGAGCATGATCGCCCAGCACGATGCCGAGGGCTTCGGCGGTTGCACGAACATCGGTGAGTGCGCCTCCGTCTGCCCCAAGGAGATCCCGCTCGAGTCCATCGCCCAGCTGAACCGCGACCTCATGAAGTCGCTGTTCCGCCGCGAAGGCAAGTAGCACCGAAACGCCCGTCCGCCACGGGCTCCTCGATTCGTCCGAACTGAGGAGCCTGTGGCAGACTTGGGCGCTGTTGTCCCGGGTTCCGCGGCCACCTGCCACAGGGGGATCGTCCGCGTCCGGGAAATGTCCACTTCGGTGGCCTGTGGCACCAGGCGAGGAAACCATTTCTATGAGCGACGTCATCAAGTCCTTTGATGCCCAGTCACTGCGCGACGACATCCCCGACTTCCGTCCGGGTGACACCGTCCGTGTCCACGTGAAGGTCGTCGAAGGCAACCGCTCTCGCGTCCAGGTCTTCACCGGCCCCGTGATCTCCCGCACCGGCGGAGGTCTCCAGGAGGCCTTCACCGTACGCAAGGTCAGCTTCGGCGTAGGTGTCGAGCGCACCTTCCCGCTGCACTCGCCGATCATCGACAAGATCGAGATCGAGCGGCGCGGCGATGTGCGCCGGGCGAAGCTGTACTACCTCCGCAACCTTCGCGGCAAGAAGGCCAAGATCAAGGAGAAGCGGGACTACTGACGGTTCGGGGACCAGCCGAAGTGGGAACCGCTCCTAAGCGCGGCACCGAGGACTCCCCGGCGGCCGACGGCCAAGCACCGGGCCTTGGACGCCGCATCGCTGGCGGGGTCCGGGAGATCGTCATCATCGTCGTGGTGGCGCTCATCGTGTCCACCCTGCTCAAGACGTTCGTGGCGCAGATGTTCATCATTCCTTCGGAGTCGATGGAGAAGACGCTCGAGATCAACGACCGCGTCGTGGCCATGAAAGTGGTCCACTATCAGCGCGGCGACGTGATCGTCTTCGAGGACGACCTCGGCTGGCTCCCGGCCGCACCTGCGCCGAGCGAGGCCCAGAAGGTTCTCGAATTCGTCGGCCTGCTCCCTGCAGGCAGCAACCAGTACCTCGTCAAGCGGCTCATCGGGCTTCCGGGGGACCACGTGGCGTGCTGCTCACCGTCGGGACGGGTCAAGGTCAACGGGGTCGAGCTGAACGAGACCTCGTACCTCTATCCGAACGTCGACGGCACCACGGTGGCCCCGTCAGAGGCTGCCTTCGACGTGGTCGTGCCGGCGGGCCGGGTGTTCGTGCTCGGTGACCACCGGAACAGGAGCGCCGACAGCCGGTACCACCTGTGCGACACGTCTCAAGGTACGAAGGGGCTGGCGGCCTTCCCGACGCTCGCGTCCATCCAAGGACCTGTACGGGCGAACGCCTTCCCATTCGATCGAGCACGCACCTTCTCCGTCCCGGCGACGTTCGCGAACGTCCCCGCAGCGACTGGTGCTCCTCCGGCCCTGCCGCAGATCAACGCGGCGAACTGCTGAGACCATGGCTGTGGTCGTACGGTCCGGTGGCGGCCTGTACAGCTATGAGCGGGCGCTGGCGCGCGCTGGGCTGACGCCTGTCGCTGGCGCGGACGAGGCCGGCCGCGGAGCCTGCGCGGGCCCCCTGGTGGCCGCAGCCACGATCCTGTCCGACCGGAAGTCCCGCCAGATCATGGGCCTGCGCGACTCCAAGCTGCTCACCGAGCGTGCGCGCGAGGGGCTGTACGACGAGATCCTCGACAAGGCGATCGCCGTGGCCTGGGTCGAGGTGCCGCCGGCCGAGTGCGACGCGCTGGGGATGCACGTCGCCGACATCACCGCGCTGCGCCGGGCGGTCCTGCGGCTCAGCACGCCACCGGCTTTCGTCATCACTGACGGGTTCCCCGTCGACGGGCTCGGCGTGGGCGGCGTGGGGATGTGGAAGGGCGACCAGGTCGCAGCCTGCGTGGCGGCCGCCTCGATCATCGCCAAAGTCACGAGGGACCGGATCATGAAGGCGTACGAGTCGGACTATCCGGGCTACGAGTTCGCCGTGCACAAGGGTTACTGCACGCCCCTGCACCAGACGCACCTCGACAGGCTCGGGCCGTGCGACATCCACAGGATGAGGTTCGAGAACGTGAGACGAGCGACTAGGCTGGACCAACCATGAGCGCCGAAGACCTGGAGCAGTACGAGAGCGATCTGGAGCTGGCTCTCTACCGCGAGTACAAGGACGTTGTCGGCATCTTCACGTACGCCGTGGAGACGGAACGCCGCTTCTACCTGTGCAACGCGGTCGACCTCAAGGTACGCACCGAGGGCGGCGACGTCTACTACGAGGTCTCCATGGGCGACGCGTGGGTCTGGGACATGTACCGACCGGCCCGCTTCGTGAAATCCGCCAAGGTCCTCACGTTCCGTGACGTCTCCATCGAGGAGATCGCGCACTCCGAGCTGCAGGTCCCCGACACCAAGTAACGCCCGCCGCTGTGGATGGCCCTCGAGTGGCTGTTGTCCACAGGACGAGGATCCGCTGACGGAATCTTGGTTGCCCTGCCCACTGTCATGGGTGGAGGTGGCTCATGGATCAGCGACGTACGACCGGGGCGCAGGGCGAGCAGATCGCGGTGGCGCATCTCGAAGGGCTCGGCTGGACGGTCGTCGACCGGAACTGGCGGTCGGGGCGTCTCGGCGAGCTCGACGTGGTGGCCCTTCAGCCCGGTCCCGGACGCCTCGGCACCCTCGTGTTCTGCGAGGTGAAGACGAGACGTGGGTTGGGGTACGGCGACCCGCTCGAGGCGATCACGTACAAGAAGCTGGGCCGTCTGCAAGCCCTCGCAGGGCAGTGGCTGGCCGCCCATGAGCTGCGGTGCGACCGGATACGGATCGACGCGATCGGGATCCTCCTGACGACGGGCGCAACTCCGGTGATCAACCATCTTCAGGGCGTGACGTCGTGATCGTCGGCAAGGCCCGTTCGGTGGCGCTCGTGGGCCTCGAGGGGACCGTGATCGAGATCGAGGCGGCCATCGGGGGCGGATTGCCGCGGACTGTACTGGTGGGGCTCCCCGACACATCGCTCAACGAGGCCCGTGAGCGCTGCAAGGCGGCGGTCGCGAGCACCGGCCTGGAATGGCCCAAGCAGCTCGTCACGGTCAACCTCACGCCGGCGACGTTGCCGAAGACCGGGTCACATTACGACCTGGGCATCACCGCTGCGGTGCTCGCTGCCGGTGGCCAGGTCCACATCGACCTCCTCGAGGACACCGTGCTGCTGGGGGAGCTGGGGCTGGACGGTCGGGTGCGGCGCTGTCGTGGGGTGCTGCCAGCCCTGCTGGCCGCGGTGAAGTCCGGATACACCCGCGCGGTGGTGGCGGCGGATCAGGTGTCGGAGGCGCGACTCGTCGAAGGCCTGACGATCTGGGGCGTGAGCACTCTGGCTGAGCTGGTGGAGGTGCTGAAAGGGAACCCCGTCCTCGACAGGCTGATGCCGGAGCCAACGCCTGAGGCGAAGCGGGAGGGGCCCGACCTACGCGACGTGGTAGGCCATGCCGAGGCGCGATGGGTGCTCGAGGTCGCGGCGGCGGGACGTCACCACCTGTTCCTCCACGGAGCGCCAGGTGTGGGCAAGACGATGCTCGCCGAACGGCTGCCGTCCATCCTTCCCGACCTCACGCCGTCGCAGGCACTGGAGGTGACAGCCATCCATTCGTTGGTCGGCGCGAACGTCGCCCAGGGACTGATCCGACGACCGCCGTTCGCCGCACCCCACCACACGGCATCCCTGGTCTCGCTGGTCGGTGGTGGGCCGAAGGCGAGCCAGCCGGGATCCTTTTCGCTGTCCCACCTTGGCGTTTTGTTCCTCGATGAAGCCACGGAGTTCCCTCCGAGCCTCATCGAGGCATTGCGGACGCCGCTCGAGGCTGGCTCGATCCATATCGGCAGGTCCGGCGCCCAGGTGCGGTACCCAGCCCGGTTCCAGCTCATCCTGTCGTCGAACCCGTGCCCGTGCGGTTGTTACGGGGTCGCGTCGCGGCAATGCACATGCCGTCCCGATGTCGTGCGCCGTTACCAGTCGCGGATCTCGGGGCCGGTCCTCGACCGAATCGACCTGCACCACCACGTCCGGCCGCTGACGAAGTCGTTGCTCAAGGGACAGCCGCAGGGCGAGCCCTCCGCGGACGTCGCGGCCAGAGTGGCCGAAGCACGCGAGCGACAGGCCCGGCGTCTTGCGGGGACGCGGTGGTGCACGAATGGTGAGGTCAGCGGGCCGTGGCTGCGCCGGCAGCTGCCGCTCCCGGATGGATTGGGTGTCGTGGACGACGCAGTGAAGCAGGGCAGACTCTCGGCGCGAGGGGTCGACAAGGTCTTGCGACTGAGCTGGACGCTGGCCGATCTGGCCGGCGTCGATCTGCCCACGGCGTCGCACGTGCGTACGGCGCTGGCCATGCGTCGCGGCGAGGAGCTGGGGGCGGTCGCATGAGTGACAGGCAGTCACGGGCGCTGATGGCGCTCGCGTGCGTGCTCGAGGCGGGCCAGGAACGCTGGTCGGTGAAGGTTGACCGTGAGGGCCCGGAGGCGCTCTGGGACCAGCTTCGCCGCAACGAGTCACCGATGGGAGAGCGGGCTCGGCGACTCGACGTTGACTCGGTGGAGCGCGAGACGGCACTGCGGGGGTTCAGGTTCGTCCACCCGGGGTCGCCGGAGTGGCCACCGAGGCTGGACGAGCTGAACGCGACGGGAGCGGTCAGCGGGATCGAGGGCGGCCGCCCACTGGGGCTGTGGGTCGCCGGGCCGATGCAGCTGACAGAGCTCGGCGACTCCGGGATCGCCATCGTCGGAGCCCGGGCGTCGACCGCCTACGGGGACACCGTGGCGTCGGAGCTCGCCGCGGAGCTCGCTGAAGCGGGCACTGTGGTGGTCTCGGGCGGTGCGTACGGGATCGACGCGGCGGCTCACCGTGGTGCCCTGGCGTCGGACGGCGCGACGGTCGCAGTGATGGCATGTGGCCTGGACCAGCTGTACCCGCGGGGCAACGACGCGCTGCTGCGCCGGATCCGTACGGAACAGCTCATGGTGAGCGAGTACTCGCCGGGCACTCCGCCCAGCAGGCACCGCTTCCTCACGCGCAACCGGCTCATCGCTGCGCTGTCGTCGGCCACGGTGATCGTCGAAGCGGCAGTGCGCAGTGGCGCGAAGAACACGGTGGCGTGGGCGCAGGCCCTGGGACGGCCCGTACTGGCGGTGCCGGGGCCAGTGACGTCGGCGCTGTCGGTGACTCCCCACCGCCTCATCCGCGAAGCGCAGGCAGCACTCGTCACGAACGCCCACGATGTACTCGCCGAGCTCGGACCGCTGGGGGTGCTGCAGCCGCCGCTCGTCGATCCGGAGTCTCGCCCCACAGACGACCTCGACCCGAGCGAGCTGAGCGTGCGGGAGGCGTTCCCTGCGAGGCGAGCGATCTCCGTCGACGAGCTGGGGATGCTGGTCGGACTGCGCGTGGGGGAGTGCCTCGCGGTGCTCGCGTCACTTGCCGCGCGAGGACAGGTCGAGCCGCTCGGCGATGGCAGGTGGCGCCTGGCGAGGAGGACCGCATGAGCTACACAGTGATCACCACGAGGGCGTTGGGCCGTCGTCGGGATCCTCCGGCGGGGTGTCCTCTCGGCTGGTGTCCTCTCGGGCCGGACCGCCGCGGAAGAGATCCGTGACCCGGGAACCCATGGAACTGACCCCACCGAACAGGTCCTTCATGGCCCGGTCGATCGTCTGCTCGGCGTGGGCGAACTGGTCGGTGTACGAGGCGGCTGCGGCCGCGGTCTCGGCGCTGATGTCGGCCTTGCCGTCGTCCTCGCGTCGTGCGTAGGAGCCTGAGAGGGCCAGCGCGTACTCACCGCTGGACACCCACCTGCGAAGCTCACCCGCACGGGCGACGGCGAAGGGATGGCTCATCGTCTCGACCACGAGAGCGCGGAGCACGAGGTCGCGGATGTCCTCGTCCTCGCGATAGGCGACCGCCTGGTCGATGAATGCCTCGGCATTGAGCTCGGATGCGTCGCCGCCACTGGCGAGCTTCATGTGGACGCGCAGGGCGGCGTCAGGATCCTGGCAGGCCAGAAGGCCCGCACGGTCGCCTGACAGCTCGGACTTGCGCGACCACTCGCTGAGGGCCGCCAGGATGGCCCGGAGACCGAAGGCGCCGAGAGGAATGCCCAGCAGCGTCGTCGACAGGGTGGTGAGGAGAAGGAGGATCGTCCGGTAGACCGCGTGGCCGCTCCCGACGTGGCCCAGCTCGTGGCCGAGCACGAACCGCAGCTCGTCGTCATCCAGCGTGTTGAGCAGCGCCGAGTTCACCACGATCACCGGCTTGTCCAGACCGATGGTCTGAGCGTTGAGGTAGGGGTTGGCGACGAGGTACAGCTCCGGCACCTGCTCGACGTCCAGGACGGTGGCAGCCTCGGTGTAGACCCGGAAGAGCCGGGGGAGCTGTCGCGCGTCGACGCGGACGGCCGATCCGAGAAGCATCAGCCGTACGGCTCGCTCCGTGATGAACGCCGACATCCGCTTGACGATCATGTCGAAGCCTTTGAGCTTCCTCAGCGCGACCAATGCGCCTCTATCGGCAGGGTGCTCCCAGGCGCGTGAGCTGATGCCGTAGAGGACGGTGCGGCCAGAGGTCTCTGAGGTCATGCCTCCAGTGTGCCCCGCGGCCGTGGCACAGAGGTGAACCTTGCCCTTCTCACATGAAACGGAGATCGTTCCGAGCGGTTCCTCGCGACCTCGTGGGAGAAGCCAGCAGGCCAGGCGCTTCCCGATAGAGCGGCTGGAGGAGAGAATGCTCGGTACGGGCGCGGAACCGCGCCTCTGAATGGCAGGGGGGACCATGGCAGGTGGGACCCACGTCAGCGGGTCCTCGCTGCGTGGGCGGGCTGACGACGCGGTCGGGCGACTGGTTGAGTCGCTCATTCGTGGGCATCACCGGCGTCGGTTGGCCCGCAAGGGTTGGTCGGCCATCCTCGACGGCGACCCCACGATTGCGGTGGACGCAGCGAGTTCGCCCGTACGTGACGGGAACAGCGTGGAGATCTTCGTCGACGGACACGACGCGTTTGCGGGGATGCTGGCCATGATCGAGGGCGCCCAGCGCAGCGTCCACATCGCCGGCTGGCACGCCACGCCCGACTTCGAGCTGACGAGGGAGAGCAGCCCCAAGGCCCTGGGTGACGCCCTTCGCGTTGCCGCCGAGCGTGCCCGGGTGCGCGTCCTGCTCTGGGGTGGAGCCCAGGTGCCTGTCATTCGGCCGACCAGGTCGGACGCTCGCCAAGCTCGAGACGCGTTCGCGCGCATCCCGGGGGTGAACGTGGCGCTCGATACGCATGAGTACCTGCAGCACTGCCACCACGAGAAACTGCTGGTCGTCGACGACCGGGTGGCGTTCGTGGGAGGGCTCGACATGACCCACCTCACCGCTGACCGGTGGGACGCGACCGCGCATGAGGCCCGCCCCACCCTTGGCTGGCACGATGCAGCTGCCCGCCTTGGGGGCCCGGTCGTCGGCGATATCGCCGCCCATTTCAACGCCCGCTGGGCTGAGGTGACCGGCGAACGGTTGCCGGTGCCGGAGCTCCCACAGCGGGCCGGCCCGCATGCGGTGCAGTTCCTGCGGACGATTCCGGAGAACGTCTACAGCTTCGTTCCCCACGGCGAATTCTCGATCCTCGCCGAGTACCGCCGAGCCCTCGCAAGCGCCCAGCATCTGGTCTATCTGGAGAACCAGTTCCTGTGGGCTCCGGAGATCGTGGACATCCTCGAAGACAAGCTCCTTCGACCGCCGGGCCCGGACTTCCGGATGATCCTGTTACTTCCGAGCCATCCCTCGTCCGGGCGGGACACCACGCTGGGACAGCTGGCCAGGCTCGTCCAGGCAGACCTCGATCATCGGCTGTTGGCGGTCACCGTGCAGCCGATGTCAGTCGACAGCCCAGGCACCTACGTACATGCGAAGGTGGGAATCGTCGACGACCGCTGGCTCACCGTCGGCTCGGCCAATCTCAACGCGCACTCGCTGTTCAACGACACCGAAGCGAACGTAGTGTTCACCGACCCTCACCTTGTCCGCAGCACGCGGCTGCGGCTGTGGGCCGAACACCTCGGGACGGACGACGTTGACGGGGATCCGTCCCAACTCTTCGACCAACAGTGGGCACGCATCGCGAACGAGCAACTCGCGCGGCGGCGCGACCGGCTCCCGCCCACTCACCGACTGTGCCAACTGGACGGGGTATCTGCCCGACGGGACCTCGTGCTCGGTGGTCTCGTCGGCCTCCTGGTGGACGGCTGACCTGGGTAATCTGCTGTCGTGACTTCATCCGGGCCGGGACGGGTGGCGTGATGCCTCCCCGCTCTCCACTGCCCCAGCGGCAGGGGCTGGATGCGGCGTGGATACGCACTCCCGATAACGATCCGAAGGCCCACCCGCGATGGGCCACGATGCACGACTTCCTCGTCGACCGCCTCCCGGCCGTAGTCCCGGTCGGGGAGCGGCTGGAAGCCGGTGAGTTCGTCGACCAGGCGGGGCGCCCCTGGACTGGGGAGGAGCCCTACCGGCCTAACGCGTTCGTATGGTTCCACCGGCCGCTGGCGCCTGAGCCGGTCGTGCCCTTCCCTGTCGAGGTGTTGGACGCGGACGCGCGCGTCGTGGTGGTCGACAAGCCGCACTTCCTGGCCACCACCCCGCGCGGCACCCACGTCCGGGAATCGGTACTGGTCAGGTTGCGCGGCTCCTTGGACCTGCCCGACCTCGCGCCGGCGCACCGGCTGGACCGTCTCACCGCGGGCGTGCTGGTGCTCACCGCGCACCGCGGGCACCGGGCCGCCTACGCCGGCCTCTTCCAGACACGCAGGGTGCACAAGACCTATGAGGCGTTGGCGCCGTTCGACCCGACGCTCGAGTTCCCGCGCCGCGTAACCAGCCGGATCGAGAAGCGGCGGGGCAGCCTGCAGGCCGAGGTGGTGGCCGGGGAACCGAACGCGGAGACACTGGTCGAGCTCGTCGAGACGCGCGGCCAGCTCGCGCGCTACCGGTTGACGCCCACCACGGGGAAGACCCACCAGCTGCGGGTGCACATGGCCGCTTTGGGGCTGCCGATCCTGGGCGACCCGCTGTACCCAACGGTCCTGGACGTCGACGCTGACGACTTCACCGCGCCACTGCAGCTCATAGCCCGCCGGCTCTGCTTCACCGATCCGATCGACCAGACCTCGCGCGACTACACGAGCCGGTTCGCCCTCGAGTGGCCCGGGGCGGCACGGTGAGAAGATGACCGCCATGACCCGTCCGCTGCGGATCTTGTTCCACTCGCCTCAGATCCCGAACAACACGGGCGCGACGATGCGGCTGGCGGCAGTCACCGGCGCCGAACTGCACCTTGCGCGACCACTGGGGTTCGACATGGACGACGCCAAGCTGCGTCGCGCGGGCCTCGACTATCGCGACGTAGCCTCAACCTTCGTCCACGAGTCGCTGTCGGACGCCTTCAGCGTTCTGATGCCAGCCCGAGTGTTCGCCTTCACCGCCCACGCCGAGACTGCCCACACGGACGTGGCCTATCAACCCGGTGACGTCCTCCTGTTCGGCCCGGAGCCCACCGGACTCGACCCCGCCGTGCTGGCCGACCCTCGCATCACTGCCTGCGTGCGGATCCCCATGCGGCCCGGAATGCGTTCCCTCAACCTCGCCAACGCGGCAGCCATCGCCGTCTACGAAGCATGGCGCCAACTCGGCCACCCTGGCGCCGACATATCGTTATGACGGTGACAACCGCCCGCGTGGATCGCTGAGGAGCAAGCAATGTCGGATCGAATCGTCAAGGCCGAGGTGCTCGTCTCGAGCCCGACG
>Ga0208079_1001364_pt1 | contig 12787 bp, 9 predicted proteins | sample NGESurdeep092012_5_FD_184474 | JGI IMG/M metagenome (GOLD analysis project Ga0208079, IMG submission 184474) | Arctic peat soil microbial communities from Barrow, Alaska - NGEE Surface sample 210-2 deep-092012 (SPAdes) | ecosystem: Environmental > Terrestrial > Soil > Wetlands > Peat ... | reverse complement strand
CGACACCGCGCTGGATGCCATGGTCAATGATCAGCCGGTTGCCGTAGCCGCCCGACAGCGACTCCGGCGTCGTCATGATAACGTCGCCGGCCGCTGCGGCGTAGACCGGTGAGCCACAGTTGGCGGCGAAGTCGATGCCGGGGTGATAGCCCAGAGGGTCGAAGCGCGGTCGAAACTCCTGGGACACAGGTGCGTTGAGCGGATAACTCAGGAATCCGCCGCTACTGTTCTGCGACGACGGCTGCTGGGCTCCGCCGACCGCAGCCGCGCGAGCCGCAGCCGCGCGCTCCGCCTGGGCGCGCGCCGCCAGCTGTCTCATCAAGGAGTCCGACTCCGCCTGCAGCCTGTGAAGGTTGGTCACCTCAGTGGCCTTCTTGGCGGCAACCGATGCCTCATACCCGGCCTGGGCAACAACCAACAGATCGAGACTGGTCTTGGCGGCGGCCGCGGTCTTGGCGGCCGCCGCTGCCCTGGCCAAGGCAGCCTCGGCCTGGACCTTCAGCGCCGCCACCTGTCGGCGCACGGCAGCCAGGTGAGACTGGTCGGCTTGGCCCTGCGCCCGCTCGGTGTCCAGCCCACGTAACGTCGCATTGCGGAACCTCATGACGGTGTCCATGATGATGAGGCGGTCGGTGAAGTCCGCGGGACTGGTGGCCTCAAGCGCGATCGACAGGCCGGAGACCCCGCCCTGCTGATAGTCGTTGCGGACCAGGTTCGCGAGCTGGTCCTGAACAGCCTGGCTGTCCCCAGCATTCTGCCGGAGAGCGTCCGTGGCCTTGGCCTCATCTGCCTCAGCGACGGCAAGCGCTGTGGCCATTGTCTGGTTGTCGCGATCGGCCACAACCTGTGCTGCGCTGGCGTCAGTCAATGCCTGCTGCGCGACTGGCAGCTGTGCCTGGGTGCGCTGCAGGTCCTGCACGGCTTTGGCCAGGTCCTGGGAGGTGCCCTCGATCGCGGTGCCCAGCTGCGCGATGCTGGCGTCGACTTTCTTCTTGTCGCCTGCGGTGTCAGCTGAGCTGGCGGGCACTAGTCCCAGGCTGGACACTGTGGCGAGAACCGCGCCAAGACCTACCATTCGCATTCGGGTGCGATGGCAGAAAGGTCGTGGCACGCTCAGAAGTCGCCTCATTAATTCATTGGTACCACAGCCACTTGACCGTCGCCGAGCATTCGGCGCACTGCCCGAAGGTGTGTCTGAACGTACTACGTGTCACATCCTCAAGGCGCTGTCTAGGACCCCGATGAACAAGCCGGGCCGTGAAGTGGCGAGGAGGGCCTCTCAAGGGGCCGTCGAGCGGCGGTCCAAGCCCTTTCGGGTGGACAACGAGTTCGCCCTCCTCGCCTGAGTACAGCCTTGCGCGGGCCTGGCATCTGGGTCAAGAGGAGTGGTCCACCATGCACACCGCCGCGACCACCTCGCCGGCGCCGAGCACGGTCCGGGCCACCCGGCGGATCGCAGCGCCCAGCTGGGTGGCGGTGTCATGAGTGGCCACCGCGTCAGCGAACACCGTGGAGTCAACGCAGCACTTGCACCGCGCGGTCAGGATCCCGGTCTGGGCGATTACCTCCGCAACCGTGTCGAACACCCGATCCGGACGATCCGACGCCGCGACCCGCCGGCGGCAGTAGACCGACGTGGTCGGATCCAGCGACGTCGCGGCCGGCGACAAGCCACAGGCCACCTTCTGGCGGATGCCGAACATCAGCGCGTCGGCGGTCCGCCGGCAACGACGGACGCCCGGTCGGCGACCCCAACAGATCCGCTATCAACGAGTCGTCGAACAGCTCCCACCGGTGCGCGGCCAGGAACACGAACCCACTCCTAGGCGGGACCGGCTTCCCGATCCAGCCGCATCAAACCCCTGCACGGGAAGATCATCTGAAACCGGCTGACACCCCCTACAGGAACCACGCCGTCAGCCCCAGGGTTGTTCGTCGGGGTCCTAGACCTTCAGGTAGCGACGCAGCGTAAGCCACGCGGTCAGTATCGCCAGCCCGGCAGCGGCCCCCACGAGCCAGGGAGTCACCATCCACAGGTCCGCCGTCGTGATGAAGTTGATCGGCAGCTTCTTGCCCAGATAGCCGAGGCCATATCGCACCATCGCCCACAGGACGCCGATCGCCAAGACCGAGCCGACGAGTGTCGCGATCAGGGTCTCGAGTATGAACGGCAGCTGGATGTTGAACGCGGAGGCCCCGACCAGACGCATGATGCCCGTCTCGCGGCGGCGGCTGAATGCCGTTTGGCGGATGGTCGTGGCCACCAGCAGGACCGAGCACAGCACCATCAACCCGGCCAAGCCCAGCGCCCCGAAGGAGAGGCCCCTCAGCACGTTGAACAGCGGGTCGAGGATCCGGCGCTGGTCCTGGACGTCGCCCACGCCGGGGGCGCCGATGAACACGCTGGTGATCACGTCGTACTTGGTCGGGTCCGACAGCTGCACCCTGAAGCTCTCGGGCATCTGGGCGGGCGTGATCTCACGGTAGGTCGAGCTGTCCTTGTACTGCGCCTTGAGGCGGTCGTACGCCTGTTGCTGTGACTCGGGGAACACGTTCTTGACCAACGGTTTCATAGCGTCAAGCTGGCTGCGAATCTGCGTACGCTCGGCGTCGGTAACAGCTCCAGCAGAACAGTTGGGCAGATCCGACTTGGCGGTGCACAGGAAGATCGAGACCTGGACGCGGTCGTACCAGTAGTCCTTCATGGTGTCGACCTGCCGCTGGGCCAGGACTCCCAGGCCGAGAAACAGCACAGAGACCATCGTTACGAGCGCGACCGAAATCGACATGGACAGGTTCCGGCGCAGGGCGACCCAGATCTCGCTGAGGATGAACTGCAGACGCATGCTAACGCTGCCCCCCATACACGCCTCGCAGCTGGTCGCGGACCAGCTCGCCGTTGTCGAGCTCGAGAACCCGCTTGCGCAGCTGATCGACGATCCCGTTGTCATGGGTGGCCATCACGATCGTCGTGCCCGTGCGGTTGATCCGGTCCAGCAGGCGCACGATGTCCAGGCTGGTGGTCGGGTCGAGGTTGCCCGTTGGTTCGTCCGCCAGCACAATTGAGGGCTTGTTGACGAAGGCACGGGCTATTGCCACACGTTGCTGCTCACCTCCGGAGAGCTGGTGCGGCAACCGCTTCTCCTTGTCGGCGAGCCCGACCATCTCGAGGGTCTCAGGCACGACCGATCTGATGGTCTGACGTGACTTGCCCAGCACCTGAAGGGCAAAAGCGACGTTCTGAAAGACGTCCTTGTTGGGCAGCAGCCGGAAGTCCTGGAAGACGGTTCCGATCTCACGACGCAGTTCCGGCACCTTGCGTTTGGGAAGTCTGGACAGCTCGCGGCCAGCCACAAGCACTTCCCCAGAGCTCGCTGCCTCTTCACAAAGGATCAGGCGCAGGAGGGTGGACTTGCCCGAACCGGACTGACCCACGACGAACACGAACTCGCCACGTTCGACCTCGAGGGAGATCCCATGCAGCGCCGGCTGGCTGGAGCGCCGATAGATCTTGGTGACGTTCTCGAAGCGAATCATGCGTGCCGTACGCCTCTGCAGCTCGGGGTCAGGACGGCCCCGCCAAGCGGGGACCGCCTACGGCCCAAGAACCTGCGCCGCAGGCGCAACGCCAGCCTACGACGGGTCGGGCGACTTGCGGGGACTGTGCGCCCCCCGGCGTTGCGGTCCTATGCCTCGTCGCGCTCGGCGCTACGTTTCCAGCGGATCCCGGCCTCGATGAAGCCGTCAATGTCACCGTCGAACACGCCGCTGGTGTTGCCGACCTCGTACTCGGTGCGTAGGTCCTTGACCATCTGGTAGGGGTTCAGTACATAGGAGCGCATCTGGTCCCCCCAGCTTGCCTTGACGTCTCCGGCCATGGCCTTCTTCTGTGCGTGCTCCTCGGCCTGACGCTGCAGCAGCAGCCGGGACTTCAGGACTCGCAGCGCCGCCGCCCGGTTCTGGATCTGGGACTTCTCGTTCTGCATCGAGACCACGATGCCGGTAGGAAGATGTGTCATCCGCACGGCCGAGTCCGTCGTGTTGACCGACTGGCCACCGGGGCCGCTGGAGCGGAATACATCGACCTTGATCTCGTTGTCGGGGATCTCGATGGTGTCGGTCGGCTCGATCAGCGGAATAACCTCGACCGCAGCGAACGAGGTCTGCCGGCGACCCTGGTTGTCGAAGGGCGAGATGCGCACGAGGCGATGGGTGCCGGCCTCGACAGAGAGGTTGCCGTAGGCGTAGGGGACCTTGACCTCAAAGGTGACCGACTTCAGACCAGCCTCCTCGGCATATGACGTGTCAAGCACTGCAACCGGGTAGCCGTGCCGCTCCGCCCAGCGTAGGTACATCCGCAGGAGCATCTCGGCGAAGTCGGCTGCGTCGACGCCACCGGCGCCGGACCGGATCGTGATGACGGCCTCGCGCTTGTCCCACTCACCGTTGAGCAGGGTCCGGACCTCGAGCTCGCCAACGGCCTTCTTCAGGCTTGCCAGCTCCGTCTCGGCCTCCACCATGGTGTCGGCGTCAGCCTCCTCGGTACCCAGCTGGACCATAAGCTCGAGGTCGTCGATGCGGTTGTCCATCCCCGTGATCCGCTCGAGCTCGGAGTTGGCGCGTGACAGGCGGCTGGTGACCTCCTGGGCAGTCTCGGGGTTGTCCCACAGGTCAGGCGCCCCGGACTGCTCCTCGAGCTCGGTGATCTTGGTGCGCAGAGAGTCCAGATCGGTCACCTGCCGCACAGACTCCATAGTCGCGCGCAGGTCCTTGAGCTCCAGTGCAAAGTCAACAGCCATCACCAGTGAGACTACGCGACCGCTAGCGCAGTACCGACCGTGCACGCGACTGGACGCGATGGTCCCCGAGCCGCCGAAGGCCGCCAGGACCGACGCGGCGATCGGGACGTCCACCGCGGCCCGCTGCCGGATGACCGGCGTCTGCCCATCCGGACTGGCCGGTGCCACCGGCCGCCGCCCATGCAGAGATGCCGTGGGGCCGGGGATAGACGGCGAGAAACTCCGCCGCCGACTGACGCACCGAGCCGTCGGTTCGCACCACGGCTGGAAGGTGATCGCTGCGACGGCCGGTGAGGGCCGGGGTCTGCTCGTCACAGCCCCCGGTTGAGGTACCCCTCGACGTCGTAGTCGTAGCCGTAGCCCGTCGCGTGTTCGCCCGGGACGAGCGTGCTGGTCGCCTCGTCCAACAGCCGGTACATGCCGAAGCCGTAGGCACGTGCGTCGCGTCTGCGAGATTTCGCGAGCAGAAGGTCCTGTCGGTGGGCCGCTCGTCGTAGCCGGTTCTCCCTGACCTTCGCTGTTTCGCTCATATCGCTCATGCAGGCGAACCCTGCCACCAATGACGCCACAGCCAAAATGGGGAACTGGTGCCTCACGTGACCGGCAGGGATATCCACCCGTACGAGCTCGAAGATCTGCCGCCTCTTGACGCGTGTGACAAACTTGTCAAGATGTACGCCCTAGATCGTCCGGATCACTAGCCGGAACAGGATCGAATCTGTGAGACTCGGGACACTGGGGCCGGCAAGGTCGTTCAGGTGCATGCTCGTTCCGCTGTTCGCGGTTCGACGCGCGCCGATGACGGTTAGTGAGTACGATTCTCATGCTTAGACGTTGAATCTGCATATTCAGGACACTGCATAACCACAACAACCCCCGCATGACCACGGCGCCACCGACACCGATGCGCTGCTGAACTGACACGCACGATGCAGATCCCCAAACCACTGATTGAAGGAGTCCAATCTGATGACATGGCGCAACCGCGCTGCCTGCCTGGACGAGGACCCCGAGTTGTTCTTCCCCATCGGGAACACCGGCCCCGCGCTTCTCCAGATAGAAGAAGCCAAAGCCGTCTGCCGACGCTGTGAGGTCGTTGAGACCTGCCTGAAATGGGCCATCGAGTCCGGCCAGGACGCCGGAGTCTGGGGCGGACTGTCCGAGGACGAACGACGCGCCCTCAAACGTCGCAATGCCCGGGCCCGTCGCGCCGGCTGAGCTACAACCCGTCCTTGACGGATTCGACGGACCTGATCGACCGAAGCCGCGCGACGAACCGCACAGTGGTTCCGTGCGGCTTCGCGCTGCCCCAGGTGATCCGTCCGCGCAGGTCCTGGACCAACGAGGTGACGATCTGGGTGCCCAGGCTGGATGCGGCCGGGTCGAACCCGTCCGGCAGGCCTGAGCCGTCATCAGTGACAGTCACGGTCAGCAGTTCGTCGTGCTCGTCGCGGCTGCGCACCGCCCGGACGGTGACAACCCCCCCGGTTCGGGCCAGCCCGTGCTTGATCGCGTTGTGAACCAGCTCGGTGACCACCATGGCCAGCGCGGTGGCATCCTCGGAACGCAACCGGCCGAAGGACCCGCTTCGCTCGGCCCGCACAGGAACCTCACGAGTGGCGACCTCGACCATGTCCGCCAACCCTCGTGCCACGATCTCGTCGAAGTCGACCGTCTCGTCAAAGCCCTGGCTCAGGGTCTCGTGGACCAGCGCGATGGTTCCCACCCGGCGTACCGCCTCATCGAGCGCAGCGCGTGCCTCGCTATCGGGGAGCCTGCGTGACTGCATCCGGAGCAGAGCCGCTACCGTCTGCAGGTTGTTCTTGACGCGATGGTGGATCTCACGGATGGTCGCGTCCCTGGTGAGTAGCTCGCGTTCGCGCCGGCGCAGCTCGCTGACGTCGCGCAGGAGCAGAATCGCGCCGGTGCGCTGACCTGCCTCGGTCAGCGGGATCGCGCGCAGGGACACACTGGCGCCGTGCGACTCCACCTCGGTGCGCCACGGCGCCCGTCCGGTCACGACCAGCGCGAGCCGCTCGTCCACGGGCCCTTCGTCGCGCAGGACCTCGGTGGCGATCCGGATCAGGGAAGTCCCGGTGACGTCACCCACATGCCCCAGGCGATGGATCGCCGAGACGGCATTCGGGCTCGCGTAGTTCACGGTGCCGTCGGCGTCCAGGCGAATCACGCCGTCGCCGACCCGGGGCGCCCCCCGACGTTGGCCCGTCGGAGCCCCCATGGTGGGAAACTCCCCCGCCGCGATCATCCGCGCGAGAGCGTCCGCACTCGCCAGATAGGTCAGCTCAAGACGGCTGGGGGTACGCAGCTTCGCAAGGTTTGTATGTCGGGTGAGCACCGCCAAAGCACGTCCCTCGCTCACGACGGGGATGGCTTCCTCACGAATGGGCATGTCGTCACGCCACTCGGGGTCGCGTCCTCGCACGATCCGCAATTCGTTGAAGGCCTGATCCAGCAGCGGGCGACGTCCCCGGTCGACCCGTCGGCCCACGACGTCGTCGAAGAAGACCATTGGCCCGGTGGTGGGTCGGACGTGGGCCGCCGCGTACCACCTACCCGCGGCCGCCGGTACCCACAGCACCAGGTCCGAAAACGACAGGTCCGACAGGAGCTGCCAGTCGCCGAGGAGCAGATGCAGCCACTCGACATCGGCAGCGTCCAGATCGGTCTGCTCGCGAAGTACGTCGTTCAGGGTCGGCACAGCGCCGAGCGTAGTCCGGCGACCCTTGCCTCGTGTGTCCCCATGGCTCAGATGGTGGCCGAACCGCTGCGGATGACTCCGCGCAAGATGCGCAGGGCGACCGAGAGGGCAGAGATCCCGGGGTTATCCAGCCGCTGTATTCCGGCCAGAGCAGCGTTGGCCCGGGCGAGGGACTCGGCGTTGGTCTGCGACCAGGCCAAGGTCCGTTGCTTGGGGGCCATGTCGGACGTACTGCTGTCCAGCACCGAGGTGGTGAGGGCTTTGAGCACTGCATACAGGTCATAGCGCAACGCGCCGCGAGCCAACGAGTCCCAACGGTCGTCGCGGGGCAGCTTGGTCACGCGGGTGAGCATCGCGTCGATGCCGAACTGCTCGGAGGTGGCGAAGTAAACCGGCGCGACCTCAGCAGAATCACGCTCGGTGTCGACGCTGATCTCCACGATGTCCAGCAACGAGAACTGGTCCAGCAAGCCCGCCGCCCGGACAGCCATGTCCTTCGGCGCGCCCTGCTTCTCGAGCTGCTTGGTTCGGATCTCGAGACGCTTGTGTTCGGCCCCCTGCAAGAGCGTGGACATCCGCGGCGCCAGCTCGGCAACCACCTTGGTGAAGCGCTCAACCTCCGAGGCGACGTTGATGGTGGACGGACGGTTCACCAGGAACCAGCGGACGGCCCGGTCCAGCAGCCGGCGGAACTCGAGGTACAGCGCCGTCTGCGTCTCGGTGGACACGACGTTGTCGAGCTCCTCGACGCTGCCGAAATAGCCGACCATGTCGAACACCTCGCGGCACACGACGAAGGCGCGAGTCACCTGCTCGGCCGTGGCCCCTGTTTCCTCGGAGGCCCGGAAGGCGAACGTCATACCACCGCGGTTGACCATCGAGTTGACCACCGCATTGGTGATGATCTCGCGCCGCAGCGGGTGGCTGGCGAGGTTGTCCTGGTACTTCTCGCGGATGGGGTTGGGGAAGTACTTCGTGAGCGTTGCCTGGAACCATGGTTCGTCGGGCAAGGAACTGCGAAGCAGGTCCTTCTTGAGCGCCAGCTTGGCATAGGCCACGAGCACCGAGAACTCTGGGCTTGTCAGGCCCAGACCGGCGTCGTGACGCCGCTCGATCTCGGCGTCGCTGGGCAGGAACTCCAGAGCGGGATCGAGGTCGCCTCGTTCCTTCAGCAAGTGGATGAGGCGCCGATGCACCGGCAGCATCGCGTGCTCCTGGGCTCGGGCGTTGCCGAGCAGGGTGTTCTGCTCGTAGTTGTCACGCAGGACCTGACGCGCGATGTCTTCGGTCATCGAGGCCAACAGCTTGTTGCGTTGTTTCAACGTCATGTCACCGTCACGTGTCATGGCCGTCAGCAGGATCTTGATGTTGACCTCGTGGTCAGAGGTGTCAACGCCTGCGGAGTTGTCGATGGCGTCGGTGTTGATATGCACGCCAGCCAAGGAGGCCTCGATGCGTCCAAGCTGTGTACAGCCCAGATTGCCGCCCTCGCCGACCACTGTGGCGCGCAAGACACTTCCGTCGATGCGAATGGCATCGTTGGCGCGGTCCCCGACCTCACTGTTCACCTCGAAAGATGCCTTGACGTAGGTGCCGATGCCGCCGCTCCAGAGCAGATCGACCGGCGCCGCCAGGATGGATTTCATCAGCTGAGCGGGCGTCATCGCCTTGGTGCCCGGGGGCAGGCCCAACATCGTCGCAACTGGTCCGCTGATCCGCACGGACTTGGCCGACCTCGCGATGACAGCGCCACCCTCGCTGATCAGAGACCTGTCGTAGTCCGCCCAGGAGGATCGGGGCAGCTCGAACAGCCTCTTGCGCTCCAGGAACGATGCGGCCGCAACCGGATTGGGGTCAAGAAAGATGTGCCGATGGTCGAATGCGGCGACCAGCCGGATGTGCTTGGACAGCAGCATGCCGTTTCCGAAGACGTCACCAGACATGTCACCGACACCAACCGCGGTGAAGTCAGTCGCCTGGACGTCCACCCCGATCTCGCGGAAGTGCCGCTTGACCGACTCCCAGGCCCCGCGAGCCGTGATGCCCATGACCTTGTGGTCGTAGCCGGCCGAACCTCCCGAGGCGAACGCGTCGTCGAGCCAGTACCCGTAGGACTGGGCGACCCCGTTGGCGATGTCGGAGAAGGTAGCGGTGCCCTTGTCTGCGGCGACGACCAGGTAGGAGTCGTCCCCGTCGTGACGCACGACCGAATCTGGGGCGACAACCTCACCGCCGACGCGGTTGTCGGTCACGTCCAGCAGACCCGAGATGAACAGCTTGTAGGACGCGACACCCTCTGCCAACCAGGCATCGCGGTCAACGCTGGGGTCGGGCAGCGCCTTGGGGAAGAACCCGCCCTTGGAGCCGGTTGGCACGATGACGGCGTTCTTGACCATCTGTGCCTTACCCAGGCCGAGGACCTCGGTACGGAAGTCTTCCCGCCGGTCACTCCAGCGAAGGCCGCCACGGGCGACGTGGCCGAAACGCAGATGCACGCCCTCGACGCGAGGGCTGTAGACCCAGATCTCGTACATCGGGCGCGGCGCCGGCAGATCCGGAACCTTCTGCGGGTCTAGCTTGATGGACAGATATGACTTGTATCCTGCGTCGCCGTCGGCCGCAGGTTCGCCCACCATCGCTACGCGCTGATAGTAGTTGGTGCGCAGCGTGGCCTGGATAACGCCGAGGAAACCACGGATGATCCGGTCGTGGTCCAGGCTAGCGACATTCTCCAGGGCGCCGCTGATCGCGTCCACGATCTGTGACTCGGCGGCTTCTCGCCCGCTGTCATTCGTGGCGTCCGTGCCTGCCGCAGCGGCCGGGTGGGCGGGGTCGAGCCTCGTCTCGAACAGCTGAACCAGCTGTGCCGCAATGGAGACGTTCGCGACCAGCGTGGCCTCGACATAGGCCTGGCTGAAGGTCGACCCGGTCTGACGGAGGTACTTCGCCACGGCCCGCAGGATGACCACCTGGCGCCAGGTCAGCTCGCCACCCAGGACAAGCGCGTTGAAACCGTCGCTCTCGGCACGGCCCTCCCAGACGGCTGAGAACGCATTCTGAAACAGCTCTCGCAACCCCTCACGGCGGCTGCCGACCCAGGCTTCCGGGGTCGAGCCCTTGAGCCCGAAGTCGTAGACGTACACCAGGACTCCGTCGGCGCGGTCGATCTGGTACGGGTGCTCGTCAATGACCTCGATGCCAAAATGGGTGAACAGCGGCAGGACTGCGGTCAGCGAGAGGCGGCCTCGACGGTACAGCTTGAATCGACGTTCCGCCGAGGGGCTGCCGGGCTCGTGATAGAGGTTCAGACGAGTTGCGTCATTGCTCTTCAGGAGCTCGAACTGGCGTAGGTCCACCACGCCGACCCGAGGGCTGAAATCTTCCTTGTACGCCTCCGGGAACGCCTTGCCGTAGAGCCCGATGAGGCGCGCCCCGGTCTCCTCTCCATATTCGAGACGGGCGACCTCACTGAGGTCCTCGTCCCACGTCCGGGTGGCCTCGATCAGACGCTGTTGCAGATCCTTTTCGTCGACTTCGGGGATAACCTCACCCGGAGCGACCCGAACCACGAAGTGCAAGCGAGCAAGCACCGACTCCGACACCCGCGTCGTGTAGTCCACGCTCGAACCATGGAAGGCGCTGCGCAGGATCGACTCCATCTTCAGTCGCACGGCCGTGGTGTAGCGGTCACGGGGGATGTAAATCAGACACGACACGAACCGGCCGTACTCGTCCGCGCGCAGGAACAGCTGACTCTTGCGGCGTTCCTGCAGATGCAGCACCGTGGTCGCGATGTCGTACAGATCCTCCGCAGAGGTCTGGAACAGCTCGTCGCGAGGGTAGGACTCCAGAATCTCGAGCAAGTCCTTGCCCGAGTGACTGTCGTTGGTGAATCCGCTGGTCGCCAGAACCTTGTGAACCTTGGTGTCGATGATGGGAACGCGCAGCACCGACTCGTTGTAGGCGCTCGCGGTGAACAGCCCGAGGAAGCGTTTCTCGCCCGTGACCATTCCGTCGGCGTCGAACACCTTGATGCCCACGTAGTCCAGATGGGTCGAACGGTGCACCGTCGCGCGCGCGTTGGCCTTGGTGAGGATCAGAAGATGCGGCTCGCGGGCCTTGACCCGCCCTTCAGGACTAAGCCGTCCGAAACCACCGGAATGTGGCTGGTCATAGCGCAGGAGACCAAGACCGGTGCCCGGGATAGTACGCAGGACATCCTCGCCGTCCTGACTATCGAGGGCGTACTCGCGGTAACCAAGGAAGGTGAAATGGTCGTCGGCCAGCCACGACAAAAGGCGTCGCGTCTGAGCGATTTCCTCCGGATCGACCGTCTTCGGCGGATCAGTCTCCAGGTCACCGGCGATCTGCTGACAGTCGCGCTGCATCCTGGGCCAGTCCTCGACCGACTCACGAACGTCCGACAGGACCCGTTCAAGCCCCTTTGTCAACGCCTGCTGCTCGCTCTCGCCGCCCTGTCGATCGATCTCGACATGCATCCAGGACTCGACCCCTGCGCCGAACTCGGCGTCTTTCAGTCCTTGGGCGTCGTTCAGCGCATCTACGTCGAGGATCTCCTGCAGCTCACCGACAGCGTCGCGACGAACCACGAGCTGAGGGTGGACGATCAGATGGACGGTCCGATCCTGGCGTGAGAGCTCGGAGATCACCGAGTCCACGAGGAACTGCATGTCGTCGGTGACGATCTCGATCACCGTGTGCCCGCAGGACCAGCCGTCCTGCTCCACCGTCGGGGTGAAGACGCGCACGTTTGCCGTACCCACCGGACGGCTCATCGCAAGGTCCCTGTGCGACAGTGCCGCACCCAGGAGGTCCTCGGGGCGGCGCGCCAAGAGGTCTTCGGTAGCCATGTGCCGGTAATAGAAGCCCAAGAAGGGCTCGAGTGTCTTACCGCCGGCCCTGAGAGCCAGCCCTGCGGCGGAGTGAATGACCTGCGAACGAGACTGCTCGAGCAACGCCGACATGGCTGAGATCCTTACCAAAGGTATGCCGTGATGCACGCCCTTGTGCACTCATCGAGCCTATCGCTGCACGGATGTCGTGATCGAGCGGGTCATGCCATCAACAGCCGCCCTCTCAAGCCGGGCCGTGGGTGACTTCGCGATCGCCGCGCCGCCCGGCCGAAGGCTGTCATGACGCCTGCCGAGCACCACGTCGACCCAACGTGGCCCGACGTTGTCGCCGCAGTGTTAGCACTCTCGAGCGCAGCTGCCACGGAGGCCTCCCATGAGCTGCTGGCTCCCCACAG
>Ga0208079_1001361_pt1 | contig 12808 bp, 7 predicted proteins | sample NGESurdeep092012_5_FD_184474 | JGI IMG/M metagenome (GOLD analysis project Ga0208079, IMG submission 184474) | Arctic peat soil microbial communities from Barrow, Alaska - NGEE Surface sample 210-2 deep-092012 (SPAdes) | ecosystem: Environmental > Terrestrial > Soil > Wetlands > Peat ... | reverse complement strand
TTCTACCACCCGTGATCCGCGATGCCGTCCTGCACCTGCAGAACGAGCAGCCGCTGCTCGTCGACATCTTCGAGATGCCGTCGCCATCCGACACCGTGCTCGTCTGCACGAACCTCCGGACGATGAGCAAGACGCGCCCGACCTTCGCGGACCGCGTGGGGTCCACGTTCATCTTCCCGTACTCCCATATCCGGTTCGTGGAGCTGCCAACCGAAACGACGGCGACGGCGCTGGTGGAACCCGTGCTGGCGATCCAGCTCGCTGAGGCGGAGCCGGATCTCGAGCTCGACGAGGACTTCCTGCGCCGCGTCCGGGACCTCTGACACCCGCTCGCGGAAGGCCGGTCGCCGACAGGCGATCGGACCGGCCCGCGCTGTCTGCCCGATCGCCGGGTGATCGGGCGATGACGGGCCGGTGCTAGACTCGCTCGCCATGACCGCAAATCTCGTGATCGTCGAGTCGCCGGCGAAGGCCAAGACGATCGAACGCTACCTCGGGCCCGGCTACACCGTGCTCGCCTCCTACGGCCACGTCCGCGATCTGCCGGAGAACCCCGGCAAGGGCCAGCTGGGGGTGGACGTCGAGGGCGACTTCGCGCCCGACTACGAGATCCCGGCGGACCGGCGCCGCCAGGTCTCGGCGATCGAGAAGGCGGGACGCGGGGCGGACCGTATCTTCCTTGCGACGGACCTCGACCGTGAGGGCGAGGCGATCGCCTGGCACGTCGCGGAAGCCGCGCACCTGCCCCCGGAACGAACGAGCCGCGTGACGTTCAGCGAAATCACGGAGCCGGCCATCCGGGCGGCCTTCGCGGCGCCCCGAGCGATCAACGGGGACCTCGTGGACGCCCAGCAGACGCGCCGGATCGTTGACCGCCTGGTCGGCTACACGCTGAGCCCGCTCATCTCGCGGAAGGTCCGGTCGGGCCTCTCCGCGGGCCGCGTCCAGTCGGTTGCCGTTCGCCTGGTGGTCGAGCGCGAGCGCGAGATCCGGGCGTTCGTGGCCCGCGAGTACTGGACGATCTTAGCCACGCTCCTGGCGCCGGATGACACGCCCTTCGCGGCGGAGCTGGTGCGGATCGGCGGTCACAAGCCCGTGATCGGGGACGCGGAGACCGCGCGCCGCCATGCGGAGGTGCTCCGCGCCAGCCGGCCCACCGTGCGTGGCGTGACCGTCAAGACGTCGAAGCGGAGCCCCGCACCGCCGTTCACGACATCGACCCTCCAGCAGGAAGCGAGCCGCAAGCTCGGCTTCAGCCCGAAGCGGACGATGTCGGTCGCCCAGCGCCTGTACGAGGGCGTCGATACGCCGGACGGGCAGGTTGGGCTCATCACCTACATGCGGACCGACTCGGTGGCGCTCTCCGACCAGGCGCTCGTCGAGGCGCGCGCGGTGATCGACGCGCGATACGGCCCGGCATACGTGGTTGCGAAGGGTCGCCGCTACCGGACCACCTCCCGGAATGCGCAGGAGGCCCACGAGGCGATCCGGCCGACTTCGCTCGCGCGCGAGCCGGAGGCGTTGGCCGCATCGCTCGGGCGCGACGAGGCGCGCCTCTACCGGCTGATCTGGCAGCGCACCCTGGCGAGCCAGATGACCGAGAAGCAGCTCGAGACGACGACGGTCGACCTGGCGGACGCCGGGTACGACCTCCGCGCGTCGGCGACCCGGACCCTCTTCGACGGCTTCAGCCGGGTCTACACCGAGGGCCGCGACGAGGGCGAGGAGGAGGGCGAGCGAACGCTCCCGCCGCTCGCCGAGGGCAACGCCACGACGGTCGCGGACGTCGCGCCCACCCAGCATTTCACCGAGCCGCCGCCGCGGTTCACCGAGGCGTCGCTCGTGAAGGCGCTCGAGGAGCACGGCGTGGGTCGCCCCTCCACCTACGCGGCGACGCTCTCGACGATCGTCGACCGGGGCTACGTCACGATCCGGGAGCGCCGGCTCTACCCGGAGCCGGTTGCCGAGATCGTCACCGACCTCCTCGTGGAACATTTCGGGCAGTACGTGGACCTGGAGTTCACGGCCCGGATGGAGGAGGAGCTCGACGAGGTTGCCCGCGGCGAGCGCGCCTGGGTGCCGCTCCTCCGGGCGTTCTACGCACCGCTCCGAGCGCTGGTCGACGAGAAGCGGAAGGAGCTCCGGCGGCGGGACTTCACCACGGAGCCGACCGACGAGGTCTGCTCCCAGGGTCACCCGATGGTGATCCGGCTGGGGCGCAACGGGCGATTCCTCGCCTGCTCGCTCTACCCGGAGCACAAGGAGTCGCGACCGCTCCCGGGCGAGGAGCCGGACCTCCCGATGCTCCCCGGCGTGGGCGAGCCATGTCCCACCTGCGGGGAGACGGACGGGGGCGTGCTGGCGGCCAAGCGCGGCCGGTTCGGGCCGTTCGTGGGCTGCAACCGCTACCCGGACTGCGCCTACATCAAGAAGGACGGCCCGCCGCCGCCCGAGCAGCTCCCGTTCCAGGTGACGTGCCCGCGCTGCGGCGAGGGCCACCTCGTGGCACGGCGCGCCCGGCGGACCGGCTCGGTCTTCTGGGGCTGCTCGCGCTACCCGAAGTGCGAGTTCACGACCTCGCGCGAGCCGCTCGGCCCGATCCATGACGTCGACGGGGGCCCGGTCGCCCGGCGGGACAAGGAGAGCGGCCTCTGCCTGAAGTGCGGTGCGACCGTGCCGCTCCCGGGAGGCGATGTGCCGGCCCCGGGGACATCGCTGGCCGGCGGGCCGCCCGATCCGGCGGCGCTGGCGCGACCGGGTGGCCGGGGCGGACGCCGAACGGGGGGCGGGTCGAGTCGCGGCAGGGCAGCCGGCACGGGGGGCGAGGCCCCCCGCCGCGCCGCGTCGGCCGGCGCCACGAGGCGACGGCCGGCTGCCACGGGCCGCGCGACCCGACGCCCGGCGCCCGGCGCCGACTGAGCCGCGCGTGGACGAGCCCGCGCCGCTCGACAAGTTCCTCGCGAGCCTGGCGGCCCGCGACGCGTCGCCCCACACGCAGCGCGCCTACCGGACCGCGGTCGGCGCTTACCTCGCCTGGCTTCAGGCCCTCGAGATCGGCTGGCGCGCGCCATCGCGGACCGTCCTCCGCGCGTATCTCGCCGAGCTCGGCAACGGGCGTGCTCGCTCGTCCGTCGCCCAGCGTCTCGCCGCGATCCGATCGTTCCATCGCTGGGCGCGGCGTGCCGGTCTTGCCGACGCGGACCCCTGGGCCGCGCTCGGGACCCCCCGCCGCCCGCGCCGGCTGCCGCCGGTCCTCTCGATCGCCGACGTTGAGCGCGTGGTCGCTTCGGCCGGGGAGGGAACCTCGGCGAGTTCGGGGCGCGTCTCCGGGCGCGGCTCAACCCGCGGATCGACGACCGGCGGGCGCGACGCGCTCCGCCGGTCGCTCGCCCTGCGCGACGTGGCGATCGTCGAGACTGCCTACGCGGCCGGGCTCCGGATTGCCGAGCTCGCGGGCCTGACGCTCGACAACCTCGACCTGGGGCGTGGCGAGCTGCGGGTCCTCGGCAAGGGCCGGAAGGAACGCGCCGGGCTGCTCGGGAGGCCGGCTCGGGCCGCCATCGCGGGGTACCTCGCCGAGGGGCGTCCGGTGCTGCTGGGCCGGGCCAGGCCTGGCCCAGCCCCGGACGCAGTTTTCCTCAACGCGCGCGGGGCGCCGCTTGGAGAGCGCGGCATGCGCTATCGCCTGGATGCGGCCTTCGTTCGGGCCGGGGCCCCGGAGGGGACCCATCCGCATACGCTGCGCCATTCGTTCGCCACCCACCTGCTCGACGGCGGTGCCGATCTGCGGGTGGTGCAGGAGCTGCTTGGCCACGCGAGCCTGGCCACCACGCAGATCTACACGCACGTCTCGCCGGCGCGCCTCCGAGCCGCCTACGCGGGTGCCCACCCGCGCGCACACGCCGGGGACCAGGGGACCGCGCCGGCTGACGGGACAGTTCGGCCGCGGTGACCGCGGCACGTTCGCTCGCCCGGGGCGGCCTGCTGGTCAGCGGCGCGTTCTTCGTCTCGCGCGTCCTCGGCTTCGTCCGGGTTTTTGCCATCACCTCGACCACCCACGACGCCGCTTCGCTCGATCCGTTCTTCCAGGCCTTCCGGGTTCCCGACCTGATCTTCCAGCTCGTGGCGGCCGGTGCGCTGAGCTCCGCACTGATCCCGACGATCGCGACCCTCCTCGCCGCCAACGAGGAATCGCGGGCGTGGCGGGTCGTCTCCGCCGTGACGAACCTCATGCTGATGGCCCTCGCCGTGCTGGCAGGGACCCTCCTGGTCTTCGCGCCGGAGGCGGTCCGCGCGATCACACCCGGCTTCACCGGTGAGCGTCTCGCGGAGACCGTCGAGCTGACCCGGATCATGCTGCTCAGCCCGATCCTGCTCGCGCTCGGCTCGGTCGCCACCAGCGTCCTCAACGCGCGCGGCCGGTTCGCCGCCAGCGTGATGGCCCCGATCGTCTACAACGTCGCCATCATCGCCGGCGCAATCTTCCTCGCCGGGCCCTTCGGCCTGCGCGGCCTGGCCGTCAGCGTCGTGCTGGGCAGCGCCTGTCACCTCGCGATCCAGCTGCGGCCGCTCTTCGTTGGGGCGGGCTTCCGGTACACGCCGACCCTCGCCCGCGACGACCCGGAGACGAAACACACGGTCCTCCTGTTGGTCCCGCGCGCCATCGGCCTCGGCGGCGCCCAGCTCCAGCTCGTCGCGGCGACCGCGATCGGGTCCCTGCTCGCCGGCGGCGCGATCACCGCCTTTGTCGTGGCTTTCACGGTCTTCCAGATCCCGATCGGCGTGATCGGCGTGCCGCTGGGGATCGTCGCGCTCCCCACCCTGTCGGCCCAGGTGGCGAGCGGCGCCATCGACGAGTTCGTGGCCCTGGTCGGGCGGTCAGTCCGGCTCATGGCATTCGTCATGTTTCCGCTGATGTTCTTTGGGATCGGGGCAGCGACGCCGATCATGACCGTGCTCTTCGGGTTGGGGCGGACGGATCCCGATCAGCTCGGGCAATTCGCCGCCGTCCTGGCGGCCTTCCTGGTCGCCCTCCCGTCGGAGACTGCGATCGTGGTCCTGGCGCGGGCCTTCTACGCGATGCGGGACACGCGGACGCCTGTGGCTGCGGCCCTCCTCGCGGTAGTGGTCAGCATCGCGATCTCGATCGTGGTCGCCCCCACGCTCGGCGCGCCGGGGCTGGCGCTCGGGATCGCGATCGCGTCGTGGTTCGAAGCGGCGGCGCTCGTCATCCTCCTCCACCGGCGCGTTCCTCCGCTGCAGGTCGGCGCGCTGCTGCGCGCGATCGCGCTCTTCGCGGTGTGCGGCGCGATCGCCGGGGCCGCGCTTTGGGCCGTCCTGGCCGGCGCGCACGCAATCGTCACGCCGGGTCCCGGTAGACTCGTCACTGTCATCGTCAATGCGCTCGAGCTCGCCGTCGGTGGGCTCGTGGGCGGGCTGGTCTACCTTGGCCTCGCCCGGCTCCTGCGGATCCCGGAGGTCCCCACGATCGTGCACCTGCTTCGCTCCGCGCTCCGGCGCGACCTCGCCGCGTGACCCGGACGCCGGCGCTCGCCGAGCCGGCCGCATGGGACGCGTTCGTGGCCGAGAACGCGCTCGGGTCGTACCTCCAGCGCACCGCGTGGGCGCGCGTCAAGGCGGCAAACGGGTGGACGAGCGCGCGCGTCGTGGCCGGGGGAGCAACGCCGATCGGGGCGCAGGTCCTCCTCCGCCGACCGCGCCCGCTGCCCTGGGCGTTCGCGTACGCACCCCGCGGCCCGGTGGCGACCGCCTGGACCGCGGAGTCGCTGGGTGCGTTCACGGAGGCACTGCGGTCGGCTCCATTGGGGCGCGTCTCGCACGTGCGGATCGACCCGGAGGTGGAGCGCGACGGCCCGCTCGACCCGGACGGGTCGCTCCGGGGAATCCTGGCCGACACGGGCTGGCGGCCGGCGCCGCCGATCCAGCCGCCGTCGACCCGCGTGATCGACCTCGCCGCCGACGAAGATGCGCTGTGGGGCGACCTGCGCAAGAAATGGCGGCAGTACGTCAACAAGGCCCGGTCGAACGGCGTGACGATCGCGGAGCTGCCCGGCGACCCGATCGGGCAGTTCTACGCGATCTACCGGGAGACCGCGTCGCGGGCAGGCTTCCTGATCCGCGTGGAGCAGGCATATCGCGACGTCTGGGAGGCCTACCGCCCGACTGGGGACGCGACGATCCTGTTCGCGATCGACGCCGACGGCACGCCCCAGGCCGCGCTGTTCCTCGTGCGGAACGGTCACCGGGTCGTGGAGCCGTACGGCGGCATGACGGTCGATGGCGGGGCGCTTCGTGCGAACTACCTGCTCAAGTGGGAGGCGATCCGGCGTGCTCGGGAGGCTGGCGCGGCCACCTACGACCTGTGGGGACTCGCGAACCCGGGGATCGCCCACTTCAAGACCGGGTTCGGTGGCCGCGAGGTCCGCTTCATCGGGGCCTGGGACCTGGTCCTGAGTGGGCTGGGACGGCGGACGTACCTCACGGCCCAGGGGCTCCGCGTGGGACGGGCGCGGCGGCGGGCCGGCCTCGCCGCGGCCGGGGCGCCGGGCCTGTCGGGCGCCGGCGATGGCGCCAGCGGCACGGTCGCGGACATCGAGGCAGGATGAGCGGCCCGGCTGGCGTACGAGAAGCGCGGCCGGACGCGCTCGCGGGCTGGGATGACCGCACGGTCCGAGTTACCGGCGGGGACGTCCAGCAATCCCTTGCCTGGGGCGCCCACCGCGGACGCACGGGCTGGCGCGTCCATCACCTGGAGCTCGACGATGGGAGCGCCGTCCTGGCCCTGGGGAGGCCGTGGCCGCTGCTCGGCGGAGGGCGCCTCTACGTGCCGAAGGGACCGGTGGCGGCCGGCGAGGCCGCAGACGTGGTCGCGGAACGCCTCTCCGCCGTAGCCAGTTGGGCGCTCGCGGCGGGCTACGACACGATTCTCGCGGACGCCGAGATCCCCGCCGCGACCGGCTACCCCGCGGCGCTGGCCACGCGCGGCTTCAGACCGGTCGAGGAGGTCGGGCCGTCCCGCCACCGCGTTGCGACGCCGATCCCCGCCGGCGCCGACGACGACGCACTGCTGGCCGACATCGCGAAGACGACCCGCCAGCGGTTCTTCGCCGCGGAGCGGCGCGGGATGCGGATCGTCCGCCACGACGCAGCTGCCGCGACAGCGCCCGGGACGGGTTTCGAGGCGCCGGCGCCCGACCGTCTCGACGAGGCCGCGGCGACGGCCTTCGATCGGTTCCACCGCCTCCTCGGTGCCACCGGGGAGCGGCGCGGCTTCGCGATCGGGCCGCGTGCCGCCGCGGTCGCCTGGTGGCGCGCGGCGCTCGCGGCCGGCCACCTCGCGCTCCTCGAGGCGCGCTCAGCGGACGACACGTACCTGGGCGCCGCGATCTTCTACCGGAACGGCGAGCGGCTGACGTACGCCAACTCCGGTGACGTGGTCGCGTTGCGGCATGCGCAGCCCGGCGCGGTCCACCTGCTCCTCTGGCGCGCCCTCCAGCTGGCAGCTCGCGAGGGTCGCAGCGAGCTGGACCTCGGCGGCGTCGACGTGGCCGGGGCGCGATTCGAGCCCCGTCCGGGCGACGCCATGTACGGCCTGTTCGAGTTCAAGCGATCGTTCGGCGGTCGATGGGTGGAGTTGGCCGGCGCCCACGAACGGACCCTCCATCCGGCGCGCGCACGTGCTGGCACGATCCTCACGCAGGTCGGCCGCGGCGCGCGGCGCCTCGCCGGAGGACGGGGGCCGAGGCCATGAGCGCGGACGGGCTTCGCGACGGGCCGGACGAGGTCGCCGAGCGCGCCCTGCTCGCGCGGCTGGCGGCGTCGGAACCGCGCGGCGTGAAGCCGCTCTCCAGTCTCGTCAAGCGCCTCCGGGCGGCGGGCCGCCTGCGCGCCGTGATCGTTCCGGGCGGCGAACCCGGGTCCGAGCCGGATTCCGCGGCCGTCGGTCGCACCGCCGTCGCGGGCATCGCGTACGACTCGCGCCGGGTGATGCCGGGCGGCTGCTTCGTGGCGGTTCCCGGGTTGCACACGGATGGGCACGCGTTCGTGGGCGCCGCCGTCCGGGCCGGGGCCGGCGTGCTCGTCGTCGAGCGCCCGGTGCCGCCCGGCGACCTCGCCACGGCGATCCAGCTCGTGGTGGACGGCAGCCAGCTTGCGCTCGCGACCGTGGCGGCCTGGTGGTACGGGGACCCCGCGACAACCCTCGGCGTCGTCGGCATCACCGGCACGGACGGCAAGACGACGACCGCCGGGATGGCCGTGGCAGCCCTGGAGGCCGCAGGTGTCCGAACCGGGCTCGTCAGCACCGCCGACCTGAAGGTCGGCGACGTGCGGACGGGCGCGCTGGCCCACGTCACGACCCCGGAGGCGCCGGAGCTCCAGCGGACGCTCTGCGCGATCCGCGCCGCGGGTGACGTCGCTGCCATCCTCGAGTCCACCTCTCACGGGCTGGCGCTGGAACGGGTTGGGGAGATCCCGTACGACGTGGCGATCCTGACGAACCTGACCCATGAGCACCTCGAGTTCCACCGGACCTTCGAGGCCTACCGCGCGGCGAAGCGCTCGCTCTTCGAGCGCCTGGGCACCCGCGGTGCGGGGACCGGCGCCGGCGATGCGGCCAACACGTCGGCCACTGGCGCCGGCTCCCGCGTCCGGGCGCCGAAGCCGGCCACGCTCCCCGGTGGCCGCCCGTGGCCGCGCGGCGGGATCGTCAACGCCGACGACTCGAACGCCGCCGTGTTCGCGGCCGCCACGCGCAATGCCGGGGCGACCCTGCTCACATACGGCGCGGCGGCCACGTCCGACGTCCGTGCCACCGACATCGCGAAGACGAGTGACGGGCTCGTCGCGACGGTCACGACGCCCCGCGGCTCGGGCACGCTCCGGCTCTCGCTCCTGGGCCGCTTCAACGTCCACAACGCGCTCGCGGTGGTCGCGCTCGGCGAGCTGCTCGAGTTGGACCCCGCCCTGATCCTTGCCGGCCTCGCCGGGTTCCGCGGCACTCGCGGCCGGATGGAGCGGATCGATCATGGCCAGCCGTTCACGCTCATCGTCGACTACGCGCACACGCCGGCGTCGCTCGCGACCGTCCTCGACGACCTCGCCGGGCTGGTCGGCCCGGGCGGCGGGCGGATCGCGGTCTTCGGCTCTGCGGGTGAGCGGGACGTCGCGAAGCGCGCGCTCCAGGGGCGGGTCGCCGGCGAGCGCTGCCGCCTCGTGATCGCGACCGACGAGGACCCTCGCGGCGAGGATTCGATGGCGATCCTCGAGCAGATTGCGGAGGGGGCAGAGGCGGCCGGGCTGCGGCGCGGCGACGACCTCCAGCTGATTCCGGACCGCAGGGCGGCCATCGCCGCCGCGATCGCGCGGGCTCGGCCGGGCGACGTGGTCCTGCTCGCCGGCAAGGGCCATGAGCGGAGCATCCTCTACGCGGAGTCGGACGTGCCGTGGGACGAGCGGCGCGTCGCGGAGGAGTGCCTGGCCGCCGCCGGCTACGGCTGACCCGCGGTCGCGGCCGCACGCGGCGGGGCCGTGCGCCCGTCGGGGCCGCGAAATCGCCCTGCTATCCTTGCTCGACCCATGTCCGTCGAACAGATCCCCGCCGGCACCGCACCGCGCATCCCCCGGACCCGCCGGGCCGCGCCGGGCTCGCCGCGCGGCACGGCCGGCGAGACCTCCCTGCCCGTGCTCCGCGCCGCCCTCCTCGCCGAGGTCGCGCGCCACCACCCGCAGGCCGATCTCGGCCCGGTCGAGCGCGCCTTCGACTTCGCCGTGGCGGCCCACGGAGACCAGCGCCGGGCGACGGGCGAGGTCTACGTCACGCACCCGATCGCGGCGGCCCGGACCCTCGCGGAGATGGCCCTCGACCCGGCCTCGATCCAGGCTGCGCTCCTCCACGACGTTCCGGAGGACACGGATCAGTCGCTGACCGACATCGAGGAGCAATTCGGCGCGGAGGTCGCCCACCTCGTCGACGGCGTCACGAAGCTCTCCAAGTTCTCGACGCACTCCCACGAGGAGCAGCAGGCCGAGAACATCCGGAAGATGCTCCTGGCGATGGCCCAGGACATCCGGGTCGTCCTGATCAAGCTGGCCGATCGCCTCCACAACATGCGGACGCTCTCGGGCCTGCCGGTCGACAAGCAGCAGCGGATCGCCCGTCAGACGATGGAGATCTACGCGCCGCTCGCCGAGCGACTGGGAATCTGGCAGATCAAGTGGGAGCTCGAGGATCTCGCATTCAAGTACCTGGACGCGGAGCGCTACCGCGAGCTGGCGGCCAGCCTCGACACGCGCCGCGGGCACCGCGAGAGCTACATCGAACGCGCGATCGCGATCCTCCAGCCGGAGCTCGCCCTTCACGGGATCGAGGGCGACCTCAACGGCCGCCCGAAGCACCTCTTCTCCATCTGGAAGAAGATGCAGCGCAAGTCGGCGGCCTTCGGCGAGATCTACGACGTCTACGCGATCCGCCTCCTGGTCGACGAGGTACGCGATTGCTACGCGGCGCTCGGCGTGGTCCACAGCCTCTGGAAGCCGATCCCGGGCCAGTTCGACGACTACATCGCGGTCCCCAAGCCGAACGGCTACCAGAGCCTCCACACGGCGGTGATCGCGCTGGACGGCAAGCCCCTCGAGATCCAGATCCGGACGCACGCGATGCACTCCGTCAGCGAGGTCGGAATCGCGGCCCACTGGCGCTACAAGGAGGGCTCGAAGGCAGAGCGCGACTACGACGCCAAGCTGGCCTGGCTGCGCCAGCTGATGGACTGGCAGCGCGAAGTCAGCGACGCGACCGAGTTCGTCGAGGGGATCAAGCTCGACATCTTCCAGGACCAGGTCTTTGTCTTCACGCCGAAGGGCGACATCAAGGACCTGCCGGCGGGCGCGACGCCGCTCGACTTCGCCTACCGGATCCACACGGATGTCGGTCACCGGACGATCGGTGCGAAGGTCAACAACCGGCTCGTCCCGCTCGACTATCGCCTGAAGAACGGCGACATCGTGGAGATCGTGACGACGAAGGCCGAGCACGGCCCGTCGCGCGACTGGCTGTCGATCGTCCGGACCTCGCATGCCCGCGAGAAGATCCGGCAATGGTTCAAGAAGAAGGACCGGGACGAGAACATCAGCCATGGGCGCGAGTCGCTGGAGCGGGAGCTGAAGCGCCTGGCCCGGACCACGATCGCAGCGGTCGGCCACGACCGGCTCCTCGAGGTTGCCCGACCGTACGGGCAGGACACGCTCGACGACTTCTACGCCGCGATCGGCTACGGGGCCATCTCGCCGCAGCAGGTCGTCATGCGGCTCGGCGTCGTCGACGATGCGCAGCTGACGCTGCCGGCCATCGCGCCCACCCCTGCCCGCGCCGGCGGCGTCCGCGTCAAGGGCGTCGGCGACCTCCTGGTCCGGTTCGCCAAGTGCTGCCACCCGATCCCGGGCGACCCGATCGTCGGCTTCATCACCCGGGGACGCGGCATCACGGTCCACCTCGGGCGCTGCCCGACGGTGGTCAACGAGCGCGAGGCGGCGCGCCTGATCGATGTTGAGTGGGAGGCCGCGCCGGCCCAGACCTACCCGATCGCGATCCGGGTCGAGGCCCACGACCGGACCGGGCTCCTCAACGATATCGCCGGGGCGGTCGCCGAGAGCAAGGTGAACATCGTGGCGGCGAACGTGGCGGTCAGCCAGGACCACACGGCGACCGTCGTGGCCACGCTCCAGGTGGCGTCGGTTTCGCAGCTTGCCCGGGTGATGAGCCGCATCGAGCACGTCAAGGACGTCCTCTCGGTCCAGCGCGACCTGGGATAGCGCGCGCCGGGGCGCGCCGGACCGCGAACCCCGGTCGTCGCCCGCTAGACTTGCCGCAATGCCGCCATCCCTCCGCGCCCCGCGGGGCACTCGTGACCTCCTGCCGGCGGAACGCGCCGCCTTCGTCCGCCTGGAACGGCTCGCCGCCGACCTCGCCGGCCGCTACGGCTATCACGAGATGGAGACCCCGCTTTTCGAACAGGCGGCCGTCTTCGAGCGCGGGATCGGTGCCGTCACCGATGTCGTGGAGAAGGAGCTGTTCCGGGTCACGCCCAGCCGCGGCGAGGAGCGCGAGGCGTGGGCGCTGCGCCCGGAGGCGACCGCCGGGATCTGCCGCGCCTACGTCGAGCATGGGATGCAGACGTGGCCGCAACCGGTGAGGGTCACCGTGACGGGGCCGATGTTTCGCTACGACCGGCCCCAGGCGGGCCGCTACCGCCAGTTCTGGCAGTGGGACGTCGAGGCGATCGGCGACCCGGGCCCGGCGGTCGACGCGGAGATCGTGGAGCTGGGCGCACGTTTCTACCGGGATGCCGGCCTCGCGGACGTCGAAGTGCTCCTCAACTCCATCGGCGACCCGGCCTGCCGGCCCGCCTACCTGGCAGACCTCGTGGCCCACTACTACGCGAACGAGGCGCGTCTCCCCGAGCTGGAGCGGCGTCGCCTGGATACGAACCCGCTGCGGCTCCTTGATTCGAAGGACTCGGCCATGGCCGAGGTCAACGCCGGTGCCCCGCGGATCACCGATCGCCTCTGCCCGGCGTGCGCGGAGCACTTCGCCGCGGTTCGCGCGCATCTCGACGCGATGGGCGTCGCGTACCGCCTGGAGCCCGGGCTCGTGCGCGGGCTCGACTACTACACGCGGACCGCGTTCGAGTTCTACCGCCGCGGGGCGGAGGGCCAGCAGCAGGCCCTGGGAGGAGGCGGTCGCTACGACGGCCTGATTCAGCTGCTCGGCGGCAAGCCGACGCCCGGGATC
>Ga0208079_1001357_pt1 | contig 12826 bp, 13 predicted proteins | sample NGESurdeep092012_5_FD_184474 | JGI IMG/M metagenome (GOLD analysis project Ga0208079, IMG submission 184474) | Arctic peat soil microbial communities from Barrow, Alaska - NGEE Surface sample 210-2 deep-092012 (SPAdes) | ecosystem: Environmental > Terrestrial > Soil > Wetlands > Peat ... | reverse complement strand
GCCGTAACGCAGCCCGACGGTCCGGAACATGATGTCGAGCGGGAGGAGCCAGAGGCCCCGTCCCACCCCGACGACGAATGCCATCCAGTCGCGCATGCCCCGTCCGCCCGTCTCAGGATCGGACCCACGACCATCAAGCACATCGGCCTCCTGCCGGGACGCGGGCGCGTCGCTCGGGATGCATTGTCTTCCTGACGCCGGCCGAGGCACGATGTTACGCGTCATCCCAGGACGTTGGACGTGGACATTCGTCGGTGGTCGGGGCTCGGACACGGGATCGAGAACGCCCGATGACACACCAGCAGGCCCTGAGCGTCTCAGGGTCAGCGCCAAGGCTGATGGCTCGAGGGGAATCCATGTTTCGACCGGTGGTAGTCGGAGTCCTCGTGCTCCTCGTCGCGGGATGCGCACAGACTCAAGCTGGCACGGGCGGATCCGGCTTCACCCTGGCGAACGTCGGGTCGAGCTTCGCGCTCGACGTCCCGGTTCGCGTCGTCGTGGAGTTCTCCCCGGCCTTGCCGGCCGGCGGCACCGTCACGATCAAGTTGTCAGAGAACGGAACGGAGCTCGTCGCTCTCCGCGACCCGACCAAGGTTGGGGCGCCCGCCGCCTGCGTGTCCGGAACGCTGTCGCCGCCCGGGGCCGGCCACTACCGCGTGGAGGCGGAGGCCAGCCCCAGCACGATGCGTCCGATCAGCGGCGAGTTCGACGTCACGCCATGGCCAGCGGCTCCGCACAGCAAACGGGCGCGTCCACCTCCATCGTCGCGGTCCTGAGGCGTCCACGGGCGCGGCTCAGCAGCGTCCTCGTCGCAGCGTGACTGCGCCCGAGATGACGCGCGATCTCCTCACCGGTGGCCCCGTGAGCCGCCATGAGCAGCGCGACCCGATCGGCCGCGGACAGCGTTGCCAGAGCAGCGTGAAGCTCGTGGCGCTGCTCCTGCAGAACGGCGATGGCGTCCGGCTCTGCCGGCCCGTCGAATCGAACGAGGCGGGGCGCGAGCCGGCGCGCGACGGCCGCGCGACGCGCACGGCTGATGATGAGATTCGCGCTTGTCCGGTAGAGCCAGCCGCCGACGTTGTCGGGAAACCGACCAGCCTGCGCCTCGACGACAAGGCGAAGGAACGCTTCCTGGGTCACGTCCGCTGCGAGCTCGGGGTCGCGCGTCGACCGCAGAGCCGTGCCGTGGATCGCGGCCGAATGGTCACGGAAGGCCGCTGCGATCACCTCGCTGATCGCCGACGGATCGCAACGGTTCGCGCCGAGCGCAAGCGAGTTCGGGATCGAGACGCGGTCAGTCTCGGCTTCTGCCCGGGCGAACATCACCGCGCCTCGCGATCGATGTGGCGGACCGCTGGGCGCTCTTGCGTGCGACTCGGCTTCGACATCGTCCCGCTCCTGTGCGATGCGTTGATGTCGCCACCTTGGCCGCCGGGGACCGCGGTTTGACTGCGGGCTGACTGCGGTCTAACTGCGGTGAGATCGAGGCGCGGCGAGAACGGCCCTCAGCACAATCGACGGCCCCGCCGGAAGGCGACGGGGGCCATGGCCACATTGCCGCGCCCATGCCTCGTCGCTCTTGGCCAGGTAGCTGATGGCCTCGATCCAGCCGATCCAGACGGGATCACGGTCCAACAGAAGACGAGATACAGGATCCCCTGGGCGACCTTGCCCAGTAGAACCCGTGGATGCCGAAGCTACCGAGGATCATGGCGAGCGCCGCCGCCGCGACCCGGTCCTTTCCGGACCTCACCTCGATGCCGGCCTGACGGACGCTGCAGTTCGAGCAGATCTCGGCTCGACGGTCGATCTGGGCTCCGCGGGATCGGCGAGATGCTCTCGTAGCATCTACCAGGGCTGGCAGCTCCAGCTCAACACGCCCGAGATCGTGGATGGCCAGCCAGGCGCGGCGGACGTCGGAGCGGGCGACTCGGAGATCGGCTTCTCCGCGCCGTTCTCCCGCTCGAGGCTGGCGAAGATCAGCTTCCCGGAGGCGCCATCGGCGCCGATCTCGGTGACCTGGACGGAACCCCGCCAGAACGGCTGGATCGAGCCGTCCGAGAGATCGCCGCCATCGATCCAGAACTCGGCCGCCGCGCCGTCGGAGGCCTGGGCCGGCAGGCTGAGCGTCGCCCGCAGGGTGCCCGATCCGAGCTCGCCCAGCTCCAGCGCCGTGACGTCTGCGACGGTCCGGCCGTCCGGCACAGAACGGCAAACAGCGCGGCCGCCGTCCCGCGCCACGAACGGCACGGCGACGGCCTGCATATCGAAGCGGGTCGCACCCGTCGCCTCCAGCACGACCGGCTCGTGGTAGAGGCCGCCGAATGCCGCGGCCGTCGCGTGGCCGCCCAATGCCCCCGTCGCGAGGAGGCCGGCGGCGGCCAGGAGCGTCCCGATCGGCCGGCTGACGTGGCCGTGCCGGATCTTCGTCGCGATCAGCCCGACCAGCGCCAGCCCGACCACCGCCACGATGAGGAAGAAGCTCAGGATCCCCGCGCCAAGCACTCCGGCGAGGCCACCGACGCTCCCCTCATAGGCGATGGCGCGCCCGGCGAGGACGCCGACGACGCAGGCGCCGACCGCCACGAGAACGGACGCCGGCCTGCCGATCGCCGATCGAGACACATTCGACTCTGCCGAGCTGGGTGCCGCCGCCGGCCCCACAGTTGGGCCGGCGATCCGGGCCACGACAAACGCCAGCCCGATCACGACGCTGAGCGCGACAGCGATCGCCGCCAGCGGCGCGGCGACGCCGAGCAGGCGGCTCAGAAGGCTGACCTCGGGCTCCGTGGTCGGGCCACCCGTCGTCCCGGGCGGCGTTGCTCCGAAGACCGAAGCGGGCGCCGCGACCGTTGCCGCGATGACCACGAGCCACGCGAGGCGCGTGGCGCCGCGGATCAACCGCGCGGCCAGCGGCGGGTGGATCGTCGCCCCGACCGGACGCTCTGAGGGCATCGCTTCGCTCCCGTCGGACCGGCGTCGCGATGGCGACGCCTGGCAGGACGACGCGCGGGCAGCGGCGATGTGTCGGTCGGTCGACAGGTGTCCGCGACTTGACCCACTCCAAGCGTGGGCGGTCAGCTCGGCGCGCCTCGAGCGACGACGACGCCACGGAGCCGTGGGACTCGGGATTCAGATCACGGCGCCGCCTGCCTCAACGACGCGGGCCTTCAGCTGCGGACGAGGGAACCCCCAGTGACCGGCGTGGCTGAGGGGCATGGACGCCGCTCGTCACGCGTGACAAGATGCCGGCCTCGGCGAGGTCGTCTTCGTCTGCGGATCGAACGTCAGCCGGCCGACGCTGGAGTTCCTCCGCGACAGGCCGACGGGCACCCGAGGACGGAGGCCGGACGTGGTGCTCACCTTCCCCCAGCAACTGGAGGTCACGGCCCAAAGCCTCACCGCGGTCCTCGCCGTCTGGCTTGGGCTCACCGTGCTCACCCGCTCCGCGGCGCCGCCCGCCCGCGTCTTCGGTTTCCTCGCCCTGGCGCTCGTGGCGTGGAGCAGCAGCGTCATCGTCCAGCGCCTGTCGACCTCTTTCTCGGCGGCCCAGGTCGCCCATGCCATCGAGGAACTCTCGGCCGCGCTGATCGTCCCGGCGACGGCGCACTTCTCGTTGGTGATCGCGTCCGAGGGGCACCCATCGCGTCGACAGATTCGGGCGCTCGCACTCGCCTACCTTCTCAATGTGCTGTTCGCTCTGCCGGGGATCGTCGATCGGGCGGCCCCGATCGCGATCAGTGCGCCGCAGCTGAGCCCTGTTCTCGTGCCGGGCGCGGCGCTCGGCTGGGCCTGGATCGCCACGCGACTGGCGACGCTGTTGGCGGGTGCCGGGTGGCTGCTCGACGCATTCCGCAGGACAGATTCAGACGATCCTCGCCGCCGTCAGCTGGCGGTGACGTTCGCGACCGTGGCGGTCGGAGCCCTCGGGGGGATCATCCGCCTGCTGTCCGTGGTCGGCCAGTCCGATCCCTGGATCGGCGTGTCGCTCGTGACCCTGGCGATGATCCTCTCGGCGTCGGTCGTGTTCTCGGCTGGTGTCTTCTTCGCGCCTGACGTCGCGGGCAAGGCCTTCTGGACGTCCCTCGCACTCGGACTGGGCCTGTTCCTGCTGGTGGGCGCGCTGTTGGCCGTTGACGCCGCCAGCCGCAGGCTCCTGGGCCTCGACCCCCCGCTGCTGACGATCATCGCGCTCGTGGTCACGATCGCGGTGTACGAGCCGGGCGCGTCGTGGGGCCGCGCCCGACTCGGCGGTCGCTCGCCTTCGGCCCTGGCCCGGAAACGCCTGCTGACGGCTCTCGGTCAGCCGACGCTCACCGCCCAGGCAGCCGATGCAGGCGTGCAGCCGGCGCTCACTCGTGTGACCCAGGTGCTGAACCTGGCCGGGGCGGTTGTGGTCCGCCCGGACGGCTCGATCGCAGCCACCGAAGGAACGACGCCGGATCCAGCGACGTCGCCCGTGATCGCCCTGGTCGCAGAGGAAGAGGTGATGGGCGAGCTGCGAGTCGGCCACACCCTGTCCGGGGTGCCACTCAGCACCGGCGACGAGGGGCTGCTCCGTCTCTCGGCTGCGTACCTCGCGGCGGCCTTGCGGACCGGTCGCCGGGAGGATGAACAGCTGGAAGCGTTGAGCGGGCTTTCCCAGGACCGCGCCCACGTGGAGTCCACTGCGACCAGGCTGCACGAGGCCCTCGTGCGTCGCTCCGCGGGCCCGCTCGGACTGCGCGTCTTCGCGTTGGGTCCGCTGCGGGTGGAACGGGGGGATGAGTCGATCCAGCGCTGGGGCGGCGAGAAGGCCGGAACTCGTCAAGCCCAGGCCTTGTTCGCTTTCCTGTTCGATCGGGGCGAGCGCGGGGTGGCAAAGGACGAGGCGCTTGAGCTCATCTGGCCCGACACCGACGTCGAACGGGCCGACCTGGCGTTCCATCGCACGCTGGGCGGCCTGCGTCATACGCTCGATCGGGACGGTGGCGGCGGCACGCGCGGGATCCGGTTCCACAACGATCGGTATCGGCTTGATCCGGCCATCGTCGACTGGTCGGACGTCGCACTGTTCCTGGCCCGCCTCGACCAGGCGCGGGTCTCCACGGAGCGCACGGAGACCCTTCGACTTCTTGAAGAGGCGCGTGCGCTCTACCGGGGCGAGTACCTGGATGACTGTCCCTTCTACGGCGACAGCGTGTACGTCGAGGACCGGCGCGCGTCTCTCCGTGGACGGTCCATCGACTTGCTCATCGCACTTGGCGAGGGCTACGAGGCGTCCGGCGACCGCGCGTCCGCGGCGGCTGCATATCGCGAGGCCGTTGCTGCAGCCGTCGACGGCTGTCCGCCGGCCACAGCCGGCCTGCTGAGGCTGGCCGCCCGGAGCTGAGACCGCGCCGCGCCGACGAGGCGCGGCCGCACCGCAGTCTGACCGCATGTCTGCCGCAGGGGCGACCGGCGATGGTTGGACTGGCGACCATTCGAGGCAGGCGCGACTTGTGTGAGGAGGATCTGAAATGGGGTTCGGACGGATCGGCGGCGTGTTCGTCGTTGGCGGGTGGGTGCTCTTCGTGGTCACCGGTGCGATCTTCGCGGGTGGCGGCGCCGTGCGCATCGGAGACGGTGCGATCGGCGGCCTGGCCCTTGCCGCGTCCCTGGCCCTGGTCGGCTCTGGAGCCGCCGTCCTGAGTATCGCCGGACCGCGGCCACTGCACGGCCGTGCAGTACGAGTCGGCCTTGGGATCCTGGCCGTCGGGATGCTGAGCTCACTGGCGTCGTCGGCCATCGCCGCCGGCCTTACCTACGACCCGCTCGAAGACGGGCCATTCGTCATTCTGTTTCTTGTCGGCGGGTTGGCCACGATCATCGGCTCGCCGGTGACCGTGCTCTCGCTCGTGCGTGCAGGCGGTCGTCCGCGAGCAGTGGGCTCGCTGTTCCTGGCGGGGCTGCTGCTCGTGATACTCGGGGGGTTCCTCGGCGCCGGCACGAATCCGAACCCAGACCCACTCCCGGTGATCGGGAGGGCTCTCGCCGTCCTCGGCGCCCTCGTGATTGTTCTCGGCGGTACCGGGGTTGGCGTGCTTGCCATCAACGGAAGCCGCTCCGCACCGGTCGCCTCGCTATGATCATCCGCTCGGCCGGGCCCGTTCTCCTCGCTCTCTCCGCGCTGCTTGCGGGCTGCGCGCCGGCACCGAACGCGACGACCGCCCCGACGGGACCTCCGATCGTGGAGGCGTCACCGACGGCCGCGTCCCCGGGTGTCTCGACGCTCCCAGCCTCTCCCAGTCCCTCACCGCTCGCGTCGCCGGTCGGCCTGCCGGCCTTCACGACACCAGTCCCGCCGGGCGCTGGGACGGCCTGGTCGGGCATCCACTGGCGCAAGCTCGCCACCGATGACCCGCTCGCGCACGTCCGATCGGTGGTTCGGTGGCGGGGCGGATTCGTCGCCCTCGGCGCCGTGATCGCGTCCGGCCAGACGTCGAGCACGCCACTGTGGGTCTCCACTGACGGCGCCAGCTGGCACCCGCTGGACCCCCAGGTCTTCGGACCGGCGACGGTCGTGATCGGGGTCGGCGAGACGGCGACGGGTATCGTGGCCCTGACCCTCCACGGCGGTGCGAACCAGTGCGACGATCAGACGACCCCGCTCGACTGCTGGGCACTCACGCCGCCGCTGCAGGCGTGGACTTCGTCCGATGCCACGAACTGGACGTCCCATCCGGGACCCGGCATCGCGCTTCCAAGCGGGTGCGACGGGTGTGGCGTCGACGTCCCGACCCTCCGGTCGGGGACCCCCGGTCTTCTCGTCGTCAACCACAACGGCGGAACGGAGTGGGTGGGCGCGCGAGCGGCCTTCTCGCGCGACGGGATCGCCTGGGAGACCCTGCCGGCCGACGCCTTTCCCTCCGGCTTCGCCTTCGGCGACGTCGCGGGCTTTCGGTCCGGGTTCACTGCAGTCGGTGGGACCGGCGGCAATCCCGGCCGTGCGGTGGCCCTGTCATCCTCAGATGGCCGCCACTGGGCGACCCGCGATCTCCCGACCGCAGGGCTCGACCCTCAAGCGGGCTCGACCGCCTACAGGATCGCGGACGGCCCCGACGGCCTCATCGTCAGGGGGTCGAACCAAGCAACCCCGGGGACCGAGCTCTGGTGGTCATCAGTCTCCGGCAGCACCTGGAGCCGGGTTGCCGGATACCCGCCGCTCGGGGTCTGGATCGGGCAAGGCGAAGGCAGCGGCCTGATGCCAAATGGAACCTTCCTCGGGGACGGTGAGCGGATGCTCGCCTATCGTGGCGGCGACAAGCCGGTTGCCTGGACCTCGTCCGATGGCCGATCCTGGCGGACCATCGCCATCGGGGGCTCGCCGCCGACGGCGACGGGTTCCGGAACCCTTGTCCTGATGCCGATCGGGGTCCTGTGGATCGGCGATGACGGCTCGACCTGGTTCGGCCAGCCGGCGACTTGAATCTGGGCATGGCGGTCGGCGGGTCCATCCTCGGGACGCTCACCGCGCTGCGCGTTCGGGACAAGGTCACGCGTACGTAACGTTCTTCGCCGGCCGACGTCTTGCTTGTTGACGTTCCCAGCCACACGCCAGTCGGCGCGCGGTCGCCAGTTATGGGAGAGAGAGATGACACTCGAGCGGATCGGTGGTGTGCTCCTCGTCGCAGGCGGTGCGGCGATCCTGCTGGCGTTCGGCCTCGGGTCGAGCGCGCTCGCCGTGGGTGCGATCGCTCTCCTCGGCCTGGGCGCCGCCACGCTGGCGATGGCCGGGCCGTGGCCGCTCGGCGGCCGCCTGGCACGAGCCGGGCTTGGTCTGTCGGCGGTCGGCCTGGCGGGCTTCACAGTCTCGGGACTCGCCATCGACGACCTGCATCCGAGCTCCCCGCTCGTGGGCCTGGCGCTGATCGTGGCGGTCCTGGTCAGCGTCGTCGCGACGGGGGCCGGCGGCCTCCTGATCGGGGCGTCGGCGGTGAGAACGATCTGGGGCGTGCGTCGGACGAGCGAGATCTCACCCGGAGAGCTCGACCTCGCGCCGTCGGGTCCGAAGGGCCCCGGACAGGGATCGGGCCGGAGGGTGCGGCGGATCCGGCGCGGGGTGGTCGCGCTCCTGGCCGCGATGACCCTTGTCGGCCTGACCGGCTACACGGCCTACGTCGGCGCCATCGGGTCCGATCAGCTCCTCCATCCTTCCGGTAATCCGGACTGCCGGACCCCGCTGGTCCGCTACGGTTGGACCTACGAGGCGGTGAACTATGACATCGCCGACGACACTGTCCTCCAGGGCCAGAACCCGGACATGGAGCACTGTGCCAGCCAGGGTGCGACCGCGGGCAGCGAGGTCGTCACCGCGGACGGGGTCCGGATCGCAGGCTGGTATGTCCCGGCCGCAAATGGCGCGGGTCCGACCGGCACGACCGTCGTCCTCGTGCACGGGTGGGACGCCAACAAGAGCGAAGTGCTGAAGTACGCTGTCCCGCTCCACGCATCGTTCAACGTCGTCGCGATCGACGAGCGCGATGGTGGCCGAAGCGGCCTGGCCGAGAGCACGTTCGGGCTGCGCGAGAAGCTCGATGTCGAGGCCATCATCGACTGGCTCGTGCGGATCAAGCACCCTGCCCACATCGCGGTGATGGGCAACTCCATGGGCGGTGGCGCCTCAGCGCTCGCCGCCGCGGGTGACCCGCGGATCGAGGCCCTCATCCTCGACTCCACCCACGCCCACGTCTCGAACATCTTCGAGCGGCGCCTGGAGGTCGACGCCGGCCATCCGTCCCTGCCCGGCACGCCGGCCATCCTGGCGGGGATCTGGGTTCGCACCGGGGTCGATCTCATGGAGGCCGACCCGATCGCGGCGATCCCGGCCCTGGGTCACCGACCGTTGCTCCTGATCCATGGCGCCGCCGACCTGCACGACCTGCCCGCGCTCAGCGTCGATGCCAACTACCGGGCTGCGCAGGATTCGGGCGTGCCGGTCGAGCTGCACATGTGCCCTGGGGCGACACACGGCATGGTCATCGACACGTGTCCCACCGAGTGGGGCCAGTGGATCGTCGGGTTCCTCGACCGCGTCTTCCAGATGCCCTCCTGAGCTCGGACGGTGAGGGCGTTCGGTGGGTCGCTTACGAGCTTTGCTGCCGAGACGCCGAGGAGCGCACTGCTACCTCGGGCGGTGACCAAAACCGTGCCGCCGTCGGCGGACGTGACGACTCAGACCGGGCTGCATCCCGCGTCGACCGTTGCTACCCGCGCATCCTGCCGCGCCCGAAATAGCCCAGAACAAAGAGCACGATGAGGACGATAACGACGACGATGATGATGGTTTCCAGACCCATGGGATGTACCGCCTCCTGTTGGAAGCCCGCGATAGCTAGCCTGTGCAGAAGCCGGCGTGGCTCGCCTCTTGAGGTGACTACTCGGGCGTATGCCACTGTGCGGTCTGAGCGCCACGTCGTCATGACGGTCCGTCATCTGACCGTGGATCAGGACCCGAGGATGTCGCTGCTCGGGCGACCGAGCCGGGCCGTTGCCAGCCCTTCGTGCAGGTCAGCCTTTGGGCGACACAGTCGTGATATTGGAGCCCGAGCAGGTCCGCGTCCCGCCGATCAGCCAATCCCCGTGGCCGTCGTCCGCGTACCCGAGGACGGCGACGATCTCACCATGACGGACGACCCGGACGAGCTGATCGCCTGCCGCCTGCGGGTAGCCCGCATGCTCGACGACGTCGTCGCGGGCTCCCACCAGGTGGCCGAGGGCGGCGGACTGCTGCTCCTCGACACCGTCGGTGTGTTTCTCCTCTTCACCTGGATTGGAACCGCGGGCATGCTCGCGTTCCTGCTCGCCGCGGGCTGGTATCTCCGGCTCGTCCGGCCCATCGACGCAGGCCCGGTGCGGTTCGGGCGGCCGCTCGGCCCGGCGCGCCCGCCACGGTCGGCGCTCGCCGCGCTAGTCGCCATTCCGCGACATGGCCGGGTTGGCTCGGCTCCCTGGGGGCCGGCCGGCCTCGCGTGAGCGGTCGACTACGACACTGGATCCGGTAGACCCGCCGGGTCACGGGCTCGCTCGCGACGACCTGGCTTGGCGCCGCCCGATCCGCGACGATCACGCCTCCGGGGCGACCGCGGCGCCGGTTGCCGCCGACTCGTACAGCGCGGCGATCGTCCGCGCCTGGCCCAGGGCGTCATCCCGGCCGAGAAGTGGCGCGGTCTCGCCAAGGATCGCCGCGCTCATGTTCTCGAGCTCCAGGCGGTAGGGGTCCTCGGGCATGACCGGCACTTCGCGGTCTCCGAGCCAGAGCGCGCGCGCCTCGCCCTGCCACGGGTTGCGCAGCAGGAGGCTGCCCGCATCCCCGATCGCCTCGAGCGAGCCATGGTCGGAGGTGAAGCCGGAGGTGATCGTGGCGATGACGGCCGCCGGGAAGCGCAGCAATCCCGCGAACGTCATGTCGACTCCCGAGGGTGCGAGCGTCTGCTCGCCGAGAACGCGCGCCGGCTCCGACCCGGCGACCAGGCGTGCGCCGCTGACCGCGTAGCACCCGACGTCCATCAGGCTGCCGCCGTCGAGATCCGCCCGGAGCCGGACGTCGGCCGGGTCGCCGATCCGGAAGCTGAACGTCGCGCGGATCGCCTGGAGCGTGCCGACCTCAGGGAGCAGCTCGAGGAAGCGCCGTGCCTGGGGCGTGTGGCGCCACATGAACGCCTCCATGAGGACGCGGCCCGCCGCAGCCGCGGCGTCAAACGCCTCCGCGACCTGGGCCGGGTGCCGCGAATAGGGCTTCTCGCACAGCACGTGCTTGCCGGCCGCCAGCGCGCGCAACGTCCAAGGATGGTGGAGCGAGTTCGGGACGCCGATGTACACGGCATCGACCGCCGGATCGTCGAGGAGCGCCTCGTACGACGCGTGGGCGCGAGGGATCCCGAAGGTTGCCGCGAACTCCGCCGCGCGCTCGCGAGTGCGGCTGCCGACCGCGACGACCTCGGCGTTGGCCGCCTCCCCGGCATGGCGCATGAACCGCGTGGCGATGGAACCCGGACCGAGGATCCCCCAACGTACGACACCCGACGACGGCATAGGACCTTCCCCTTCTCTGGTACTCGTCCGAGATCCGGCGTGAAACCGGCACGCCGTCATGATGGCCGGCCAGCAGCTGACGTGCAGGATCGCCGCCGTGTCGTGGTAGGCCGGACGGTCGGGCGCGTCGCTCCCCGAAGGGTGGTCCCCGCCTCACCTGCGATCGCGGCCCGGTCCAGCCCTACCGCGGCGTCGACTCTCGCTGCATCTCGACCGCCACCGCCTGCTCGGGCGGGGAGCCCGCGGAGAGGTCCGCGATCACGCCGGCGACATCGGTGGGAGCCCTGTTCTGGCTCAGCTTGCGCTTCGCCTCCAGCCGCGAGATCCGCAGCTCCACGCCGATGATCGCCTGGAGCTGGCCCTCGATGTAGTCCGGGGGCGCGTCGTGTACGGACCAGCCGCCCGTCCGCCCGGCCTCATGGCGGTCCGTGAGGCGCCGAACGATGTCCAGGAGCCACGCCGGGTCGTCGCGGACCTCGAGGGTCCCGTGGGCCTGGATCGTCGCGTGATTCCATGTGGGGACGTCGCGCCCGGTCCCTCGCGTGGTCTCGTAGAACCGGGGTGAGACATACGCGTCGGGCCCGTCGAAGATCGCCAGGGCCTCCACCTCGGCGGATAGGTCGCGCCACTGCGGATTCGGCCGCGCCAGATGCCCACGAAGCGTCCCGCACGGGCCGTCCCCGGCGTCGAACAGCATCGGCAGGATCGAGGCGGCGAGGCGGCCCCGGAGAGCGTCACCAGGGTGGCCGGCACCGCGGCGGCCAGCTCGCCGAGGCAGGCGGCTGGATCGGAGACAGTGAAGCGGCCGTGGCCGGGCTGGTACACGGTCGGACCCTAGCACGGGGACCTTCGGGGCGGGATCGCGCGCCGTTGAGCCCGAGCTGTCTACTTCATCGGCCGGGGATCGGCCGGCTCAGCCGTCGACGATCCGCTCCAGGACCGGGACCGGGATCTCTCGGTGGGTCATCTGCTCGTCCTCGTGGTTCCGTCGCCGCCGTCGCCGGAGATCGGACTTGAGCGGCATCGGTACCCTCCTTCACGGAGGCGGAAGCCGCGGCGGAGGTGATGCCTGCTGTCGCGGCCTCTGGTCCCGCTGAGGGCTGGCGCGGACTCAGAGTCGCACTGCCCTGAGAGAGGCGCTCGGTCAATCCTGCTGCCCGCCTCCGCTCGTCGCGAGTCGCTCGCTGGCTGGATATCGTGCGCGAAGCCGACCACGAGACCCAGTGGGTCGCTCGCGGGCGACGACTGCCCGTGGCTCCCTCCCAGTCGCGGCACGCGGTCTGGGCCGAACGACGCGGACCTCGGTCACCCATGCCGAAAGGCTCTGGCGGTAGGCTCGCCATCGCGGGAGGCTCCTGACCCCTTGCCAACCGTACCGGAGGCTGACGATCCGTGATGACGATCCTCCAGCCGCTCCGCAGCGCGCTCGGGCCGTGGCCCGTCGTGGTGCTGCGGCTCGTCGTTGTGCTGCTGCTCGCCGGTCAGCTGTATGTGACGGGAACGATCGAGCGACGCGACCTGCTCGACCCGAGCCACCTCGGGTTCGATGCCTCGAACTACTACGCGGCTGGGCAGCGCCTCAACGTCGGCCATTCCCTCTACGGTTCCCTCCAACGCGATGACCGCCCCGTCCCGGGCTATCCTGCGATCTATCCGGCCCCACTTCTGTCGCCGCCGCTGATCGCAGTCGTGTGGCGTGGCCTTGCCCCGGTTCGACGGACAGCTTGACTATGCCGCCTGAGCCTTGCTGAGCTTCCTCCGTTCCTCTTCGTAC
>Ga0208079_1001356_pt1 | contig 12837 bp, 14 predicted proteins | sample NGESurdeep092012_5_FD_184474 | JGI IMG/M metagenome (GOLD analysis project Ga0208079, IMG submission 184474) | Arctic peat soil microbial communities from Barrow, Alaska - NGEE Surface sample 210-2 deep-092012 (SPAdes) | ecosystem: Environmental > Terrestrial > Soil > Wetlands > Peat ... | reverse complement strand
CTCACCTGGCGTCACACACTGTAGCGCAGGCGTCTCGCCTGCCATGCCGGTATTCGTACCGGCATTCTTAAGAACGCCGGCAAGGACGCCGGCGTGGCAGCCGGGGTACCCTCTGGGTCTGGCTACGCTACGGACCAGTTTTCTTCCCGGGCAGGGATGCCGGATTTTCGTGCGTGCGTTCCTTGAAGGTGCCCCGCAAGGACGACGCCAGCGAAACCGCGGACTCGCCGAACTTGTCGCGCATACGGTCCGCCGCGGCCAGCGTCCGCTGCCACTTTTCGTGATTCGCTTCGCCCAGCAGGTCCAGTTGCTCGCCGCCTTCCGCCCAGCCCGCGGCATGCACGCCGAGCAGGCGCACGGCCGCGCCCGCCTTCCAGTTGCGCCGGAACAGTTGGCGGACTCCCGCGAAGATCTCGGTGTCGAGATCGGTAGAGCGCGGCAACGAGCGCGCGCGCGTGATGGTGGAGAAATCCGCATAGCGCAGCTTCAGTTGCAGCGTGCGCGCCTGCAGCTTATGTTCGCGCAGCCGCCGGCCCACCATCTCCGAAAGGCGCGCCAGCGTGGATTCGATGCGCTCCAGATCCGCCGTGTCTTCGTTGAAGGTGTGCTCGTGGCTGATCGATTTCGGACCTTCGTCCGTGCCGATCTCGCTGTCGAACCAGCCCCCGGCGTCGAGCCCGCGCGACTTTCCGGCCAGCGCCAGTCCCCACTTCCCGAAGCGTTGCTCCAGGAACGCCGCGTCCAGACGCGCCAGGTCGCCCACCTTGCGGATACCAATCGCGTGCAGTTGCTTCTCCGTCACCCTGCCCACCCCCGGCACTTTGCGCACATCGAGTGGCGCCAGAAACGCCGCCTCCTGTCCCGGGACGATCCACAGCACGCCGTTCGGTTTGGCCTGGTCCGAGCTGATTTTGGCCACCAGGCGCGATGCCGCGATGCCGATGGAGCAGTTCAGGTGGGTCGCCGCCTTCATGCGTTCGTGCAGCAAATGCGCGGCCTTAAGTGGCGGCCCGTAGAGCCGCTCCGTGCCCGTGATGTCGAGGTAGGCCTCGTCGATCGACGCCATTTCCACCAGCGGCGAGAACGCTTGCAGCACCTCGTGGATCTTGTGCGAGTACTCGCGATAGCGCTCGGGGTGCCCGTCCACGAAGATCGCCTGCGGACACATCTGGTACGCCGTACGCAACGGCATCGCCGAATGCACACCGAACTTGCGCGCCGCATAAGAGGCGGCCGATACCACGCCGCGCTCATCCGGCCGCCCGCCCACCACGACAGGCTTACCCTTCAGGGAGGGGTCGTACAACTCTTCCACCGAGACGAAGAACGCGTCCATATCGACGTGGAAGAAAGTCTTCACTCTGCGTTCAATGGAACCCGCCTCAACAGAGTCCACCGGTCTCCTTGCCACAAGAAGTAGTATGTGTACGGCGTATGTTCCTCGGTCTGCTTCGGCGTTGCCCTCACAATTGAGCCTTGCCCTCGTGCCGTTGGCTTGATGGTAGCGGCTGCAAGATAGTCGGCATTGATCGGCGTAATCTGTTCGTTTTGGTCAAGCCACGCCAGGGCCTTCTTCAACTGGCTGGAAGCCGCTTCTCCGCCAGGGTGCGTTTCACGCCTTCTGGGTCGTGGGCAATTATGGCTAGATACGCGCGAGCCGGCTGGTCGGGCTCACAGCGTCCCTGTTCCCAATCGCGCAGAGTACCGAGCGGGATGTGATACCGCGCCGCAAATTCCTCCTGTGTCAAGGCCAGGGCTCGGCGTAGGGTTTTGGTCCGCGGTACGCGGCGGGCAGCCCGGAGCTGCTCGGGCGTCATGGGCCGCGCGTCCGGATCGCTCATCGCCGCGGCCGTGACCTCCTCGTCGGTCATAGCCCGCAAGCGCGCCCAATCCGTCTTGTCTTCAAGCGGCTTGGTGGAGCCGTCAGGCAACACCTGAACCAGCGTTCCGTCACTCCGCCGTTTGGCTACGATAGTATTCTTCTTGCTCATGCTTGGTTGCTCTTCTTGCCGAGATGATGCGTGTGCGCTCGCCTCGTTCCGTATAAACCACCGTCAGCATAACGTCGTGGACCATTCCCGCGATGACGTACCTGATCTCGCCTGGCGCACTGTCAAAATCACACCGCTCAAAGGCAAACACATCGTCGAACACACAACGCGCCGCCTCGAAGCTGACGCCGTGTTTTGCCAGGTTGCTTTCGGCTTTGGCGGCGTCCCACTCGAATTCGTCGTCGTCCATAATGTACGGCCTACCCGTAGTTTTTGTCAAGTCGGGCGAACTGTACGCCCACAAACAATGAACTAGAATCGTGCTCCGACCCTTTGTGAAACGTGCCGGGCCGCCCCCCTCACACCACCAACAGCGCCCACTTCCCCTTGTGCCGCACCTCGCGCGCCTCCGGCAGCGCGGCGCGCACTTGTTCCACTTCATGCGCTTCGAAGCCAGAGGCCAGCAGCACCCCGCCCGACTTGCGCACGCGCAGCAGATCCCCAGCCAGCGCCGCAATCGCCTCGGGACTGATGTTCGCCATCACCAGGTCTGCCGCGCCCGCCGCCACCGCATCCACCGAACCCACAAACCCCTGGCCCGCGATTTCCACCGCCACCGGGTCTGTGTCGCAGGCCGTCACGTTCCCCGCCCCCAGCAACTTCGCCGCCTTCGCCAGAATGCCGCTCCCGGTGCCCACGTCCAGCACGCTCATCCCGGGCCGCAGGTAATCTTCCAACGCCTCGATGCAGAGCTGCGTGGTTTCATGAACCCCGGTGCCGAACGCCATCCCCGGATTCACCGCGATGCGGAAGCGGCCCTCCGGCGCCGCGTCGTCGCGCCACTCCGGGACCAGAAAGAAGCGCCGCCCCACTTCCATAGGCTGCAACAGATCGCGCGAGGACTGCACCCAATCGCGCGCCTCTTCTTGGCGCTGCCGCGCGCCGGGAAAGAGCTTCAGCAGTGCGGCGCGGCTCACGTCGTCCTCGAAGAAGGAGCGGACCGTTTGTGGGTTGAGCTCCACGATGCCGGCCGAGCCCTGCTCCCATAGCTCCGCAATGAGCAGGTCCCGGTCTTCCGGATCGCAGTCGATTTCGAGAGAGAACATGTTTGAACCATCCCCGTTGTGCCAGGTGCTATTTTGGGATTACACCCGACATGAAGCTACAAGGTATTTTCCCACCAATCACCACCCCATTCGACTACAACGGGGACATTTACATCTCCAAGATCCAGCACAACGTGGAGCAGTGGAACCTCACGACACTCTCCGGCTACGTCGTGATGGGCTCCACCGGCGAGAGCGTGATGCTCATGCCGGATGAAAAGTTCACCGTCTGGGAGGAGGTGGCCAAACACGCCGCGCCGGAGAAGTTGCTGATCGCCGGCACCGGCGTGGAGAGCGTGCGCGAGACCGTGCTGCTGACCAATCGCGCCGCCGAAATGGGCTACAAAGCGGCGATGGTCCGCACCCCCCATTACTACAAGAATCTGATCAACCGCACCGACGCGCAGATGCTCTACTTCCGCGCCGTGGCCGACCAGTCCAAAATCCCGCTCATCATCTACAACTGGCCGCAGACCACCGGCGTGGATATAACGGTAGAGGCGGTGGTTGGGTTGAGCGAGCATCCCAACATCATTGCCATCAAGGAAAGCTCGGGCAACCTGGAAAAAGTGATGCGCATGATCCGTGAGGTGAAGCACGGCTTCCAGGTGCTCGTAGGCTCCGCTCCCACGCTGTGGCCGTCCCTGTTGATGGGCGCCTGCGGAGCCATCCTCGCCTATGCCAACGCCGCGCCGTATTCGGCGATCGCCATTTGGGAAGCCTATAAGACCCGCGAGGATGCGGCCGGGCTGGACTGGCAGAACCGCATCGGCCGCGCATCGGCGCTGGTGACCTCGAAGTACGGTGTCCCCGGCCTCAAATATGCGATGGACCTCAACGGCTACTACGGCGGTCCGCCGCGCCTCCCGTTGATTGTGCCCACGCCCGAAGCCAAACGCGAAATCGAGGAAGCGTTCCGCGATCTGAAGGGGTAGGCGCGCGGCCACGTCCTGCCGGCCATGAAACGGCCGCTACCGCACCGTCGGGTACTTGATGCCGAGCTGTTCGAGATAGGTGTCGTAGTGGCTCGCGTCGTAGTACATCTTTTGCATCCGCGGGCGGTACTTTTCCATGGTCTCTTTGTTGAGCCAGATGGCGGGCTTGTCATCGGGACGCAGGAAGGTCTTGTACTGCACGTCCTTGGTCTGCACGTTCTTGAAGTAGTCCCAAGATTTGGCGACCAGGTCGGGATGCAGGAGGATATCGAGCATGGTCATCGCTTGCACTTTGGCGCCGGCCACCACGCCCTTGTGCGCGATCGGCGTGGCCATGGCGATTCCGTTGGCCCAGTTGTGGCCGGGGCCGCCGGGGATGTTGGAGGGAAAGCGCAGCGTCACGGTGGGCACGTTCCAACTCACGTCGCCGATGTCGTCGCTGCCGCCGCCCGTGGGGCCCACCGCGGGACCATCCGCGCCCTCCCCGCCGTCCGGGGTTTCGACGCGCGGCGCGCGCATTTCCCCAAGCTTCGTGGGGAGGCCGCGCACCGGCTGCTTGAGCTCTTTCTGCAAGCCCTTCGCCATGGTCTGATCGTCTTCCGACCATTGCGGCAGGCCGACCTTCTTGATGTTCTCGTTCATGGCTTCGGCGATCGGGCGGTTGAAGTGGCCCGGCCACGCGCTGCCCAGCAGGCGCGAGGTGACGGTGGTATCGGTCATCAGCGTCGCGGCCTTCGCCATGTTGTCGCCGATCCGCCACATGTCCATGATGTGGTCGTAATCGGCCTCGCGGAAGTAATACCAGACAGCGGCGTTGGGCGGCACAACGTTGGGCTGATCGCCGCCGTTGGTGATCACGTAATGCGAACGCTGCGCCAGGCGGAGATGCTCGCGGCGGAAGTTCCAGCCCACGTCCATCAGCTCGACGGCATCCAGCGCGCTCTTGCCGCGCCACGGAGAGCCGGCGGCGTGGGCGCTCTCGCCCTGGAACATGTACTCGATGCTGACCAGCCCGTTGGTATTGAGCGACCCTCCCCAGGAAACGCCCAGGTTGGCGGCCACGTGGGTGAACAGGCACACGTCCACGTCCTTGAACATGCCGTCGCGCACGTAGTATGCCTTGGTGGCGACCAGTTCCTCGGCCACTCCGGGCCATAGGCGGATGGTGCCGGTGAGGTGCTCGCGCTCCATCAACTTCTTGACCGCCAGCGCGGCGACGATGTTGAGGGGCACCCCGGAATTGTGGCCTTCGCCGTGTCCCGGCGCGCCTTCGATCAGCGGCTCGTGCCAGCCGACGCCGGGCTTTTGCGATGCCTGCGGGATGTCATCGATGTCGCTGCCCAGCGAGATCACCGGCTTGCCCGATCCCCAGCTTGCCACCCACGCGGTGGGAATGCCGGCCACGCCGCGGTCGACTTTGAATCCCTGTTTTTCCAAAATGCCGGTGAGGTACTTGGAAGTTTCGAATTCCTGGAAGCCCAGTTCGCCGAAGCTGAACACGCTGTCCACCATGACCTGCGCCTGTTTCTTCATGGCGTCGATCTGGCCGGCGAGGTCCGCCTTCATGGCGGCTTCTTTTTCGGGAGTGATGTTCGGTTGCCCCAGGAGAGCGACAGCGCCCAGGGCCATGAGCACGACGGTTTTCCGCATAGGTGATAGTGTACCGGATGCGGCGGCGCGCGCGGCGATCCGCGGCGCGCGGGCTCTCGTTATTTGCGCGGCGCCGCGGCGGGCAGGGCGCCGGTGGGACGAAGCGCGGTCTGGCGGGCGCGGGTCTGGGTCCACGCCTGTTTGACTTCCTCGGGAAAGCCGGCGGCCAGGCGCTCGATCCGGGCGGTAATTTCGGCGACGACTGCCGGGTTCTCCGCGGCAACATCGTAGGCTTCCGTAGGGTCCTGTTCGATGTCGTACAACTCCGGCTGAGCCAGCGGCAGATTGATTCTGCCGCCCGCGGGCGCGGGGCTATACGCGAAGCTGTTGTAGCGCGCGACGTGGAGCTTCCACTTTCCCCAGCGCGCGCACTGCACGTTCCAGCCATCGAAATAGAGCAGGGCTTCGCGTTCCAGGCTCGGCCGCGCGGCCGAAAGCAAGGGCCAAATATCGATTCCGTCGATGGGCAGTTTCGGCAGGGCGGCGCCCGTCAGGCGCGCCACCGTGGGCAGCACGTCGATGGTCCCGGCGATGCCGCGGCAGACCGCTCCGCGCGGAATGCGTCCGGGGAAGCGCGCCAGAAACGGTTCGCGCACGCCGCCTTCATAGGTGGAGCCTTTGCGCCCGCGCAACTGGCCGGGGCTGCCCTGATACCAGGGTCCGTTGTCCGAGGAGAACATCACCAAGGTCCGATTGTCGAGGCCCTCCTGCTTGAGCTTGGCCAGGACTTCGCCGACGCTCCAATCGAGCTCCTCCACCACGTCGCCGTACAGGCCGAGCGGCGACTTGCCGCGGAAGCGCTCGGACGCCGCCAGCGGAATATGGGGGAAGGTGTGCGGCATGTAGAGGAAGAAAGGCGAGTTCTTCGAGCGCTCGATGAACTGCAGCGCCTGCTGGGTGTAGCGCGCCGTCAAGGTCTCCAGCACCGCGGGTTCCTCAATGGTCTCGGTGTTGTGCATCAGGGGCCGCGGGGTCATGTCGTTGGAGTAGGGGATGCCGAAGTATTCGTCGAAGCCGCGCTTCGTCGGCAGGTACCGCGGCTGATGGCCGAGGTGCCACTTGCCGATGCACATGGTCTGGTAGCCTTGCGGTTTCAGCAGGGCGGCGAGCGTGGTCTCGGTTTCGGCGAGACCGGTCTTATCCGCCGGCATGAGCACGTTGGGCACGCCGGTTCGGGTGGGGTAGCGGCCGGTGAGCAGCGCCGCCCGCGACGGGGAGCAAACGGGATTGGCGGAATAGAATTGCGTGAAGCGCATGCCCTCCGCCGCCATGCGGTCCAGGTGGGGCGTGCGAATTTTGGAGCCGTAACAGCCGAGGTCGCCATAGCCGAGATCGTCGGCGTAGATCATGACGATGTTGGGCGGGCGTTGCGGCGCTGCGGCGAGGCTCACGCCGGCGCACGCCGCGGCGGACATTTGCAGAAAGCGGCGGCGCGCCAGTAGACGGGCTTCCATTTCACCCGCTAGTGTAGCCGATTGCAAAGGGAGCAACATTCGGGTACAGTGCGGGTGTCATTGTGCTGTAAGGACACGGAAGGTAGACTGGTGTGCGATGAAGAGGCTACTGGTGTCGATCATGATTGCATGCGGCGGGTTCGGGCAGACCATTCAGGTGCACGGACACCGCGGGGCGCGGGCGATGCGCCCGGAGAATACGCTGCCGGCGTTCGAGTACGCCATCGCGCAGGGCGTGGACGCGCTCGAACTGGACATGGCGGTCACCAAGGACAACGTGATCGTGGTGTCGCACGACCCGGTGTTAGAGGCGCCGGTCTGCACGGGGCCGCGGGAGAAGGCGGTGATCCACGAATTGACGCTGGCCGAGGTCCGCGAGTGGGATTGCGGGGCGAAGCAGAATCCCTCGTTCCCCAAGCAACAGGCTGTGCCGGGGACGAAGATGCCGACGCTGGAGGAAGTTTTCGCGCTGGCGCCCAAGGGAAAGTTTCTATTCAATATCGAGACCAAGAGTTTTGTGGACAAGCCGGAGTTGACGCCGCCGCCGGAAGAGTTCGCGCGCATGGTGTTGGCGGCGATTCGCAAGCATCGTCTGGAAGCGCGCGTGGTGCTGCAATCCTTCGATTTCCGCACGCTGATTGCGATGAAGAAGCTGGCTCCCCAGATCAAGCTCTCGGCGCTGTACGAGGGGCCGGCGAAGGATTTCGTGGCGATCGGGAAGGAGGCGGGCGCGGGGATTGTGTCGCCGGCCGCCAAATTGGTCACGGCGGAGCAGGTGAAGGCGGCGCACGCGGCGGGGCTGGAAGTGCTGCCGTGGACGGTGAACACGCCCGAGGAATGGGAACGGCTGGTGAATGCGGGTGTGGACGGGATCATCTCCGACGATCCGGCGGCGCTGATCGCGTGGCTGAAGGCGAAGGGGAAGCGGTAAGGCAAATCTTTGGCCGCCGATGAACGCCGATGAAAACAAGAGTGCTTATCTGCGTTTATCTGCGTTCATCGGCGGCGGAATGTGTTTTTTGCTAATGCCCGATGCCGCAGCAGGGCATCGTGCTAATGATTTCCGGAAGGTCGGACTTCTTTTTCGCGGTGGCGGTGTCGGCGGTAAAGTAGCGTTCGGCGGAGAGGCGGCGGTAGATGTTGCCGGCGACGCCGGCGGCGATGGGGCCACTGACGTTGCTCCCGCCGGTGAGCATGACGACCACGACCAGTTGATGCGCGCCCACCTCGTTGAACGAACCGAACCAACCCATGTGGCTGGCGGTCTGGAAATCCGTGCAAGTACCGGTCTTGCCGAGGATGGGTTCGGTGGCATCGTAACCGGCCCGGCGGGCGGTGCCGAAATCGACGGCGCCGCGCATGCCGAACTTGATGTCGTCGATACCGGTGGGGGCGAGCTGGAGCGGATGTTTCACCTTGGCGGTGAACTGCTCGACGTCCTCCTGGGTGCGCGGGTATTGCAGATAGTACATGGTGCCGCCATTGGCGATGGCGCCGAGCAGGGCGGCGAGTTCCAGGGGCGTCATGGAAATGCCGGTGCCGAAGCTGGTCATCATACCGACGCCGCCGTTCTTGGGTTCTTCCAGGGGGAGCAGGCCGGGCTGCTCGCCGGGGATATCGAGGCCGGCTTTTTCGCCGAGTCCGAGCATTTCAGCGTAGTGGTGAACGCGGTCGAAGCCGAGGCGGGTGCCCAGGATATTGAAGTATTGGTTGTTGGAGTGGGCCAGCGCCTGGGTCAGGTTGTAGCTGACGTAGCGGCCGGTGATGATGTTGGTGTTCTTGCTGACCACGCCTTCGGTCAGCGCGGCGAGCGCGGTGACGAGCTTGATGGTGGAACACGGAACGAACCCGGTTTTGAGGGCCAACGTTTGGTTGACCATACTGAGGATACGTCCGCTGGCGGGATCGACCACGACGACGCTGCCGGCGAAGGTCCCCAGGGCCGCGACGGCGGCGCGGCGGATGACGAGGTCGTCGCCATCGACGTTATCGCCTACCGTGGGGTCGACGCCGGGGACTTTGGCTTTGTAGGGGAGTTTCTTCGGCTTCTTCTTAGGTGCCGCGCGGCTGGTCTTCTTCTTCTGCGGCGCTGGCGGGGCGGCGATGCCGGCAAGTTGCAGCAAAGTAACGGCGACGAAAGGGATCAGCAAAAATCTCTTCATTCGGGCAGCGCTGTGTGTGACTCGATTATTATAGCGGATGTGCGGGCAAGCACACTATGGCGGTATACACTTTGGGTGCAGAGCCTCACGGCGGAGCGGTTTAGCGCAACGCGAATTTCGTCTTGCGGTCGTGGGCGATTGCGGTGAAGGCGATGCCGGGGTCGTGGCCGAATCCGCAGAGCCAGTTTCCATCCACGGCTTTCGTCAGCCAGTGCGTGCGGGTGTCGATGGACTCCATGGTGCGATCGCCGGTGCGGATGACATAGCCGTTGAAGGCGAGCGGGACGCGGTTGAGCTCGTCGGCCGGGGTCTTACGGCTCCAGAGGGTCTTAGGGACGACGCCGAACATGGCGCCGCCATCCCGCGAATAGACGGAATCGCGCACCAAGGTAAGTGCGAAATCGCCCACTTGGGCGTTGTGAGAGGCCAAAGCGGGCGCCAACCGTTAACCTTTGACGAGCTTGCGGCCGCGCTCGAAGAGGTCGGCGGCATCATCGACGAGTTTGCGGCCGCGTTCGAACATGTCCTTGCTGGCGTCGGCGATGTCCTGACCGGCGGATTCGACGGCTTCGCGGCCCTGCTGGGTCTTGTCGGAAAGGTACTGGCGCGTCTGCTTGCCGCTTTGGGGGGCGTAGAGGATGGCTGCCGTGGCGCCAATGAAAGCGCCGGTGAGAAACCATGAGATGTTGCTGGCCGCCTGGCTTTGGGACTCGTCTGTTTCCGCGCATTCGTTGGGCATGTGAAAGGGCTCCTTAGTAGTATTCTGCGATATCCTCTAGTCATGGCGCAAGATCCCGAACGTGAAGAAGAGCAACAAGGCGAGGACGTGTTGCTCACGTCGCATGCCCTCGATATGGTCACGCTGTGGAATTCCAGCACGGTGAATGCCGAAATGGAAGCGGACATGATCCGGGGAGTTCTGGAGTCGAATGGCATTCCCGTAATGGTGGTAGGAGCGTCGCAGTACCCAATCTTGGGGTTTGAGGTGAGGGTGCCGCGCGGGAAGGTCAAAGAGGCCGAAGAGGTGATCGAACAGGCGGAAGCGGCGGGGCCTGACGCGGCGACCGAGGCTGAGGCGGAGTCGGAAAAGTAAGACGCGCGGGCGGTTGCGGCAGTGTCAAGGGGGAAGAATGCCCCCACGAATGGGGGCCGCCCAGAGGGCACCCGGCCTGAAAGGCTACGCTACTCATTTGGGAACGTTGTAGGCGAAATTGAGCTGGAGCACGACGCGGTCGCCCTTGAACTCGGCGGGCAGTGGGGGGAACGGGTTGGAGGCGCTGATGGCGGCGACGGCGGCCTTGTCGAGGGCGTCGGCACCGGATTGAAAGGCATATGTCACCTTGCTGACGCTGCCGCTCTTGACGATGGCAAAGAGCAGTCCAACCTTGCCGTGGCGGCCCAGCTTGACGCTCTCCGGCATGACGGCGTACCAGTTGCGGCGAATGGTGGCGAGGATCTGGGTCAGGTAGGGGCGGAAGTCCACGCCCAAGGGGTCGCTCTTCAGTTCCAGCGCGCTGCCCTGGGCTCCGGGGGAAGGGGGCAGATTGATGCCCTCGCCATAGCCTCCGCTTCCGGCGCCCGGATCGCCTACCATCAGGCCGCCGCTGGGGTTGCCCCCGCGCGAGTTCTGGCGGATGGCCTCCGCCACCGACGTGTTGGGGATCGCCACTTTGCTCTGCGCCGGGGGGACGGGCGGCGGGGGCCCGCCAACATTTTCCAGCGTCAGTTTCGGCTTTTCGACCGTCGGCGGAGGCGGCGGCACGGCGGAATTAGTGAACGGGAGTTCGATTTTCGGCGGCTCCTTGGCGACCGCCTCGACTCTGGGAGGTTCGGGCAGGGCTGCGGGAGCAGGCTGGGGCGCGGACGGGATGGCGGCCGGCCGCTGGGCCATGGGCTGCGTCGTGGAGGGCGCACCGCGCGGCAGTTGAATGGTCGGCCGCGGCTGCAAGGCCGCCATGTCGATCTCCTTGGTGATCTTGCCTTTGGTGGGCGTGGGCTGGGTGAATTCGGTGAGCGGTTCCACCAGCGGAGTGACGATGGTCGGCACCCGCGCAGGCTCGGGGGGCGGCGACAGGAAGTCGCTGGGCAACAGTACGATGAGGATCAGGCCGGCGATGTGGACCAATACCGAAGCTACGCCCGCCACCCCGGAGCGGCCACGGGAAGCGGGGTCGCCCCACTCGGTCAGAAGGTGGAGTTCATCGTCATCGAGTGGTGGCCCTACGGTTTCCATCCATCAACCAAGGTTTTGGAGACAACTGCGGAGTGCTCTTTAATTTTATCAAGAATCGCCAGAGCAGCCGCTAATGTTCGACGCGCCGCCGGGCCGGAAGATTTCGGCGAAGTTCGCGAGGCCACCGAATCCAGAAAGGCGTCGAACTGGAGCTTGAGCGGCTCGCCCTTGGCAACGGGGGCCTGTTCGAAGCCGATCTGCCGGTCGCCGCTCACGCTGAAGACGGCGAGATCCTGGCGGGCGTAGTCGAGCGAGAGGTATTGGTTGGGCTGGAAAAGGCGGAGTTTGCGCACGCGCTCGGTGGAGATGCGGCTGGCGGTGAGGTTGGCCACGCAGCCGTTGGGGAACTGGAGGCGGACGTTGGCGATATCCACCTTGCCGGAGAGAATCGAGATGCCGGCGGCGCGGATCTCCTCGGGTTCGGCCTGGGCGAGCGCGAGCACGAGGTCCACATCGTGGATCATGAGATCCAGCACCACGTCGACATCCAGGCTGCGCGGGCTGAACAGGTTCATACGGTGGATCTCGAAGAACAGGGGCAGGGTGGCGCGCTGTTCGAGGGCGAGGACGGCGGGGTTGAAGCGCTCCAGGTGGCCCACTTGGAGGATGCCGCGCCCAGCGCGCGCCGCGGCGATCAGGCGGTCGGCGGAGGCAAGGTCAGTGGCGATGGGCTTTTCCACCAGGACGTCGACGCCGGCGGCGAGAAGGTAGCAGCCGATATCGGCGTGGACGGTGGTGGGCGCGGCGATGATGGCGGCGTCGACCTTGCCGGGGAGATCGCGCGCGTCGGTGAGCGCGACGGTCTGGTAGCGGGCGGCGGCTTCGGTGGCGCGGGCGGCGTCGGTATCGACGATGGCGGCGAGCTGGGCGCGCCCGGATTCGTGGACCACGCGGCAGTGGTTCTGGCCGAAGGCTCCGGCGCCGATGACGGCTACACGAGGTTGTGACATAGGTGGATTACCGAGAGAGTTTCTTCAACGCAGAGACGCAGAGAACGCAGAGACAAGCGCAGAGAAAACCAAACACATCGACGGAAGGAGTCCCGAGTCGCGCGCGGTGGGCCGCAGTTCGGGCGTTCTTGGTCCTCTCTGCGCTTTCCTCTGCGTTCTCTGCGTCTCTGCGTTGAAATCGTCTCCATGTTTGGTACCGAGTTTGCCGGGTTAGGTGCGGAACCCTGACGCATGCACTACCCATCCTGGCCTACGATCGCGATGCCGGCGGCGTTGGCGGCTTCGATCAGGTTTTGCTTGTCGAGCATCAAGGTCCGGCCGGCTTCCACGGCGAGGACGGTGGTGCCCGTCTCCCG
>Ga0208079_1001355_pt1 | contig 12838 bp, 10 predicted proteins | sample NGESurdeep092012_5_FD_184474 | JGI IMG/M metagenome (GOLD analysis project Ga0208079, IMG submission 184474) | Arctic peat soil microbial communities from Barrow, Alaska - NGEE Surface sample 210-2 deep-092012 (SPAdes) | ecosystem: Environmental > Terrestrial > Soil > Wetlands > Peat ... | reverse complement strand
TCCATATGGCGGCCACCCCGCGGACGGGAGGTGTGCCGATTCTCATTTCGTATCTGGGAGCCTACGCCATCCTGCTGCTGCTTCCCACCAAGGCCAGCGGGCTGATCGGTGACAACCTGGGCATGGTCCGGTCGCTGCTCCCTCCGGTCGGGCTGGTATTTATGACCGGCCTGCTCGACGACTGGCTGAACATCAAACCCTGGCAGAAACTGGCCGGTCAGTTGGCGGCGTCGATCTGGGCGTATGAGGCGGGCGTCAGAATCGTCAGTATCGCCAGCCACCCTCTGGCGCCCTGGTGCAGTCTCATACTGACCGTGGGCTGGCTGATACTCTGTTCCAACGCCTTCAATCTGATTGACGGGATCGACGGGCTAGCCGCCGGAGTGGGGCTCACCGCTACCCTGACCACGTTGATCGCCGGGTTGATTCACGGCGATTTCATGTTGGCGCTCGCCACCGCACCGCTGGCCGGCTGTCTGATCGGTTTTCTGCGCTACAACTTTAATCCGGCATCTATCTTTCTGGGCGATTCGGGAAGCCTCCTGATCGGTTTCCTCCTGGGTTCGTATGGCATCATCTGGAGCCAAAAATCGGCCACGATGCTCGGGGTTGCCGCGCCGGTCATGGCATTGGCGCTTCCCTTGCTCGAAGTCGCCCTTTCGGTGGCGCGCAGATTCCTGCGTAACCAACCGATCTTCACGGGTGACCGCGCCCACATTCATCATCGTCTGCTCGATCGAGGTTTCACACCCCGTAGGGCCGCTTTGCTGCTCTATGCCATCTGCGGATTCGGGGCCGTTTTTTCTCTCCTCCAGAACATATTGCACCACCAACTGGGCGGCGCCGTCATCCTGCTGTTCGTAGCCGGCGCCTGCGGCGGCATCCAGTATCTGGGCTACGTGGAATTCAGTGCCACCCGCCGCTTTCTCTGGGCCGGACTGCGCCCCACCCTCAGCGCCCACGTCAAACTCGAAGCTTTCGAACGGGCGCTGGCGTCGGCATCCAGCCTGGCGCAGTGCTGGCAGACTCTGGAATCCGGGGCGCGGGACCTCGGCTACAGCCGTATCAACGCACGCCTCGCCGGCCAGCGCTTCGGCACATCCGCCCCGCGAACTTCGCAGTCCGCCTTCTGGCAGATGCGCCTCAACCTGCCCCACCAGGATTTCGTCAACATCACACAACGTGAGGATGCCGCCGAACACCCCGTGCTGCTCATCCCCTTCGCGGAAATCGTGCGCCGCATGCTACCCGCCAAGTTGCCGCAGATCTCTGGCGCCACCGCTTCGTTGGCCAATCTCGCCGCAGCAATCCAAAATGCCGCGCTCCAAAACGCCGCCCCTCAGGCCGTCCCGCTAAACTCCAGAACCACCAGCGTGATGTCGTCGGATTGCGCGGCGCCTTCGGTGAACGCAGCCACCGCCTCCTGAATGGCGTCGTGAATCGCCGCGCAGGAGTGGCCGGCGTGGGCTTCCACCACCTCCCGCAGCCGTCGCTTGCCGAAGAAGCGCTTTTCCAGATTCTGCGCCTCGGTCACGCCGTCACTGTAGATCACGATCTTGTCGCCCGCCGCCAGCCGCTGCTCGACAACAGCGAATTCCGCCGTCTCCACCAGCCCCACCGGCGTCCCGCTCGCCTCCAGTTCCAGCCGCTCCCCGTTCGCCCGCACCAGCATCGGCGGGCAATGCGCCGCATTCACGTAGTACATCCTGCCGTCGCCGTGCAGCAGGCAATAGAACACCGTCGCGTACTTTTCGCCACCCGTCCGATCCAACAGGAAGCGATTCAGCCGCGTCATCCGGTGCCCCATCGCCTCGGGATGCTCCGTCGCCGTGATCAGTGCCCCCTGCAGCAGCGAGGCCAGCAGCGCCGAGCCCACCCCTTTGCCCGAAACATCCGCCACCACCGCACTCCAGCAGTGCGAACTGACCCGCGTCACATCGTAGTAGTCCCCGCCCACCTCGTGCGAAGCCAGGCTGCTGCCGCTCGCCCGCAGCCATCCCTCGCCCGGCAGACTCCGCGGAAGCAGGCTCTGTTGGATCGTCCGCGCCAACCGCAACTCCTCTTCCATCAGGTGTTTGGATTGCTCTTCCTGCAGCAGCCGCGCATTTTCCAGCACCGTCGACGCTTCGATGGCCAGCGTCTGCAGCAGTTCCCGGTTCCCCCCCGCCAAGTCCGCCGCCAACAACCGCGAGTCCATGTACAGCACGCCCACCGTCTCATTGCCGGTCACCAGCACGCTCGTCGCGTTGCTCTGCCCGGCGCGGATCCGCACCAGCGGCACGCAGATCACAGAGCGCAGCTCCAGGTCCGCAATGCTGTTCTCCGGCCGCGTCTCCTCCGCCCCCAGCGGCTCGAAGTTCATCGACAGGAGTTCCCGGCGCTGCTCCAGTGCCCGCCGGATCACCTCGCGCGGCACCCGCAGATCCGTCTCCCGCAAGTTCTGCCCGCGCCGGTTCCGCGCCACCCGCGTTTCCAGTTCCGCCCCCGCCACCGCTCGCAACAGCAGAAACCCGCGCTCCGCCCCCGTAATCGTCAGCGCCGTGTCCACCACGCTGGCCAGCACCTCGTCGATCGAGAACGAGCTCTGTAGCGTGCGCGCCAGATCCAGGATGGCCCGCAGCTTGGCCAGATTGCTGCCCACCCCCAGCGGCGCACCCGCCTGCTCCCCGCCGCCCACCTGCTCCATCAGCCGCTTGAGTTCCGCACCGTCCAGCGCAAACAGCAATTGATAGGAATCCTGCGCGCCGAATTCCACCCTGTCCGTGTTCTCTAGCGCCTTGCGCTGGACACGCTTGCCGTTGACGAACGTTCCGTGCCGGCTGCCGATGTCCTCCAGCACATACACACCGTTTTCCACCACGATGCGCGCGTGCGACCGCGAAACCCGGCTGTCGCGTAGAATCAGGTGGTTCTCCGGCTGCCGCCCGATCAGAAACGGAATCGGATCCACCGGCACCCGCTTGCGATGGCCGTTGGGATCCACCACCACCAGCGACGCCGGCCCGGCGGCCGGCCCGACCGCGGCTTCCGGTCCCATCTAGCTTCGCCGCGCCCGCTTGCGGGGCGCGCGCGCCGCCGCCGGCCTGGCGGCCCCCAACGTGAGCATGCGTAACTCTTCCACTTCGCGCGCCCGCAGCGTCTGGCAATGCGCGCAATAGCCGCCCACTTCCGTCCGCGCCAGCAAAACCTGAAATCCGAAGTGGCTCTCGATCTGCTTGCGCAGCCGCTGCAGCGGCTCACCGAAGAATTCTTCCACCTTGCCGCAGCGCAGGCAGATCACGTGCGCATGCTCCTGCTTCAGCCGTGTCTCGTAGTAATGCTGGTCGCCGACGTAGTGCATCAGGTCCAGCTCGTCCACCAAGCCGCTCGCCTTCAGCATCTTCAGCGTGCGATACACCGTGACCCGGTTCAGCTTCGGGTCTTTTTCTTTCGCCAACTGGAACAGGCTCTCGGCATCCAGATGCTCGCCGGTCTTATCGATCAGTTCGAGCAGTATCTGGCGCTGGCGGGTGAGGCGCACGCCCCGCTCCTTCAACGATCCCTTAATTGAGTCGAGGACCATAGCGTAACTGGAGAACCCTCCAATTCTACCAGCCCCGGCGCGGCGCCGAAATGGAAAGCTGATCTTCAACTCCCTCAAACTCCCCGCTCCCCCCCCTGCTACAATTCCATCTGCATGTTCCGCAAGGTCCTGATCGCCAATCGCGGCGAGATCGCCGTCCGCGTCATCCGCACCCTCCGCGAAATGTCCATCCCGAGCGTCGCCGTCTTCTCCGATCCCGACCGCACCTCCCTCCACGTCCGCATGGCCGACGAAGCCTGTCGCGTCGGCCCCGGCCCCTCCGCCGAAAGCTACCTCCGCATCGACCGCATCCTCGACGCCGCCCGCCTTCACGGCGCCGACGCCATCCACCCCGGCTATGGCTTCCTCAGCGAGAACGCCGATTTCGCCGCCGCCTGCCACTCCGCCGGCATCGTTTTCATCGGGCCCTCCGCCGCCTCCATCCGCGACATGGGCTCCAAAACCGCCGCCCGCCGCACTGCCAGCGCCGCCGGCGCTCCCGTCATCCCTGGCACCGATCACGCCGTCACCCTCGACACCCTCCGCGATTTCGCCGCCACCCACGGCTACCCCGTGCTCCTCAAAGCCGTGGCCGGCGGCGGCGGCAAAGGCATGCGCCGCGTCGACCGCGAGAGCGACCTCGAATCCGCCTTCCGCAACGCCGCGAGCGAAGCCGAGCGCGCTTTCCACTCCCCCGATATCTACGTCGAACGCCTCATCGAGCGCTCCCGCCACATCGAAATCCAGCTCCTCGGCGACCATCACGGCAACATGGTCCACCTCGGCGAACGCGAATGCTCCATCCAGCGCCGCCATCAAAAGGTGATCGAGGAGTGCCCCTCGCCCCTGATCGCGCTTCACCCCGAGATGCGCCACGAAATGGGCCAGGCCGCCATCCGCGCCGCCCGCGCCGCCGGCTACTACAACGCCGGCACCGTCGAATTCCTGGTCGATTCCGACCGCCGCTTCTACTTCCTCGAAATGAACACCCGCCTGCAGGTGGAGCACCCCGTCACCGAACTCGTTACCGGCCTCGACCTGGTCCGCCTCCAGGTGGAAATCGCCGCCGGCGCGCCTCTCCCCTTTACGCAGGATCAGATCGCCTGGCGCGGCGCCGCCATCGAATGCCGCGTCTACGCCGAGGACCCCTACAACGATTTCCTCCCCTTCCCCGGCAAAATCACCCGCCTCACCCGCCCCTCCGGCCCCGGCATACGCCTCGATGGCTGCGTCTACCCTGGCTGGACCGTCCCCATGGAATACGATCCCCTGCTCGCCAAACTCGCCGTCTGGGCCGACACCCGCGACCACGCCACCGCCCGCATGATCCGCGCCCTCCGCGAATACGATGTCGGCGGCATCCATACCAACCTCGCCTTCTTCCGCCAGATCCTGGAAGACCCCGAGTTCCGCGCCGCGAAGTTGCACACCGGCTTCATCGACGAATTCTTCCAGCGCCGCCGCCCGCCCGAACCCCCGCCCGATCTCGCCGCCGTCGCCTCTCTCGCCGCCGCGCTCCACACCGCCGCGCGCCAGCCGCCGGCCTCCGGGACCGGCGCCGCCCAAAGCACCAGCCCCTGGCAAACCAGCGGAAGGGACGGACTCCTCCGATGATCGTGCTGATTCGTTTTCAGCTTTTTCATAAGCCCAAGCCCGTAGGGCGAAAGAAAGTAGCCCAGTGCGTCAGCACTGGGAAAGCCCAGTGCGTCAGCACTGGGAAAACGACGGCCCCCTACCCAGCCCCGGGACGGGGCGGAAGAACCGCCTTGTGGGGCGTACCCTCGCGCTCATCTTTCCGATACCGTTAAGGCACACCTCCGATGAAGCTCTCTCTCACCATCGACGGCCGCCCGGACACCATCGAGATCCTCGCGCACCCCCCGGCCTGCCGCTTCCAACTCGGCGACGCCCCCCCGCGCGACGCCAACGTCGAGATCCCCGAACCCGGCGTCTACTCCGTCCTCCTCGATGGCCGCAGCTTCGACGCCTTCGTCGAAAACACGCCGACCGGCCTCGTCGTTACCATCGAAGGCTACCGCTGGATAATCGAAGTCCGCGACCCGCGCCGCTGGTCCCGCAAGACCGCCGGAGCCGGCAGCGACGCCGTGCAATCGATCCTCAGCCCCATGCCCGGCAAAGTGGTCCGCGTGCTGGCCGCCCCCGGCGACCCGGTCGTCTCAGGCCAGGGCATCGTGGTGGTCGAAGCCATGAAGATGCAAAACGAGCTGAAGTCCAATCGCACCGGACGTGTGCTCTCCATCCCCGCCAAAGAAGGCGCCACCGTCACCGCCGGCGAACTCCTCGCCACCATAGAGTAGTGTCGGGCTTGACGGTGCATCAGGCTCCGCCTTGTGCCTCCGATCGTGCTCGACCGCGCGTTAATCGCAATCGATAACGCGTCGCCCACTCGAACCAAGAATGTGAATCTGCGGCGTTTTTCCGACAAGCGGCAATGCTGCGGAAGTTGTGGGGCAGACCCCCTGGTCTGCGCGGGACGCCCCCGTCCCGCCTCTGGGACAACGGGGCCAGCGTCTTGCAGGGTGCGAGCAGGCCGACGGGGGCGTCGAACGCGGACCAGGGGTCCGCCCCACGATTTATGCAGGTGCCCACCACCGGAAAAACGAGTGGCATTGGGTTGCCAACCTGGCCCGTGACCTGCCCTGCCTACGCTATTGACCGACCGCGATCTGGTCCCCGTCGGGGGTGCTCGCGCCTTTGAACGTGCAGCCGATCGAGTTGTCCCTGCTGGGCGTTCCCGCTGGGATGGTCAGATTGATTTGGTAGAGTCCGGGGCTGATCAAACCGGCGAAGGCGACAGCGGCCGGATTGCCCCCGACGCTGCACACCGGTAACGGCTGGAGCACTCCGGACTGGCTCGCCGAGCCATCGGTCAGAGCCGTGGACGGCAGTCCGAATCTCACCGCGTAAAGAACCACCACCTCGTTGGGCGTGGTTGGCGTCGAGGCGCCCGGCAACCAGCACCCCTGTCCCGGCCCGCCGCGCCGACAAACCGGCATAGATCAGATCCACGTCCACCCGAGTGAAGGGAAGTGGCGCAACTCGCATCCCGCCAAAGTCCCTGCCGGTCCAGTGCGCCTTCATAACCCCAGTGTCCGAATGCCGGCTGATGCCTTGCAGAAGATGAGTAATCTCGTGGACTATCACATGGGCAAGCACCGTACCGGGATCTGGCATTTTTTCAATGCGATCGAAGAACACCGTGATGTGAGTGCCCTCGTAGGGTAGGGCATAAGCCAATGCGCCGGGCATGCGACTCTCTGCCGTCCCCGTCACCAATTCGATGAAGACGTACGGCTGCGAAGATTCGCCGGCGGGTTCCCCTTTGCCCCATTCCAGCGAGATGCCAATCTTGGCGAACATCCGGCCGGCCAACGCCTTGGCGGGGATCCGAACTTCAGGGTGAACGGCCGCCCTCTCTCGCAAATACACGGTCACCTTCTGCTGGGGTTCGCCGGCATGCGCTACCGTTCCCGCCATCCATGCCATCAGCGCCATTCGTGTGATCGTCATTGTTCCCCTCCCGTTGTGCTCGCCCTGGAGGCGCCAACGGGAGGCAAAAACTGGAACAGGGCGATCTTTTTTTTCCGGAACCGTGGCTGGCGGACTATAATACGGGCTGCCGAGCTCTCATGGCTGACGCCCAAGCATCTGAAACTACGGAACTTCTACGAGCCTGGGCGAATGGCGAACCGGCCGCCCTGGAACAACTCACGCCGCGCGTTTATCGCGAACTCCGCCGCATTGCCGGGCACATCATGCAGAATGAGAGCCCGGGCCGCACCATCCAGACCACGGCCTTGGTGCACGAAGCCTACCTACGCCTCATCGACGTGACCAATGTGGACTGGCGGCACCGCGCCCACTTCTTCGCCGTATCGGCGCGCATCATGCGGCACATTCTGCTCGATGCCGCGCGCTCGCGCGCCGCCGCCAAGCGCGGTGGGAATCAGCCGCGAGTCAATCTGGACGAAATCCCGGATCTCTCGTCCCGGCGGGGAAGCGAACTGATTGCACTCGACGACGCGCTCCAGGCGCTGGCGGCAGTAGATTCACGCAAGGCTCGGGTCATTGAGCTTCGATTCTTCGGCGGTCTCAGCGTCGAAGAGACTGCCGCGGTATTGAAGGTTTCCCCAGATACCGTCATGCGGGACTGGAGACTCGCGCGGGCCTGGCTTTTGCGGGAGTTGAGCGGTCCGGTGGGATAAGCCTCCGGCTTGTCCATCCGAGCGCAGCTCGGACTTCTTCCGCTGTCTTCTCTCCGCTCTTTCCTGTCGCTTTCCCGTCCCATTCCGCCACTCCTTCTGGTAACCACCCTTGTTGGTGTGCTCCGCAGTCCCGATTTGACACCCATCCGCTATCGGAGTAGTGTAGCTGGAAGTGAGGGGATGCCCACCACCGGCAAGAATCTGCAGGTCCCAGTCGATCTGCTCGCGGCCACACCACTGCGGCATCGGGTGTCGGCTGGCAACTAAGTAAGCCAGGCACTTACTCCAAACGTGGCACGCACCAGACTCGCCAACTGCCACGCGGATGTCACGGTTGCAGGACGGCAACGCGGATGGGGACCGCGCAATGGAACAGCAACGCTGGCGCCAAATCGAGCAGCTCTATCATTCCGCGAAGGAGCGGGATCCTGGCCAGCTCCCCGCCTTTCTCACCGAAGTCTGCCGCGGTGACGAAGAACTGCGCCGTGAAATTGAGTCGCTGCTCGCCCAGGACACTTCGCGCGATTGCGTGTTGGATCGGCCGCCCGCGGAGTTAATCGGCGATTCTACCGCCAGCCTTTTTGCCGCCGCCGCCCACTTGGGGCCCGATCGCCTCGACCCGTTTGTCCCGGGCACCGTGCTAGGCGGCAGGTTCCGTATCCTCCGCGCAGCGGGCACTGGCGGCATGGGCTTTGTATACGAAGCCCTGGACGAGAAATTGAACCATCGTGTGGCCTTGAAGTGCGCCAAGCCGGGTTACGGAGACCGCCTGCCCCCCGAAGTGCGCGCTGCTCGCGAGGTGAGTCACTTCAATGTCTGTAAGGTGCACGATCTGCACGTTACCTCTACACCGCTGGGAGAAATGGAATTCCTGTCGATGGAGTTTATCGACGGGCAGACGCTCTCCCAACAAATCGATCGCGATGGGCCAGTGCCGGAGCCTGAGGCGCGGGAGATCGCGCGGCAAATCTGCGCCGGACTTGCCCAAGCGCACCGCCAGGGCGTCATTCACGGCGACCTGAAGCCCGGCAATATCCTCATCGTACGTGCGCCGCCCAGCCCCGTCAGGGTGGTGATCACGGATTTCGGGATCGCCACCATGAAGCTCATCGAGGGCGCTCCCGTGACGGGCGGCCGCGGCGGCACGCCGGACTACATGGCCCCTGAGTTATTCCTGGGCGAACCATCGACGGTCGCGTCCGACCTTTACGCCCTGGGCATTCTCTTTCATGTGATGTTGACGGGCCATCCGCCCAAACGCATCGGGACACCCGCCGAGCCCCCCATACCTCCGGCGGTGAAGCCCGATTCGCAGGCGGATACCCTTACCGCCGGACCCGTCATCGTTGCCGCCGATTGGCAGCGTGCGATGGAAGATCTTCCGCATCCTTGGAGCGGGCTGGTCAATCGATGTATCGCGCCTCGCGCCGAAGACCGCTACCGCTCGGCCGAAGCCGTGAGCCATGCGCTACGGCCGCGCCGGCTTCTCCTGAAGGGCAGCGCCCTCGCGGCGGCCGTGGCGGCCCTTGCGTTTGGATACTGGCAGTGGAGCGCGCAGCCGGCCGGTCCTCCGGTGCGTCTGGCCGTGCTGCCGTTCTCCGTGCAGGGCGATCCGGTTCCCAGCGCGGGTGGGATAGGCCTGGACGTCGCAGACCGGCTATCCGGCGCGCGCCGCAATTTCACCGTCATCTCTCCTCGCGAGGCGCAGCGTAACGGCGTGGAAACGCCGCTCAACGCCAAGAGCGTGCTTGGCGCCACCCACGTGCTCGAAACGCGACTGCACCATTCCGGCGCATTCATCGTGGCCGCCACCACGCTGACCGATCTGGCCAGCGGCCGCACACTCGGTCAGCCGCTCGAGGGCACATACGCTGCCGGCGATGCGGCGGCGCTCGCCAAAGCCATTCTTGCCACGGTCACCGGCGCCTTCCAATTGCGCTCCAGGGTGCCCATGGAGTCCGTAGCCAGGGCAGCCTATCCGCACTACGTCCAAGGCATGGAACTGCTCCGGCAGGACGCCTACAACGCCGATAAAGCCATTCCATATTTCGAGAAGGCCATCGAACTCGACCCGCGATCTGCCCTGCCTCTTGCAGGACTCGCCGATGCCCAGATCCTAAAATTCGACAGGCACGAAGGCCCCAAGTGGCTCGAAATGGCGGCAGCGAGCGTCGCCAGGGCCAAGGCCATCAACGCGGACTCGGTACCGGTGTTGCTGGTCTCGGGTGCGCTCCAGGAAAGGCATGGTTCCTACGAGCCGGCGCTCCGCGCCTTCACCCGCGCCACCGACTTGGACCCGAACAATCCGGAGGCTTGGAGGAGGCTCGCGGGGGCGTACGATAAAGCCAACCGATCCGATGAAGCCATTGCCACCTATCGCCGCGCCATGAAAGCCCAGCCCAACTATTACGGGAATTACCTCAGCCTGGGCGGTTTCTATTGGCACCGGGGCGAGTTTCGCGAAGCCGAAGAGCTCTATCGCCGTGTCACCACGATCGTGCCGGATCTGTCGACCGGGCATATGGACTTGGGCCTTGCGCTGATGGAACAAGGCCGATTCCCGGAGGCTGAGGGATCCCTGCTGCGCGCATTGCGCCTGCACAGATCGTCCCAACTGTTGATGAATATCGGCGGCTTGTACTACGCCGAAGAACGGTACACCGATGCGGTCCGGTTCTTCGAGGAAAGCGTGGCTTCGGGAGTGCCATCGGCCATCCGGTATGCGGACTTGGGAGATGGTTACCGGCACCTCGCAAGAACCCGGGAGGCAAGAAAGGCCTATGTTCTAGCCAGAGATATGGCGCGCGACGAAGTAACCCGCAACCCACGGGCCGCGGAGTCTCGCGGCCTCCTGGCGTTCTTATCCGCGCTCCTCGGAGATTCGTCTGCCGCACAGTTTGAGGCCTCCCAGGCCCTCTCATTGGAACCCGAGAACGCTATCGTGATGCGCGATGCCGTGCTCATGTATGAAGTTTTGCATCGACGCGAAGAATCTCTCCGGGTGCTTCAGCGTGCGCCGCGATCGCTTCTTGGCGAATTGAGCCGCGTGCCGGACGTGAAGGCTTTACAGCAGGACCCCCGATTTCAAGAACTAATTCGGGCACAAGTAACTCGATAAGCACGACGAAAGGACAAAATGGCACACCACACACTAACGTTGAATTACCTCCCCAACGGCGACTTTCGGCCGAGCACGGATGTATTGCGGGTCAATAATGGAGACACAATCTCCTTCAACCTGGGCACTGCTCCTCCCAAAAGCACGTTCTTAATCACGCCGGATTCGAAGTTTTTCTCGCCTCCGGAAGTTAACAATAGCCGCACAAAAATAAAAGTCGTCAAAGCAGTCAAAGCGTTGTTTCGCTGCCAGTTATTCGACGCAGGTGGCAACCTCCTGAGCCGCCAAGGTCAGCCCGGACTTCACGTGGAACCCGACATTTGACCCGCCTGATCGGCAAAACACGTCAGGGAGAGCCTCACGCTCTCCCCGGCTTGTCCTACTGTCCATCAGTTTCTTCGCGCGCCGCGACGAATTTCTTAGTCGAGGCTGCCGGCGCTTGTGGGGCAGGTTGTTAACCTGCGGCGGATTGTTAATCCGCCTGCCGCCCCTAACCCATCGTGCCGCCCGTAGCGCGACCTTTCAGGTTGCCACGTCGGCGTCCTTGCCGACGTTCTTACCGCCTGCGCCAGGCGCAACGCCCCCGCCGCGCTGCCCTGTATCGGCTAGATCTCCACGCTTCCCGTTGCACTATCGCCCTCCCCGCTGAGTTCCCGCAGCAACCAGGACTTGCTCAGGCGCCAGTCGCGCAGCACGGTACCGGCCGAAACGTTCAGCACGTGGGCGCTTTCCTCCACGCTGAGTCCACCAAAGAAGCGCAGTTCCACTACTTGTGCCTTCCGCGCGTCGATCTTCGCCAGCGCGCTCAGAGCATCGTCGAGTGCCACTAAGTCCTTTCCACGCGGCGCAGCCATCATTGCCGCTTCTTCCAGCAGCACCGGCCGCTGTTCGCCCCCACGCTTCGCGTAACCGCGAGTTCGCGCGGCGTCCACCAGAATCCGTCGCATCAGGTTGGCTGCAATCGCCAGGAAGTGGGCGCGATTCTCCCAGCGCACGCGGCTCGCATCCACCAGCCTCAGATAGACTTCATTGACCAGTGCCGCGGTTTCGAGCGTCTGTCCGCGATGCGCCAACCCCCGCTCACGCCGCATGTGGCGCTGTGCCAGCCGGTGCAATTCTTGATAAATCACAGGCACCAGCTTGTCCAGCGCCGTCTGGTCGCCGCTGCGCCACGCCACCAGCCAGCCCGTAACATCATTTGTCGAGGGGGGCATGAGTCTCACATCCCTTCAGACGCAACCCATTTTCCATGCTGCCGGGAATAATACCATCTCGTCACACTCTGCTGCAAAAAAAACCGCTGACAGCCTTAACGTTCCTGGCCGCCAATCCCGCATTTACATACGACGCCAGAAAGGACGTCAATCAAAATGAAACAACATATCGTTCGATTCCTGCACGCCGGCTGCCTGTGCCTCGCCGTGTCGCTCCCGTCCGCCTTCGCCCAGCCCAGCCAGATGTTAACGGTGGATCTCCCCTTCGCCTTCCAGGTGAACAACAAACAACTCCCAGCCGGGAAGTATCAGGTAAAGGCCGAGGCCGGCCACGCTGTGGTGCTGCTTCGGGGCGTCGATTGCAAGCAGGCTGTGTTGAGCCTCACCACGCCCATTGACAGCAAGAAAACCCGTGGAGATTCGACCCTGGTCTTCAGCCGCTATGGCGACCGCTACTTTCTGTCGCAGATCTGGGTGGGCGGCAGCAACAGCGGCCGGGGCCTGTCGGCGAGCGCCGCGGAGCGGGAGCTCGCCCAACGCTGGGCGAAGTCCGGCCCCAAGCCCACCACCGAAGTTGTCGCATTTCTAGGACAGCCCGGCGTACCAAATAAGTAGTTATGAAACAGACGGATTCGGGCGGTGCGTATGAAAGTCGCGCCGCCCGAGTCACCGCAACATGAAATATTTTTTGCCCCTCGTAACCCGCTCCACCCAAACC